>OLSQ01000107.1_pt1 | contig 85280 bp, 64 predicted proteins | sample 1672561 | NCBI WGS metagenome assembly OLSQ01 (sample SAMEA3136699, study PRJEB25190) | human gut metagenome | biome: human gut; feature: human-associated habitat; material: faeces | place: Austria | collected 2013
GGATATTTGTGCTGATGCTGTCTATCCTGCTGACGGGGCAGGGGGCTGCGGCATTTCAGTTTATTTTCAGAAATCTTGATCTTACTCCTGATCAAGCGGTATTATCCGACGTGTTAAATGAGAAATTCAAGGACAATTCCAACGTAGAGCGATTCGGACTTGTCAATGTAGGGTTCGGAACCTCTCCGAATAATGTTACAGGACTTAAATTACCCTGTAATCCAGAGTATGGTGACGCGTCGGTCAGAATAGAGATTTCTACCGGGGATAAAACTATAACGAAAGTGAAGATAAACGGAGGCTATAAGGACGGATATTTTACTATCAATGGCAAGGAGGTCGACTCAGATAATTCCATTACTCCCGGTACACCGCTTTCAGTGATTGATATTACTTTCCACAGAAATCCTACATCAAATGACTATTGGGCGTATATAGCTAACGTAACAATAAATACCGGAGAATCAGTAATATCCGTGCCGGAAGAACCAGTCATAACATATTTTGATTATATACGCCCGGCAAGTGAAAGTGTATATGTCAATCACGGACAGAAATTATCAGCGATATCGCAAAATGCAAATTCTTTAAAAGTATTATTCAAAGGTGCTGAAATCGCTGCATCTTCTTCTTCTGTCGTAGATTTCTTCCCGGTATCATCGGGTACTTATACTATAACGGCATCGAATGATAATGGCGAAACAACACCGGCAAACTATGAAGTTATTGTTTCTGACTCATATCCGGCTCATGGATCAATCGTCAGTCCGGTTTCAGAGGTGATTGATGGTGCTTATTATTTGATCAGCGGTACAGCAAGTAATGATGGCTGTTTATCTCTGAATCCAGCTCAAATTGATTATCATACATCAATTTCAACATCGGATCAGAGTTTCGTAATACGAGATAATGATCTTATAGTAAAGGCCGTGAAAGATGGCGATTTATGGAAACTTGTGACGGATGAAAAAGGAAACGGTCTGTGTGAAGTGTCTGGAAGTCCTGCGATAGGCGTTGCAGATCCAGTTGAGATTGAAAGCGTTGAAGAAGGTTTTTATATCAAGTTCAATGGAAAGTATTTGAGATCAAGTGGAACGAAATTAGTTATATCCGATCAGTTACCCAGCCGACCAATCATATTATATACTATTAAACAGATAGTTAACGAATACTGTGCAACAAATATTTCGTTTGAATCGTGGATCGACGGAGACTTTACCTATGCTGTAGGAAATGTTGAAATTCAGCTTCCTGAAGAGATTCCTGCCGGCCACTACTATCTGTATTGCGGAGGACGGAAACTTGCCGAATTTGTTGATGGCGAGGCAAAAGCATGTCTTCCGGCACTTGATGGGGCATCCTTATCAATAGTATGTGAGGAGAATGGTTTTGTTCGCGGAATAAGTACCCTGAAGGAGAATGCATGGGAGGAATTTAGTAGCGTTTCTTTTATAAAAGAGCCTTTTGCCAATTACCGACTTCATTTTGATGAGGAGAATAAATGCGTAAATGTATTCATACCTTTAAAGGCTGAGACATATTACAGTTATTCTGCAAAAGTGGAATGCGCAGCATATCCCCAGGCACAAATAATTATGGAAGATAATGTGCCGGTCGTATATATTCCTGATTATCTGACAGATTTTGATATTTCTGAAAAAGAGAATGTTGTATATCCATCAATCGACATCGATGTAACACCATTGATATATGTAGCAGAACCTCAGATAATTTCACGCTCTAATTCATATTCTATAGGACATGTAAGCGGTATGACCACAACGCAGCATTTCGAATTCGTTGCCAGCGATTTATCGAGTTTGGATTGCATCGGAATTGATCCGATATCATCAACTTATTATACTATAGAAGGCCGCAGGCTATTTGATGAGCCTACAACGCCGGGCTTGTATATTAAATCCTGCGGTGGAACTGTTAGTAAGGTAATTATTAAGTAACAAGCTAACATAAAAACTAAAGCAACGATCTGAATTCAGGTCGTTGCTTTAGTTTTTATGTTAGCTGCTTGGAAGAGTTTTCATAACTATAAGTTTGCATAATCTATATTATGTTAAATTGAATTATTCTTATTGCCCTTTTCTTCTTTTTTTCCTTGTTTTTCTTGTTTTCTTTGCGTTCTCTGTAAAAACCTTGTCGACGGTGTTGGGAATATGAGTCTCAGAGTGATATGCTCTGGCGTTTTAAGTAAATTCTTGCATAGGGCCAAAAGACTGCCTGGTAATTAATTCGCCAGTATCCGCGATAAACAGATCTACTTATAATTCACAAATGAATTCTTTCAAATGTGAAATATCAAAAGATTTATTTAACTCGCGTCAATTTGTATCTTAACCATATTCTTGTGCTCCATTGCTTGAATTCATTCTCAATCTATGCAATATATTTGCATGAGAAATCTATCATATGCGTGGAATCCAAGGATGTCGGATGTATTCGGGATGAAGCGTGGCATTCAGTTCTTTTGCCGGAACGCCACCTATAACAGTCTTGGACCGCACATGTTTTGTTACGACTGCTCCGGCTCCTATGCAAGATTCTGATCCGACATCTATATCGTCGACAATGCTTACACCGGGTCCGATATAGACGTTGTCGCCTATATGAGCAGCTTTGTCTGCAATGTTTGAGCCGATAGTGGTGAACTGTCCGATATTCACATTATTGCCTATCACGGCATTACGGTTGATGACGGTACCGAAGCAGTGCTGTATGTAGAAACCGTAGCCTATAACGGTACGCGGAGGAATCAAAAGTCCGTAATGCTTTTTATAACGCCTAAGCATGAATTTGCTAAATGGATATAACCATCCGCGGTGTTGCGAGAGTCTGAACCATATCGAAAAGCCCATACTGGTGCGCGTAAAGCTGCCTATCCAAATCCGTAACAAGCTGTCAATACGACCATTGTGGCGAAAGGCATCAGACTTTATCAGTTCTATACAATCGCTGTATGATTTAGGTACGGGAATGCGAACCTCGTTTCCCGAGATTATTTCTTTTCTGTAATCCATTTGCAAATCTTTGTGCAAATGTAAGTATTTTTAGCCTATTGATGAAGTTAAGGCCGATAACTTTTTAAAAATTTGTATCTTTGCAGAAATATTCATTAATAAGTCGTGTCAAGAAAACGTAAACCCTACCCTCTGATCGAGGGCATCGAAATAACCGGCATTGCCGCAGAAGGCAATGCAATTGCCCGAATCGATGATGTCGTCGTGTTCGTGCCGTATGGCGCTCCGGGTGATATTGTAGATATTCAGATAACTAAAAAGAGACGCAATTATGCGGAGGGGCGAATTGAAAAAATCGTTACTCCTGCGAGTTGCCGTATATCACCTCAATGTTCGCATTTCGGTATATGCGGTGGCTGCCGATGGCAACATATACCCTACTCCGTGCAACTCCAAAGCAAGCAGAAAGTGGTGTATGATGCGCTGACTCGTATAGCCAAAATAGAGTTGCCCGAAATTTCGCCTATTCTGGGGTCAAAGAACATCTGGGAATACCGCAACAAGATGGAGTATACATTCTCCAATAAACGATGGCTCACAAAAGAGCAGATGGAATCAGCCGAGGTGGTTGATTCGCGCGACGGAGCCGGCTTTCATATTCCCGGAGCTTTCGACAAGGTGCTTGATATTGACAAATGCCATCTTCAGGATGATCTCGGCAACCGGATACGAAAGTATATCAAAGATTTCGCCATCGATCGTGGCTATTCTTTCTATGATTTGCGCGAACAGCACGGTTTAATGCGCACGATAATGATCCGAATAGCCTCTACAGGAGAAGTGATGCTTGTTGTCTGCTTCGGCGAAGATAATCCGGCAGCTATTGAGAGCGTAATGACAGCGATTAAAGAACGTTTCCCTGAAATCACGTCGTTACAGTATGTCGTGAATCTTAAAGCTAACGATACTATTGCAGATCAGGACGTGATCCTATATAATGGCCGTCCGTACATAGAGGAGGAGATGGAGGGATTACGGTTCCGCGTCGGGCCGAAATCATTCTATCAGACCAATTCCCGCCAGGCTTATGAACTATACAAGGTCGCGCGTGGTTTTGCCGATCTTCATGGAGATGAACTTGTCTATGACTTATACACGGGAACCGGGACTATCGCAAACTTTGTCAGCCGCCAGGCCAAACATGTGGTCGGTATAGAATATGTAGAGGATGCGATAAAGGATGCCCGCATCAACTCAGAAGCCAATGGCATTACCAACACCGAATTCTATGCCGGCGACATGAAAGACGTGCTGACTGATGAATTTATAGCCGAACACGGACGTCCCGATGTGATGATTGTCGATCCGCCTCGCGCCGGCATGCACGCTGATGTTGTCAATGTGATTCTGAATGCCGAACCACGGCGCATTGTCTATGTGAGCTGTAATCCGGCCACCCAGGCCCGCGATCTTTCGTTGCTGGATGTCAAATATCGCGTGACCGCAGTACAGCCTGTCGACATGTTTCCGCATACGCACCATGTCGAGAATGTCGTCAGGCTTGAGTTGAAAGAGAGGAGTTGAAATAAGCCGGGTCGTCAGTCACTTCCCTGCCGATAAACTGAAGGCAAATGAAACGTGTATCCGGTGCAGGTAGCTCTATTTCGGCCACTACCAGTGGGGCAAGCCGACCGTGGAATTCGTCAATCTCCCAGCAAAGACCGTCGGCTGCGTCAACATAGTACCGTGTCTTGTCGATGATCCCGCCATCGCATAGTCTCAGCATCTCGGCTGCCTGCTGCGGATCAATCTCAAATTCCCATTCGTCGCGCACGGAACTATGATTGCGTCCCTTGACAGTGATACAGGCCTTCTCTCCGATTATTCTGATGCGTACAGTCCGGTCAGGATCGCGGTTAAGGTATCCCTGGCGGATTCTCACGGCCGAGTTCGACAGATTTTTATAAGTGTCATTTGTAACTAGAAATTTTCGTTCTATTTCCTTGCCCATTCAGATAAAATTGAAAGATCACGCAAAGATAAGAAACATATTCGAAATGAGCCGAAAATTGTTGGCAGTTTTGATGATGTTGGTGACAGCCTCCGCCTTACATGCGGCCGACGGATACTTTGTGCGCGGTATTGTACGTGATTCTGTGACGATGGAGCCGTTGCCGTATGCATCAGTCATCATCCCCGGAACGGGTACCGGAGCGGTAGCCGACAGCAAGGGCATTTTCGAGATAACTGTACCTGCAAACACCAAGGCCCTCGTCATCACATGCATGGGATATGACAAGAAAATATTGCCGCTGAAGCGTGATCGCTATAATATCTATGTCGCATATATGTTGCCGTCAAGTACGGAACTCAACGAGGTAGTTGTGCGCAAACAGAAGTATTCGAAAAAGAACAATCCGGCCGTAGACTTTCTCAACAGAATCAAAGATCAGGCGTCGCTGACAGATCCGCGTCGCAATCCATATTACAGCTACCGTAAATACGAGCGCATAGTGATGGGGCTCAATGATTTCAGTGTTGAGGATCATCAGTCAATGGTACGGCGTATGCCAGAACTTGCCGAACATGTCGACACGTCTGAAGTCTCTGGCAAGCCATATCTAAGCTTGCTGGTCAAAGAAAAGACGTCGGACAACTATTACCGTAAGTCGCCAGGTGATCAGAAAGAGGTTGTCGAAGGCATGCGTGCCGAAGGCATAGATGATTTTGTCGATCCGGCTTCGATGCGTATTTTCCTTGAGGACATCATGCGCGAGATTGATTTGTATGACAATGACATAACGCTGCTGCAGAACAGATTCGTAAGTCCGTTGTCGCGCATTGCCGCCGATTTTTACAAATTTTATCTTACCGATACCGTACAGGTCGACGGGGAGCGGTGCATAGTGCTGTCGTTTTATCCCCATAACCATGCTGCGTTCGGTTTTATAGGTCATGTCTATGTGCCTGAAGGGGATACCACTATGTTTATCAAGCGTGTGGAGATGAAGATCCCCCGCGACATAAACCTTAATTTTATTGATAATCTCTATATCACCCAGACTTTCGACCGTGCTGCAGACGGATCACGTCTGATCACTTCCGACGAAATGACTGTCGAACTTAGTCTTGTCGGGAAAAAGCCCGGTATGTATTTGAGCCGCAGGTCGGCATATGACGGCCATTCGTTCGAAGCGATAGATGATTCCGTATTCTCAGGGGGAGCGGCGACTACTGTACTTGATGATGCATCGGCCCGCGATGATCTCTATTGGAGCGAAGCGCGCTTGACGGCGATAAAGCCAGGCGAGAACGCTGTAGGCACACTCATGCAGAGGCTACGCGGCATTCCGCTGTATTACTGGGGCGAGAAGATCGTAAAGGTATTGTTCTCGGGATACATAATGACAGGCAATCCGAGTAAGTTCGATATCGGTCCGGTCAATGCCATGATGAGTTTCAACTCAACGGAGGGCACACGTCTCAGACTTGGAGGCATGTCGACTTCAGCTTTGTCGAAGCGATGGTTTACGCGCTTCTATGGGGCGTACGGTTTCAAGGATCACAAATGGAAATACGGTGCCGAGGTCGAGTATTCATTTATTGACAAGGATTACCATTCGCGTGAATTCCCGGTCAAGTCGCTTCGGTTCACTTCCTCATACGACATTGAACGTCCCGGACAGAATTATCTGTTCACGACTGCAGACAATATCGTATTATCGCTAAAGCGACTTGACGATGACAGAATTGTCTACAAACGTCTTAACGAGATGCGTTTCACTCTCGAGACGAGTTACAACTTCACGTTCGGACTCGCTCTCGCCAATATCCGTAGGGAAGCCGCACCGGTGATGCCCTTTGTAGACGGTTACGGAAACACGTATTCTCATCTTAATGAAAACAGCGTCGAGCTGCTGCTAAGATATGCTCCAGGCGAGAAGTTCTTTCAGACACGTTCTTACCGCATTCCGGTCAATCTTGACGCCCCGGCTATAACTCTGCGCCATACTTTTTCGCCAAAAGGTTTCGGAGGAGCACGATATGCGGTGAATGTCACCGAACTTGATGTTGCCAAGCGCTGGTGGTTTTCGGCTTTCGGATATCTCGATACTTATATCGGAGGTGGTCATGTATGGTCGAAATCGTCGTTTCTCAATCTGTTAATTCCCAATGCAAATCTCTCATACATAATACAGCCGCAAAGTTTTGCCCTTATGAATCCGATGGAATTCATAAACAGTTCGTACGCATCGTTCGACATAACTTACTGGGCTAATGGCGCGATATTCAATTATATACCATATCTGAAGAAACTGAAGCTCCGCGAGGTTTTTGCATTCCGGGGTATCTGGGGACATCTTGACGACCGCGATAACCCCGCATGTGATCCGGAACTTCTTCGCTTCCCTACCGATGCAGGACTCACCAAACTTAACCATGGACCATATATGGAGGCATCTGTGGGCATCGAGAACATATTTAAAGTTCTTCGAGTCGATTACGTATGGCGTCTTAACTACCGCAACGTTCCGTATAAGATCGACCGCAGCGGGATACGAATCGCCGTACATGTAACATTCTGATATATTTATGATATGAAAAGAATAATAACAGAAGCAATAGCGAAGATGAGACCGATAATGGAAATGGGACGAATGGCGCGTCTGATGGTTTTGCGCTGAGCGTCGGTAAGAGAGCGTTTGCCGTTGAGCGATGACGGACCTCCATCGGTTGCTGATGCGGATTTGTTCCGCCGGAAGTATGTCATCGTGAGGAACAGGCGAATAAAAGCACCTATTACTATCAGGCCGATACTTATGTCGAGCAGTATGCTGCCGATTTTGTAAAGCTCCATATGTTGTCAGTCTTTTTTTTTATTGAAACAAAGCATGATTGTATAATGTTTTTTCAGCATGTAAAAAGGTCGCAACGCATAGAACTTAACACTGAAATATTTGTTAAAAATTAATAGTCGCATTTAATCATCACATTATAATGAAAAACTTTCTCGTAAAGCTTTACAACGTCTTGTATTCATACTTCAACCTCACGCCATATCTTGTATCCCAGCAAGAAGCCGAGGATTCGATTCGCGATGGAGTGTCGTTCAGAGGCACCAATATGCTGATTCTTATTCTTGCGATATTGATAGCTTCGCTCGGTCTGAATACGAATTCGACGGCGGTGATTATCGGCGCCATGCTTATCTCACCTCTGATGGGGCCGATCATCGGTATCGGCCTTGGAGTCGGCATACAGGATTTCGAATTACTCAAGAAGTCATTGCGAAATCTATTGATGGCAGCGGCATTCTCGATTGTAGCATCTACCATTTACTTTCTGATCTCGCCAGTAAGTGAGGGGCACAGCGAGTTGCTGGCGCGCACGCAGCCTACGATCTATGATGTTCTGATCGGCTTTTTCGGTGGTGGCGCAGGCATAGTCGCAATCGGGTCGCGGTCTAAAGGTAATGTGATACCGGGTGTTGCGATCGCTACGGCTCTTATGCCTCCGTTATGTACAGTCGGCTATGGCTTGGCAACGTTTCAGATGCATTACTTTTTCGGTGCATTGTACCTGTTTCTGATCAATTCGATTTTCATCTGTCTTGCTACTTTCATCGGGGTAAAAATGATGAAGTTCAAGTCGGCTGCAGTGACTGATCCTGTAAGGGCCAGAAAAGTGCGCCGGCTGGTATATGTCATTTCGATTCTATGTCTCTTGCCGAGTATATATCTGACGTATATGATGCTGTGTCAGTCGCGTTTTGAGATCAACGCACAGCGGTTCGTCGATGATGTATGCCGGTTTCCGTCGACACATGTTCTGGCCAGTGAAGCGCATTGGAGCCGTAAAGACAAGACAATAAGTATCACTCTTATCGGAACGCCTCTGCCCGAGGATTCACTTAACCTTGCTCTCTCCTCGCAACTGCGATATTATGGGCTGCAGGAAGCCAAACTTAATATAATACAGGGAAATGCAGCTCTGTCGACGCAGGCGCAGACCGGATCGGTGAAAGATATTTACGAATTGAGCCAGGCGGCTATCATCAGCAAGCAGGCCACTATAGATTCACTTAACCAGGTGATCGACCAAATCCGTACTACCGATTCGGTAGCAGGCAGTCTTATTCCCGAACTGAAGGTTGTTTTTCCGCAGGTAAGCGCTGTAGCCGTCTCACGTAATATCTTTGCTCAGGCTGACGGACAAAAGCTCGATACACTTAACGTGGCGCTGGTGAGTTTCACGGAAAGCATCTCGGCGGCGCGCAAGAAAGAACTTGCACAGTACCTTGCGGCGAGGTTGAGATTGTCGGAAGTAGAGATTGTGGAAATCGCGCACTCGAAGACCGAGTGATCATCTATTCCGGTATAGCTTTGTGTAGAGCATGCCCACAAGCAGCGCACCTCCGACGATATTTCCAAGCGTCGACATGAGCAGATTGCGGAACAGCTGCCATACGGTAACGTCGGCTCCGGCCCACATTCCGCATGGAATGAAAAACATATTGGCTATGCAATGTTCAAAACCGAGAGCAACAAATGCTGCGATCGGAATCCATATGGCTATGGTCTTCTCTGCGAATGTTTTTAGGCCGAGGGTCAGCCATACAGCCAGGCACACGCACCAGTTGGCCCCTACTCCGCGTAGGAAAATCTGATGCAGAGGAAGGTCGGCCTTTGTCTCGGCTATGTTTCTGATCGCAGTCGAATACGGCTCGATATCAACGAGCCCGGATTGGATGACAAGAAGATAGGTGAACATCAGCGCACCCGTGAAATTTCCGATCCACACCATTGTCCAGTTCATGATCATACGCGACGGACGCACATGACCGTGGGCTACGCCAGGGATCAGAACGGCATTGTTGCCGGTGAATAGTTCGCCGCCGAACATCACGATCAGAAACAGTCCGACCGGAAATGAGAGGGCCGACAACAATCTGCCTAATGCAGGATTCGATGCCGCGAGCCCAGGTATGCCGGATCCGAGATATAAAGAAAGGCATCCTCCGAGAGCAATGAATGCTCCGGCCATTGCGGACAGGATCAAGACGCGGGTTGTGGAGAGGGAAGTCTTTGCAACAGAGGCTTTCAAAGCTCTGTCTATGGCTTCGTATTGCATCAGACAGGGATTACAAGCATGGGGATATCCGCATGGAACAGCAGCCGGTGCGCGATCCCCGGGTTAAACATTCGTGTGAGCACATTCTTGCGCCTGTTCGGAACGACGATGAGGTCGAAACTGCGCTCTTTCTGCAATTTCTCAAGTTCGGTAATGGCGTTCTTGGGCGATACGGGAATATTCTCAAAAGTATACTGTTCGAATTTCTTGCTGCAGTATTCACTAAGGGCTAAAGCAGCCGGTCCGGCATTCTTGTCCGTGAACCGGTGACGCGTGGGTATATGGACGATCGTGACACGGGAATGGGCGTATGAGAAGTAACGGTACAACGTGTCCATTGCGAGAATATCTTCCTGGTCAAGATTGCTGAAAAAAAGGATATTGCGCGGCGTCGAATTAAAATCGATGTCAATATTTTCCGGAATCGCAAGGACTGAGAAGCGGCTCTCGTCCAGTACTTCGGCAGTTACACTGCCGATCATATCTTTTTCTTTGGTAGATGCGCTGCGTGTCCCCATCACAACAAGGAATGGAGGATGATCCTTGGCATAAGCTATGATGGCATCCTCGGGCACACCTTCTGCAATCACATGCCTGAATCTTACCACGGGCAGCATTCCCGACTTCATTTCTTCCTTAAGACGTTGCTGAAAATGCGTCATCTCGCTGTTGGCTGTGTTTACCAGCTGTTCTACAGCATCGGCTGCGGCAATTTCATATGTCAGATTATCGCTGAGTTGAACGTTCGAACTTATGTGCGGATCGATATAAGCATGGAGAAAAGTTATGTCGACTTTATGTGCCGCCGCGATCCTGATGGCTATTCTTGCCGCCAGATATGAGTAGTCGCTGAAATCGACGGGAACGATGATGTCATGACACAAGGTCTGCCTGTTGTCGGCCGTGACATTGTGTGCGCCACTGAACAGATCGGGATTCTCGATGATGCGTAGTGCCAGCGGGAGATCATCCTCGGATATGCGGACGCGGACTCCCGAAGAAACCTCGGGCTGTTCAAGATTGACATTTTGCAGTACGACATTTATACCCTCGGCTTCAAGCAGCGATTTTACGGAGAGTGCATGATCGTATGTGTGGATAGCTATGGTGATCAGTCTCATCAATCAGCGATTAATGTGAAGTGGAAATATGAAGCAAATGCACTGTATAGCGGTACTGCCGTACCGTCACAGCGCATTTGCTATGTCTTATTGAGACGGGCAAGGATGAAGGCTTGTTATTGCGCCTCCTGCTCCTTCAGGATCTCAACGGCCATGTCGTAGATGGTTGTGTCATCAAGCACCACAATGCCTCCGTCAGGACCCGGTTCGATGTGTACACCGATGTTCTTGCCGCAGTCGTAGTTGCTGCCACCGAAATAGTTACGGACAGTCTGTACGGTTGTATTGAGTTTGTCAGCTATTCTATGCATCGATCCGTCGGGCAGGCTGTCCTTGAGGCGGCGAAGCTCGTTGAAGGTGATTGTCTTTGACATAATTGTAGCAGTTTAAGAGTTTAAGTTGGGTTTTACGGGGTTAAAATTAGAACTTTATTTTTAAATAAACAACTTTATAACTTAAAAAGTGAATATGTTATTAAACATACACTATCAACTTTTCGCTTATCACCCTGATATGATTAATATTGCAGATAAATGAACGGAACAAGGTCGCTTGAACGTGCCTGAATGACGAAAAAGATCACAGCTGCCAGCAATATTCCCTGGGCTGCAAGTGGCATTGCCGAGTATGTGCGTGATGCCGAATCGGTCCATTGTCCGGGAGCGAAATGCATTGCAAGTCCGGCCAGCATTGCCAGTACTATCATTATGTAAGCCTCAACAAACTGTGGTGCCACACCGGCATGGAAGTCGCCGAATATCTGTCCGGCGATATCGGCGAGTGTCTGAGGGGAACTGGCACGGAAAATAGTGAAGCCTATGACTGTCAGGATAAAAGTCACAGTAATATTAAAAACTATGGCGGGAGGAGTATTCTTCAGCCATTCCGGTGTCTGCCATTTTGATTTGATTGCCTTGTGTACGGCAAGAATAACACCCTGATAGGCGCCCCATATCAGATACATCCATCCGGCTCCGTGCCATATGCCGCCGATGACCATGGTGAGGAAGTTGTTGAGATATGTCCGGGCTTTTCCCCGGCGACTTCCTCCAAGAGGTATATAGAGGTAATCGCGCAGCCATGTGGAGAGCGATATATGCCAGCGCCGCCAGAATTCCGAAGGATTCTGTGATTTGAACGGTGCATTGAAATTCTGCTTGAAACGATATCCCATCAGCAGTGCGAGACCGATAGCCATGTCGCTGTAGCCTGAGAAATCGCAATAAATCTGGATAGTGAATCCAACACATCCGACAAGATTTTCGAAGCCGCTGTATAAAGTCGGATTCTCGAAGATCCGGTTGACGAAGTTGCCGCTTAGATAGTCGGCTATGATTACTTTCTTGATAAGGCCTGCCATGATCATGAAAAGCCCCTCGCTGATCATCGGCTGCGTAGCCACTGGATTCTGCTTCACCTGCGGCAGCAGGTCCTTCGCCCTCACTACAGGTCCGGCGAGAAGCGGAGGGAAGAATGTAAGCGAAAATGTATAGTGGAGCAGGTTGCGTTCCGGTTGCATCTGGCCGCGGTATACATCGACTATATAGCTTATCGACCGGAATGTTATGAACGAGATTCCCGCAGGCAGAACAATGTCGAGCATATCGAAATCACGGCCCCACATTTCGGCCCATGTTGATGCGAGAAGGTTGAAATACTTGAAATATATTAGCATTCCGATATTCAGCATGACGTTCAGCAATACTACGCCTTTTCGGAGCATCGGCTGTCGGAGCCAGCCGAGCATATTCCCTAAAATGTAGTCGCTAAGGCAGATTCCCAGCAGTATATAGCAGCATTCGGCACTTGATTTATAATAAAAGAACAGCGAGAACGCTATTGTGGCAAGCATTTTGGCCGTAGGAAAGTTGCGGAGCAATTCGTAGATTCCCATAAAAGCCACGAAAAGCAGCAGAAACAGGCCCGTGTTGAATAGAAGCGGTGACGCGGGATCATAAGCCAGCACTTTGGTGATGGCGCTGAAGTCAAAACTGTTGATAAAATCTGACATTATTATTTGAGAGAGGATGAACCATTATCTTAGTCGCTCCAGAAGCGCGTCGGTGAACAGATTGCCCTGGAGACGGTAGCCCGACAGTGTCAGGTGTATGTGGTCGGTATTGATATTCCTGTCGGATATCCATTTGTGGGAGGACCCCGTGCCGCCGGCCACTTCATACCAGTCATAGACCGGTATCGAATTATCGCGCGCGTAAGCCAGTATCACGTCGCGCATCCGTTTTACATTGGCGTTGACCTGAAATGAGGTGCGCGTCTTGCGACGACGACGCCTGGTGGTTTTTCGGTGGCATTCCTGCGGGGTGACAAGAAGTAGCCTGGCGTCGGGATTGGCCGTCTGCAGTTCCTTGACGAATGCGTCGATCGTCCGGCGGAATTCACTGTCGGTGATTTTACCGAATGCTTCGTTAGTTCCGAGGCTGACGATTATAAGGTCCGGCTCAAACATTTCGGCGATGTCGTTGCCGACATTGCCGACCATAGTATAGCTTGAGAATGCGGCGCCGTTGTTGCCTATAACGTGGTATGCAAGTCCAGTCTCTCCGAGGGAGGCGTTAATCCCGTGGATTGCTGTGCCGACAGGTCCCCGCAGATTGAGATCAACGCTTGAGATATTATAGGGAAAAGATATTTTCAAACCTTTGTAAGCCGGGCTTGCCGAGAACGGAATCGGTTCCATACCGTCGATAGCCGATATTACTTCGAGGGTGTCTCCGCTATAATATATAGTGAGTGCGTCAAACAGCTCTTCTGTGGTGACACTGAGATTGAAACTGCGGCTGTGCGGTTGTATCGCAATTCCTGAAAATCCCATTGCAGTGGGCCATGGCAGTTTGAGGAGGCGCGACTGCACAAAACTGTTTGATGACGTGATCTTATAGTCGACCGGCTGGTTTGTACCTGCAAGTCTGAACGGGATGATCAGGCCTCTGCCGCGCAGGTGATCAAATTCCTTCCCGAGTCGGTTACGGGTGACGGCGGTACCCATGTCGGCCTGAAGATGCGAGTCACCGATATGCACGATGTTTACCGGACATGAGTCGGCTGCTGCAAAGACCATGGCAAGATCGGTCCAGTCGTTGCCGTTCATCTGGATGTGATTGGCATCGAGATTTATATAGTCGGGATATGTTACTGTGGCCAAAGCCGTGCTGTTACCGGTTTCAACGGTTGGATTCTGACGGATGTCACTTTGGTCTTCATCTGCATATGATGGCCAGGGACAGAGTGTGACTGCCGCCGAGATTAGGATGAGGGGAGGAAATAGTCTATTCACTGATCGAGGTATTTAGTGATTTTACAAATATTTTGGCAAGTTCACGACCGCCTTTATGATTAAGGTGAATGTAATCGGAATTTATCAGACCGCGGTTATGCCATTCCACAACTGAATTTTTACCACCCATGGCACTGCGTGTGTCCCAGAACAGACTTCCTGTGGCACGCGCTGTTTCACGCTGCGCTCTTACCATTGCCGGCGCGGTTGACATAGACCCTACATCCGTGCCTTGCTTCTGGCCGCGGTCGCCGATGCCCATAAGCATAATTGTGGCAGAAGGATATGACATCCGTATCGAATTTATGACTCGCCCCATAATCTTGCCATATGAGGTATAGTCGGTCTGCTCTGATGTCAGCGCGTTGATGCCGAATTCGAGTATGATGAGGTCATAATCGATGTAGCTGCGCATCTGTGTATTTATGGCGGCATTAAGATTGCGGTGACTGATGCCGCTGTTGCCTCGTAGCGACATGTTGTCGAGTTGTATGCCTCCCGGTGTTTCCAGCCAGACACCGAGTACAATGAGCCCGTCTATGTCACTCGTGAAACCAAACTCAGAAGTGGACCGGCTGACTGTTATGGCCTGAACGCTTGTAGAAGCTTCGACAGGATGCTGTGCTGTATACCCGTCAGATTCTTTTACTGTGATTGTTCCGGCCTCCGGAGCGATAAACAATAATGTCGACTGTGTCCATTGCCCGGCGTGCGGTACCCGGGACTTTCCTTTGAAAGTAACCGATGCGCCAGCTTCGCCGGAGTGATATAGGCCGGAAAGAATTCTGAGATCATCGGATTTCATGTCGCGGATCTCAGTCGGGGTCCATCCGGTTGCGGTGTGACCGATCGACTGCCGGAAGCCGGCCACTTGCGATTGTGCGGCCATGTACCCTACTCCGCTGCCTCCGTATTGTTCCTGAAGCATAGAGCGGATATCTTTTGTGAATATATCGCCCTCGATATACGAATCACCGATCACAGCTATGCGGTATGTCTTTGAGGATGAATTCTGAAGCCCGCGACGTAGGGCCGCCAGACCGCTGCCATCTGACGAATAATCTTCTATAAGTACTGTGCCGTCTACAGTCGGGGCCTCGAAGTCATCGGGAATGTCGGGCAGCATTATTTCCGGTGACGCACCCGATGGCTGCTGTGGAAGCACGGAGGCAGTGTCGGCATCTTCAGCCAGCATATCATCAAGATTTTCAAGTGCTGGATCAAGGACTTCGTGGGTGATGTAGGTCTTGTCCGGCTGAGGCACAAGATCGCTCAGCAGGCTGAAATCTTTTAGATAGTGATTGGTAAAATCGCCCCAAGGCAGCAGCGACAGCACTATAAGTGTGATGAGTGCGGTCGATAAAATCACAAATATGCCCCTGGGGGTGTTGTCATCTTGTCCTTGCATTGCCAAAAGAATTGATTATTTCTTTCAGGACTTTGGCCTTTGCCTCGGTTTCGTCCCACTCTTTCTCCGGTATCGATCTGGAGGTGATTCCTCCTCCGGCATAAATTGAGAACCGGTTGCCGCGGAAATGTATGCAGCGCAGATTGACATACGATATTATCTCTGGGCGATCAGGAGTCTTGACTGTAATGTATCCGCCGTAACAGAGTCGCTCGTGGCGTTCGAAGCGCTTTATTTCATCCAAAGCCTTCTCTTTTGGCAGTCCGGCGACGGCAGGTGTCGGCGACAGGGCGTCGCACACCATCTGATGAGTGACACTTTCGGCGGTAACGCACCGGATCCGCGTGCACAGATGTGCGATGTTGCCGTATTCAAGATCTGTGACCGGTGAGATCTCCATCTTTGTGCTAAGCGGCTGCAGACGTTCCACGATGAAATCTGTGACCATTTGCTGTTCTTGACGATTTTTGTCATCCCATTCACCCGGAAGTGTTTTGGTACCCGCGAGAGCCATGGTTGAGATCAAGTTGTCACGTCTGTCGGATCTGACCAGGATTTCGGGGGTGGCACCGAGCCACGCGCCGGTCATCGGATGATAATAAATATGACAGAATGACTTTGGAAATGTCGCGAACAGCATTTCGGCAGCCTCGGTCCAGTCAATGGAGTCGGCTTCGCCAGATATTATCCGCGAAATAACAGTCTTGCCGCCGCGGTCAGCAAGCAGATCCACCAGCGCGGCCAGATTATGATTGTATTCGTTTCGATCGGTCGACGGATAGAAGATATCATCGCACGACTTTCCGTAATTGATTTCGCGGACGGTATTTTCATCATAATCGGCCGATATGCGGGCGCTTTCGGCATAAGGGCGGTTCCACATCGTGATGGAGAACATGTCGGCGGTATCATGTACTGCTGCATCACATCGCGAGGCGAGAAACCGCACTCTGTCGCCCGGCAGTCTGTAAGCTGCAAAGGCGATGTCGTGCGCGAGACAATATGAGACTGCCTCCCTTATCTTTTGTGGAATGGCCGGCATTTTTCAGACTGCAGTTGCGATCAGTTCAAACGGCATGGCCTCGTCTATGCGGACCATGACGTAATCGCCGACTGATAATTTCTTTGTCTTTTTCACCAGAACTTCCGGATCGACTTCCGGCGAGTCGAATTCAGTGCGGCCTACATAGTAGTCGTCGTTCTCGCTGTCAATCACGACTTCGAGTATTTTTCCGATCTTCGTTTCGTTCAGTTCAAGTGATATCGTTTCCTGTTCGGCCATTATGATGTCAAGCCGCTGCTGTTTTACCTCCTGCGGAATATCATCGTTGAATTCACGGGCCGCGGCAGTATCCTCTTCCTCGCAGTAGGCGAATGCGCCCATGCGTTCGAAGCGCTGTTCGCGTACGAAATCCACGAGCCTGTCGAATGCGTCCTGTGTCTCTCCGGGAAATCCGACCATCAGGGTCGTACGAATGTGTATGCCGGGAACTTCGCGGCGGATTCGGTCAAGCAGTTCGCGCGTCTCGGCGGCGGTGATATGGCGGTGCATGTTCCGGAGCACCTGATCGTCGATATGCTGCAGTGCGATGTCGAGATATTTACATACATTGGGATGCGCAGCCATGACAGGCAGCACATCATACGGGAAATCGGACGGATATGCGTAATGCAGCCTGATCCTCCGTACGCCTTCCGTCTCTGCCATCCGTCCGACGAGTTCGGCCAAGGCACTGTGTCCGTATAAATCATGTCCGTAGAAGGAAAGATCCTGGGCTATGACATTGAACTCGCTGACCCCTCGTGCCACAAGTGCTTTTGTCTCGTTTACTATGTCATCGACCGCACGCGACCGATATCTGCCCGTAATGAGCGGTATAGCACAGAATGCGCAGAATCGGTTGCAGCCTTCGGCGATCTTTATGTATGCGTGATGCGACAGTGTCGTCAGACAGCGGTCGTACGAAGTATGATCTATTTTTTTTGCAGGTACGAGTGAGTCGATGATCCCGCTCCAGTCGAATTTGCCGTACCATCCGTCGACTTCGGGGATTTCGGCAGGCAGTTCTTTGCGGTATCGTTCGCTGAGGCATCCCATCACATACACACGGTCAATCACGCCTTCGCTCTTGAGCTGGCAGGCCTCGAGTATGGTATTGATGGATTCTTCCTTGGCGTCACCTATAAAGCCGCAGGTATTTATAACTACGGCACCGCCGGAGAAGCCGTCGGCATTGTGAAAAGCCTTGATGCCTGCTTTCGCAAACATCGACAGCAGACGTTCGGAATCAATGAGATTTTTCGAACATCCCATTGTCACGACATTGACTTTGTTTACAGACATTGTTTATCTTTTGCCGAAAAGCGATTCCACAAATTCCTGTTTGTTGAATATCTGCAGGTCGTCGATTCCCTCGCCCAATCCTATGTATTTTACAGGAATGCGCATCTGATCGCTGATGCCGATCACTACACCGCCCTTGGCTGTGCCGTCGAGTTTAGTCACGGCGAGATCGGTCACCTGAGTGGCGTTGCTGAACTGGCGGGCCTGTTCGAATGCGTTCTGTCCGGTCGAGCCGTCAAGAACGAGAAGCACTTCCTGCGGAGCTTCAGGTGTGACTTTCTGCATCACGCGCTTGATCTTTGACAATTCGTCCATCAGTCCCTTTTTATTATGAAGGCGCCCGGCGGTATCAATGATCACGACATCGACATCGTTGGCCACAGCCGATGACAATGTATCATAGGCTACGGCCGCAGCATCGGATCCCAGACTCTGCTTTACGACGGGCACACCTGCGCGGTTGCCCCATTCGTCAAGCTGTTCGACGGCAGCGGCGCGGAATGTGTCGGCGGCGCCGAGCATGACCTTGTAGCCGGCTTTTTTGTATTGGTGGGCGAGTTTGCCAATCGTGGTTGTCTTGCCCACGCCGTTGACGCCGACGACCATGATCACGTAAGGCTTGCCTTTGCCGGTCGGCACGGTGAATTCACCTGTATTCGAAGTCGCGTTGTCGTTTTCGGCAAGAAGCGAGGTGATCTCGTCGACAAGGAGTGCGTTCAGCTCGTCCATGCCCACGTATTTGTCGCGCGAGGCACGTTCCTTGATGCGGTCTATGATCTTGATGGTCGTGTCAATGCCGACATCGCTTGATATGAAGATTTCCTCAAGTTCGTCGAGAAAGTCATCGTCGATGCTGCGACGTCCGATGAAAGCACGCTTGAGTTTGCCGAAAACGCCTTCCTTGGTCTTCTCAAGACCTTTGTCCAATGTTTTCTTTTTTTCCTTCGAAAATATACTGAAAAAGCCCATAGCTGTATAGAATTCCTGTTTTTGTTTTGCAAAATTACTCATTTTTCATGACCTCTACAATAATATATGTCAAAAAGGAAACTGAAATACATAAAAATTGGTTACTTTTGTGGAAATTTTTCAGGATATGGACAGAACGATGCTTAAATGTGCCGATGATTTGGAAAATCGGGTTCTCCAGACCGGTTTTTTGCCATATTTTGCAGGACCCGTTCCCGGTTTTTCTGTCGAGGAAATGACACTTCCGGCTGTTCTGTGGGATCTTGACGACGGTCCCTGGGAGTGGAAAGGAGAGATAACCAGGCGCCTCAACTGCGCATACGGAAAGTTCTGCAAGCGCCGTGCCGCGTACATAAGCCTCGAGCTGCTCCCGTATTACCTGACATACCGGCGATACATCTATTCAAACTACAATAAGAGTGAATCACTGGAGCAGGACCGCAGGATTCTCGGATTCATCCGCGAGAACGAATCGCTTCTTTCAAGCGAGCTCAAACAGCTTGGCGGGTATGTACGTCCGCGCGTCAGGGGCCTTTCACCTCTCGAACGGCTGACCACGCAGCATGGCAGGCCGAAAGCTGCCGATGCGGGATTCGACTCGCTGATGGCCCGCCTGCAGATGGCCGGGTATGTCGTGATAGCTGATTTTGAATACAAGTACGACAAACAGGGCAACCGTCATGGATGGGGAGTCGCACGCTACACCACACCTGAGGCTCTTTACGGATCTGATATCGCCCGCGCCGGAGGCCTAAGCCCCTGGAAGGCGTATGACCGCATCATATCGCATCTCGACAGCCTCGGTTTTCCCGGAGCCGACCGAAAACAATTTGACAAACTTATTTCTTTCTGATAATTATGACTGCCGTAAATCGCAAGGACTATCTTCCCGAACAGATTGAAAACGACCGCCGTGTACTCGAATTGCTCGCCCGATCATTTCCGAACATCGGCGCCGCCAGTTCTGAAATCATCAACCTCGAAGCAATTCTGAACCTGCCTAAGGGTACGGAGCATTTCGTGGCCGACATACATGGCGAGAGCGAGGCTTTCCGTCACATTCTGAAAAACGCCTCGGGCAATATCCGACGGAAGGTGACGGATATTTTCGGCACGTCGCTTTCCACCGACGATATTCGCCAGCTGTGTTCCCTGATATACTATCCCGAGCAGAAGCTCGAGTATATTCATGCCGCATCGGGCGATAATGACAGCGATCTCTACGATTTCTACACGATCACGCTGCACCGGCTTGTGAAAGTGGCGCGGTCAGTGTCATCGAAATATACGCGTTCGAAGGTCCGCAAGGCACTTCCGCCTGAGTTTTCATACATTATTGAGGAGTTGCTGCATGAATCGTCGTCCGATGACAACAAGCAGCCTTACTTCACCCGTATCATCGAGACAATTATCTCCACCGAACGGGCCGATGCGTTTATCATCGCGCTCTGTAATGTAATTCAGCGGCTCAGTATCGACCGGCTGCATATCCTCGGAGATGTGTTCGATCGCGGACCTGGAGCGCACCTGATTCTTGACACACTGATCGATTACGGCAAGTTCGACTTCCAGTGGGGCAATCACGACGCATTGTGGATGGGCGCGGCCGCCGGGAATGAGGCATGCATAGCGTCGGTGTTGCGAATATCACTGCGTTATGCCAACATGGCCACTCTCGAGGACGGCTACGGCATCAATCTGCTGCCACTTGCCACGTTTGCGCTTGAGACTTACGGTGACGATCCCTGTGAGGGCTTCGAGCCGAAGATCGATGATGACGACCGTAATGAAGTCATGTCCGACAAGTCGCGGATGCTTATAGCACGGATGCACAAGGCCATCACCGTTATACAGTTCAAACTCGAAGCGGCACTTATCGACCGCCATCCCGAATGGAACATGGAGTCACGGAAGCTTCTGCACAAGATTGACTTCGACAAAGGTACGGTTGAGGTTGACGGGAAAGCATATCCGATGAAAGATATGAATTTCCCGACGGTGGACCCCGGCCGCCCCTACGAACTCTCGACAGAGGAAAAAGAGCTTGTGGGCAAACTCCGTCATTCGTTTATGGTCAGCGACAAGCTTGCGCGCCATATGCAGTGTCTTCTCAGCCACGGATCCATGTTCGGAGTCTACAACTCCAATCTGCTTTTTCATGCCTCGATACCACTCAACGTTGACGGTACGTTCCGTGAAGTGGTAGTCTGCGGAAAACCGGTCAAGGGCCGTGAACTTATGAGCCGCGTAGGCTCTACCATCAGGGCTGCCTTCAACAGCGACTCACCCGACGATGTGCGTCAGTATGCCCGCGACTTTTTCTGGTATCTGTGGTCGGGGCCTGATTCTCCGTTGTTCGACAAATCGAAGATGGCTACTTTCGAACGTCAGTTTATCGCCGACAAGAGCACTCACCGGGAGGTGGAAGGCCATTATTATGCGTTGCGCAACAATCCGGAAATATGCGAGATGATCATGGATGAATTCGGAGCTACGGGACCGCACCGGCATATAATCAACGGACATGTACCTGTGCGCCTCAACAAGGGTGAGACGCCCATTCGTGCCGATGGCCGCCTCATGGTCATCGACGGAGGCTTTGCCAAGGCCTATCACTCGACGACAGGCACTGCCGGATACACGCTCGTGTTCCATTCCCGCGGTTTTCAGCTTGTAAAGCACGAGCCATTCACGTCGGCCGAGGACGCCATCATCCGCGGACTCGACATTTTAGGTACGACCGAAGTAGTGGAACTCTCGCAGCGACGCATGCGTGTGCGCGATACCGACAAGGGTACGGAACTTCAGTCGCAGATCGACGAGCTCGCCGAACTTCTGTTCGCTTTCCGCCACGGCTATATAAAGGAGCAACCCGGCTACGGAAAGATTATGTGACGCATTTCTCTGCCATAAGTGCTTTTTGCCAATAATTTTGCATAATTGGACTAATAATATTATCCGGAAACTTCGTAACTTTGCACACAAATTCAATATAGATGAAGATCGGCAATGTTGACATAGGCGATAAGCCCGTTGTTCTGGCACCTATGGAAGATGTCACCGACGCCCCTTTCCGCCAACTGTGCCGCGAGATGGGCGCTTCGCTGGCTTATACTGAGTTTGTGAGTGCTGATGCGCTTGTCCGCAACATCGAGGCCACGACCCGCAAACTGCGGCTTGACGATGAGCGTCCTACGGCTATTCAGTTGTACGGCCGCGAGACAGGTCCGATGGTCGAGGCGGCACTGATGGCCCAGGATGCCCGACCGGATTTTATTGATCTTAATTTCGGTTGTCCGGTCAAAAAAGTCGCAGGTAAAGGAGCAGGAGCCGGCATGCTGCGTAATATCCCGAAAATGCTTGAGATCACGGAGGCCGTTGTCAAGGCTGTCAGCCTTCCGGTCACGGTCAAGACGCGTATCGGCTGGGATCATGACAATGTAGTCATTGTCGACCTTGCCGAGCGGCTTCAGGACAGCGGTATAGCCGCACTTACCGTTCATGGCCGTACACGCTCGCAGATATATACCGGCCAGGCCGACTGGAATGTGATCGCCCGCGTCAAGGCTAATCCCCGGCTTACGATCCCCGTGATAGGCAACGGCGACATATGTACAGCCGATCAGGCGCGGCAGGCGTTTGAAGCGTCGGGAGTCGACGGCATCATGGTAGGCAGGGCTTCCATTGGCGCCCCATGGGTGTTCCGTGAGATTACAAATGGTCTGCGCGGATTGCGCGAACATCTCACGACCGATGAAAAAATGGCCGTCATGCGCCGGCTTGTCAGCGAGAGCATAGAGCGGTTGGGTGAGATCCGGGGTATTCTGCATATCAGGCGGCACCTTGCGGCTACTCCTCTGTTCAAGGGCATTCCTGATTTTCGTCAGACCCGCATCGCAATGCTTCGTGCCGACACGGCGGCCGAGCTGAATTCCATTCTCGACATGATAGAAGACAAATACCTGACAAATCATCACATAGCAGAGCATTTATGAAAAAGATACTCTTTCTCCTTTTTACTTTATCATCCGCTTTTATGGCACATGCCGAAGATGCGGCCGAGTACAGACTTGATGTCCATGATTTCGATCAGCTGAAGGTGACTGACGCGATCAATGTGGAGTATTACTGCTCCGAGGATTCAGCCGGATGGGCGTACTTCACTTGTCCGCCTTCGATGGCTGAGCACCTTCTGTTTACAAATAATAAATCGCAGCTCCACATTCAGGTTGATCTATTGGAGCCGGTCGCCGATGATCTCCCTACCCTGAGGGTTTACTCGCGCACACTTTCGAAAGTTGAGAATTCGGCCGATTGCAAGATAGTTGTCAATAATCCGCAGCCCGTACAGAATTTCAAGGCACGGATAGTAGGCAACGGCATGATAGTGATCAAAGGACTTGAAGCCGGATCAGTCGATGCCGGAATCAATACCGGCAAAGGACACATGGTCATCAGCGGCACGGCATCGCGCGTGAAACTGTCAAATGTCGGCACGGGTCCTATGGAGGCCGGTGCGCTTCAGGGAACCAATGTGAAAGTCGTACTGCTCGGTACCGGCAATGTCGACTGCTGTGCTACGGAAACTCTCAGCGTTTATGGCGCAGGATCCGGAAAAATTTACTATGTGGGCAAGCCTCAGAAAATCGTCAACCGCTCGCTTGGTGTGAAAGCCATCGAACTTGGTGCGGAGGAATAAACTGCGCCGGCCGCAATGGAAACTGACCGGGACCAGTCGTTGAAGACCCGCACGGCGCGGACGCTCAAGTGGAACGTTGTCGACCGTGTTTCGGCTCAGGTGTTGTATGCCGTCACCGGCATAATCCTCGCAAACCTTCTGTCTCAGGAAGATTTCGGCCTTGTCGGTGCGGTACTTGTATTTCAGGCATTCGCGTCGCTGCTTGTCGACAGCGGTTTTTCGTCGGCTCTTATCCAAAGGAAGGAACCGACACGGGCCGATTATTCTACAGTGCTGTGGTTCAACCTCTCGGTTGCCACGGCCATCTATGTAATTCTTTATTTCTGTGCTCCACTGATCGCCGACTGTTTTCAGGGCGACCGTCGTATAATTCCGCTTTCGCGGGTCATGTTCCTGACCTTCATTCTCAATGCCCTGTCAATTGTTCAGGTCAACCGGCTCACCAAAAAGATGGATATGAAGATGGTAGCCGTGTCCAACAGTATCGGACTGGCTGTCGGCGCCGTCGTGGGCATATGGCTGGCCATTGCCGGCTATGGTGCATGGGCTATAGTATGGCAGAGCATAGTGAATGCTGCTCTGAAGTCGTTGGTCCTGTGGACGACACAGCGCTGGCTTCCGCTTCCGGTTTTTTCGTGGAAAATTCTTAAGAGCTATTTTAGAATCGGATCGCGGATGATGTTCACATCATTCCTCAACACCGTATTTCTTAATCTGTATTCGTTCTTTGTCGGTAATCGTGTAGGCATGGTATCGCTCGGTTACTATACTCAGAGCGACAAGTGGAGTAAAATGGGTATAATGTCGGTATACCAGGTGCTTACGTCGTCATTCTTGCCGGCGCTGTCAGCTGTGCAGGATGAACCGGAGCGGTTCAACCGCGTGAGCGCCAAGATGAACCGGTTTACTTCCTACATAATTTTCCCGGCGGTATGCTTCCTTGTGGCACTTGCGGCGCCAGTGTTCCATCTTCTGTTCGGAACAAAATGGGATCCGTCCATTATACTCTTTCAGCTATTGTTGGTCAGAGGGATTTTTACGGTTTTTATAGGATACTATAATAATGTCTTACTCGCTCTGGGGCATGCCCGAACTATCATGTGGATGGAGATTCTGCGCGACAGCGTGGCGATTGTGGCCCTTGTCGTCACGTTCCCGTATATGTCATTGACACTCCCCGGGGATTCTGTCTATGGCCTTACAATAATGCTTTACGGTCAGCTTCTGGCTTCATTTGTTACCTGCGTCGTGACACTCGTGATGGTTTCCCGTCTGACATCGCGTCCGGTTCGCAGATATCTTGCCGACATGATGCCTTACGCGGCTCTGAGTCTGATTATCGCGTTTATCATGTGGTTTACCGGTACGTTCATCGGAAGTGCGCTGCTTTCGTGCGCTGTTCTCACTGCAGAGGCGATAATACTCTACATTGGTCTGAATTATCTTAGCGGCTCTGTTATTCAGAAAGAGGTTATAGGTTTTATCAGAAAGAAACACCCGGCCGGAGACTCCTGATCGATATAAAAAGAAGAGACCATGCATAGGCACGGCCTCTTCGATGTCTGTAGTCAGTTAAAACCTTTTATCTGCGGATATATACTTTCTTACCGTTGATGATATAGAATCCGGAAGGAAGGTTTTCGGCGTCAGTATCAATTTTTACACCCGACAGATCATAGATGCCGTTTGCCTCAGTTGCGGGAGTCGCGATATCAACGATCGAACTCGGTACCTGCTTGACACCGAATGTGCCGTCAGCGTTGTCTGTAATATCGTAGCCGTCGGCCAGATATTTTTCGGCAGGTTTTTCAGAAAATGTGCCGCCGGAAATTTCGACATTCGAATCTGCATCCGCGCTTATGGGGCCGTTGAATGTACCGTCTTTGATATAGATATTTGTATCATATTTTCCTATATTGTCGGCCTTTACGGACGCGATGTTGCCGTTGAATTCACCGCCGTTGACATTTATTGTTCCGCCTGAGTTGTATACATACAGCGGATAGTTGGCTGTATAGACTCCTCCGTTGACAGTCACGTCGCTGCCGTTGGAGGCCGCGAGGCAGCTTGCAAAGAATGAATTTGTCGCAGTATCAGTCATATCGCAGTCTGTGAAAACAGCGTTGCTTGCGATTACCTCGAATATCGGGCCGACGGAAGACGTTACCTTTACTCCGTCGAAATTGACGGTGCTATTGGGGCCTGCCTGGAATACACCTGCCGTCTGATGTGTGCTGTTGCAGATGTACTCGCCGCCATTAAGGTCTATGTCAACTGACAGATGATAGCCGTTGATGATGCTGAATGTATAGCTTTCGGTGAGCTCGACATTCACGTTGTTGAATGCCAGTGACTGAGCGTGGGTACGGAATGTGAACAGCGAACATCCATCAGTGCCGCCTTTGAAATTTACGTCGGATGCGATAAGCTTGGCCGTGCCAGAGGCTACGTTTTCGGCATCGCGGAAGTCAACGAATCCGTACGGTTTGGTGTTGGTCTCGGGAGTGATGATGCTGCCTCCGTGGCCGTCGATGGTAAATTCTACTCCGGAGAGGCGGAAGAGTCTGTTTTCCTCAACATTGTTGGTTATGGTCTTCCCGTTAAGATCAAGTGTGACGGATTTGGTCACGGGAATCATTGAGGGAATATCGATATCCTTGAACAATACGATAGTCTGATTCTCTTCGGCAGCTTCGAAAGCTTCGGCAAGAGTCTTGTATGGAGTCGTACCGACGAATGCAGCGATTTCAGAGTCAGTCGGGGCGGCAACATAAGCAACTTTACCATCGGCGGTTATGGTCTCGACCATTGTACTGTTTTCAGCGACTTCAATGCTGGAGCGCGCATCCATTGAGATAGGCCCGTTGAATGTCCCGCTTATAACGTTGACAAGAGATTCATGCTGAGCATTTGCGGCATTGTCGGCCTTTACAGACGCGATTTTGCCGTTGAACTCGCCGCCGTTGACATTCAATGTGCCGCCGGAGTTGTAGATATACAGGGGATAATTGGCCGTATACACACCTCCGTTGACAGTCACATCGCTGCCGTTGGAAGGCGCAATACAGCTGGCGAAATACGAATTGGTGGCGGTATTGGTCATATCGCAGTCGGTGAAGGTAGCTTTACTTGCTACGACGTCGAAAATCGGACCTACTGAAGTCGTTACCTTTACTCCGTCGAAATTGACGGTGCTATTGGGGCCTGCCTGGAATACACCTGCCGTCTGATGTGTGCTGTTGCAGATGTACTCGCCGCCATTAAGGTCTATGTCAACTGACAGATGATAGCCGTTGATGATGCTGAATGTATAGCTTTCGGTGAGCTCGACATTCACGTTGTTGAATGCCAGTGACTGAGCGTGGGTACGGAATGTGAACAGCGAACATCCATCAGTGCCGCCTTTGAAATTTACGTCGGATGCGATAAGCTTGGCCGTGCCAGAGGCTACGTTTTCGGCATCGCGGAAGTCAACGAATCCGTACGGTTTGGTGTTGGTCTCGGGAGTGATGATGCTGCCTCCGTGGCCGTCGATGGTAAATTCCACTCCGGAGAGACGGAAGAGTCTGTTTTCCTCAACATTGTTGGTTAAGGTCTTCCCGTTAAGATCAAGTGTGACGGATTTGGTCACGGGGATCATGGTGGATACTTCCACGTCCTTGGAAAGTGTGATTGTCTGGCCCGGTTCGGCCGCTGCGAACGCTTCAGCGAGAGTCGGATACTCTATTCCGCTGATAGCAGCATCTTGTGCGCTGATAGTCAGGGAATTACCCCCCCCCATATCAGCATCAGCAGGATGAAAGGTTTGTGTAAAGAATTGGTCATCATATTAATATTGATTAGTAATTGTGTTTTTCGGGTGAAAACCAGCGCAAAAGTATAAATTTGTTTCCATAATCGCAAATACTTGATTGCAGACATCTCATAAAAAATGTTAATCAAAATATCATCCAACTTCCGAATAATAAGCATGATGTATGTGTATGCCTGATTGTCGGTCATTGTCTGGGCAGATATAAATAAAGCCGGCGTCGGAAATGTCCCGACGCCGGCCGCAATTCAGTATTCTCAGTCTTGATTATTTGGCAAGGCCACGGTTGCGGAGCAGCGGCTGAACCGAAGGCTCCTGGCCGCGGAAACGGACAAACAGCACCATCGGATCTTCCGAACCTCCGGCTTCAAGAACGTTCTTCTTGAATGATGCAGCTGTAGCCGGGTCGAAAACGCCTTTCTCTTTGAAGAGTTCGAACGCGTCGGTGTCAAGAACTTCGGCCCACAGATATGTATAGTAGCCCGATGCGTAGCCATCGCTGCCGAAAACGTGCTTGAAGTAGGCCGGACGGTAGCGGTACGTGAGTTGTGCGGGCATGCCTAACTTTTCGGTGACCTGCTGTTCAAAAGCGGCAACGTCGACCGGGCCGTCGGGGTTCAGTTCGCCGAATTCAAGGTCGAGCAATGCCGCGCCGCAGAGTTCGGCAGTCATGAAGCCCTGATTGTGTGTCGATGCGGCGGCAAGACGTTCGATCAGTTCGTCGGGAATTACCGCACCGGTCTTGTAATGGTGGGCGTATTCCTTGAGCAGTTCGGGTTCGAGGGCCCAGTGCTCGTTGATCTGCGAGGGGAGTTCCACAAAGTCACGGTCGACATTCGTGCCGGCCTGGCTCTTGTAGCGTGCGCGGGTCAGCATGCCGTGGAGGCCGTGGCCGAATTCGTGGAATGTCGTTGCGACTTCGTCGAGCGACAGAAGTGCGGGCATATCGCCGGCCGGACGTGTGAAGTTGCCGACGTTGAAGATGATCGGACGCGATGACGTACCGTTGTCCTCGGTCCACGAACCTTTGAACTCGCTCATCCATGCGCCCTGACGTTTCGAAGCGCGAGTGAAGTAATCGGTCATGAACACAGCGATGTGCTCGCCGGTCTTGGCATCGGTGACGTCGTAGACTACGACTTCGTCAAAATATTTGGGCGCATCCTTGATTTCGGTGAACTTGACGCCATAGAGCCGTTCGGCCAGAGTGAAGATTCCCTTGCGCACCTGATCGAGCGGGAAGTAAGCGCGGACTTCGTTCTCGTCGATGTTGTATTTGTCGAGGCGGAGTTTCTCGGCGTAGTAATAGTAGTCCCAGGGTTCGATCGTGATCTTATCGCCGTGGCTGTCGGCATATGCCTGCATCTCGGCTACTTCGCTGTTGACGCGTTCGACTGCCGGTTTCCATATCTGCATCAGCAGGTTGCGGGCATTGTCTACGCTCTTGGCCATGACATTGTCAGTCATGTACGCGCCGAAGTCCTTGAATCCGAGCAGAGCGGCTTTCCTGGCACGCACGTTGAGAATATCGCTGATCACAGGGAGATTGTTGTATTCGCCGTCCTGAGCGAGCGAGGTATATCCCTGGTACATCTGACGGCGCAGGTCGCGGTCGGCGGCATACTGAAGCACGGGCAGGCGGCTTGGGGCATGCAGGGTAAATACCCATTTGCCTTCGCCGAGACCTCGGGCGGCAGCTTCTTCGGCAGCTACGGCAACAACGTTGGCAGGCAGTCCTGCGAGGCGCGCCGGATCGTCAACAACAATCTGGAAGGCGTTGGTGGCTGCAAGGAGGTTCTTGTTGAATTTGAGATACAGTGATGTCAGCTGAGTGTTCAGTGCCATCAGCTCTTTCTTTTGCGCTGTCTTCAGTAAAGCTCCGTTGCGGACGAAGTCCTTGTAATACTGTTCGATCAGCCGCTTTTGATCAACGTCGAGACCGAGAGTCTCGCGATTATCGTAAAGATATTTGATGCGTTTGAACAGGGCATTGTTCATCGATACTGCATCTGAATGCTGTGAATACAGGGGATAGAGCTCCTCTGCTATAGCGATCATCTCGGGCGACGAATTTGATTCTTCGAGCGCAGAGAACACGAGCACTACCTTGTCGAGCGTGCGGCCCGACTTTTCAAGTGCGAGTATGGTGTTCTCGAACGTGGGCGTTTCCGAGAGGAAGCAGATGTAGTCGATTTCAGCGTTATGCTGCTCGATCCCCGCGCGGAGAGCCGGCAAATAGTCCTCGTACTTGATCTGATCGAACGGCGGAATCTCGTAGACCGTCGTATAGTTCTGAAGGAAAGGATTCGGACGTTGCATGTCTTCCTGTGCTGAACACGGTATGGCGGCCAGCATCGTGGCAGCTACCGCAAGATTTGTTATTGCATGTTTCATGGGCGTATGGGTTGATGTTCGTATAATAATACTTTGTCTATTCGCGGACCAGCAGCGGTATGTCGCCGTCGCGGTGCCAGTGGTCGGGAGCGGTGGCACCCTGGCGTAAAATGCGCAGTGTGCCGCTGTGGAATGTCGTAGCGGCAGTCTCATGGTCGAAGGGTGTGACCGTTACGGACTCCTCGCGGACCTTCACGAGCGAAAGGCCGTAAGTAGCGCCGCGATGTATCACTTTGCGTGCCACCACCGATTCACTGTATGCTTCTGTTCGTTGTGTCTGCATCTGAGCGGCGGGGAATGATTCGCCGCTGCGAGCGGCGGCCGTTGAGAGGTTCGTATCTGCGGCGCCGAACGAGACCGACACTGTCGACCACGGCCGGTCGCCGGGATGAAGTCTCGAGCTCGAGCCACCCAGAGATATGTGTGGCGCGCCGGGTGGAGTCAGTGAAGAATGTGATCTCCTGCCGGCCGGGTACGGTAACCTGTATATTCGATTGTACGCTTTCTATGGCACCGTCGTCATATTCAGCTGTTATCATCCAGATGGCGGATGCCGGAGGCACCGGAAAGCGGGCATGCCATGTGTATACATCTCCATCGTTCCAGTTACGGTCCGGTTCGATGGCAAAGGTCAGATATTTCGACGGGGACCGGTCGTTGAATATGTATGCGCGCGGACTGTCCCACACATCGACAGAGTCACCGGCTACTGACATGGCTGCCTGGGTTGCCGCACTGCCGGCATTCTGCAACCGTTGTTCGAGGATCTCTATCGACCTGTCCGTCACTTCCTGGTAGCGGCCGATATTGTGACCGTACCACACGAGTGACGAATCGAACTGCGCCTGGGTGACGCCGTGGCGGACGAACACAGCCTGCTTTAGCGCTTCTTTCGATACCGGCGTACGGTAATCATATGCGTTGACGCTTACAACTGCGTCGGCCACGCGGATGTCGGCCATGAGCCTGGCCATATCTTCAGGCTGGATCACTTCGTCAGGAACACGGTTGCAACCCATGCTCACAGCGGCAAGAACAATAAGCGGAAGCGGCAGTCTGCGCATGTCAGTCGTTATCTTTCCGGTCTGCCGCTCCGGATGCACCGGGCTTCTCTCCTGAGTCGGGTTGATCCTGCTGATCCTGCTGTCCGAAGGGCAGATATTTGGTGTAAAAAATAATAAGCATCAGTATGCCTACCGTGATGGCGGAGTCGGCCAGATTGAATACCGGGTCGAAGAATGACCAGTGGGCGCCACCGAGCAGTGGCATCCATTCGGGCCATGTGAATTCGAAAAGCGGGAAGTACAGCATGTCGACCACAAGGCCATGGAACAGGGGGGCATAGCCGTCGCCCCACGGCACAAAGTGAGCTACTCCCATAGGAGCGGGATTGGTGAAGATCTCGCCGTAGAATACACAGTCGATAATATTGCCGAACGCACCGGCGGCTATCAGCACAAGTGTTATGAGATATCCGAGACAGAGTTTAGGTTTTCTCACAAGCTTGCAGATATACCAGCAGAGCAATGCCACGACAATTATCCGGAATAGAGTCAGAAACAGTTTGCTCCCGAATTCCATTCCGAAAGCCATGCCGTTGTTCTGAACAAACCTTAGTTCGAAAAACGGCAGTATGTCAATACTCTCGCCGATATAGAAGTTGGTCTTTATCCATATCTTCAGTATCTGGTCAAGAATGATTACAGCCAGAGCTATGCATATGGCGATGAGTCCGTAATGCCGGTTTTTGGTTTCAGTCATATTTTTAGTCGTATTCCGGCTCCGCTTTCGTTTCGGAGCCGGAATATTGAACGGGGATGATCTTACTTGTTTTTTTGCTGCTGTTCCTTGCCTTCGACACTCAGTGTGGCGTGGGGCACGATGCGTAGCCGTTCTTTCGGAATTAGCTTTCCGGTAATGCGGCACACGCCGTAGGTCTTGTTTTCTATCCTAACCAGCGCGGCACGCAAATGGTTGATGAACACACGCTGGCGTTCGCAAAGGCGTGCAGCTTCCTCGCGTCCGAGCGTCGAGGCTCCTTCTTCAAGAACCTTGAAGGTTGGCGATGTGTCGGCGGTGTCGTTGCCGCCCGAATTATCGAGTATCTGACGAAGATGCTCGTATTCGTGCATAGCCTTGTCGAGTTTGTCGTTGATTATGCCGCGAAACTCTTCAAGTTCTTCGTCTGAATAACGCAATTTTTCAGCCATTGTTAATTAGTTTTGAGAGATTATGACTTTGATTATCTGGCCGTCGATATCGAGATCTTCCGCCGAGGCGTCAGCAGCTGCGGAGTCGGCCACGGCTATGGCATCGGCGAGAACCTGCGACGAAATGTAGTCAGAATAGTCCGTCAGAACATCGGACAGACCGTCAGCCGGCGCGAATACAAGCGAGATACGATCGGTAATGTCATAGTTGCGGTCCTTGCGGATGTTCTGTATGCGGTTAACTATTTCGCGGGCAATGCCCTCGCGGCGAAGTTCTTCTGTAACGGTGATATCGAGCGCTACGGTGAGGCTGCCGTCATTGGCTACAAGCCATCCGGGGATATCCTCCGAAATTATCTCGACATCCGCGGCCTCGATGCGGACGGCCGATCCGTCGAGGTCGAGGTCAATGTATCCGGTGCTTTCCAGGCCGGCGATCTGTTGCTGCGAGAGATTGCTCAGAGCCTGCGCGGCTGCTTTCATCTGCTTGCCGAGTTTCTTGCCCAGTACCTTGAAGTCGGGTTTCACACGCTTTACGAGGACGCCGTCGCCGTTGTGGACAAGTTTGAGATTCTTGACGTTGATTTCGGTCAGCACAAGAGGCGCGATCGACTCGATAACAGCCTTCATGGCGTCGTCGGTCACAGGCACCATGATAGTCGAAAGCGGCTGGCGCACCTTGATGTTGACCTTGCGGCGCAGCGACAGTACCATAGAGGTGAGTTTCTGGGCGATCTCCATGCGCTGTTCGAGTGCGGTGTCGATCAGACTGCTGTCTGCCTTGGGGAAGAAATCGAGGTGAACCGACTGTGCGGCATCGGGCTTCCCGTCGGTATATGTCAGGTCGCGGTAAAGACGGTCGGCATAGAATGGGGCCGCAGGCGCTATCAGCTTCGAAAGCGTCAGCAGACAGGTGTAGAGAGTCTGATATGCGGCAAGCTTGTCGTCGGTCATGCCGCCGCCCCAGAAACGCTTGCGGTTGAGGCGTACATACCAGTTCGACAGATTGTAGAGTACGAAGTCGTTGATGGCGCGGGCTGCTTTTGTGGGTTCGTAGTCGTCGAAAGCCTCGTCGACGGTGATGATAAGCGAGTTGAGCAGAGATATGATCCAGCGGTCGATTTCCGGACGCTTCTCTACAGGAATTTCAGGCTCTTTGCCGGTGAAACCGTCGACATTCGCATAGAGGGCGAAGAACGAATATGTGTTGTAGAGTGTAGAGAACAGTTTGCGGCCAACCTCTGTCACACCGGCGGGATCATACTTGAGATCGTCCCACGGCGATGAATTGGCTATCATGTACCAGCGCAGCGGGTCGGAACCGTACTGTCCGATGGCCTCGAACGGATTGACGGCGTTGCCGAGGCGCTTCGACATCTTGTTCCCGTTCTTGTCAAGCACGAGGCCGTTGGAAACGACTGCCTTGTAGGCTACACTGTCGAATATCATGCCGGCAATCGCATGCAGGGTGAAGAACCATCCGCGGGTCTGGTCGACACCTTCGGCGATGAAATCGGCCGGATATACCTCGCGGTTCTCGAACGCATCCCTGTTCTCGAACGGATAGTGGATCTGGGCGTATGGCATCGAACCGCTGTCGAACCACACGTCGATAAGATCGAGTTCACGCTTCATCGGCTTGCCCGATGCCGACACCAGTATGATGTCGTCGACATACGGACGGTGAAGATCTATCTTCTCGTAATTCTCTTTCGAGTAGTCGCCCGGTACGAAGCCTTTGTCACGCAGGGGATTTGTCGCCATCACACCTGCGGCAACCGACTTTTCAATCTCGTTGTAGAGCGTTTCAACGGAATCGATGATCATTTCTTCGGAGGCATCCTCCGTGCGCCATATCGGAAGCGGTGTGCCCCAGTAGCGCGAACGCGAGAGGTTCCAGTCCTGAAGATTCTCAAGCCACTTGCCGAAGCGGCCGCTGCCGGTCGATGCGGGCTTCCATTTGATCGTCTCGTTAAGCTCCATCAGCCGCTCTCGTGCCGCCGTCGTGCGGATGAACCATGAATCGAGCGGATAGTACACGACAGGCTTGTCCGTGCGCCAGCAATGCGGATAACTGTGCACGTGCTTTTCGGAGGCAAAGAGTTTGCCCTGTTCCTTGAGCATAAGGCAGATCTCTACGTCGAGCGTCATGTCTGTCTCCGACTTGTCCGGATCATAGGCATTCTTGACAAACTTGCCTTGCCAGGGGGTATATGCCTCAACATCGACATGCTTCTTCACAAACTCGGGGTCGAGTTCATCGATCATATAGAAGCGGCCGCGCAGGTCGACCATGGGGCATACTTTGCCCGCACGGTTGATCAGCTCCAGCGGCGGGATATTGTTCTGGTTTGATACGCGAAGGTCATCGGCACCGAACGTACCGGCAATGTGGACGATACCGGTACCGTCTTCGGTCGATACATAATCGCCGGGAATAACGCGGAAAGCATCACCGTCGGGTGTCATCCATGGAATGAGCTGGCGGTAACGCATACCGGTCAGATCCGCACCCTTGTATCTGGCGACAACCTCCCAGGGAACGAGTTTGTCGCCGGGTTTATATTCGGCGAGCGCTATATCCTTGGATTTCGGGTTCAATACCGAGTCGAGCAGTTCTTCTGCGACTATAACAGTGACTGGTTCGCCGCTGTATTTATTGTAGGTGCGCACTGCGCAGTATACAAACGACGGGCCGACGCAAAGTGCGGTGTTGCTGGGCAATGTCCAGGGAGTGGTGGTCCAGGCCAGGAAGTAAGGCTTGCCCCACCCTGTCATTTCAGGCTTCGGATCGGTGATCTCGAACTGGGCTATACATGTCGTGTCCTTAACGTCGCGGTAGCATCCGGGCTGGTTTAGTTCGTGCGAGCTCAGACCTGTGCCGGCCGCGGGAGAGTATGGCTGGATGGTATAGCCTTTGTAGAGGAATCCCTTCTTATAGAGCTGAGCCAGAAGCCACCACACAGACTCGATATAACGGTTGTCGTATGTGATGTAGGGCGACTGCATGTCGACCCAATAGCCCATTGATTTGGTCAGAGTCTCCCATTCGCGGGTGTACTTCATTACCTCGCGGCGGCAGGCGCTGTTGTAGTCGTCGACAGATATTTTTTTGCCGATATCCTCTTTAGTGATGCCGAGAGACTTCTCTACACCCAGTTCCACAGGCAGGCCATGAGTATCCCATCCGGCCTTGCGTTTTACATGGAAGCCCTTCATGGTCTTGTAGCGGCAGAAAATGTCCTTGATGGTACGGGCCATGACGTGATGGATGCCGGGCATACCGTTGGCCGACGGCGGCCCCTCAAAGAAGACAAACGACGGACAGCCTTCGCGCGTCGAGACACTCTTTTCGAAGAGGCCCTCATCGGTCCAGGTCTTCAGCATGTCATTATTGATTTCCGGCAATGACAGGCCGTTGTATTCTGTGAATTTCTTCATACAATGAAGTAATTGGTTATTGCTTGAAATATATCTTAGTATATGGTATTCAAACCTTTTGCTGATGTCGGACCGTCGGCACTGCACTGTCGGTCAAACATCAAGGGAGTGTGTCAGCCCACAAGCTGTCACACTCCCTTGTAAGATGTAGTGCGCTGAGAAAAAGCGTCGGTTGATTATTCGGCTGCAGCGGGAGCCTCTTCAGCAGCGGGAGCCTCAGCGGCTGCGGCGGCTGCTTCTGCTTCTGCCTTGGCTGCGGCGAGCTCTGCCTTCTTCTTAGCGACTGCCTCGGCCTTAGCCTTGTTCTTGGCTTCCTCAGCCTCGAAACGCTCTTTTGCCGCAAGTTGCTTGCGGTCGGCCATGTCGGCTTTCAGTGAGTCGATCTTTGCTTGCTTCTTCTGCTTCCAGGCGTTGAAACGACGTTCGGCCTCAGCTTCGTCGAAAGCGCCTTTCTTTACGCCGCCCTGAAGGTGCTTCATCAGCAGTACTCCTTCGTTGGACAGGATTGTGCGTACTGTGTCGGTAGGTTCTGCACCGACGTTAACCCAATACAAGGCCCGCTCGAAGTTAAGAGTAATTGTAGCAGGATTAGTGTTCGGATTATAGGAACCTATCCTTTCAATGAATCTACCATCTCGTGGTGCCCTGCTATCGGCGATAACAATAGGATAAAACGCGTAGTTCTTGCGACCGTGGCGTTGTAATCTGATTTTTGTTGCCATTAATTGTTGTTAATTAATATTTTATTGGTCTTGCATTGTTTTGCGGTGCAAAGTTAACACTTTTTTTTCTTTAATCCAAATATTTTCTTGGCATGCATGATAAAAATCCCCGCAATGGCCGGGCCATGCGGGGAATACCGGGTATTAAACCGTAATTTCCTTATTGGGGAGGCAGGATGGCGTCGTTAGGACATACTGCTGCGCACGAACCGCATTCGATGCAGGTATCCGGATCGATGTGGTAGATGTCGCCCTCGGAGATTGCTTCTACAGGGCATTCGGGCAGGCAGGTGCCGCATGCCACGCATGAATCTGTGATTACGTAAGCCATTGTTGTTTAAAATTTTAGGTAATTAATACGTATTAAATGAGTTTTACGGTGCAAATTTACTCAATTTTTTTAATTGCAACGCGTCTTTAGAGACTTTTTCACGGGTTCTCGATCAAAAATTTTTCTGCGTCGAGTGCGGCGCGGCATCCCGATCCGGCTGCAACGACGGCCTGTCGGTATATCGGATCGGCCACATCGCCGGCTGCGAACACGCCAGGAACGCTGGTGGCTGTTGTCGGGGCTTTGACCTTTATGAAGCCGGATTCGTCAAGATCGAGCTGGCCGGCGAAAAGATCGGTGCTGGGCTTATGTCCGATCGCGAGAAAGAATCCGTCGATATCAATTTCGTATGTATCCTCTTTGTCGGTCCCTATGTGCTCTACGACACGGGCTTTCTGAAGGGTATCGCTACCTTGTAGAGCTACCGTATTGGTGTTGAACAAGATGTGGATCTTCGGGTTGGAGAGTACACGCTCTTGCATGACTTTGGATGCGCGCAGGCGGTCCTTGCGCACGATCAGATAGACCTTCGAGGCCAGCGAAGCGAGGTATAGGGCCTCCTCGCAGGCAGTATCGCCTCCGCCTACTACGGCAACGGTACGGTTGCGGTAGAAGAAGCCGTCGCAAGTGGCGCATGCCGACACGCCCATGCCGCGGAAACGTTCCTCGTCTGCAAGTCCGAGATAGCGGGCGGTAGCACCGGTCGAGATAATTATGGTGTCGGCAGAGAATGTGTCTCCTGAGTCGAGTTTGCCTTTAAACGGGCGCTGGGATAGCTCGACTTCGGTTACGAGGCCGCTGCGTATGTCGGCGTCGAAGCGTTGGGCCTGCGCGCGCAGATCCTCCATCAGCTTCGGGCCCGTCACGCCGTCGGGATAGCCCGGGAAATTCTCCACATCTGTGGTCGTGAGCAACTGGCCGCCGGGAGCCGGTCCTTCGATCACCACCGGCCGAAGTCCGGCCCGCGATGCATATATGGCCGCCGTATAGCCGGCGGGGCCGGAGCCTATGATGATGCATTTTGTCTTTATTTCTGCCATAGTGCTATGTTTTTCTGTTAGTCGTTTATCTTAAATCGATGATTTCCGATGCCGGATATTTTACATTGTCGTAGGTAAATGTCTTTGCTGCGGGTCTTTTGCCTTGGGTTACGGATGTCACGACCGCGGCCATGGTATGGCCGTTGCCCAATGTGACTATGACTTTTGACGGCATGTATGTCTTCGGATCTATTGTCACTACTGCCTTGCGTATTGCGGCAGTACGGTTTCGGGAAGTCATCTCAATTTCGATTCCGTTCCCGGCAAGCCGTTTCACATCGTAAGTCTTGCTGTAGAAGTTCAGTATTGAGAACGGATTGCATTCCATCAGTTCTTCTGCTGTCGGGTCAGTTATATTCAGCTCGCGGTTGCTCTTGACATAGGTCCACTGTGTCACGCCGTTGTACCACACGGCGATCTCAGGACTCTCCATCATGAATTTTTCATGCGATATCTTCATGGTGTAGTCACTGCGCTGCCCCTCGGCACTCAGTGTGAATTTCACGTCAAGCGACTCGGCGCTGTTGACTTTTCCGGCGCATCTGGCAATGATCTGCTGCGCTGTTTCCGCTGCAATCACGTCCGTAGGACATGCGAGGAAAAACAGAAGCAGTATGTTGACTAATGTTATCCGTCTCATAACACACATAACGTTCATTTCGAGGCAAAGGTTTAGATTGAAGCCAGGAGTGATTCGAGGGCTTCGGGAGTCACCAGTACGGCACGTGGCTTCTGACCGTCGGCCGGACCTACTATGCCGGCGGCCTCCAGCTGGTCCATGATCTTTCCGGCCTTGTTGTAGCCTATGGCAAAGCGACGCTGCAGGAGTGACACCGAAGCTGTCGGATTCTGGGCCAGAAAACGGGCACAGTCGTCGAACAGATCATCGCGTTTGGAAAGATCCACACTGCCCGGTGCTATCGAATTTTTGTCGTTCTCGGGTTCGGGAAGCATATACGGAGTCGGATAAGCAGTCTGGCGGCTGATGAATTCCACCAGATTCTCGACTTCCGGGGTGTCGATAAACGCGCACTGTACGCGTTCCATCATGGAATTATGGCTGAACAGCATGTCGCCCATTCCTATGAGCTGATTCGCTCCCGGACAGTCGAGGATAGTCCGCGAGTCAATGCTCGAGGAGGTTCGGAATGCCAGGCGTGCCGGGAAGTTGGCTTTTATAATACCGGTGATGACATCAGTCGAGGGACGCTGCGTGGCGATGATCATGTGCATGCCGACTGCGCGTGCTTTCTGGGCGATTCGGGCTATGTGCAGCGATATGTCTTTTCCTGCAACCATGATCAGGTCGGCGAACTCGTCGACTATGATCACGATGTACGGCATAAACTTGTGCCCTTTTTCAGGATTGAGTACGCGCCGGCAGAATTTGTCATTGTACTCCTTGATATTGCGTACGCCGGCCTTGCGCAGCAGTTCGTAGCGGCTGTCCATCTCGACGCAAAGGGCGCTCAGAGTCTGGAGCGCTTTGGAAGGCTCGGTGATGATGGCGTCTTCCTCTTCGGGCAGTTTGGCCAGGTAATGGTTCTCGATCTGCGAATAGAGGCTGAATTCGACCATTTTCGGATCGATAAGCACGAATTTCAGCTCTCCGGGATGCTTCTTGTAAAGAAGCGATGCTATTATACAGTTGAGGCCTACCGATTTACCCTGACCGGTGGCACCGGCTACAAGCAGGTGAGGCATCTTGGCGAGATCGGCGATGAACACATCGTTACTGATCGTCGCGCCGAGAGCCATCGGCAGTTCCATGCGGCAGTCACGGTATTTCTGAGAATTGATGATGTTGCGCATGGACACGATCTGCGGAGTGCGGTTTGGGACCTCGATGCCGACAGTGCTTTTGCCGCGGATAGGAGCGATAATTCGTATGCCAAGTGCTTCGAGACTGCGGGCTATATCCTCTTCGAGACGTTTGATCTGCGCGATGCGCACACCTTCGGCCGGCACGATTTCGTACAGAGTCACAGTCGGCCCGACAGTGGCTTCGACACGGGCTATCTGTATGCCGTAGCTCTGCAGTGTATCGATTATCATGTTCTTGTTGTCTTCCTGTTCCTGCGGATTGTAATCATTGGTCACAGGGCGGTCGATAAGCAGATCTACTCCGGGAAAACGATAATGGCTGAGCTCGTCGCGGATACTGTATGGCGAAGCGGGGAGTTCGGCAGAGTTTACTTCGTCCCCCGCTTCCTGATTTTCGCCGAGTGCTGCCGCGTTGATTATGAACTGCGGTTTTTCACCGGCAGATGCGGCGACCGGCGGTTCGGTGTGTGCTTCCTCGTCATCGATTGTGAATCCTATGTCTGATACCGCTTTTTTCACAGGTTCGGATTCAAGTGTGAGCGTCATGGCCTTGGGCTTCTGCGGTTCGGGGCGCTGACCCGCCGGAGCCGGGGCGACATTATCCGACGGTGTGTCGGGAATATCGGTTATTACAGGTTCGGGATGTCGTGCGCGCGAGGCGGCGTCGCCCATAGCTGCACGAGCCTTCGATATGCGGCCGCTCATGTTGTTGACTATTGCCGTGATCTGGGTGAGATACATTACGGTAAGCAGTCCGATCAGCGTCAGTGTTACTGCGTAGGCCAGCAGCGCGTTGCCGTAGCGGAACAGCCATTGGTTGATGTAGCGCCCATGGTTTCCGCCCCAGTTGATTGTCGAGTCGAGATTGTATGTGAATAGTCCGAGGATTATTGATACGGCGATGCCGGTGAAGAGACACCTGAAAGTAAAGGCCCAGAATTTCAGCCTGATTATGCCGAACAGAGAGAGAGACATACAGCCCAGATAGAAGACCAGCACGAACGAGCCGAGACCGAGGCCGTCGACAAGCAGCAAGTGGGCCAGTGTCGCGCCTGAAGCCCCTCCGGCATTCTCTACGGGCAGCCCGGAGTCAACCAGTTGCACGAGAGTCTGTCCTTCGACCGCACTTTGATCGGATATGCCTGATTTCAGATAGCTGATCGATACAATCAGAGTTACTACGCACAGCACGGCGAGAACCACGCCAAGCATCATGCGTGTGCGCGGAGCCGTAAAGAAAGCCACCGCAGGGTTGACCTGTTTGCGGTATCCGACCGGCTGCGACGGCTTTTCGGGTCGCTGCGACGGGCGAGGTTTGCGCATGGTTCTTTTTGCCGTCTTTTCTTCGGTTTTCGAGTTCAGTGTGTCGATATCCAGAGGGTTGAGTGAATTCATTGTAATATATCAGGAGAGATTATAAATATTAAAGTGAGGCCATTTCGGCAATTACGCGCTTGGGGTCGGGCGCCGAGAAGACGGCGCTGCCTGCCACAAGTACGTCAGCTCCCGCAGCTGCAAGATCTGGTGCGTTCGCAGGTGTTACGCCGCCGTCGACCTCGATCAGTGCATTGGATCCGCTTCTGGTGATAAGTTCTTTAAGGCGCCGTATCTTGTCAATGGTACGAACGATGAACTTCTGCCCTCCAAATCCGGGATTCACCGACATGAGCAGAACCATATCGACTTCGCAGATGATGTCTTCGAGCATCACGACCGGGGTTGACGGATTAAGAGTCACAGCAGCCTTCATCCCGGCAGCTTTTATTGCGTTGATTGTCCGGTCGAGATGGATACATGCTTCCTGATGGACATTCATTATAGCTGCGCCGCAATCGCGTACGGCGCCGATGTAATTCTGAGGATTGACGATCATCAGATGTACGTCGAGCGGTTTGTCGGTGAGTTTCGATACGGCTTTTATTACCGGAAAACCGAAAGAGATGTTCGGTACGAACACACCGTCCATGACGTCGCAGTGCAGCATTCCGGCCTGCGATTCGTTGCACATGCGTATATCACGCTCAAGATTGCCGAAATCGGCACTTAACAACGAAGGCGACACTATCATAATTTGTCCTCCTGATTCTTTTTGGGTGGAAACAGCAGTCGATATGTAATGAAGCCGACACATATCACGCCGATGCCGAGTCCGATCATCGAAAGATAGCCGTTGTATTCCTCCACCTTATTGAATAGATCGGCGAGAGGAACCATTGTGGAGAGCCACCAGCCGAGAGCGGCGAGTATGGCATTCCATACCAGGGCGCCGAGTCCTGTAAAAATTATAAACATAAGCACGTTCATACGCGCCAGACCGGCCGGAATCGAGATCAGCTGACGCACGGCCGGTATCAGACGTCCGATAAACGTCGAGATTGCTCCGTGTTTGTCAAAGTATTTTTCAGCTTTCTCTACTTTTTCCGTATTGATCAGGCAGGCATGTCCGAAGCGGGAATTGGCAAATTTGTATACCAGCGGGCGTCCGATCCATAACGACAGATAGTAGTTGATCAGCGCACCGACAATGGCTCCGGCTGTGGCTACCGCTACTATGCCGAATACGTTCATGTCGTCGCGTGTGCAGGCAAGATAAGCTGCCGGTGGCACCACTACTTCCGAGGGGAACGGGATGAATGAGCTCTCGATTACCATGAAAATAAACACAAACCAATAGTTGGCATTTTCTACGAACCACTGAAAAAAATCAGCGGCATCAAAAAGCGCGAGAGGGATTGTCAGATCTATCATTTTTTTGTCTATTTACACTGCAAATTTACACAAAAATTCTCGACTTTTTCTATTTTGTCATGAATGTATCAGTAAATTTTTTCAAATTCCGTAAATTATTGCTACCTTTGCACCCGATTCATCGGAGGGCCGATAGTCGCAACTATTTTGGCTGGATAAGATGTCGGGTGCGCCCGGTTTCTTATCCGTCATTTTTTTATATACGTTTGATAAATCTATGGAGAATTCAGAAAAGACAGGACTCGACTATGCCGGGGGCAAAATTGGCCGGCTTTTCTCAAAAATGTTCTTCCCTACTCTATTGGGGTTAATTTTTAATGCACTGATTACAATAGTCGACGGCATATTTGTCGGGCGCGGTGTCGGAGCCGACGGCATTGCCGCCGTCAATATCATAGCCCCACTGTATATGATAGTCACCGGCTGCGGCCTCATGTTCGGTATCGGATCTTCGGTGGTAGCTGGAATAGCGTTGGCGCAGGATGCCGGTCGCAAGGCTGCTGTCAGTGTCACGCAAGGATGTGTTTTTTCGTCAGTCCTGATTCTTGCGCTGATAGCAGTTCTCGCCGTGTTTCCCGAAGGCACGGCAAAGTTGCTCGGCTGTTCTCCTGAACTCATGCCGCATGCGCTCGACTATCTGACATGGCTGATTCCCGGAATGTTCTTCTTGTGCTTCGAATGCATCGGTATGATGGTGATCCGTCTTGACGGTTCGCCTAAATACGCCATGTTCTGTAATATAATACCGGCCGTCATCAATATAGTCCTTGATTACTGGCTCGTGTTTCCGTGCGGCATGGGTGTTAAGGGAGCCGCGATAGCCACATCGGCCAGCATCGCTATCGGAGGTCTGATGGTACTCGTGTATTTTCTGCGGTTCTCCTATGTAATAAAGTTCATATGGAGCGGCAAAGGCTTCTTCTCGAATATCTGGCATCAGGTGCGGATAGGTTCGTCGGCATTTGTCACCGAGATAGCCATGTCAGTGATGATGCTGACAGGCAACTTTATGTTTATGAAATACTACAGCGAGGCCGGTGTGGCCGCGTTCAGCATCGCCTGCTATCTTTTCCCGCTTATATTTATGATGAGCAATGCCGTGGCCCAGTCGGCACAGCCTATAATCAGTTTCAACTATGGAGCTAATGCGTTCGGCCGTGTCTCGCAGACGTTCGCGCTAAGCATAAAGGTCGCCGCCCTGTGCGGCATGATCTCATTTCTGTCGATAGCGTTTTTCTCGCGTGGCATTGTATCCATGTTCATTTCTCCCGACTGCGCTGCAGGGCGGCTCGCTTCCGCCGGTCTTCCGGTGTATGCTGTCTGCGCGGTGTTCTTTGCCGTCAACATTTCATTCATCGGTTATTATCAGAGCATCGACAAGGCTGTAAAGGCAATGTTTTTCACGTTGATGCGCGGTGTCGTGGTGCTGGTACCCATGTTCTGTATTCTACCCGGAATATTTGGAGCCAACGGCCTTTGGGCCGCCATTCCGGCATCCGAAGTACTGACCCTCGTGACAATTGTCCTTAATTACTGTTATTCAAGAAAACACTCGCGGGTATAATTTTTTTGATCGGTTTGTCACTTTTCAACATATGTTGACGTCATATATGTGACGTCGCTGTAATTTTGCAGCGAAATTATTTATAGACATAAGAAATGAGACAAATCATCACAGTACTTCTGACCATTCTTAGTGTATTAATCTGTTTCGCACAACCGGAACAGGAAGATTCGGTAAATGTTGAAGAACTTCAGGAAATCGTCATCGAGGCACCGCGTGTGATCCGCAAGTCCGACATGGACGTCTATCACCCGTCAAAATCGGCCGTGGAGTATTCCAGTAACGGCATGCAGTTGCTCAACAATCTTATGATTCCGTCGCTGACGGTAAGCGACGCGCTCGGTACGGTCCAGGCAGCCGGCCAGTCGGTGCAGATCCGTATCAACGGTCGTGAAACTTCTGTCGATCAGGTTCGCGCTCTGCTTCCCGAAACAATCAAGCGCGTGGAATGGATTGACAATCCAGGACTGCGTTACGGAGGAGCCAACTATGTGCTTAATATAATAGTGACGAATCCTACCGTCGGAGGATCTCTCCAGACTATTGCCCGGCCGGCGCTCAACGCCGCATGGGGTTTCTATATGGCCGATGCCAAACTGAATCACGGCAACTCACAGTGGGAAGTGGGGACGAACCTTAAACTGACCCGCAACATAAAGGGACACCGTGATTATTTCGAGACGTTCACTTATCCCGACGGAACATCACTGACACGCCGTGAGACACCACGAGGCGGCAGACTCAACAATACATTCGGCAACGCATGGGCCTCATACAGCTATATCAAGCCCGATACTACAGTGTTTATGGCTGAATTCATATTGAACAGAAAATTCAATGACCGGACACGCTATGACGGGCTCCTATCGCTGAGCGACGGTTCTGACGATATTCTGCTTTCCGACATACAGGGCAGCCAAGGCACCACGCCGTCGCTTTCGCTGTACTGGCAACAGAATTTCCAAAACCGTCAGATGTTAGTCTTCAATTTCAATAGTTCTTTCTATTTCGGACGCACGTATTCCGACTATATCGAACGGCAGTCACCGTCGATGGCAAGTCTCAATGATATCCGTACCGATATCCGTGACCGCAACCAGGCCTATGCCGTGGAAGCTGACTATATCAAGAATTGGGAAGACTCGCGCCTGACCGTAGGCGCGTCATACACGGCCAACCGCAACCGGTCTCGCTACGATAACCTTGACGGACGCGTATTTCATCAGCGCCAGGACCGCGTATATTTCTACGCCGAGTATTACCGCCGGTTCGGCAAATGGACAGCGACAGCCGGGATGGGCGCACAGTACACTGACTTTCTTTTCCGCGAATCCGATCAGGGCAATCATTCATGGAGCCCGCGTCCGCAGGCAACCATAACGTATTCGCCGAATCAGAAGCACAACTTCAGGCTGAATTTCACATCCTGGCAATCAGCTCCGTCTCTGGCCGAGACAAACATCGTGCCGCAGCAGCTCGATGGCTTTCAGTGGCGCATCGGCAACCAGAATCTGGAGACAGCCAACTCGTACATGCTTACTTTCCGCTATGGTTTCAGCCTGCCCCGTGTGAGCGGTTCGTTCGGAGTACGCGCCTTTACTTCTCCCAACGCCATCACACCCCTGCTGTATTGGGAAGGCGACCGTCTGATCACGACCTATGAAAACAGTCGCGGACTGCAGAACCTCTCATTCTTCCTTGCTCCTCAGATTGAAATTATCCCCGACTGGCTCATGGCGAGCGGCTATGTACAGTTCAGACGCGAGCGCATGCGCGGCACAGGCTATGCATTATACAACAGCGGCTGGAGCGGCAACGCCGCCATACAGCTGATGCACTGGGGATTTGTACTCTCCGGACAGTATATCCGCGCACAGCGCGATCTGTGGGGCGAGAAGATTTCTTGGGGTGAGGATCTCAACATCATAGATTTGAGCTATAACTGGAAAACATGGCAATTCAGCGCCGGCGTAATCATGCCGTTCGGCCGATACGACCAGGGCAGCAAGTCGCTCAGCAAATGGAACCGCAACGAGCAGCACATGCGGCTCAACATGCGCTGGCCCTACATTTCGATATCATATAATCTGCAATGGGGACGCCAGAAGCGCGGAGCTGAAAAGCTTATAGATGTCGACGCCAATGCCGACCGTTCCACTGCCGGCGGCCGCTGACCTGTAGCCCATAAGAAACCGGGATGACTGAATAGCCCAAACAGCTGGATCAGTCATCCCGGTTTCTTATTTCTTTATATCAGATGTATCAGATTATGCCGCGGATCGAGTCAATGTCAGCGATGCCGTGTCGGGTCATGTAATCGGCGATGCCGTCGATGACCTTGACGGTAGTCTGCGGATCGACGAAGTTGGCGGTACCGATCTGAACGGCCGACGCACCGGCCATGATAAACTGAAGTGCGTCATCTGAATTCATGATTCCGCCTAATCCGACTACCGGTATCGATACACGATGCGCTACCTGCCACACCATGCGAACGGCTATGGGACGTACAGCCGGCCCCGAAAGTCCGCCGGTAATTGTCGACAGACTCGGCTTTCTACGCTCGACATCTATGTTCATTGCCAGCAGAGTATTTATGAGCGATACACTGTCGGCTCCTGCGCCCTCGACAGCTGATGCTATGGAAGCGATGTCTGTCACGTTTGGCGACAATTTTACCATAAGGTGCCGCGGCCACACCTTGCGGACAGCGGCGGTAACCTCCGCTGCTCCAGCTTCGGTTGTCCCGAACGCCATTCCGCCTGCTTTCACGTTCGGACACGAGATGTTGACTTCGATGGCATTGATTCTTTCGAGTGCGGCTATGCGTTGCGCTGTAGCCACGTAATCGTCGACGTTGGCGCCTGACACATTCACAATAATCTGTGTGTCAAGATGCGCTATTGCAGGATAGATGTGTTCTGCAAAATGATCGACACCTTTGTTTTGCAGCCCTACAGCATTGATCATTCCCGACGGAGTCTCTACCATACGGGGTGAATCGTTGCCTTGGCGTGGGTTGAGCGTAGTCCCTTTGACAATGAAACCGCCAAGCCGTTCGAGGTCTATGAAAGGCGCATACTCCGTGCCGTATCCGAACGTACCGGAAGCGGTGAGGACGGGATTCTTGAGTTTCAGACCTTTTCCGAGGTCGACAGCGAGATTCAGTTCCATAATAATCTGTCAGTTTTAAATACCGGTCCGTCGGTGCATACGCACAGATTTCCTTCCGTAGTCTTTTCCACACAGCACAGGCAAGCCCCTATGCCGCACCCCATCATATTCTCCAGTGATGCATAGCATTCGATTCCGCGTTCTGCAGCGATTCTGGCAACGGCTTTCATCATTGGAGTCGGACCGCACGTATATATTGCATCATACTCCCGGTCGAAGACCGGATTTTGTGTTACGAGTCCGTGATGGCCGAAGCTGCCGTCGTCTGTCGATACTGATACGTCAACACCCTTGATGAACAGAGATGTCACACCGTCGATTTCCGATCGTGAACGGCCGCCTATCACGGCTGTGACCTCAGCGCCGCTCTCATATAGAGCCCGCGAGAGCATCACCATCGGAGCGAGCCCTACGCCACCGCCTACAAGCAATGTGCGGCGTCCTCCGGAGCCTGCGATATCGAAGCCGTTGCCAAGAGGAAGCAGAATATCAAGCTGCTGACCTACGGGCATGTCAACCATAAAAGACGTGGCTTTTCCGACCGGTTTTACCAGCAGGACAAGACGGGTGTCAGGAATAATGTCGCATACTGATATGGGCCGTCGCAGCAACACCCCGGGGGCGTCGACCTTAACCTCGACAAACTGTCCGGGGGCGATCAGAGGCAGTTCTGCGCCATCAGAAGTGACCAGTGTCAGCAGACAATTGCCTCCTACCTGCTCTTTTCTCTCAATGGTAAAGCGTTGTAAACGTCTGTTGTTCATATATCAAAAATAGAATGAGATGCTACTGTCAAACTTTTCTCTCGCCAGTCTGAGTGTCTCGGGCTTCCCGACGTCGAACCACGAGCGGTCTGCCGGAAGCCGATATGCCTCGAAATCCATGCTTTTTGCTCGACTTATATAAAAGTCGGTTATTGAGAACGGCGTATCGTCCGGCGCATATTCGTTTAATGCTCCATATGTTCCGGGAGAAATGATGTGAATACCGCCGAAAGCGAGGCGTTCGAGCCGTCCGCTGTCAGTCAGACCTTCGGGTCTTACGGTAGCTGTCCGCGTATCAGTCCAGCCCCGGAGTCTGTTGTGCTCGAAAAGAAAATAACGGGAGGTCTGTCGGGGCTGTACAAGAAGTGTCGCTTCAGGTATCTTTCTGTTGTGACTGGATATCATGTCGGCAAGATCGATATTGCTGAGTATGTCAGCATTGTGGATCAGTACGGATTCGTCGCCGATAAGCGGCAAAGCCTTGCGCAGGCCTCCGCCGGTATCAAGCAACAGCTCGGTCTCGTCGCTGATATCGATGTGAACGTCTTTGTATTCGGAACTCAGGTAGCGGACTATCTGGTCCGCGAAATGATGCACATTGACGATTATATGACTGATTCCGGCGGCCGTCATCCTGTCGATTACATGGCCTATGACTGGTTTTCCGCCGACTTCTACCAAAGCTTTGGGATGAAAATCGGTCCAAGGCTTCAGACGGCTGCCGATTCCCGCTGCGAATATCATCCCCTTCATATTTCCCTGGCTTTTACTTCCGGTTGAAAAGCTGTTCGATATCCTGCTCGCGATGAATCAGCTCGACCTTGACATTGTACTTTTTGTTGAGATGCTCGGCAAGGTGTTGGGCCGAATATACGGAACGGTGCTGGCCGCCCGTGCATCCGAATGAGACCATCAGGTTGGTGAATCCGCGTTCCATATAGCGCTCGACGGTCGCATCGACCAACGCATAGCAGTGTTCGAGGAATGTCAATATCTCGCCGTCTTCCTCAAGGAATTCGATGACCTGGCGGTCAAGACCGGTGAACGGTTTATAACGCTCATATTTGCCCGGATTGTTGACAGCGCGGCAGTCGAAGACGTATCCTCCGCCGTTGCCGGTCGGGTCGTTGGGTATGCCCTTTTTGTAGGCGAAACTCATCACGCGCACGGTAAGCAGCCGCTTCTGGTCATCGGAGGTGAACTGCTTGAGATTGACGAGACGCATAAGCATGTCGTTCAGATACGGATACTCAGCGAATGGCTGTTCTTCGATCAGCGACCGAAGATTGGCTATGGCGAAGGGAACACTCTGCATGAAGTGTGGCTTTTTCTCGAAATAGCCGCGGAATCCGTACGCACCGAGTACCTGCATCACCCGGAAGAGGACAAAATGCCGCAGAATGCTCAAGAAGTCCTCGGTCCGGATTGGCTTGTACTTCTGGACTGCATCTATATATTCGGTAATTAGTTCCTTGCGGATGTTGTCCGAAAAATTGGCCTTTGCCTGCCACAGGAACGATGCCACGTCGTAGTAGCACGGACCGCGGCGGCCTCCCTGAAAGTCGATGAACCACGGATCGCCGTCCTTGATCATCACATTGCGCGATTGGAAATCACGGTACATGAACGTCTCGTCGTCGGCCGATGCCATCAGCACGTCGGTAAGACGGTTGAAATCATCCTCGAGTCTGTCTTCATCGAATTCAAGTCCCGTAGCTTTCAGGAAGCAGTATTTGAAGTAATTCAGATCCCACATGATCGACCTGCGGTCGAAACATTCGGCGGGATAACATTTGCTGAAATCCAGTCCGCGGGCTCCCTTGAACTGAAAATCCGGCAACAGACGTATCGTCTTGACGAGAAGGTCACGTTCTGCAGGCGAAAACACGCGTGTCAGGCGACCTTTTTCGATTGCGTTGAACAGCAAAGTGTCTCCGAGATCTTCCTGCAGGTATGACATGCGATCGTCCGCAACCGCCACAACACGCGGTACGGGCAATCCGGCTTTTTCGAAGTGATCGTCAAACGACAGGAACGCCTCGTTCTCCATAGGATTGGTGCCTATGACGCCTATGAGAGATCCGTCGCTGCCTTTCAGTCTGAAATAACGGCGGTTGCTGCCCGACGAAGGCAATTCATCTATCGAAGCCGGAGCGTGGCCTACATAAGATTCATATAACTTGATCAATACGTTCTGTTCCATTTCAGTTGCTCTTTATGCGCATCAGTTGCCGAGTTCCGACAGGAACTTGATGCGTACCAGGCGTATTTCTTCTTCGGTATAGTCGGGGCACAGTTCGCGGTAAGCTTCTTCAAGCGAGCCGGTCTCGGCCTGGCGGAAATATTCAAAAATCTCTTCCTGTTCGTCGTCATCGAGTATGTCATCGATGAAGTATGTCAGGTTGATTTTATTGCCGGAGTTGACGATGGACTCGATCTCGTCGAGCAGCTGGTCGAAGTCGAGACCATTGCTCGAGGCTACTTCATGAAGATCAATCTTACGGTCGACAGCCTTGATGATCGAGATTTTTCTCTTGCTCTTGTTGGCGACGGAGCGTACACGCAGATCCTCAGGGCGCTCAATCTCGTTTTCGTCGACATATGCCTTAATGATCTTGATAAACTCTTCGCCGTAGCGTCTGGCTTTGCCTTCGCCTACCCCTGGAATGTTCTGAAGTTCCTCTATTGTGATGGGATACGTTGTGGCCATAGCCTCGAGGGACGGGTCCTGAAATATCACATAGGGAGGCAGATTGAGGCCCGACGCGATTTCCTTGCGCAGGGCGTTGAGTATCGCGAACAGTTCCATGTCGGCAGCGCATGCCGAACCGCCTTTAATCGGTGTCACGTCCTCGTCGTCATCGTTGAACTCGCTGTCTTCCACGATTTTGAAAGATACCGGATTGGACATGAATTTTTTACCCTTCTCGGTCAGGTGCAGAGTGCCGTAATTCTCGATATCCCGGCTAAGATAGCCTGCGAGAACGGCTTGCCGCAGCACGGCGTTGAGAAAACGCTTCTCAGTACCTTGTTCGCAACCGAAGATGTCCAGCTCGTCGTGATGGTATGAACGTATGTCGTTCGTGGCCTTGCCGAGCATGACATCAATTATATATTCAGCCTTGAATTTTTCTTTTAGCGCGACGATTGTTTCCAATGTCGCCAAGAGTTCTTCCTTTGCTTCCACTTTCTTTTTTAGATTAACACAGTTGTCGCAGTTGCCGCAGTTCTCTTCGGTATAAGTTTCACCGAAGTAATGCAGCAGAGTGCGTCGACGACATACTGAGGATTCGGCATACGAAGCAGTCTCGGCCAGCAGCTGTCGGCCGATTTCCTGCTCTGCAAGGGGTTTGCCCTGCATGAATTTTTCCATTTTCTGCAGGTCGCGGTAGGCGTAGAACGTGAGACATATACCTTCGCCTCCGTCGCGTCCGGCACGGCCGGTTTCCTGGTAGTAGCCTTCGAGCGACTTAGGCATGTCGTAGTGTATCACATAGCGTACGTCGGGCTTGTCGATGCCCATACCGAAAGCTATCGTAGCCACGATCACGTCGACTTTCTCAAGCAGAAACGCATCCTGGTTGAGCGAGCGTGTGGCGGCATCCATGCCGGCGTGATACGCCAGAGCACGGATGTTGTTCACGCACAGCAGTTCGGCCAGTTCTTCAACCTTCTTGCGACTCAGGCAATAAATGATACCGGATTTGCCTGAGTGCTGCTTTACGAAGCGGATGATGTCGTGATCCGTATTCTTTGTCTTGGGCCGGACCTCATAATAGAGGTTCGGTCTGTTGAACGACGATTTGAATACGGCGGCCCCTTGCTGCATGCCCAGATTCTTTTGTATGTCGTGTTGTACCTTTTGGGTGGCCGTAGCCGTAAGGGCTATTACCGGCCGTTGTCCGATCTCATTGATGATCGGGCGTATGCGGCGGTATTCGGGCCTGAAATCGTGGCCCCATTCCGAGATGCAGTGCGCCTCATCAATGGCATAGAACGAAATTGTAATGTGTTTTAAAAATTCAATATTATCTTCCTTGGTGAGTGACTCGGGAGCTACATACAGCAACTTTGTACGTCCCGAGCTGACGTCGTCTTTGACTTTGTCAATCTGAGCCCTTGTCAGTGATGAATTGAGAAAATGCGCTATTGAATCGTCTTCGCTGAAATTGCGCATCGCGTCGACCTGATTCTTCATCAGTGCGATCAGCGGGGATACAACTATGGCTGTACCATCCATAAGCAGCGCAGGCAACTGATAGCAGAGTGACTTGCCTCCTCCGGTGGGCATCAGCACGAATGTGTCTGTTCCGGCGAGCAGGCTCCGGATTATTGCCTCCTGGTTGCCTTTGAAGGTTCCGAATCCGAAGTGGCGGCGAAGGGCATCTGTCAAAGTTTGAGTCGTCTCCATTTCAATTCATCAAGGTTGTTTGTTTCTCGTCAGATTTATTATATTATTCTATCAGTCAGGTAGTTTTTTGTTATTAGGTTATTGCTCATACACCCGAATGACCATGCGCGGAGTTAAGCTCCGACTGAAGCGGCCTCGAAGTGTGCCGCTTCGAACTTTTCTTTGGCATAGTCGAGTGTGACTTCGAATTTTTTTATTTTCTTCGACGGGACTTCGTACATTGCATCGACCATTATCGCTTCGACGATCGAGCGCAGTCCGCGGGCGCCGAGTTTGTATTCGATAGCCTTGTCTACTACAAAATCCAATACCTCCGGTGCGAAAGTCAGTTCCACGCCGTCCATGGCGAAGAGTTTTTCGTACTGCCTGGTTATGGCATTTTTAGGTTCCGTAAGTACTTTCAGCAGAGCTGCGCGGTCGAGAGGTTCAAGGTGGGTGAGAATCGGCAGGCGCCCTATGATTTCGGGAATCAGACCGTATGAGCGCAGATCCTGCGGTGCGACGAAGCGGAGATAATCCTGCTTGTCCTTAAGCTTTGTGCGCGTGTTGTCTGTAGTATATCCGACCACGTGGCTGTTCATCCGGTGGGCGATCTTGGTCTCGATACCCTCGAATGCTCCGCCACAGATGAAAAGAATGTTCTTCGTATCCACCGGTATCATTTTCTGTTCCGGATGCTTGCGGCCGCCTTGCGGTGGCACGTTCACGATCGAGCCTTCGAGCAGCTTCAGGAGTCCTTGCTGGACGCCCTCGCCGGACACATCGCGGGTGATCGACGGATTGTCGCCCTTGCGGGCGATCTTGTCGATCTCGTCGATGAATACGATGCCGCGCTGAGCCTTGTCGACATCGTAGTCGGCAGCCTGCAACAGACGTGTTAGCAGGCTCTCGATGTCCTCGCCTACATAACCGGCCTGAGTCAGGACGGTTGCGTCTACGATGGTGAAAGGCACATCGAGCATGCGGGCGATTGTCCGCGCAAGCAGGGTTTTGCCAGTGCCGGTCGGTCCGACAATGATGATGTTGCTTTTCTCGATATCGACATCGTTTTCGTCTTTGTCCTGAAGCAGACGCTTGTAATGGTTGTATACAGCTACCGACAGGTATTTCTTGGCCTGATCCTGCCCGATAACATACTGGTCGAGAAATTCCTTGATCTCGTGGGGCTTCGGTATGGAATTCTTCATCTTATGCTCGAAGTCACGGGCAGAATCCGCTTTTTGCTGCGGAAATTCCTCACGGATCAGGTCATGGATCTGCACAACACAGTCAGTGCATATGTATGGGCCATCCTCAGTGGCCGGGACGAGCATGCGCAGCAGCGACGGATCGGCCGGGCGGCCGCACCATTGGCAGCAATGATCCATAGATGATTTACGCTTGGCCATATATGTCTCAGTTCTTTGACTTGATCAGCACCTGATCGATCATGCCGTACTCTTTGGCTTCTTCAGCTGTCATCCAGTAATCGCGGTCACTGTCACGTTCGACCTTTTCATAAGTCTGGCCGGAGTGCTCGGCTATGATGTTGTAGAGCTCTTTCTTAAGCTTTTTGATTTCGCGGGCGGTAATCTCGATATCCGAGGCCTGTCCCTGCGCGCCGCCCATCGGCTGATGAATCATGACGCGCGAATGTTTCAGCGCGAAACGTTTGCCTTTTTGTCCGGCTACAAGCAGCACTGCGGCCATCGAGGCTGCCATACCGGTACAGATGGTGGCCACATCGCTCGAGATATACTGCATCGTGTCGTAGATGCCCAGTCCTGCGTAAACCGAGCCGCCGGGGGAGTTAATGTAAATGGATACGTCCTTGCCCGGCTCCGCAGAATCAAGGTAGAGCAACTGGGCCTGGATGACGTTGGCGGTATAGTCGTTTACCTCGGTACCCAGAAAGATGATGCGATCCATCATCAGACGCGAAAATACGTCCATCTGCGCTACATTGAGCTGACGCTCTTCGATGATGGTCGGGTTTATATAATTGGCGTTGACGGCAGAGCGGGACACTGCGGATGCGTACTGGTCGAGAGCCAGTCCGTTCAGTCCAAGTCCCTTTACGGCAAAATTTCTGAAATCGTTATTTTGCATATAGTTTACTGGTTGTTGTTTTTCAAATTCTTTTCAAAGTTAATAAAAAATTCTGATTCGCTCGCAATACGGGCATGCTTTTTTGTCTGATTTAATATTTTATTGGCAGTTTTTTCTTTTCGCGGACAGCAAGAAACATCAGGCCGTGTCGCCGATAACGGGTGACACGGCCTGAGGATATATGTAGCGGCAGAGCCCTTGATTATGCTTCTGCGGTATCTGCTGTTTCAGCGAGCTTCTTGAACTCGTCGAGCGAGACGGTCTTTTCCTCTACGGTGAATGCGTTGCGCAGAGCGTTGAACGTCTTGGCTTCTTCGACCTGCGAAGCTATCTGCTGGCGGATCTTGCGGTCGGCGAGGATACGCTTCGCCATGTCGGCGATGGTCTCCTGATCCATGTTGTACATGCCGTAGCGCTGGAGCTGTGCGCGGGCGATCTGGTCGGCCTGAGCCTGCAGATCGGCTTCCTCAACTTTGACTTCGAGTTTTTCGGTGACTGTTGTGCTGATAAGTTCCCACTTGATGCCGGGGAGCATCTTCTCGAATTCTTCGTCAGTGACGGTTTCCTTGGAGTTGAGGCTCATCCAGCGCATCAGAAGTTCCTTGTCGATGACGAGGCCGTCGGCATAGGTCTTCATCAGATAGTCGTGGATGTCGCGGTTCGACAGGTTGAGGCTGTTGGGGAACAGCTGGGCCTGAATCATCTTCTTGATGTTGTCGAAGTATTCTTCTTCAGTGTGGACCTTGTCTTTGCCGAATACGTCGTCGTAGAAGTCCTGATTGTGCTCGGCGAGTTTTACGACGATGATTTCTGAAATGGCGAATTCGAAGTCGGATGTTACGTCGGCAGCCTTGTCTTTCTCAAGGTTAAGCATCGAAGCCAGTTCGGCTACGTTGCCCTCGCACGATTTGTAGGGATTGAAGACGACTTTGTCGTTGACCTGCTTGTCGAGGAACTTTGCGGCTTCCGCCTGGTCCTTGAACAGGAAGGGAGCTACGATTCCCGACGTCACCTGGATTGCGTCGGCATCGGCCTTTACTGTGCTGTCGGCGTTCAGTTCCATGATGGAGCCCTTGATCACGGCCTTGGAGTCGACCTTATCGCCGGGAACCTGTGAGCCGAAGCGTTCGCGCAGTGCGTTGTCCTGCACGGCAATCATCTCGTCGGTCACCTCGATGAGGTAGAAAGGAGTCTTTACTTCCTTGTCGAGCTTGAGGTCCATTTCCGGCCACAGAGCCACATCATATTTGAATGTGTAGTCGTCCTGTTTCAGATCGATGGCAGTGGCTTCGGCAGGAAGGGGCTGCCCGATCAATTTGATATTATTCTTTTCGATATAGTCAAATACAGCGTCGATAACGACTTTGTTGATTGCATCGCTCTTTACCTCGCGGCCGAAGCGCTTGCGCAGTTCGGGTAAAGCGATATGGCCTTTGCGGAAGCCGGGGATTGTGTGGGTTTTGCCGATTTCTTTAAGCTTGTCGTCGACGGCCTGGGCGTAGTCGGCTTTTACAAGCGACACGGTGATGACGCCGCGGCCCTCGCCCGTCTTTTCAAATGTAATGTCCATGTTGTATCTCTACTTTATGTTTGTTATTTTCTTGTTTTCAAAATCGACTGCAAAGTTAATGATTTTATTCTAATTCTTTTCACTTTACCGGGATATTTCTTGCGATATGCATTTACACGATTAACGGAAAAAATCCGTAAAAGTTTGAAAATTCTATGTTGTTCGGAATTTATTTCTTAACTTTGCCGCCGAGATAAACAGATTCACGACGGTTCGTCCCCAGGGACGATGAAAAGGGAACGGGGTGTGAATCCCCGACAGACCCGCTGCTGTATTTCTCGAATTACCGTTACCAACAAGTCACTGACCCCGGGCAAGAGAGCCGCAAGGTCGGGAAGACGGTTTCGGAATGAGATAAGCCAGAAGACCTGCCGTCATAATTTCGCACTCACACACGCTCGTGGATTAGCGTGGCGAAAAAAGACTTGTTGGAATGAAAGTTGCCCTATCCGGCCTGTCGCGTATATGTGCGGCCGTGTATGTAGTTGTCAATTCTGTATCAGCGTATGCTTCGTCACCCGGCATGGCGGACACTGTCCATACGTTGCACGACGTGGAGGTCACAGCCCAACGCCGCCCTCTTGCTACGGTACAGACACTTGCCGGATCCGACCTGCAGTCACTTTCTTCCACTTCCATTGCCGATGCGCTAAAATATTTTGCAGGAGTCCAGATCAAGGACTACGGTGGCCTTGGCGGCCTTAAGACGGTGAACGTACGCTCGCTCGGCTCGCAGCACGTAGGTGTATACATTGACGGGATCCGAATTACCAATGCGCAGAACGGCACAGTAGATCTCGGAAAATTCTCGCTTTCAACATTAGAATCTGTTTCACTGTATAATGCAAATCGACTCGACGCATGTCAGTCGGCTTCGGAATATGCCTCCGGTGCCACAGTTTATCTCCAGACACGCCGTCCCACTTCCGACTCGCTTTCGGTTCTCGCAGGCATCGGTTCTTTCCATACATATAAAGCCAAGGTAAACGCGCAGTTTCTGCGCCGCGGATGGAGCGGATTCATCGACGGAGAATATGTCAGTACGCGAGGCGACTATCCGTTCAGATACAAGTCCGAATATGAAGATACCGTCGGCCGCCGCCGCAATTCCGACATACGGTATTACCGGGTGGAGGGCGCATTGTTTCGCGGAGGTTTTGCGTCTCACATCTACGCCTATGTGTCGGAGCGCGGAACCCCCGGAGGAATAGTCCGCCGTCTGAGCGACAAATATATAAATGTAGGCCGTGAATGGGACACGGATATATTCGTGCAGTCATCATACACACGTACGCTGGCCCGCATCCATCAACTGAAATTCAACATAAAATACACTCACGAGTATCTTCGGTACAATACGGATTATCCTGACAATCAGAATACTGTGCGGGCCGACAACCATTACCGCCAGAACGATGCCTATGCATCGGCTTCATATGCCATCGCCCCCTGGTACTGGCTGTCAGTCAATCTGGGTTATGACGCCCGCATGTCATGGCTCACTGCTGACGTCCGGCGGTTCAGCGTCGTGCGGCGTCTTGATCAGAAGGCTGTGGCCGCGGCACAACTCCGCTACCGCGGATGGAGACTCGCCGCCTCTGTCCTTTTCCAGCATTACCGCGACCACACGCGTCAGCATGTAGGCGCCGCGGATCCGCTTCACCGCTTTACTCCTTCGGTCACATTAGGTTACTCTTATCGGGATCTGTCGCTGCGCGCTTGGTATAAGTGCATATTCCGGGCCCCTACCCTCAATGACCTTTATTATACACAGGTAGGCAACCGCAACCTCAAGCCGGAGTACACCCGTCAATGGAATCTTGGCGCCGAGTACCACTATGCCGCTCCGCAGTGGCTTGCGTCGGTGCAGGCTGACGTATACCTGAATTATATTGACAACCGTATAGTCTGTCTGCCGGTCAAGGGCACATATACGTGGTCTATGATGAATTACGGCAAGACATTCTGCCGTGGCCTGAATGCCACGGTATCGGGTCGTTATCAGCCGGGCGACTGGTCCTATTCGCTGCTCACGTCGTTTACATGGCAGAGAGACCTTGACCGCACCAATTCCGAATCTGCGATTTATAACAGACCGATATGCTATTCACCTTCGTTCTCATGCGGTATTACGGGTATCGTGGCATGGAAGTCAGTCGCTCTGACAGTATCTGACCTGCATGTGGCAAAACGCATGTGGTCGTACGCCGACCCGCGGGATATGCTGTCGCCGTACAATAATATCGATCTCAAACTCACGGGAACCTGGCGCTGGTTCACGGCATCGGTCGAGGTCAACGACCTGCTTGACGAGCAATACGAGCACATACCGCGCTATCCGATGCCGGGCCGTAATTTCACGTTCACACTCACTTATTCTCTATAATACATGAAATATTTTACTCTGTTTGCTTTCCTGCTGGCAACCGTCACGGTCAGTGCCCAGGAAAAAATAATTCTTCTCAACGAAGGAAACTGGCAGACTGACAACGGCCGCATGACGTATTTCGAGAACGGCCGCATAGTCTCGAATGAATGGTTCCGTGAGATCAACGGCATCAAACTCGGCGATACGCCCAACGACATTATCCAGATCAACGATGATCTGATAGCCATAGCGATCAACTGGTCAAATATTGTGCAGTTCATCACGCCCGAGGGTAAGGCCGTGGCCGCCACCGAGGATGTACCCAACAACCGCAAGCTCGCGTCCGACGGCCGATATGTCTACATTTCCTCATACGGACATGAATGCAAGGTCGGCGACCGGTTCGAGACTTTTACCCGCGGTTATGTCGCCAAGATCGACATAACGGATTTCAAGGTAGTCGACGCTGTCGAAGTCGGCTGGGAACCGGAAGGTATAGCGCTGTACGACGGCAAATTGTTCGTAGCCAATACCGGCGGCTATGCCTTCAACGAGAATCACGATTACGAGACCACCGTTTCGGTGATCGATGCGGCCACGATGAAGATTGTACGCACCGTCGATACGGGCATCATAAATCTTTACGGCAAAATGTCGCAGAGCGGCAGATACCTCTGCATCAATTCACCGGGCGACTATTACGACATACCGGCATGCTGCATGGTCTTCGACTGCCGTGCCGCGCTTGACGGGCGTCCCGACAACGAATGCTTCACCCGGCTTGACTATGCCAGCACGTACAGCACGGTGACGACCGATGGCAAATTCTTCGCCGTCGGCTCGCGCTTTTCCTATTACACCATGGAGTACACATTCAATTACATCACCATCGATCCGGCTTTAGTGATGGCCTCGGGCGGTTCCGCGGGTGTCGAGGAATCAATGCCCGGCACCATGATGAACGACATAAAGAAGATGACGCAGCCCTATGGTATTTATGTCAATCCTTACACCGGCTATATGTATGCTACCGATGCCGGAGAGTTTGTCGCCGGCGGGGCGCTATATCAGTGGGATCCGCAGGGACGCCTTGTCGGAACCTGGGGAGTTTACATCAATCCCGCGCATTTTCTTGCACTGCCTCCTGACGGTCACTTCCAGGGGATCAGCGACATCATCGCTCCGGAGCAGCAGGCCGACGGTCCTGTCTATAATCTGCAGGGCGTACGGGTGTCCCGCATTATTCCCGGACAGCTCTACATCCGGGCCGGCCGCAAGTTTATCGCCAGATAATCCGTAATTCAATATTTAACATATTATTATATGAGAACCAAATCATTATTACTTTCTGCGATTTTCGCTCTCTCGGCCGCTTCACCCGCTGCCGCGAGCGAGAGGATTCTGTCGCTCAACGAAGCCATATGGCCAGGCGGGATAGGCAGTATCAACTATCTCGTAGACAACAAACTGATTTCCAACAACTGGTTTGAGGAAGTCAATGACGGCGAACAACTGGGATATACCCCCAACGACATCATCCAGGTTAATGACAATCTCTTCGCTATCGTCGTAAACTATTCGCACACCGTTGTGTTCATTGATGCCGAAGGCCATATGGTCGGCAAACTGCTCGACGGCGATACGGGTGACGGCGCGACTCCCAACTGCCGTTTCCTTGTCAGTGACGGTACATATCTCTATCTTACAGGATACGATCATCGCCTGTATTGCTATCTCGATCCCGACGATCCCGACAACTGGACCGAAGAATACTGGGACGAAGGCGGATATGTTGCCAAGATCGATCCAACGACTTTCAAAGTCATAGCCTACACGCCTGTGGGCTGGGAACCTGACCGTATCGCAATTTACGGCGGCAAACTGTTTGTGTTCAATTCAGGCGGATATGCTCCGGTCGCCAATCCAAGCACCAGCACGGATGAACATTCCGACTATGAGACCACCGTCTCGATCGTCGATCCCGAGACCATGACTGTTGAGCGAGTGCTTGATACGACCCGTATCAACCTCTACCGCGGTCTGAGCCAATCGGGCAAGTGGCTGCTCGCCAATTCAGCCGGCGACTATTACAGTATTTATCCCTCGATGATACTCATCGACTGCGATAAGGTGCTGGCCGGTGATCCGGATGAGGAATGTTACGTATATAATCCGAATTTTGCCTCCACCTACAGCACCGCTACCCTCGACGGCAAATTCATGGCTATCGGCTCTGCGTTCTCCTACGACTCGATGGGATATGAGTACAAGTATATCACACTTGATCCGCAGGAGTTCTGGGACGGCAACGACGGCAGCAACGTCAGCAACTCGGGCATCTACGAAGAGATGCCCGGCACGATGCTCGATGACATCAGGTCCTTCTCATATCCTTACGACATATACCAGAATCCCTACTCCGGTTACTATTATGCCACTGATGCCGGGGCCGCGACTTCCGGCGACGAATCTGGCGGCCTGCTTTACCAGTGGGATCCGGAAGGCAACCTGGTCGACTCGTATACTGTAGGCGTATTCCCGGCACACATCCTGGCTGTGAAACCCCACAAGTCGCCTGTCAGGTTTGTCCTGAGCTCTAAAACTCCGACCGCAGCCCTCATTGCCAAAGACGGCAGCGAAAAGATCGACCTCACGACACCGGTGAGCGGCACCACATATAGTCTCGACATTTTCGACGGAGAGTATACACTCGTGGCATATAACAAGAACGGAGAAGAAGCCGGCAGCATAGAACTCAGCATCCCCGACAGTTTCGAGGAGCAGACGTTTACTATCCAGGCTCCGACTATTTATGCCACTAATTCAGGATGGAGCTACGGCACGGATTACACCGTCGACGTAGTTGTCACCTCTCCGGCCGGCGAAGCACGCACAGTCACTTTGGGCAAAAGCACAACAGAAGGGCGCCAGCATTTCCTGGCTCTGAAGGGTGATTCCTATCGGGCCGCATTCATGCCTTCCGAAGCTCATGTGGCCGAGGGCTATGCGACGGTATACCGCAACGGTACACTGACTTTCGACGCTACCGCCTCCGCAGCAATACCTATGGCCGGAAACATGGTTATCACCCTCCCTGCCGACGCTTCGCTGCAGATCGGCCGCAAGACGAATCATTTTGTTGACTTCACTCCCGTGGAAGCCGCATCGTCTGAGACCGCCGACGGCGTCCGGACCGTCACTTACAGTCTGCCCGAGGGAGAGACTTTCTACTATCGCACATGGCGTGAAGGTGGTCTGACGCAGGCCGGTTACTTTGTCATGAATTCGCAGGCGTTGCCTTCGCTCGAATTCAACGAGGCATCTTACACGGAGATTGATCCCCGGACGGTCAACCATGACTTCTCGGCAAACGACGGTTATGAGACGGGCGATATCCTTGTCAATGTCAATGAACGCGGTCATCTGAACCTTTCGAAAGGCGATAGCTTCCGCGCCCACGCCATGCGTTCATGGCAGATAATCGACGGCATCACGAGCAACAATTTCGTGGAACCCGATTTCCATTTCACGGCTTATAATGTCACGATCGACACCAAGGCCGGTACGGCAGTTGTCGACGCCGAGCCGTCGGAGACAGTAGTAAGCATCTCACACGAACCCGGTTCGGCATGGGCCGACATCAAGGCTGTCGGTTCGGGTACGGCCATAGTCCTTGTCACCTATGACGCCATCCGCACCGTTTATTATGACCGCAACGGCGCAGAGAAACCGTTTACCGGTGGCGATCTGTGGGGCGCCATATGGCCCGAGAACACAGCCGTATATGTTGTCACTGTAGACCAGCGGTCAAATTCGCGTCCCGAGATGTCGCTTCACAAAGAATTCAATGTCGAATCCGAGAAAGTAGCCGGATTCAACCTTGATGCCGAACACGATATCTTCTATTTCCCCGACACTGAGGAAGGCTACCTCTACACTGTGAAGCCCTACAATGTCAAGAAAGACAAAGAGGGTGTGTGGGTTTCGAGTCCTGTCATCACCGAGGACGGTGTGACCTATACTGAATTCACACCTTGCGAGAGCAACGGCGACGGCTCATACAATGTACTGCTGCGCGAAGGCCGCAACATCATCCGTCTTGTGAGCGTGGCCAACTGGTCGACCTATCAGGTAGTGACAGCGCATGCCTGCGGCACAGAGATCACTAATCTCACCAGCCCGGGCAGTGAATTCAAGGCAGGCGATGAAGTCGAGGTGGCCTTCACCGGACTCCGTCATCCGTCGAACAAATTGGCGGGCATCTATAATATGTCGGCCAAGATTGTCTACAATAATCTTCCCGACGGAATTTCTATCACGACCGGAAGTAATCAATATAAATTCGGCTCGGCCGACGGAGCGCGGTCGTTCAAGTTCACCGTTCCCGAAAGCGTGGCACGCTCCGGCGAGAGCTATACCTTCTCCGGCGGCGCCATCCAGGTGACCGGATTTGGCGATCCTTTCGGCAGTCACCGCGACATTTCGCCCGAATTCGGCCGGTCGCCCAACTTTACCGCCGTATCCCACAAGGCTATGCTTGGCGTATTGCCGACCCTCACTCTTGATCCGAAAAGCACTTCGGGTGTTGAGGATGTCAGCGTATCCGCCGAACCTGTCATGTATTACAATCTCCAGGGCATTTCATCGTCCGAGCCGTTCCGCGGTCTGAATATTGTGGTATATTCCGACGGGTCTGTCCGCAAGATTCATTACAATCTCTGAAAATGAAGCGAATCATAATTTCTTTCGCAGCCCTTTGTGCCGGCATCGCCGTGTCTCACGCCACTCAGGTATGCCTTGAGGTGAACACTGTTTCCCCCACGGTCACTCTGCAGTCGGTGGAGACCGGCTCGCCGGTCTCCATCGGCTCGCCCGACAAGAGTCGGAAATACATGTTTGAGACCGCGCCGGGCCGGTATCTCCTTACTGCCTACGGTACGGACGGCTCGACTGTCAACGGCACGATCGTCGTAGAGATCGTGGCCGATCCGCAGCCCACGCCGGATTATGATGGCTACGACGTGCAGCAGCTTAAACTGATTACCTGCACGGCATATGCCACAAACTCCGGCTGGTCGGCAGACGAGGGCGATTATTCGCTTTCTGTCACTGTGTCGTCGCGCGAAGGCGTCATTCAGGAAATGGTACCCGGCCATTCGATCAATTCCGGACGCCTGACATTCCTGGCGCTCGAAGGACACACCTACTATGCGACTTTCTCGCCTTCGGACGCGCACCGTGCCGAGGGATATACTGACGTGTATAAGTCGGGAACACTGAACTGGAACGTAAATGTCTCCTGCTCTATTCCCAAGGCGGCCCCGCTTTCGGTCACCTTACCGCACGGCGCCTCTCTGGCACTTGGTGTGAAATTCGCTCACTTTGTCGATTTCACACAGGTGCAGCCCGAGTCAGTCCGTGATGAGGGAGAGAATACGGTCTACACTTACAGTCTTGCGGTAGGACAGGTCTACAACTACCGTGCGTCTCTTGCGGGAGGCCTCACCCACGCCGGCTATTTTACGATGGCCGCAGGTGACAAGGCTCCCGATCTGTCGTTCACTGAAGCTGATTTCAATGCCGCTCAGCCTGATATGGTAAAACACTCCGTCGAGGCCAACGAGGGGTACGAGACCGGCGATATATTTGTCAACATCAATCATCGGAATCATCTCGTGCTCCGACAGGGCGAAGTGTTCTCAGCGCTTGCCATGCGCACCTGGCAGCTGACCGAGAACCAGACCAACAATTACTTCATGGAGCCCGACTTCCATTACACGGTCATTGATCTGGACGGAAAACCATCCACCGATGTAATTGAAGTGACGCAGCATCCCGGATCGGCATGGTGCGACATTACAGCCAAAAGCGAGGGTACGGCCATCGTACTTGTGACTTATGACGCCATAGCACTGAACTACTTCACATCGTCGGGTGTGCGGACGCCCTATATGGGCGGTGAGATCTGGGGGGCAATCTGGCCGGAGAACACCGCGGCGTACGTGGTCACTGTCGGTTCCGAAGCCACCGGTATAGAACCGAACATGCTTATAAACGAAGCATACAACGACGGTGCCAAAAAGCTGGCCGGGAAGTATGTCGACGCCGAGCACGATGTGTTCTACTACCTCGACACCGAACCGGGTTTTGAATATACGTTCACACCGCAGGGCGCCGACCGCGTCACTATCGCATATCCTACGATCGACGGACGCATGGCGACCTATACAGGCTTCGGCACCGAGGGCGTCACGGCTAATCCCGACGGTTCATATACCGTGCTTCTCAAAGAGGGTCGACAGATCGTAAGGCTTTCCGATGCATCCGGACATTCAGTATACCAGGTACTGACTGCAAAACCGTGTCACCGCACGATTACCAACGCATCGCGCCCCGGGAGCACGGTGTTCCAGCCCGGCGACCAGATTAAAATTCAGTATTCCGGGTTGCGCCACCCGGCCAACAAACTCGCCGGAATTTATAATATGTCGGCATATGTCACCTACAACGGCATTCCCAACGGCTCGTCGCTCATTCTCGGCGCAGGCCAGTATACTTTCGGGTCAGTGCCTTCGGCCCAGGCCGTCACGGTCGACATCCCCGCCGACATTGATCTGTCGGTAACCCCGTCGATCGTGATGGACGACGGAGTCATCCAGGTCAACGGCTACGGCGACCCGATCGGCAATCACCGCAACATTGACCGCGTTGCCGGCCGCTCGCCCAACTTTACCGCCGTGCCTCACAAGACCTATTTCGGTTCAATCCCTCCCGTGACCATTCAGCTCACGCCCTACCGTGAGTTCGAGATCGAGGTGCGCTGCGATGTTCGCGACGCTGAATTCACAGTGCTGGCACCCGACGGATCGCCCGTCCTCCCCGACGACTCAGGCCGGTATGCAGGCTCCTACGGCACCTATACCGTCAGCGCCGGCAAGCCCGGTTACCGCCGCTTCTCGTCGACCTACGTCATAGGCGATGATGCCGACGGCCTCCAGGTATTTGAAGTGAACATGTCGCCCGCTCCCGAAGGAGCCTGGGACGGTGCCACCTTCACCGAGCCGGAGCGGAGCCTCTCGGGCGTGTATCTGATAACGACCGGTGCCGAGCTCGCCTGGTATGCCGCTGCCGCCGACCGCGGCGATGCCGTACTGATGAACGACATTGACCTCGCCGACTATCCATGGACGCCCATCGGTACAAGCTACAGCGCCCCCTTCGCCGCCACATTCACCGGCGCCGGACACACCGTCAGCGGTCTCTTCATAGCCGATCCAGACGCCGACAACCTCGGCCTGTTCGGCTACGCCCAGGGTACCGCCGAGGCACCCGCCGCCATCACCGGAGTCACCGTTGCCGGCTCAGTTGCCGGCAACCGCTATGTGGCCGGCCTGCTCGGCTGCGCCGGAAAGTACGTCACCGTCGACACCTGCGCCTCCTATGCCGATGTCAACGCCCGCGGCAAGGGAGCCGCCGGCATTGTCGGCTTCCTCTCGGGGGCCACATCCTCCGTGTCGCACTGCTACAACGCCGGAGCCGTTACCGCCTCCGACGCCCATGCCGGCATCGTCGGAGCCATCAACGCCGGATGCACCGCCGTCTCATACGTGTTCAACGTCGGCACCGTCAGCCCCGGCCCCATGGCATCGGCCTGCGTCGGTTCGAAAGTAGACAAGACCGGCGTCGCCCACGCCTATGCCACTGAGGCCGGCCAGGCCGACGATCCATCCGTCATAGTCTCTCCTGAGGACATGGCATCCGGACAGGTCGCCTACCTCCTCGGAAACCCCTTCGGCCAGCTTATCGGCACCGATGCGCATCCCCGCTTCGGCGCTCCCCTAGTGTACTACGACGAAGCAGCCGACCGCTACTTCAACCAGACCGGAATCCTCGGCAGCCCCGCCGCGATCTTCGACGAAGCTGCCCCCGTGCGGTACTACAACCTCCAGGGCGTCGGCTCGACGCGCCCCTTCCGCGGCTACAACATCGTCGTAAGCTCCGACGGGTCTGCCCGCACCACTTACATTCCGTGAACAACCTGCCATAAACAATAATTTCTGTTTTTTCCAGGCCGGGGCCGTGTGTGAACACATCCCCGGCCTATTTCATTACATCCCCGGAATGGCCTTAAAGATGCAGGTAAGGACGCAGTGCATCGACATAGGCCATGAAAGCGTAGGACCCAAATGGAGTGACTGAAACGGCAGTGCGCGGACGCCGCCCATTTTTGTTGTGAAAATGAATCTTTCGTGTCGTTCAAAGAATAATATTACGTTTTCGTTATTTTTTTGCTGAAAAAATTGGTAGTATTACAAAAATGTTATACCTTTGTGGCGCAAAACTAAACAAGTATTATTACGTGAAACGCTATCACCCGATATGAAAGTAAGCATTGAAAAACAATCGGACGGCACATATATCGCCTATAACACCGATGGCGAACACTGCACACTTATCGGCACCGGCAACACCGTAAAAGAGGCAAAGGCAGATTTCTTTAATTCCATAGAGGAAGTCAGCAGTGATTACGTCGAGCGTGGTCAGGCGATTCCGGCCGAACTCACTACCGAGGTAGAATTCCGCTTTGACATATCATCTTTGTTTGAGTATTACCCGATGTTCAACGTCAGCGCCCTCGGGCGTTACCTTGGCATCAATCCCGGACTCATGCGTCAGTACCGCAAAGGCGACACTCCTATCTCCGACAAACAACTCGAAAAAATTGAAGCCGGTATTCACCGCCTCGCCGCCGAATTAGCCGCTCTTCGTCTTGTTTGATTACCACTCCATTTCATTTCAAGAGTGGCTGCACCCTCGCCAATTCCGGCGAGGGTGTTTTGCGTTCTTGCCTTTTTGTTATCTATTTTGTCGGGCGGCCGGTTCACTTTTGCAGGTCGGCACTTGCGTGTTGGGGTTACGCCCCGCCGCCGAGGGCCTTGTACAGGTTGATCATCGCCAGGTACTCGTCGCGCACGGCGTTGATCAGCGAGATCTGTGCGTCGAAATACCGCCGGTACGAGTCCATCACGTCAATGTAGCTGATCGTTCCCCCGATGTATTGCCGGTTGGTGAGCGTGACATACTTGAAGGCCGCGTCTCGCAGCTCGGTGCGCCGCTCTACCGTCTGTCGCACCGAGTTGTAGACAGCGATGGCGTCCGACACCTCGGTGAAAGCCGCCACCACCGCCTTCTCATAGCTGTGGCGGGCCTGCTCGTATGCCGCCACCGAGGCCTTGTAGCGTCGCCGGTTGCGACCGAAATCGAAGACGGTACCCGCGACGGTGCCCAGCACGTACGAGAACGGCGACGCAAGCAGATGCGCGAACTCGTCGTTCTCCCATCCGCCCGTCAGTGCAAGCCGCAGCCGGGGAAACTGGTCGGAATACGCCACTCCGCACTGCGCCATGGCCGCCCGCAGGCGCTGCTCTGTGGCGCGAAGGTCGGGTCGCCGCTGCAGTAGCTCCGACGACACCGACGCCGGAAGCATCGCGGGCTGCCGGTGCATCAAATCGATATTGACAGCGCCGATCTCTGCATCGGGGTATTCGCCCATCAGCAGCGTGATCGCATTGCGGGCCTGGCTGATGCGGCTTTCGAGGGCCGGAACGAGCGCGGCCGTCGTGGCATACTCGACCTGGGCCTGCTGGTAGACGACTTCCGACGTGAGGCCCCCCTGATAGCGGAGCCGTGCTTTCTCGACGCCTTCGGCGCGTGTGATGAGCGTGCGACGCACTATGTCGAGCTCAGACTCGAGGGCCACGAGATTGACGTAGGCTGTCGCTGTCTCGGCGATCAGTGTCATCTGCAGTGCTCGCCGGTCCTCGACCGAGGCGTTGTAGAGAGCCGCCGAGCGCTTTTGCCGCTGGCTGAGTCCGCCCCACAGATCGATCTCCCAGTTGAGGGTAACCTTGAGGTCGGTCTCCGGGTCGGTGGTCGAGGCCTGGCGGCTGTAATGGTTCGTCTCGTGGTTGCCGCCGGCCAGTGCGGTGACCGTGGGTGTGTAATTGAGCTTTTCGATGCCGTAGAGCTGCCGCAGCTCCTCGATGCGGGCGGCCGCGATCATCATGTCGTGATTATTGGCCAGCACCCGCCGGATTATCCGGGTAAGGGTCGAATCGGAATAGATCTGCCACCAGTCGGCATCGGCCATTGTGGCCGAGTCGACTTGCACGGCGGCAATGGCGGGCGGCAGATTCAGCTCGGGGGCCTTGAGGTTCTTCACTCCGGAACATGAGGCCAGGGCCGCCGCAAGGGCAAAAATGAATATGAGGTTGCGTGACATAGTTCAGGCGTTTTGTTTAGCTTTTCTTTTTGACGACCGGCGCTCTTTCAGGTCATAGACCAACACGAAGAAGAACGGCACGAATATGATGCCTGCCGTGATGGCCACGAGCATCCCGAAGAACACACCGGTGCCGATGTCGCGGCGTGCGGCCGATCCCGGACCTGTGGCGAACAGCAGAGGCAGCAGGCCGAGCATGAATGCCAGCGAAGTCATCACGATCGGGCGGAAACGCAGCGACGCAGCGTGTCGGGCGGCAGCAGCCGGGGTGAGCCCGCGGTCGACACCTTCCTTGGCAAACTCTACTATGAGGATCGCATTCTTCGCCACAAGCCCTACCAGCATGACAAGTCCGATCTGAAAGAAGACGTTGTTTTCAAGTCCGCACAGCCATATGCCCAGGTAGGCGCCAAGGCCGGCGACGGGCAGCGACAGTATCACGGCTATCGGGACGCTCCAGCTTTCGTAGAGAGCGGCAAGCACGAGGAATACAAACAGGAACGCCAGTGCGAGCACCACTCCGGTATTGCCCGATTCGTGTTTCTGCTGATACGACAGTCCGCTCCATTCGATGCCTATATTGTCGCCGAGATATTCGCGCGCAAGTGTTTCGATATCCTGCATGGCTTCGCCCGAAGAATAGCCTTGCGCGGCTTCGCCCGACAGAGTTATGGCATTGAACATATTGAACCGCGCCATGGTACCAGGCCCCGTCGTGTAGTGCGAGGTCCCCAAAGCCGTTATCGGGATCATCACTCCGTCGCGGCCGCGCACGAAGTAAAGGTTGAGGTCGGCCCTCGTTCCGCGATAAGGCGCGTCGGCCTGCATGTAGACACGGTAGATGCGGTTGTACATATTGAAGTCGTTGATGTACTGTGATCCCGAGAGGGCTTTCATGGTCGAGAACACATCGCTAACGTCGACGCCCAGAAGGCGCGCCTTGTCGCGGTTGACATCGAAATACAATTGCGGAATATCGGGTTGTACCGATGCCGACACACCGGCAAGCGACGGTATTGTGGCCGCGCGCGTCACGATGCTGTCGACGGCAGCCTGCAGCTGGGCGTATGTTGTCTCGCCGCGTGCTTCCAGCACCATCTCGAAACCGCCTGAGGTTCCCAGGCCGGGGATGATCGGAGGCGATGACACGCGGACGTCACTCTCGGCGTATGCCTTGAATTCCTTGAGCACGCGGTTGCGCACATCATCGATGCCGCTCCCGGTCCGTTCGTCCCAGGGCTTGAGTATCACAGTCAGCGTCGAGTGAGCCTGATTGGTGCCGACACGTGGCGATGATCCGGTGACATTAAGCACATATTCGACGTCGGGATCATTCTCAAGGAATTCCATGGCGCGTTCGGTCACGCGGCGTGTACGCTCCAGTGTGGCTCCTTCGGGCAGTGCAAGCTCTACCGTGAAGTATCCCTGGTCCTCGGGCGACATAAAGCTCATCGGCACGATCCGGTTGAGTATGTATATTCCCACGAGAGCTATCCCGAAGAATGCCAGCATACGCTTGGGAAAGCGAAGGGCATCGCCGATACGGCGCCCGTAAAAACGGTTGCCGCGGGCAAGCCACAGATTGATGAGGCGGAATATTTTCGGACGGCGTTCGCCCGAAGACGGCTTGAGCAGCCGGGCGCACATCACGGGCGACAGTGTCAGTGCCACAATGGTGGAGATAATGACCGACACGGCGATCGTTATTGTAAACTGGCGGTAAAGCTGGCCGGTGATTCCGGGCAGGAAGCTCACCGGAATGAATACCGCGCAGAGCACAAGCGACATACCGACAAGTGCCGATCCAAGATTCTCCATCGCTTTTTGTGTCGCCTCCATCGGCGGCAGATGCTCTTTGTTCATTATACGGTCTACGTTCTCCACCACGACTATGGCGTCATCTACCACAATGCCTATGGCGAGAATGAGCCCGAGCAGAGTCAGCAGATTGAGCGAGAATCCGAATATGAGCATTATCCCGAATGTGCCGATCAATGAAATCGGCACGGCAATGACCGGAATAAGTGTGGCGCGCCAGTTCTGCAGCGACAGGTACACCACAAGAATCACCAATATCAGAGCTTCGAAGAACGTACGGTAGACGTGGTGAATCGACTCTGAAATGTATGTGGTCATGTCGAACGGAATCTGATAGGTAATGCCCGAAGGAAACGATTCGGATATTTCTTTCATTGCCTCCTTGACATTGTCGGCCACTTCCATGGCATTGGCGCCCGGAAGCATGGTGATGTTCAGCACGGCGGCATTACCGCCGTTGATGCCGCTTTCGGTCGCGTACGACGATGCCTCGAGCGACACACGAGCCACGTCGCGCAGACGGATGATCGATCCGGCCGCATCCGCACGGAGAACGATATCCTCGAATTCCTTGACACTTGACAGACGTCCCCGCGCCACGATAGGCATCGTCACATCGATGTCCTCGGCGGGCGTCTGACCGATCACACCTGCCGCCGATTCGCGGTTCTGGTCCTTCAGTGCGTTCTGAATATCCTTGACTGTGAGGCCCAGGTCGGCAAGCTTGTCAGGCATGAGCCAAAGCTGCATCGCATAGTAGCGCGAGCCTACCGAACTGACGGACCCCACCCCGTCGATGCGCCGGAGCATATCGACGACGTTCAGCGTCGCATAGTTGCTCAGATAAACTTCGTCGTACTTGGGATCCGATGACATGATCGTGATGGTCATCAATCGTGTCGACGTCTCTTTGGCTACCGAAATGCCGTTCTGAACCACTTCAGCCGGCAGTCGGCTTTCAGCTTTCTTGATGCGGTTCTGCACATCGACGGCTGCCAGTTCCGGATCAGTGTCGATATCAAAAGTTATCAGGGCGTTGAATCCGCCGGAGTTCGACGATGACGAACTCATATATATCATGCCGGGCGTGCCGTTGATCTCCTGTTCGATCGGAGTAGCCACCGCCTGCGTCACAGTCACAGCGTCCGCTCCCGGATACGATGCCGAGACCCTCACCACCGGCGGCACGATCTGCGGATACTGGTCTACCGGAAGCAGTGCCAGGCCGATGGCGCCGACGATGACGATCACCAGCGACATGACGATCGCGAAGACCGGATGACTGAGAAAGAAATTTTTCTTCATAGCTTAAGACCGTTTATTCTTCATCGTTTTCAGCTACTGAGGCAGAATCCGCTTCAACCGGGATCACCTTCATGCCATGCTTGAGCTTGTGGAAGCCCTCCACCACAATATTCTCTCCCGCCTCAAGACCGCGTTCCACGATAATCGAATTATCGAACTCAGGTCCCGTCTCCACATAGCGGCGCTCGACAATGCTGTCGGGCTTCACCACATAAATATACGAAGCACCCTTCTCAATCTCAAGCGCTTTTGTCGGCACGGTAATTGCCTCCTCGCGCACATCCATCAGCAGCTTCACCCGTGTGAACTCACCCGGAAGCAGAGTGTGATCCGGATTCGGCATCTCGGCGCGTACAGAGAATGTGCCTGTCTTCGGATCCACTTTCGGATCGGCAAAGTCTACAAGCCCGTGATAGGGATATGCCGTCCCGTCGGCAAGAGTTACCGTGACATACGGCGACCACGACCGGTTGCTGTTGGCCTGGCCGAAATTGACATTACGCGACTTGCTGTTCAGATAATCCAGCGCCGTCATCGAAAAGTCCACCTTCACCGTGTCGCTGTTCACCACTACGGCGAGAAGCGATTTGGCTCCCGGTCCGACAAGAGTACCGATATCGGCGTTACGTTCGGAAATGTAGCCTGAAATCGGCGACTTCACGGTCGTATAGCCCAGCGTCTGCTCGGCTTGGGTCAGTTCGGCCTCGCTGACGGTGACGTCCGCCGCAGCCGTCTCGTACGCAGCTTCGGCATTATCCAGGTCCAGCCGCGACGCCGCATTCTGCTCGTACAGCGGCCGGATGCGTTCAAGATCGCGCGTCGCCTTCTGCAGCGTCGCCCTGGCCTTGTTGAGCTGGGCACGGGCCTTCATCACCTGCGCCCGGTACACTGTCGGGTCGATCACGAACAGAGTCTGTCCTTTGTGGATAAACGTCCCCTCCGCAAAGAGCATCGATTCAAGATATCCTTCGACTCGGGCGCGTACCTCTACATATTGTTTGGCACGGATACGCCCGACGTATTCGCCGTAGATCGACACATCGGCCGGAAATACCTGCTGTACTTCCACTACCGGCTCCTCCGCCGGCCTATTGTCCTTGTGCAGCAGTGCTACTATAACTGCTGCGGCTCCGGCCACAGCGGCGCCAGCCGCGATCCATACCCATGGGCGCTTGTATAAGTGTTTCATGTTCGGTGATGAATTCATAGAGTTCTGATCGATTTTGTATATTAACAAATGAATTTCCGCCATTGTTCGTGCACGGACATTGGCATTCATTTTATTCGCTGAAAGTTCGGAAATCCGGTCTGCGTATCTTAAGCCACGCAGCCGGATCCGGAACAGAGAGTGTGAGCGGCAGCCTCAGGTATCTGACTTCCGATGCATTATATAATAATATTCAGAGCAGACTCGCCGCCCGTAATTTCACTCGCGATACCTGGTCGGATTCATGCCAAGATTGTGCTGCACATACCGGCTGAAATATGCCGCAGACGAAAAATTGAACATAGACGCGATCTGCACCAGGCTGAGCGTCTTGTCGCGCAGGACACGCGCGAGATCGAGAGTAGTATAACGGTTTATCCAGTAATTTGCCGCATATCCGCTCACACGCTTCGATACCTCGGAAAGATACTTTGGCGTCACGCAGATCGCATCGGCATAGTATGTGACTTCGCGGTGGCGCCTGTACGTGCCGTCCTCGAGCATTGACAGAAAGCGGTTCATGATCGATGCCTGCGGACCCGTGACGCTTTCCATGCCGCTGTTTGTCGAATGGAAATCAAAGAAGTCGAGAATTGCCGACTGCACCGCGTTGGCGAGAATCTCTCTGTAGAACTTATGCGACGTCTGCCCCAGGCGGTAGCCGATCCACCGAAAATCACGCTCGCACACAAATCTCTGTTCATCATCAAGATGTATTACAGGATTCATGAACAGCGACACCTGTCCGCGCATGCCGTAGTTGGTCTGCGGCGTACAGAGTTCGACGAACGACGACGACACATACAGATTCCGCACCGCAAAATCATCCGATACCCGGATGTCCGACATCAGCTTGCCCTTGCGGACGATTATCAGATCGCCCTGCACCATCATGAAATCATGCCCGTTGAACCTGAACGTACATTTGCCGCCGGTACATAGGGCATGCGCCAGATATCCGCTGTAAGCATCAGTGCCGATGCCCTCCAGTGAGTCTGACAGGATTATATCTTTCATAGTTTCCATCGCACAAAATTACTGCTTCCGTCAAAATCGGGCAAGCGCGTCCGTTGACACATTTTCGCCGTCTGTTGACATAAAATTTTTTAGAATACGAAATTTACCGAATTCTTATGTCGCATCAATTTCGCACAAAATTATATATTTTCAGGCAAACACATGACACTCACCTCTTACCTAAATTACAGAATCTGTTACCATTCTTTCCTGAAATTTGACATTTTCGTAATTTCAACCGGAAAATGTCACATTATGCGATATTTTTATGAAAATTTTATCGTCAATTTTGATTTTTGTTTGATTATTCATACCTTTGTGTTCTGTAATGATGTCGTACAACATATAAATCCTCCGCACCTTCCATGGGAATGATTAAATCCGCTATCGAAAAGGTTATCAACGACGATATGGCCGAGATCTGGTCGATTCTGAACCAGGCTGAGAAGCGCCAGATTGTCGAGAACTTCAACATACAGACATTTAAGAAGAATCAGTTCATCTATGCCGAAGGCGACGAACCCGAATACCTGTGGTGCCTGCTGAAGGGCAAGGTCAAGAAATTCAAGGAAGGTGTCGGCGGAAGAGTACAGATACTCAGGTTGATACGCCCGGTCCAGTACTTCGGCTACAGAGCCTATTTCGCCAACGAGCCATATGTGTCGAATGCAGCTGCGTTCGAGCCCTCAACGCTCGGGGCGCTCCCGCTTACACTCGTGAGGCAGATGATCGACAGCAACCGCGAGCTCGCCTGGTTCTTTATCCGCGAGCTGTCGAGGAATCTTGGCGGATCCGACACCCGCATCGTGAATCTCACGCAGAAACATATCCGCGGACGCCTCGCCGAGGCGCTGATGGTGCTCCGCGACAACTATGGCTACGAAGACGACGAATCCACGCTCAAGATTTACATGGCCCGTGAAGACCTGGCCAATCTGTCGAACATGACAACCGCTAATGCCATCCGGACGCTGTCGACGTTTGTCACAGAAAAACTCATAGCCGTCGATGGCCGCAGAATCCGGATCATCAACGAACCTCAGCTGCGGAAGATCAGCAAGTTCGGTTAAGGGCCTCGGCTGTAAGCCGCAGGATCTTGCCGTTAGAAGTACGCGGCAACCTGTCGGTCATGACGATTACTGCCGGTTTCCATCCTTTGGGGAGTTCCAGCAAGTCTATCGAATTCCATAACATGTCCGTAGCCGACGCATCGCCTTCCGCGACCAGCGCGACACATTCGCCCCACTTTTCCGACGGATGCCTCACCACGTAGAACGGCTGGGTTACTACGCACGAAAGCCTGCGTTCGATCTCCTCCGGGTGTAGCTTGATTCCTCCACTGTTGATGACATTGTCAGCCCGGCCGCGCCACACGAACGACCGTTCGTCGACCAGATCCACCACATCGTTTGTCGTCAGGCTATGCCATGAGAAATCATCCGCATGCACGACAAGGCATCCCCGGCTGTCGGTAGAAAAAGCTATGTTCGGCATTGCGTGATAAGCCATGCCCGGCTCACCTATCCTGCGCAGCGCCACATGGCTGCATGTCTCAGTCATTCCGTATCCGATGAAAGCATTTATGCCCGAACTGACGATCCGCCGTTCAAGATCCCTGCTTAAAGGCGCTCCACCGATCAGAAGGTTAGATATATGCCCTGTTGATCCGGCATCGGCAAGAATGGAGGGCACCTGACTGGGAACGACACTCAGCAGGTCGATCCGCTCGTCCACGACTACGGTGTTGGATACCGGAAACTGCCGCAGACGGCAACCAGCTGCCACAGATCTCACGACCATCATTTTTCCGGCAATATAGTCTATCGACAGTGGCAGTCCAAGTACCGAGCCGGAATCAATGTCGAAAAATTCATTTGTATTTCGTGCCGATATGAGCATATCATGCTTGAGCAGCAGTATGTCCTTGGGCGTCCCTGTCGAGCCGCTCGTGCGGGCACACACTGTTGGCAAGCCGTTATTCCATTCTTCAATAAAAGCGTTCAACCGTTCCACGATAGTTCAGGAAGTTGAAAATCCTTCTCGGGATTCAGATACAGCCTGTCGCCACGCAGTTCAAGCCCGGACGGAATATTATTGTTGTAAAGCAGTCCGGTGCCGAGTCCCTGCGGCATTTTCACACCACGTCGTGCTGTCCACGCGGCAATGGCCTTCAGCCCGACATTCGATTCCAGTGCGGACGTCGCCCACCACTTTATGTGGCGCGCCTGGGCAAGATCGGCCCACAGATCAGCGCCCGACAGGCCGCCGCATAGCGCCGGTTTAAGAATGATGTATTGTGGCCGCACGGTATCCAGCAACCGCTCCGCCGACTCCCTGTCGGGCGTCCCGATGAGCTCTTCATCGAGCGCTATGTCAACCGGCGACTGACGGCATAGCGCAGCCATCGTTTCGATCTGGCCGGCTTTGACGGGCTGCTCGATAGAGTGTATCGCAAAATCGGACAGTCTCTTCAGTTTTTCGAGCGCGCTGTCTGCCGACATGCTCCCGTTGGCGTCAAGACGCAGCTCGAGGGTCCCCGGACTGTATCGCTTTCTGATATATCCGAGCAGTTCGAGCTCGCTTTCGAAGTCTATGCCGCCGATCTTCAGCTTCAACACACGAAAGCCATCGGCAAGTTTCGCATCTATCCGGCGGCGCATCTCCTCCCGGTCGCCCATCCATATGAGCCCGTTTATCGGAATGCCTTCCTCGCCTCTGAGAAATGGTGTCGAAACCGTATCAACGAGCCCGGCATCGATCATGGCCGATTCGATGCCGAAGATTACTGAGCTGTACGGCGACGGGCTGCCGCCGCATGCCGCGTCGAGCTGTTTCTGATAATCGGGTCTGTCGTCGTCGCCCAGTCCTTTGAATAAGGCTGCCTCGCCGTATCCGAACCCGCGGCCGTCGGCGCGCGGGATGCGAATGAGGTACGTGTCCTTGTACGTCATGGCCTGTCGCGACGTACGGGCAAGGAACTTGAAATCCAGCCTGTATGGTGACCACTGGGCCTTCATCATCCGGGAAATTGCGGGAACTGATCGAAGTCGGGATCGCGTTTTTCGAGAAAGGCGTTCTTGCCTTCCTGAGCCTCGTCCATAAGATAGTACATAAGAGTGGCATCGCCGGCAAATTCCATAAGGCCGTGCTGTCCGTTGAGTTCGGCGTTCAGTGCGCGCTTGATCATACGGATGGCAAACGGGCTGCGCTTCATGATAGTGCGGCACCAGTCGACCACTTCGTCTTCAAGACGGTCAAAAGGAACCACTTTGTTGATCATACCCATTTCGAGCGCTTCCTGAGCGGTATACTGACGGCACAGATACCATATCTCACGGGCTTTCTTCTGGCCGACGCAACGTGCCAGATACGACGAGCCGAATCCTGCGTCGAAACTACCCACCTTGGGACCGGTCTGACCGAAACGCGCGTTTTCAGAAGCAATCGTAAGGTCACAGATAACCTGCAGCACATTGCCGCCGCCTATCGCGTAACCGTTGACCATGGCTAACACCGGCTTGGTCAGCGACTGTATGGTCTTGTGCAGTTCAAGAACATTGAGTCGCGGCGTTCCGTCGGCATCGCGGTAGCCGCCGCGGTCCTTGTAGTTCTGGTCGCCACCCGAGCAGAAAGCCTTGTCGCCTGCGCCCGTGAGAACGATCACGCGCACATCGGAATGCTCGCGGCAGTAATTGAATGCATCGAGCATTTCGAAGTTGGTCTTTGGACGGAATGCGTTATATACCTGGGGACGGTTGATGGTAATCTTGGCTATGCCTTCGAACTGTTCGAAAAGGATATCTTCATAAACCTTGATAGTCTGCCATTCTCTTTTAGCCATGTTATATCGAATTATAATATTTGTGCAATACTTTATTATCTGTTTCGGAATCAGTTATCACGTCGATTATCAGCCGCGACGAACCAGCTTGTGCGAGTGCCGCTGACAGAGCCTGTCGGGAATCGGCCTTGATATATCTTAGGCCGAATGCTTCGGCCAATCCCTCAACCGGCAGGTTGACAGGGCCCGAAATCAGGGGTTCGAGTTCCGGGAGGTGACGTGTCGTGTCGATGTATCGGAATATTCCGCCGCCGCGGTTATTCATCACGAATATTGTGAAGTTGTCGGGAATGAAAGTCGTGGCAAGGGCGCCCATATCATATTGCAGGCTCATATCCCCGATGATCAGCACCGTGCGGCGATCGGATGCCGCCGCATAACCTATTGCCGTGGACGCCGAGCCATCGATACCGCTGACACCGCGGTTGCAGCCAACACCGGCAGTGTGGCTTACATCGAACAATTGTGCGTATCGGATACTCATGCCGTTGCCGATCTGTACATTACAGCCACGGGAATGTTCCAGTATGTCATGAATCGCGACCAGTTGCGACCACCTGGCGTTGACTGCCATCTCACGGGCAGCCTTGTGTGCCTCTTTTGAACACGACAGCCAGAAAGCCTTGAAGCCGTCCGTAACATTTGCATCTCCGGGCAGCAGTGAGGATAGCGCCGTGTCATTATTTACTGATATAGCGTCACGGTCAAATATGTCGTAATACTTTTGGGACAATAGCGAATTGCCGATCTTGACGACGCGGTCGGGGAGCGGCGCATCCTTGCAGTGAAGTCCGGCCGTAAGAGTCGGATCGACATTGGTGACGATATTGTCACATATATTGGTGATATTTGTGACTCCGGTATAGCCCTCAGCAAACACTACTGTACCGGGCAACGCTGCCATTCGCTCAAGAAGATTGGCGCTGATATGAGCGCCGGTCCCGACAAAAACAAATGTGTGGCCGCAGTAATCGGTTTCGGGTAAACGAGATAACTCATTTGCCGGCTCGCAGCCGAGTGTCTCGGTTTCCTTGCATTGCTGTTCGGTCAGCCGTCCCAGAGGAGCCGCAAGCTGGACATTTATATGAACCGGGCCAGGTGTCGCCTGCAGAGCCTCGTCGATGACAGCCGCCATGCGTTCGGAGGCATATTCTCCGAAGCAGCCAGAATCGGCTTCGCATTCGATATCAGTCGAATCCTTGATATATCCCGAATATATTCCCGGTTGCCGTATTGTCTGTGGCGCGCGTCGGCTGACCAGGTCGGCGGGACGGTCAGCCGTGATGACTATGAGAGGCACCGAGCTGTAGAATGCTTCGGCCACCGCCGGGCCGTAGTTGAGCGCAGCAGTACCTGAAGTACAACAGATCGCCACCGGTTGTGATGAGGCTCTGGCCATTCCGAGGCCTATGAAAGCTGCAGAGCGTTCGTCAACAACGGAAAAGACTTCAAGTCCCGGCTGACGCGAAAAAGCGACAATCAGCGGGGTATTGCGTGAACCAGGCGACACCACGACTCTTCGGATTCCTTTTTTATATAGAATACCGGCAAGCAGAATGCATACTTTTTTCTCGGTGTTTGTCATTTTTTTCAAATGAGTAAACAAAGTTACAACATTTTTTTGTTATTTTTGCAATGACAAATTCATCATGTTTAGAAAATTCCTGATTACGACTATAGCATTATCATTAGCCCTTATGGCCCCTGTCGCCTCGGCTGCGTCTCCCGATACGGTGCAGACAGCCAAGGATGATGTTGCCGATGTGCCTCAGCGGCCGGGAATCATTCAGCGAGTAATCAACTACTTCAATGAGTCTAACAAATCGCGTCCGACCGGCCGCATGGATTTCAGTTTCATAGGTGGTCCGCATTATTCATCGGATTCGAAATTCGGTATTGGTGTTGTTGCTTCGGGCATTTATACGACTAATCCGGAAGACACCACTCTGGCACCGTCCAATCTTTCAATAAAAGCCGACGCCACTACGGCCGCGCATTTCACGCTCACTGTCAGTGGCGAGCATATCTCGCCAAAGGACGTATACCGGCTGTCGTACGAAATCGACTATTCATATATCGATACGAAATACTGGGGCATCGGTTTTGACCAATGCAAGAACGACGCCAACGAATCGAAGTACAAATATCTTGCCTCCAACGCAAAAGTAGTGTTCGCACGCAATATGGGCAGTCATTTCTATTTTGGTCCGATCATGACATTCAATTACGTCCATGCCAGGGACTTCCAACATCCTGAACTGTGGGCCGGACTGCCGAGACGCATGTTCAGCTATGGCATAGGCGCATCTGTCCGCTACGATACCCGCGACAATACCACGGCTCCCTCGCAAGGCATCGTCATACGTATGGATCAGACTTTTGATGCCCGCTGGATGGGCAACCGCCACGGCTACAGCGTCAACGAGATGACGCTTGCCGGATACCGACAGATTTGGCGCGGCGGCATACTTGCGGCCCAGTTGCATTCGCGGATCACCTGGGGGGACACACCCTGGGGGATGCTGTCATACATAGGAGGAAGCCATAATATGAGGGGGTACTTCGAAGGACGCTACCGCGACAAGTCCGAGATTGACTTCTGCGCTGAACTGCGACAGCATGTATGGCGCCGGAATTCGGCAGTCATTTGGCTGGGGGTAGCATCTGTATTTCCCCGGTTTACAGACATACATTTCAATACTCTACTTCCGAATGCCGGTATAGGATACCGGTGGGAATTCAAAAAAAACGTAAACGTCAGAGTCGATCTCGGTTTTGGCCGACGACAGACTGGCATAATTTTCAGTATAAATGAAGCTTTCTGACTCCCGACAGGCGCTTAAGATATTTGATCCGGCCGTGCTGCTGTGCGTGCTTCCGTGCGCACTCATCATTCCCAATATAGTTCTTGATATAACCGATTACAGCAACTGGCTTGAAAAAATCGCCAATGTCATGCTGCCTTTCGGCGTCTATCTTTGGCTGCTTGGTCTTTCACGCAATACGGGGCGCACGGCGTTGCTGATGTTCCCCTTCATTTTTTACGCGGCATTTCAGGTCGTGTTGCTTTACCTTTACGGAGAATCAATCATCGCCGTGGACATGTTCCTGAATGTGGTGACGACCAATGTAGGCGAGGCTACAGAGCTTCTGGGAAATCTGTCGCTTGCCATAATGACCGTCATCGTGCTCTATCTTGTGCCTGTGATATGGTCGATTGTGTTGGTATGCCGTGGACAGACTGCTCCTTCATCTGTCACGGCAGTTGCGAGAAAGTATGGTATTATCAGTTTTCTTATCGGACTGGGCGCCATGATTGCCGCCTACATATTCTTGCCTACATTCAGTTTCTTCCGCGATGTTTTCCCGGCCAATGTAATCAATAATACAATTACGGCCGCGATAAGAACGGAAAAGACCCGCAAATACCCAGAGACATCGGCAGGATTCAATTTCCACGCTTCATCTACACGCGCTGACAGCCTTCCGGAGGTGTACGTTGTCGTGATCGGCGAGACCTCGCGTGCCGACAACTGGCAGTTGTTCGGTTACGGACGCAGCACCAATCCACGTCTGTCGCAACGCGACTCCCTGCTGGTATTCGACAAAGCCCTTTCGCAGAGCAATACGACTCACAAGAGTGTTCCGCTGCTGCTTACATCTACGAATCCGGCAACGTTCAACGATTCGATATATCGTACCAAAAGTTTTATAACCGCCTTCAGGCAGGCCGGCTACTCGACTGCCTTCTTCTCAAATCAGGCACGTAACCACTCCTTTATCGATTTTTTTGCTGAAGAAGCCGATTCTACGTGTTTCATACGCGATGACGGACACCACCACAAGGATCTGGAACTCGTGCCGATGCTCCGCGACTTTATCACCTCGCATGGCGGATGTAAGGTGCTTGTAGTGCTTCACACCTACGGATCTCATTTCAATTACAAAGACCGCTTCGATCATGGGCATGCCGTCTTCGGACCTTATGAAAAGGCTGCCGCCAAGCCCGACAACCGCGCCGAACTCGTGAACGCTTATGACAACACTATTGTCATGACAGATGCTGTGCTCGATCAGGTGATCACAATTCTGGAGCAACTGCAATGTCCGTCCGCAATGCTATATCTTAGCGACCATGGCGAAGACATCTTTGATGACCGCCGCGAACGGTTCCTGCACTCCTCTCCCGTGCCGACTTATTATCAGATACATGTGCCGTTGTTGCTTTGGATTTCCCCTCAGCTCGACGCGTATGATCCGTCGCTCTACCGTAATGCCGCAATCGAGCGGCACAGCAACATCGCATCAAACGACATCGTATTTCATACGATAATGAATCTCGCAGGTATTACTTCTATATATAATGACTCTACGCGTTCGGTCGTAAGTCCGTATTATCTCGATCGCCCGCGCGTATATCTTAACGACTACAACGAATCTATACCGCTGAAACATTCCGGTCTGCGCGATTATGACTTTGAACAACTCGACAAAAATCACATTTCATACGAATGATATTTTAGTCAAAGTTTTCCAAAATAATTCACAAATAATTAATAATTAAATAGATATAATTTCCGTAAACAGAAAAAGTTTTCCAAAATAAAAATTTTATATAGAATTATTTGCTGCAATCGTGCAAAATTCGTAGATTTGCACAACCGTTTATACAAAGCATATAATTCTTCAAAAAAATGATACAGACTGTAGTGAAACGCGATGGCCGCGTTGTAGGATACAACGAGGAAAAAATCAAATCGGCCATCCGCAAGGCCATGCTCGCCACGGATCTTGGCGAAGACGAGTCACTGATCGATAAAATATCGTGCCGCATCGGATCGCGCGGCAACGAACGGATGACTGTCGAGGAAATCCAGGACATGGTCGAGCTCGAACTCATGAAGAGTCCGCGCAAGGAAGTGGCCAAACGCTACATAGCCTACCGCGATCAGCGCAGTATCGCGCGCAAGGCAAAGACGCGCGACATGTTTCACGAAATCATTGAGGCAAAAAACAATGACATCACCCGTGAGAACGCCAACATGAACACCGATTCTCCGGCTGGTATGATGATGAAATTCGCTTCGGAAACCACCAAACCTTTCGTTGACGACTATCTCCTTACACAGGAAGCGCGAGATGCCGTACGCCATGGCTATCTCCATATTCATGACAAGGATTACTACCCGACCAAGAGTCTTACGTGTGTGCAACACCCGCTTGACCGCATTCTTCAGTACGGTTTCATTGCCGGTCACGGTGAATCCAGACCGGCCAAACGCATCGAGACAGCCAGTGTCATCGCATGCATCTCGTTGGAGACCGCCCAGAATGAGATGCACGGCGGCCAGGCTATTCCTGCTTTCGACTTCTATCTCGCTCCTTTCGTACGCTCATCGTTTATAGAAGAAATCCAGAATCTTGAGAAACTTTACGGCGAGGATTTTTCCGATCTGTATGATGTGAAGCTGAAAGACTTTGAAAAACGTGATCTCGAAGGGCTCACAGGCCGCGAGCGCGTGCTTGCTCATGCCGTCAACCGTACGGTCTCGCGTGTGCACCAGTCGATGGAAGCTTTCATCCACAATATGAATACGATCCATTCGCGCGGTGGCAACCAGGTCGTGTTCAGTTCAATCAATTACGGCACTGATACCTCAGCCGAAGGACGATGCATTATCCGCGAGCTTCTCAACTCGACATATGAAGGCGTCGGCAATGGTGCCACTGCCATTTTCCCGATTCAGATATGGAAAAAGAAGCGCGGCGTAAGCTATCTGCCGGAAGATCCGAATTACGACCTGTATCAGTTGGCATGCAAAGTGACAGCCCGACGCTTCTTCCCTAACTTCGTCAACCTCGACGCTACTTTCAACCAGCATGAAAAATGGAATGCCGACGATCCCGAACGATACAAATACGAGATCGCGACCATGGGATGCCGTACGCGTGTATTTGAGAACCGTTTCGGCGAAAAAACATCAATCGGCCGAGGCAATCTCAGCTTCACGACTGTCAATATCGTGCGCATAGCCATCGAATGCATGAGCATCCAGGACGAGCAGGAGCGCATAGCCAAATTCTTCAAGGAACTTGACCGTGTGCTGGAAATCGCCGCGCGCCAGCTTTGCGACCGTTTCGATTTCCAGAAAACCGCACTGGTGAAGCAGTTCCCGCTTGTAATGTCAAAATTATGGACCGGCGCCGATTGCCTCAAGTCCACAGATACAGTCGAACCGGTACTCAACCAGGGTACCCTCGGCATCGGATTCATCGGACTTGCCGAATGCCTTGTCGCTCTTACAGGCAAGCACCACGGCGAGTCGGAAGATGCCCAGAAGCTCGGCCTGCGTATTGTGTCACATATGCGCTCGCGTGCCAACGAATTTTCAGAGCGGTACAACCACAACTTCTCCATTTTGGCCACTCCGGCCGAAGGTCTGTCGGGCAAATTCACGGCAAAGGACCGCAAGTCGTTCGGCATCATACCGGGAATCACCGACAAGATTTACTATACAAATTCGAACCACGTGCCGGTCTACTATCATTGCTCGCCGAGACACAAGGCAGAGGTGGAGGCTCCATATCACGAGCTTACCCGCGGCGGCCATATTTTCTATGTTGAGATCGACGGTGACGCCACGCACAATCCGGAAGCCATCGCCAACATTGTCGATCTTATGGACAAGTATAATATCGGCTACTGTTCGGTTAACCATAACCGCAACCGCTGCATGGACTGCGGTTATGAAGACGCGTCGAAAGACCTCCATGAGTGTCCCAAGTGTCATTCGCACAATATCGACCGGTTGCAGCGTATCACCGGCTATCTTGTCGGCACTACCGACCGATGGAACAATGCCAAGCTGGCCGAGCTCAACGACCGTATCGTGCACGAATGATGCAGAATGACACACTGCGCGTAGTCGACATTGTCGAGGGTACATCGGTCGACGGTCCCGGACTACGTACTTCCATATATTTTGCGGGTTGTGAACACCGGTGTCCCGGGTGTCATAACCCGCAGACTTGGGATTTCGAAGCAGGACGCAGCATGACTGTCGCCGAAATTGCCGCTGCCGTCGAGAAAGCCGACTTCAACGTTACATTTACCGGCGGCGATCCTGTCTATCAGGCTCGGCAGCTGATTCCGCTCGCAAAGCTCATCAAGGAAGCCGGGTACACAATATGGCTTTATACCGGTTTCACAATCGAACAGCTCGCCGGAATGGAACACGCACGGGAGCTACTTCAGTATGTAGAAGCTGTGGTCGACGGCCCGTTTGTGGAAGCTTTGCGTGATACAGACCTGATTTTCCGCGGCTCATCCAACCAGCGTATTATCCGGGAACCGTTCGCAGATTCTACCTGCAAGTGCAAAATTAGGCAATAACTTTGAAGAACTCGGCGA
>OLSQ01000127.1_pt1 | contig 79000 bp, 82 predicted proteins | sample 1672561 | NCBI WGS metagenome assembly OLSQ01 (sample SAMEA3136699, study PRJEB25190) | human gut metagenome | biome: human gut; feature: human-associated habitat; material: faeces | place: Austria | collected 2013
ATATGCACAACCTTTCATTTGTCATTTTACTAACTTTTTAATTCAACCAACGGGTTATTAACGAATTATTAAATCTTCGTTCGGGATGGATTTTTTCAGGGTTTTATCCCGAAAAAATCTTGCGATGTTTCCCGCATATACTATCTTTGCACAAGCAAAACATCGCCGGAAACGGCAATACCTATGCGATGTTATTATAATGCCGTTTTTGCGAAACGTCGTGTTTTCGACGAACGAGATAACTTTTCGTGATTATATACTTTAGTGTACCTCTTTGGGAGTAAAGCGCCTTAAGTCCTTTCCGGGAAGGGATCTGTGGGCAGGAGCATTACCGATACAACCGGGAACAGCGAATAGACACCTCTCGGAATTGTCAAAAGGTACATTGAAAGATGAATTGCCTAACTTTTTATTAGAGCGGATTATGTTCAGATACGTGCTGTTGGCGCTGAAAGGCTGCGCAATGGGAATGGCGGATGTTGTCCCGGGAGTATCGGGCGGGACGATCGCCTTTATTTCGGGAATTTACAGCGAACTGATCGAGTCGATCAAAAGTTTTAATCCGACTGCGTTGAAATTGCTCGGCCGGTTCGAATTCAGGAAATTCTGGCGCCACATCAACGGCAGTTTCCTCTTCTCCGTACTGCTGGGTATCGGTATCGCCATCTTTTCGCTGGCACGGTTGATGACTTACCTGCTGGCGCATCACCCGATCGAAATCTGGTCCTTCTTTTTCGGACTGATCGTCGCTTCGGCGGCTTTCGTCGCCCGGGATATTCGGAAGTGGAACCTCACTTCGCTACTGGGACTGCTTGTCGGCACCGCGCTGGCATTCTGGATCACGATCGCCTCCCCGACGCAAACGCCCAACGACTGGTGGTTTATCATGCTTTCGGGAGCTGTTGCCATCTGCGCGATGATTCTTCCGGGAATTTCAGGCGCCTTCATCCTGCTGCTGCTGGGAAAATACCAATACATTTTACAGGCTGTCAGCGAATTCCGGCTGGGTGTCCTGCTGCTTTTCGCAGTCGGAGCCGTCGCCGGTATCATCAGTTTTTCGCACCTGCTTTCGTGGCTGCTGCGCAAGCATCACGACCTGACGATCTCCCTGCTCATGGGTTTCATGGTCGGATCGCTCAATAAAGTCTGGCCCTGGAAAGAGGTCGTGGAAACTTATACGGATGCCCAGGGTGCCGTTCACCCGTTGGTGGAACAAAACATTACACCGGGACATTTCGAGGCGATCGGTCAGACCGATGCCCACTTGTGGCAGGCCGTAGCACTGGCGCTGGCAGGATTTCTTCTGATCTATGTCATCGAATTCATCGGCAAGCGGGTCGCTCAAAAAATCTCCGCTCCCCAAAACTAAAACCTTATGAAACGCTACGGTCTGATAGGCTACCCGCTGGGACACTCGTTTTCAGCCCGGTATTTCGCCGATAAATTCGCACGCGAAGGCATTGCGGATTGCCGGTACGACCTTTACGAATTGAAAACGATCGAGGAGTTGCCCGCTTTGCTGGAAGCGCAGCCCGAACTGCGGGGATTCAATGTCACGATTCCCTATAAACAACAGATCATACCCTATCTGGACGATCTTTCGCCGGAAACCCGGATGATCGGGGCCGTCAATTGCGTGCGCTGTGAAGGCAGACGTCTGACGGGTTATAATACGGATGTGACGGGACTTCGCGCCTCCCTCGAAACATTTCTCGGCGGGGAGCGTCCCGAACGGGCATTGGTACTGGGCACGGGCGGGGCGTCGCAAGCCGTGCAATATGTATTGGCACAGATGGAAATTCCGTTCGATCTAGTATCGCGGAATCCGGCAACGGGAAATTATACGTACGACGAAGTATCGGATGAAGTAATCGGTTCGCATCGGCTCATTATCAATGCCTCCCCAGTCGGGATGCATCCGAATGTCGAAGAGGCGCCCCGCATTCCGTACGCTTTCGTCACGCCCTCCCACTATCTTTTCGACCTGATCTACAACCCGGCCGAAACGCTGTTTCTGCAATACGGAGCGCAACGGGGAGCACACACGTGCAACGGACTCGACATGCTCGTAGGGCAGGCGGAAGCTGCCTGGGCCATATGGAACCGATAAGGGATCCTCCGACACGGCTCGACCGATCTTATCGAAGCCGGTTTCATTTCCGACGACTTCGTTCTCCGGACCTGAAGCTATGAATCGACGTTTTCGGTACGCAGTTTCGCCCCTTCTCCGAACCGTTCGAAAGTCGCAAGCAACAGAGGTTGTTCCGAGCCGTTCATAAGGAATTCGGGGGCTTCTTTAAGAGCTTCCCGAACTCCTTGAATAGCTGCAAAATAATAAATTACGGCATTTTGTCGAGCAATTCGGCAGCCCGCTTCGCATCTTCCTCCTTGACCACGAGCTGTGCCGGCATCGTGCCGATGGGATAGATCGCCGACATATATTCGTTGCGGATCGTCGAAAAAATTCCGGCTCCGTCCAGAATCGATTTGGCCATTTCGGCTTCGGTGACAGAGTTCCACTCTCTCAACACGACTAATTTTTCATCTTTCATAATCATCGCTGTTTAGGTGATATATTTATTCGGCCATTATATCTTTCGATGTAACAGTTTGACAATCGCAGCATCGAATCCGAAGGACATTTATTCGCATCCTCTGGCCGCATTAAAATTCAGACCTTTCCTAAAATGCGGGTACTCGGAGTACCGTATTTCCAACGAGGTCCACATTTTTTATTAAATCTTTGCATCCCGTCGTTTTTCGGTTCTTCGAACTTCCGTGCTCCCGGTTCCGAACTCCGTTCGTACCCGGCGAAAACGGGCGATGCAGGACCGGATAAATCCGGCTATCAACAAGATACGTTTTTTTTCGGAATGCTGCAAGATTTTTGCCACATATTTCCTATCCCGTCATTTTCAACAACGTAGAATCGTTCGGGCAATTTTTACTTGGAAATACGGAAATTCTTTCATATTTTTTCATTACCTTTGACTTCGCCTTAAGCATCGGCAAGACGCAGATAAATTTGCTTCTGCCCGCGACTTTTTCGTACCTTCGCAAAGGATGGCCCAAAACCATAAATTTTCGAATTATGCCGGATTTCGTCCATTTACACGTACATACGCAATATTCCATCTTGGACGGCGCAGCGGCCATATCGCCGCTCATCAAACGAGCCAAAGCCCTCGGTATGAAGGCTCTGGCCATCACCGACCACGGCAATATGTACGGCGTCAAGAACTTCCACGACGTCGCCACCGATGCGGGCATCAAACCTATTTTGGGGTGTGAAACCTACGTCGTGCGCAACCGCTTCGAAAAGGACAAGGACGAGAAGGCGGGCGATCACCTGATTCTGCTGGCCAAAAACCTAACGGGTTACCACAATCTCTGCAAGATCGTATCCTACTCCTTTACCGAAGGATTCTATTACAAGCCCCGTATCGACAAGAAACTGCTGGAACAATACCACGAGGGATTGATCTGCTGCTCGGCATGTCTGGGCGGCGAAGTTCCCCAGGCCATCATGCGCAACGACATGGAGGAGGCTGAACAGGTCGTGCGCTGGTTCAAAAGCGTCTTCGGGGACGACTATTACCTGGAGTTGCAGCTCCATCCGTCGGGCGATCCGCGCAAGGACGCCGACGTGTACGAGAATCAGTTACTGGTCAATAAGGCCCTGCTGGAGCTGTCGGCCAAATGCGGAGTCAAATACATCTGCTCGAACGACGTGCATTTCATTCTGGCCGAAGACGCCGTGGCGCACGATCATCTGATCTGCCTCAATACCGGCCGCGACCTGGACGATCCCAATCGGATGCGCTATACGTTCCAGGAGTATCTGAAATCGCCCGAAGAGATGGCGCAGCTCTTCCCCGACCATCCCGAAGCACTCGCCACCACGCTCGAGATCGCCGACAAGGTCGAGGAGTACAAACTCACCCATGCGCCTCTGATGCCCAACTTCCCTCCGCCGCCGGAGTTCCACATGCCTTTCGAGGAGTTGCGCGAATCGCTCGTCAAGAAGATCGAAGATCAGGAAGAGCTGGCGCGAATCGATGCCTGCCACAGCGTCGAAGAACTCGATGCCTGGGCGGAGGAGAGCAAGGAGCGCAGCGAAAAGCTGATGACGGCCAAACAGTTCTGCTACCTGAAAGACCTGACCTACAAAGGAGCCCACCTGCGCTATGGCGCCGAATTGAGCGAAGAGGTCGAGAAACGCATCCGGTACGAATTGAGTACGATCGAATGGATGGGATTCCCGGGTTACTTCCTCATCGTATGGGACTATATCCGCGCGGCTCGCGAAATGGGCGTGTCGGTCGGACCGGGCCGTGGTTCGGCAGCCGGATCGGTCGTGGCCTACTGTCTGAAAATTACCAACATAGATCCGCTGAAATACGACCTGCTGTTCGAGCGTTTCCTGAATCCCGAGCGTATCTCCCTGCCGGATGTCGATGTCGATTTCGACGAGGACGGCCGCGACGACGTGCTGCATTACTGCGTGCACAAGTACGGGCAGAAACGCGTGGCCCAGATCGTGACGTTCGGTACGATGGCGCCCAAGCTGGCGATCCGCGACGTGGCCCGCGTGCAGAAGCTGGCCCTCTCGGAGAGCGACCGGCTGGCCAAACTGGTACCCGACAAGGTTACGCCCGACAAGAAGGCCGGAGAAACGCCTTTCGACTTCTGCTACAAGGAGTCGCCGGAACTGGCCGCCGAACGGGAATCCCCGAACCAGTTGATCCGCAATACGCTCAAATACGCCGAAAAGCTCGAAGGCTCGATTCGGCAGACCGGTGTGCATGCCTGCGGCGTAATCATCGGGCAGGACGACCTGGAGAATTTCGCTCCGATGGCTATCGCCAAGGACGCCGATCTGAACGTCGTGGAGTTCGAGGGCAAAGAGGTCGAGAGCGTCGGCCTGATCAAAATGGACTTTCTGGGACTGCGCACCCTCTCGATCATCAAGGATGCCGTAACCAACGTCAAAAACGTGCACGGCATCGATGTAGATATCGACAACATTCCGCTGGACGACGCCCCGACCTACGAGGTTTTCAGCCGTGGCGATACGACCGGCCTGTTCCAGTTCGAGTCCCCCGGTATGAAAAAACATCTGCGCAATCTGAAACCCAACCGTTTCGAGGACCTGATCGCCATGAACGCCCTCTACCGCCCGGGACCGATGGAGTACATTCCCAACTTCATCGCCCGTAAGCACGGACTGGAGCCGGTGACGTACGACATCGCCGATATGGAGGAATATCTGAGCGACACCTACGGCATTACGGTTTATCAGGAACAGGTCATGCTGCTCTCGCAGAAGCTTGCCGGGTTTACCGGCGGCGAAGCCGATACGCTCCGCAAAGCGATGGGTAAGAAACAACGTGCGGTGCTGGACAAGATGAAGCCCAAGTTCATCGAAGGATGCAGCAAGCGGGGGCACGACGCCAAAATTTGCGAAAAGATCTGGGGCGACTGGGAAGCGTTCGCATCGTATGCTTTCAACAAGTCGCACTCGACCTGCTACGCTTACATCGCCTATCAGACGGGCTATCTGAAGGCGCACTACCCTTCCGAATTCATGGTCGCGCTGCTCAGCCGCAACCTTTCGGACATCAAGCAGATTACGCTCTACATGAACGAGTGCAAGCGCATGGGTATCCGGGTGCTCGGGCCCGATATCAACGAATCGCTCAACAACTTCTCCTCGAACAAGGAGGGCGACGTGCGGTTCGGCCTGGCTGCGGTGAAAGGCGTCGGCGAGGCGGCTGTGGAGAGCATCGTCGCGGAGCGGAACAAGAACGGCAAATTCAAGGACATATACGATTTCTTCGAACGGGTGAATTATACGGCCGTAAACCGCAAATGCCTCGAAAACATCGCCTATGCGGGCGGCTTCGACTCGATCTCCGGGTTCCACCGCTGCAAATTCTTCGGCACCGATCTGCGCGACTCCAGTTCGACGACCTTCATCGAGCAGCTGGTACGCTACGGGCAGCGGTTCCAAAGCGAGAAAGACAATGCCCAGCAAAGCCTTTTCGGAGGCGGCGAAGGGGTCGTGGATATTCAGCATCCCGTGATTCCGGCCTGTCAGGACTGGAGCACGCTCGAAACGCTGGGCAAGGAGCGCGAGATGATCGGACTCTACCTCTCGGCTCACCCGCTGGACGATTATGCGGTGATTATCCGCAATATGTGTAAGACGCAGCTTTCGGATCTTGACAACCTGGAATCCCTGCGCGGACAGGAGATTGCCGTGGCGGGGATGGTGATCGCCACGCAGAACCTCGTTACCAAGACGGGCAAACCCTGGGGAAAATTCACGCTTGAAGACTACAACGGCACGCACGAATTTGCGCTTTTCAGCAAGGACTACGAAAATTTCCGCAAATACCTGTTCAACGACTATTTCCTCTTCATCCGGGGCAAGGTCCAACCCAAGCCCTACAACGACAAGGAGCTGGAATTCAAGATTACTTCGATGGTACAGCTCTCCGAAATGCGCGACACGATGATTAAGGAGATGTATATCCAATTGGCGATCGAAGACATCACGCGTGAAATGATCGAGGAGCTGACGCACCGCATCAAAGAGTCCGAAGGATCGACCACGCTGCGGGTGAATGTCTATGACCGGGATGCGCAGGTGAGTGTGAATATGTTCTCCAAACGACACAAGGTGAGCCTCACGTCGAATCTCGTTTCGTTCCTCGAGGACAATGAAATCAAATATACTATCGTTTAATACTTATAATCAAAACATCTAAAAAATTATGGCATTAGCAATCACAAAAGACAATTTCGAGGAGATCTCCGCATCCCAGCTTCCGGTAGTCATCGACTTTTGGGCGGAATGGTGCGGTCCCTGCCGCATGATCAGCCCGATCATCGACGAGTTGGCCGGCGAATACGAAGGCCGTGCGGTCATCGGCAAATGCGACGTGGACAACAACGACGACATCGTGGGCAAGTTCATGGTCCGCAACATTCCGACGATCGTGTTCATCAAGGGCGGACAGGTCGTGGACAAACAGGTGGGTGCCTGCACGAAAGCCGACCTGGTAAAGAAACTCGAAAAATTGCTCTAATACTTTCGGCAGACGAGCCGACGAAACACGTACGGCGGCGGGGAGGATTCCCTGCCGCCTCTATTTTGTCAGGAAGCGTATGACAGAATGTCATATCGGAGGAGGTGGCACACCGTTTGTTGAATCCATGCGAGAGAATGGCTCTCTTCGGCAGCGGCAACCAAAGTCCGCTGTATCAAAAAAACGATAAATAATTCAATTAAAAAAATACCATGATACGATGAAAAACGGAAAAATCGGGGTTACCACCGAGAATATCTTCCCCGTTATCAAAAAGTTCCTCTATTCGGACCACGAAATCTTCCTGCGTGAGCTGATCTCCAACTCCGTGGATGCCACGCAGAAACTCAAGGCCCTGGCCTCGATGGGCGACGTAAAAGGCGACCTGGGCGACCTGACGATCCGCGTCTCGGCGGATAAGGATGCCAAAACCCTGACGGTCACCGACCGGGGCATCGGCATGACTGCCGACGAGGTGGAGCGCTATATTAACCAGATCGCCTTTTCGAGCGCCGAGGAGTTCATGGAGAAATACAAGAACCAGGCGATTATCGGCCACTTCGGACTGGGCTTCTACTCCGCTTTCATGGTCGCCGACAAAGTGGAGATTTTCACCCGCTCCTACAAGGAGGGCGCCAAGACGGTACACTGGAGTTGCGAAGGATCGCCCGAATACGAAATGGAGGAAACGACCGAGCAACGCGACCGGGGAACCACGATCGTACTGCACCTTTCGGCCGATACGCTCGAATACGGCGAAGATTCGAAGGTCGAAGAGCTGCTGCGCAAGTACTGCCGCTTCCTACCCGTTCCCATCGCTTTCGGCAAGGTGAAGGAGTGGAAAGACGGCAAATACGTCGATACCAACAAGGACAACATCATCAACAACATCGCCCCGCTGTGGACCGTAAAACCCACCGAGATCACCGCCGAGCAATACAAGGAGTTCTACCACGAACTCTATCCCATAGGTGAAGAGCCGCTCTTCTCGATTCATCTGAATATCGATTATCCGTTCCACCTGACGGGTATCCTCTACTTCCCGAAGATTCGGAACAACTTCGAAATTCAGAAAAACAAGATCCAGCTCTACTCCAATCAGGTGTATGTGACCGATCAGGTCGAGGGGATCGTACCGGAATACCTCACCCTGTTGCACGGCGTGATCGACTCGCCGGATATTCCGCTGAACGTATCGCGCAGCTACCTGCAGAGCGATTCGAACGTCAAGAAGATTTCGAACTACATCACCCGCAAGGTGGCCGATCGCTTGCAGGAGCTCTTCACGACGATGCGTGCGGACTACGAACAGAAATGGGACGATCTGAAGATCTTCATCGAATACGGCATTATCACCGACGAAAAGTTCGCCGAGAAGGCAGAGAGTTTCATGCTGTGGAAGACGACCGAAGGCAAGTATTTCACCGCCGAAGAGTACAAGGAGGTCGTCAAAGGCAATCAGACCGACAAAAACGGTACGGTCGTTTTCCTCTATGTGGACGATCCCGTAGAGAAAAATTCGTTCCTCGAATCGGCCAAGGCCAAAGGCTATGACGTGTTGGTTATGGACGGACAACTCGACAACCACTATGTCAATTGGTACGAGTCGAAACACAAGGATGCCCGCTTCGTGCGCGTGGACAGCGACGTGATCGACAAGCTCATCCAGAAAGACGAAACGCTCAAGATGTCCCTGAGCGAGGCCCAGCAGGAGATCATGCGTCCCGTATTCGAAAGCCAGATGCCCAAAGACGAGAAGATCCACTACAACATTTCGTTCGAAGCGATGGCGGCCGATGCTGCGCCCGTGGTGATTACGCAGAACGAATTCATGCGGCGTATGAAGGAGATGGCAGCCATCAGCGGCGGAGGTATGAGCCAATTCTACAGCCAGATGCCCGATAACTTCACGATCGCCGTCAATGGCAACAACCCCATCGTGATCGACATCCTGGCCGATGTGGAGAAGAGCTACGGCGACAAGCTGAAGACCATTACCAAAAAGATCGATGCTGCGGTTGCCGAAGAGCGTCGTTTCGACGAAGTGGTCAAAGGCAAGAAAGAGGAGGAACTCACGCCCGAGGAGAAATCGACGCGCGAGGAGCTTTCGAAGAAGATCGTCACCCTGCGCGACGAGCGCGATACGCGCCTGCGCGAAATCGGCGGCGAGAACAAGCTCGTCAAACAGATCATCGACCTGGCATTGCTCTCCAACGGATTACTCAAGGGCAAAAACCTGACGGAGTTCATCCAACGCAGTATCTCACTGATCGAGAAATAGCAGTAAATTACCGTATATCGAAGCGGCGGCTCCTTTTCGGGGCCGCCGCTATTTTATATCGGATAAAATCGTACGGAACTCCCATCCGGGGTTCTCCATCGACGAAAATCCGAAATATCTTCCTCTTGGGAAAAACCGAAATGATCGACTGGCGATTCGTAAAAAAACAGCGTGAATTACAGGTTTTTTTCCAACAGCTCCATAAATCCTTTCGGAGCCCGGCAGGGACGCCGCGTATCGCGGTGGATGAAACCCAGAACCGTAGAACCCGTATTGAGCAGCTCGCCCGCTTCGTTGTAAATTTCGTATTCGAACGTAATACGCGCTTTCGGCAACTCCCGGAGGGAAATTCGAACCGTGATCAATTCGTCGTAATGAGCCGGACGCAGGTACTTGGAGTGTACTTCGAGAATCGGCATCATCACGCCGTCCTTCTCCTCCATATCGGCATACGAAGAGCCGAAACTGCGGAGCAGCTCCGAACGGGCTGCTTCGTAATAGCAGATGTAATTCGAATGGTGTACGATACCCATCTGATCGGTATCCTTATACCAGACTCTGAATTTGAAATCTCTTGTCAGCATGGCGTTAAAACTCGATTAGTATATGGCCCGACGGCATTTTTCCCGCCGTCCTCAATAATTCCGGAGTACCTTTGGCGGTTATCCGAAGCACACCGGGCCTACCTTCGATCCGCACGGGATATTCACCCGGAGGCGGAAGCAGCTTGAGAGCCTCTCCCGAGGCGATATGTCCTGCGCAGTCCACATCGCCTGCCAACAGATACGGATGCGACAGCATCCGGGCAGCTTTATTCATCTCTCCCCGCTCGATCAGACGACGAATGACCGTCGAACTCACCTTCTCGGCATCGACATCCTGTTTCTCGATCTCCGTCACACGGAAGCCGAACTCGTCATGCAATCCGTTGAGCAGCCGGTAATCTCCCTCCTTGTCGTGGCCGAAGCGGTGGTTGAAACCGACGACCAGATTCTTCACCCCCACCTTCCCGATCAGATAGTCCTTTACGAAACTCTCGGAAGGAATCCGGCTGAAGGCCCGGTCGAACGGAATCACGATCAGATTGTCGATTCCGAACCGGTCGAGCAGGTATATCTTCTCTTCGAGCGAAGTCAGCAGCCGCAGCCGCTCCTGTGTACCGAGCGTCACGCGGGGATGCGGGTCGAAGGTCAGCACGATACTTTCTCCCCCGACAGCGGCCGCCTCCCGGCGAATCCGGTCGAGCAAAACCCGGTGTCCGCTATGAACTCCGTCGTACGATCCGACGGTAGCCGCCGGCGAACGGAACGAAGGCAGATTTTCGAAGCCGTGGAATACTCGCATCGACACCTTAATTATTGTCGTTATTCTCTTCGGATTCCTTGACGCAGTAAGCAACCTTTTCCAGAAGAGTCGTAATATCGTAATTCTCCACGTAGATACCTTGCGGGAAATTCAGGCGTGTCGAGGTAAAGTTGAGTACGCCCTTGATGCCGGCGTTGATGATCGGCACGACCAGTTCGGGGGCGACTTTGGTCGGCGAAGATACGATGACGATCGAGATGTCGTTCTCCTGGACGACCTTCTCGAAACACTCCATGTGGTAGCACGGAATGTTGTCGATCGCAGTATCCACTTTTGCGGGATCGACGTCGAACGCGACCGTGATCCGCAGCTTCAGGCTCTTCCCGTTGAAATATTTGGTGATGGCCTGCCCCAGGTGACCCATACCGATTACGGCGATGTTCACCGGGCTTTCGCTGTCGAGGATGTTGCTGATAAAATCGATCAACACCTTTACATCGTAGCCTTTCTTGGTATCGCTCGAGAACCCGATCAACATCAGATCCCGACGCACTTGCACAGCCGTAATGCCGTGAATCCCGGCCAGCACGTGCGAAAAAATGTGGGTAATGCCCTCCCTGTGGCAGGCGAGCAGCGTACGGCGATACTCGCTGAGCCGCTCGATCGTTTTTTCGGGAATTCCGTTGGGTATTAAAGCCATTTCAATCTACGGTAATGGTGAAGTCCGGTCGGTAGCTCACACGCATCCAGTTTTGATTGACGTGGTTGGACCCTCCGGGCATTTGCTGGAACGTATAAGAGGTTTGCAGCGGCGTGTAGCGGCGTCCCTCCATATCGTACTGGATGTCGGAATACATCGCCGGAACGAAGATCATCGCCGCATCGTAACCCCGGTAAGAGTAGAGCGACGGCAACGCCCCGAAAGCTTTGATGTAGTCGCTGTCGAAAGTCTTGATTACCTCGGCATCGCGTTTGGCGTGATAAGTCGAGAAGAGCACGAGCCGGTCCTTGAAGTAGAGCGCCCGATCGAGGTTCCCGAAGCGGTTCCAACGCGAATTGCCGACGATCGTGAAACGGGGAGGCGTCTTGCCGCGGGCTACGAGGTTGGTATTGGCCGAAGCGATGGCTGCCAGAATACGGTCCACTTCGAGCCCGCTGTCGCTCAAAACAATCAGCAGGTTGTCCTTGCCATTGGCCAGCAGCGACGAAAGCCCCTGGTCGCCCTCCTTGACAGCGTAACGATAATTATGCCGCGCGTAAGGTACACCCTGCAGTGCAGCCAGAATTTCCCGTTCGAACTCCCGGTCGTTCTTCTCTCCGTAGATCAAGGTAACCTGTTTGTGCTCACCCTGAGTCAGTTCTTCGATTTTGGCATATTTCCGCATCTGGGGCGGTGCCATCTGAAACAAAACATCGCTATCGACGTTCTTGACATCGGCCAGAGGCGATACGACCGGCACGGCATACTCCTCGGCATACCCGATTACGGCAGGAAGTTCCTCTTCGTAAACCGGGCCTACGATCAAGCGGGCCGCCCGAAAATCGGCGTCGTCCACAATCGTACGGAGTCGGTCGCTTTCCTGCCGGGTATTGAACAGATCGACCCGAACGGAGTATCCGTATTGGGTCTTTATCTTTTCAAGCCCCAGGAGAAATCCCTGGTAGAAATCGAGATAATTCGGATTCTGTTTGTCGCCATCGGTCATCGGCAACAACAGCGCCACACGAAGCGGCTCTCCGCTGCTCAATGCCAGAAAATCCACCTCTTTCACCTGGGGTTCGACCGTCGTCAAGGTATCGCTCTCCGTTGGCTCGGGCTGTCCGAATCGCTCTTCCGGCGCCGGCTCGGTCGCGGACTTTGCATCGCCGGGGACTTTCAGCATACTTCCCGAACGGAGGTCTTGCGCTGAAATACCGTTCAGCCGCTCCAGATTTTCAACCGTCGTACCGAAGCGACGGGACAGCGCGTACATCGTCTCCCCGGGAGCGACGATGTGGTACATATAACCCTCCTCGGCAACCAGGTTCAGGCGATCCTTGTACTGCTCCCAGGCCGCCGTGTTTTCCGCTGCGTCGGTCTTGCCGACCGCCTTTTTGCGAATCAAAATGACCGAACCCGGTTTCAGGTGAATCGGATCCAGACCGGGATTGTCCTCCATGATGGTTTCGACCGAGATCGCATAGCGCTTCGAAATTCCATAAAGAGTTTCGCCCTTCTGCACCGTGTGCTGATCGAAGGTCTTCTTCAGCTTTTTAGGAGAAAGCTGCTCCTGTACGACGACACCCGTTTCCACGACCGGGATTTTAAGGCTCTGGTCGGCTTTGAGCCCTTGAGCGAGCTGCGGATTTTCGGCGGCGATCACCTGTTCCGCCACTCCATAGGTTTTGGCCAGCGAATAGAGCGTTTCCCCGTGCCGGACGTTGTGGACATAGTATTTTGCACCGTTGATATAAACGATCGTCTGCGATTTCTCGATAGACTGCGGCTCCTGGGCATAAAGGTTCGCCCCGGCCGTCAGCAACATCGCGGTACAACACAGTTCCTTCAGCATAGTCTATTGTTTCTCGTTTTTCTCCCGGCAGCGGATTTCGGTAATAATTTTCTTGGTATAGAGCGGGAAATCGCCGTTCATCATCCAGGAGTAATAGCTCGGCTCGACGCGGAAAACCTCCGCGACCGAACGGCCCTTATATTTGCCGAATCCGAAGACCTCTTCCCCTTTTTCGTTATAGAGGATGCGTCCTGCAAAGTCGGCGGATTCCGCCCGCGTGGAAAATTCAGCCAGAGCCGCGACATCGTTCTGCAACTCCTCGTAACGGTCCAACTGGGCTTTCAGCACTTCGTACGTCGCCAACGTATCGGCTTCGGCCGAATGGGCATCCGCGAGATCCTTGCCGCAATAGAACTTATAGGCCGCCACCAGCGTCCGTTGCTCCATTTTGTGAAAGATATTCTGCACGTCGATGAATTTACGTTTGCGGAAATCCACGTCCACACCGGCCCGCATGAACTCCTCGACCAGCATCGGCAGATCGAAGCGGTTCGAATTGAACCCGCCGAAGTCGCATCCCTCGATAAACTGGGCCAACGACTTGGCGATTTGCGGAAAAAGCGGGCAATCCTTCACGTCTTCGTCCGTAATGCCGTGAATGGCCGTAGCTTCGGCCGGAATCGGCATTCCCGGATTGATCCGCCGCGTACGGACGATCTCCTCGCCGTCGGGCATAACCTTGACCATCGATATTTCGACGATGCGGTCCCGTGCGATGTCGATGCCGGTCGTTTCCAAGTCGAAGAAAATGATCGGCCGCTTGAGGTTGAGCTCCATCCGGGTTATGCGTTAATCATCATCGGCATAAGCAGCATGAGCGTCGCGCTCGACTGCTTGTCGTCATAGACGGGTTTGAATACGCCGGCACGGGTCGAATCGGCCAATTCGATGACGATGGTCGGCGTATCGATGTTGGAGAGGATTTCCACCAGGAACGTCGATTTGAAGCCGATCGTGATATTCTGACCTTCGTAGCTGCAACTGATCGTTTCGTTGGCCGATACCGAGAAATCGATGTCCTGCGCCGTAAGGTTGATCCGGTTGTCGGCGATGTCCATGCGGATCAGGTTGGTCGTGGGGTTCGAGCAGACGGCCACACGCTTGATGCCATTGACCAGTTCGATACGATCGACGAGTACCTTATTGGGATTCGCGGTCGGAATCACCGCATTGTAATTCGGGTAATTGCCTTCGATCAGGCGGCACACCAGCGTATGGTTCTTGAGCTGGAACATGGCGTTTTTCGAATCGAAGCTCACCTTGATCGCGTCTTCCTCCTTGAGCAGCACCGATTTGAGCAGGTTGGCCGGCTTCTTGGGCAGGATGAACGACGAAGCCACTTCATTAGCGGTTTCCACCTCGTATTTCACCAGCTTGTGGGCGTCGGTACCCACGAATGTAAGCATCGAAGGGGCCAGGTTGATATAGACGCCGTTCATCACGGGACGCAGCTCGTCGTCGGCCGTGGCGAAAATCGTTTTGTTGATGCCGTTCACCAGCACGTCCACATCGAGCGTCAACTCCTTGCAATCGGCCGAAAGAGCCGGGATCGCCGGATAGCTCACGGCGCTGGCGCCGGGAATCGAGAGCGAACCGCTTTTCCAACTCAAACGGATCTCCCAGTTCTGATCGTTCACTTCGATCGTCAGAGGCATTTCGGCGAACTCCTTCAGCGAATCGAGCATCAGTTTGGCCGGAGCTGCGATGGTGCCTTCGCTTTCGACGCCGTCCACGCGAATCGAGCCCACGAGCGTGGTTTCCAGATCGGAAGTAGTCACCCGCAGCTCATCCCCCTTGAGCTCCATCAGGAAATAATCCAGGATGGGCAATGTATTTTTATTGCTGATTACTTTGCCGGTCGTGGCCAGGAGAGAGAGCAATGCAGAACTTGATACGGAAAATTTCATAGGTTTTAATGTAATTTATTTTCTGTTAGTCTTTTGAAGCCTTTTGTTTATTGGTTGGGTATTCCGACGCAGGAAGGATGTCCGAATCATTCCGAGGCAGCCCCCGCGTCTGAAGTTTCCTATTTCGTTTTTACTACCTGAAAGAATCGGGAAACCATCCTATCCCGCTGCGGTGCCCGGGTATTCATCGAACTCGGCTCCGGGTTCGCGTCGCTGCCCGGAACCATTCCCGAAATCCGGTCGGTTACAACGTCGCCAGTTTATCGAGCGCCGTCTGGATCATCTTTCTGACGAAAGGTTTATAATCCGTGCAGGCGTCCAGCGCGATCCGCTGGGCGATGATCGTACAGATCGTGGCGGCTTTGTGGCCCATGAGAGCGGCCAGCCCGGCCAAAGCAGAACTTTCCATCTCGAAATTGGTGACCCGGCGTCCGTGATAGTCGAACGACTCGATCTTCTCGTTCAGATGGATGTCGGCCGGTTCGAGACGCACCCAGCGTCCCTGCGGCGCATAGAAGCCGGGGGCGGCGATGGTGATGCCTTCGATGGTTACGTCGCGGAAAAGCTCGGCCAGCGAAGGATCCGCATCGATGAAATAGGGCTTCGGAAGCAAATCGCTCCAACCCGTATGTTTCATAAAAGCCTTCTCGATCTCCAGGTCGCAAACCTCGTTGCGCCCCTTGTAGTAATTCAACAGACCGTCGAAGCCGACCGAAGTGCGGGCGAAGACGAACTGCCCCACTTTAATGTCGGGCTGAATGGCGCCCGAAGTACCCAAACGGACCAGCGTGAGCTGCCGCTTCTGCGCCTTCTCCTGCCGCGTGGCGAAATCCACGTTGGCCAGCGCATCGAGCTCCGTAACCGAAATGTCGATGTTGCCGATGCCGATACCGGTCGAAAGCACGGTCATCCGCTTGCCTTTGTAGGTACCCGTCACGGTATTGAATTCACGGTTGGAAACGCTGCACTCCTGCGTATCGAAAAAGGAAGCTACCATGGCTACACGGCCGGGATCCCCCACGAGAATTACGATGTCGGCGAGCTGCTCCGGCTTGAGGTGCAGGTGGAAAATCGATCCGTCGTCGTTGATTATCAATTCGGAAGAAGGTATGGTTCTCATAGTGTCGGTTTTTATATTTTCATAATTGGCATAAAAGTACTACATTTACCTCGAATTTCAAAAAATACGCCACGATAAATTTTCCATAAATATATTGTATCCCGCTCGGCGGAATACAAGACAAGAGATATTGCAACATGACTCTCATCAAATCCATTTCCGGCATCCGGGGGACGATCGGCGGCCCTGCGACGGAGAACCTCACTCCGCTCGATATCGTTAAATTCACCACCGCTTACGTGCGTTTCATCGCCGAATCCGCACCCGGAAAAAGGCTCAAAATCGTCGTGGGCCGCGACGCCCGTATTTCGGGCGAAATGGTCGGCGACATCATCGAAGGCACGCTGCTCGGCTGCGGTGCGGATGTAGTAAACGTCGGGCTCTGCACCACTCCGGGGACCGAACTGGCCGTTACGGCGCACCGGGCCGACGGCGGCATCATCATCACTGCATCGCACAACCCCCGCCAGTGGAACGCCCTGAAGCTCTTGAATGCCGATGGAGAATTTCTGAGCGACGCCGAAGGCAAGCGGGTGCTGGCACTGGCCGAAGACGAGAACTTCGTTTTCCCGGATGTGGACCATATCGGCAAGGTCGTTTCGCGGGAATCTTACAACGACGAGCATATCCGTCGGGTATTGGCCCTGCCGCTGGTCGATGCGGAAGCCGTGCGGAAACGGCACTTCAAGGTGATCGTGGATGCGGTGAACTCCGTCGGCGGCATCGTCATACCCAAGCTGTTGCGGGAGTTGGGATGTGAAGTCGTGGAGCTCAACTGCGAACCGACCGGAGAGTTCGCCCACAACCCGGAGCCGCTGCCCGAGAACCTGACCGAAATATCGAAGGCGATCGTCCGCGAAAAGGCCGATCTGGGCGTAGTGGTCGATCCCGATGTGGATCGGCTGGCCTTCGTCAGCGAAGACGGCTCGATGTTTGTCGAGGAATATACGCTGGTCGCCGTGGCGGATTATATCCTCTCCCGCAAAACCGGCAATACGGTGTCGAATTTGAGCTCTTCGAGAGCTTTAAGCGATGTAACGCAAATGTACGGAGGAGAATATCATGCAGCGGCAGTCGGAGAGGTCAATGTAGTTGCTAAAATGAAGGAGGTCGGAGCCGTCATCGGCGGCGAGGGCAACGGCGGGGTCATCTACCCCGAACTGCACTACGGCCGCGACGCACTGGTCGGCGCCGCGCTTTTCCTGACCTATCTGGCCGAAAAAGGTATGACCTTGACCGAGCTGCGCAAGACCTATCCGGCCTATTTCGCCTCGAAGAACAAGATCGAGCTGACACCGGCTATCGACGTGGATAAAGTACTGCGTGAAATGAAATCCCGTTATGCTAATGAAAAAGTGAACGATGCGGACGGTGTTAAAATCGATTTCCCGGAGAATTGGGTACACTTGCGCAAATCGAATACGGAACCGATCATCCGCGTATATACCGAAGCGAAAACGATGGCGGAGGCCGATGCGCTGGCCCGGCGGATCATTGCGGAAATAAAACAAATTTGTAATATATAAATCGATGAAAAACATTTTATTGATACTCGCTGCCGCAATTATGCTGACAGCCTGCGGAGGAAACTCCCGCCAAAAGACGACTACCGGGGTACCCGACATGCACAATGCCGAAAACGCACTCGACTACCAGGGAACTTACAAAGGGGTTTTTCCTGCTGCGGACTGCCCGGGTATCGAGATTGAACTCACGCTTCACAACGACAACACCTATACGATGAATTCCAGCTATATGGATCGTTCTGAAGAGCCGATTCAACAGACAGGAAACTATACGGTAAAAGGCAACCTGCTGACGCTGCGCGCCAAAGTCGGCATAGGGCTTCCCGCCCCCGAGTACTACAAGGTGGAGGAAAACCGCCTGCGCCGTCTTAATGCAAAGAAGCAGCCTATCACCGGAGAACTCGCAGACCAATACGTACTCACCAAATAATCAAATTCCATGGATAAAGTAAAGAGTTACATAGAGAAAAACAAAGACCGTTTTCTCAACGAATTATTCGAGCTGTTGCGCATCCCTTCGATCAGCGCGCAATCCGATCATAAACCCGACATGACTCGGTGCGCCGAATGGCTGGCCGCTTCGCTGATGAAGGCCGGTGCCGACCATGCCGAGGTACTTCCCACGGAAGGCAATCCGGTTGTTTTCGCCGAACGAATCGTCGATCCCAAAGCCAAGACCGTATTGGTGTACGGCCACTACGACGTGATGCCGGTCGATCCGGTGGACGAATGGCGCACCTCGCCGTTCGAACCGGTCGTGAAGGACGGACGCATCTGGTGCCGGGGTGCGGACGACGACAAAGGCCAGCTTTTCATGCACGCCAAGGCGTTCGAAGCGATGTGCGCGACCGACAGCCTGCCCTGCAATGTGAAATTCCTGCTCGAAGGCGAGGAAGAGATCGGGTCGCCCAGCCTCTACAAGTTCTGCGCCGACAACAAGAAGATGCTCAAGGCAGACATCATTCTGGTTTCCGATACATCGATGATCTCGATGCAGATACCTTCGATCACCTGCGGTCTGCGCGGTTTGACTTATATGGAGGTCGAAGTGACAGGCCCCAACAAGGACCTACACTCCGGCCTGTTCGGAGGTGCGGTAGCCAATCCAGCCAATGTCCTGGCCCGCATGGTGGCTTCGCTCATCGATGAAAACGGACACGTGACGATTCCGGGCTTCTACGACGACGTGCGCGAGCTGACGGCCGCCGAGCGCAAAGCCTTCAACAAGGCTCCGTTCAACCTTACAGAATACAAGAAAACGCTCGAAATCGGCGATGTCGAGGGCGAAGCGGGCTTTACGACCATCGAACGCACGGGTATCCGTCCCTCGCTCGACGTGAACGGCATCTGGGGCGGCTATATCGAGGAGGGGACCAAGACGGTGATCCCGTCGAAGGCTTCGGCCAAAATCTCGATGCGTCTGGTTCCCGGACAGGATTTCAAAAAGATCGCCAAGCTCTTCGAGAAACATTTCAAGGCGATTGCACCCAAGAGCGTCAAGGTGAAGGTCAAGTTCCTGCACGGCGGTATGCCCTACGTGGCTCCGACCGATATGCCGGCTTACAAAGCGGCGGAAAAGGCCATCGCCGACACGTTCGGCAAGAAACCCCTGCCGTTCTATTCGGGCGGATCGATTCCGATCATCAGCGGATTCGAAAATATCCTGGGAATCAAGTCCCTCCTGATCGGATTCGGCCTGGCGGAGGACGCCATCCATTCGCCCAACGAGAGCTACGGACTCGACCAGTTCTACAAGGGGGTCGAAACGATTCCGCTGTTTTATAAATATTTCGCTGAAAAGTAAACAGGCAATACGATTTCAAAAACGGGACAATATCCGAAGGATATATCCCGTTTTTCGTACATTACAGATACGTTTGTTCAAAAAGATAGGATCTTTGATTTCGTTGTAGATACTTCGCCTCGGCAAAATGCAAATAAAATTTGCTTTTGCGCCCGGCTCATTCGTATCTTTACAAAAAAAGAAGATGGAAAGGTTCGAACGAGTTCAAACAACCCACGCTCGAAGCATACGCGGAGGGCACTTGTGAACTCTACGATGCAAGGAGTAGGAAAACAGAAAGTTAAGTTTGGCTCTCACTCACCTTGCACTATTTTTATAGAAGATAGGATTCGGTTCAGCAATCTTTGCGTGCAAGTTCGCACGATTGCTCTTCCCTTTCACTATCTTTGACATAGTCTTAGATAGGATGCGCCTTGGAAAATTGAGAACAAATTCCCGTTTTCTCCCGGCTTTCACTATCTTTGCAAATCGCAAAAAGAATACATTATGTGTGGAATTGTAGGTTACGTGGGTAAACGGCAGGCTTACCCCATTCTGATAAAAGGACTTCACCGCTTGGAATATCGCGGTTACGACAGCGCAGGACTCGCACTGGTCAATCGGGAAGGAGTTCTGAACGTGTTCAAAAGCAAGGGCAAAGTCGCCGATTTGGAACATTTCGTCGAATCCAAGGATCTGGACGGAACGATCGGCATCGCCCACACCCGTTGGGCGACACACGGCGAACCGAACGACATCAACGCCCATCCCCACTACTCCGATTCGGGCAATATCGCCCTGATCCACAATGGTATCATCGAAAATTACCGGGTGTTGAAAGAGGCGCTGATCGAAAACGGTTACACATTCAAGAGCGACACCGACACGGAGGTACTGGTCAATCTGATCGAATACATCCGTACGTCGAACAACTGCACGTTGCTGGAGGCCGTCCAGCAAGCATTGAAGCAGGTGATCGGCGCATACGCTATCGCCGTAGTGGAGAAGGGCAACCAGGATCAAATCATCGCGGCACGCCGCAGCAGCCCGATGGTCATCGGTATCGGCGACAAGGAGTTTTTCCTGGCATCGGACGCGGCGTCGATCGTGGAATATACGGACAAGATCGTCTATGTCAATGACGGCGAGGTAGTGGTCATGGATCGCAACCACCCGCTGAAGATCGTAACGCTCGACAACCAGGAGAGCAAGATCGACATCAAGAAGTTGCAGCTCAGCATCTCCCAGCTCGAAAAGGGCGGCTATCCGCACTTCATGCTCAAGGAGATCTTCGAGCAGCCCAAGACCATCGTGGACTGCATCCGAGGCCGGATCAACCCCGAGACGTACGACGTGATCCTGTCGGGCATCATGGACAACCGCGAGCGGTTTCTCAACGCCCGGCGCATCATCTTCGTGGCTTGCGGTACCTCGTGGCACGCATCGCTCATCGGGGAGTACCTGATCGAGGATTTCTGCCGCATTCCGGTCGAAGTGGAATACGCTTCGGAGTTCCGTTACCGCAATCCGGTGATTTATCCCGACGACATCGTGATCGCCGTATCGCAGTCGGGCGAAACGGCCGACACGCTGGCCGCTATCGAGCTGGCCAAGCAGAACGGTGCATTCGTCTATGGCATCTGCAACGTGATCGGCTCGTCGATCGCCCGGGCTACCGATTCCGGCACTTACATCCACGTAGGGCCTGAGATCGGCGTGGCTTCGACCAAAGCCTTCACGGGACAGGTGACTGTCCTGACGATGCTGGCGCTGATGATCGCCCGTGTCAAGGGTACGATCGATCAGGAGTGCTCGCGCAAGATCGCCAAGCATCTGCTCGATCTGCCCGCCGTGTTGGAAGAGGTGCTCCGCCTGAACGACCGGATCGCCGACTTCTCGAAAATCTTCACCTATGCGCACAACTTCATCTATCTGGGACGCGGGTACAACTACCCCACGGCGCTGGAAGGTGCGCTCAAACTCAAGGAGATCTCCTACATCCACGCGGAGGGTTACCCTGCCGCCGAAATGAAACACGGTCCGATCGCCCTGATCGACGCCGAGATGCCGACCATCGCCATCGCGACGCCGGATCACACCTACGAGAAGACCGCCAGCAACATCGAGGAGATCAAGGCCCGGGGCGGCAAGGTTATCACCGTGATCGCCAAGGGCGACGAGCAGGTACGCAAGAGCTCCGACTACTTTATCGAAGTGCCCGTCGTGGCGGAGTGCCTGATGCCGATCGTGGTATCGGTGCCGTTGCAGTTGCTGGCGTATCATATCGCTGTCAATAAAGGGCGCGACGTGGACCAGCCCCGCAACCTGGCCAAGTCGGTAACGGTGGAGTAATGACAAGACCGATACAACAAGAATCAGCCGCAACCTAAAGGTTGCGGCTGATTCTATATTGATGATTTCGGAAGGTGCGTTCGCCGATCTATTCCCGACTCTACCCGCAATCTGAACAGCAGCGGAAACTCCATACGGAATATTCTCGACAGCAATCCGTCGCCGAACCATCACCGAGCATACTCATCGGACACATCGCATCATTGTCCAGCCGGCATAAATCGAGGCCGATTCGAACCGTAAGCACACACTTCCGCATCCTTTTTACAGGAAATTCGATGCGATGTATTCGGCCAACGTGAAGTTCTTGCGGACTTCAGGAGCGCCGATCGTCGTTTCGTCGGTTTCGATCATCAGCGGCTCCTTATCTACGACGAGTTTCGAGAGGAAAGCGTCGATCGCATCCCGGTTGCCGTCCATCGGCGCCGTGGCGATGACGTGCGAGGCGTTCTCGACCGAATAGAAATAATACGGGGAGTTCATCGCGCGGAGCTGCCCGGCGATGTACTTCGAGCCGAAGAAACCGACGCCGCTCTCGCGGATCACATTATACGGTACGTTCGCATCCGCATCGCCGTGAAAAAGCATCATCGGCGCGGGCTGCGATGCCCAAACGAGCTCCTCGCCCATTTCGAAGATCGCCCCGGCGAAAGAAACGATACCCGCGTAGCGGAAGCCGACAGGCAGGTGTTGCACCAGCGGCGAAGCGTTGCAGAGGGCGTATTCGCCATGCAACACGGTGATCGCTCCCGCACTCGACCCACAGGCCACGATCTGAGAGGAGTCGATACCCCACTCGTCTGCCTTGTCCACGATAAAAGCGGTAGCGTCGTAAAGATCCTCGACAGCCATCGAGATCGTCCGGGCCATACCGAGCATCATATTTTCGGGCGAGAGGTCCCCCGAAGCGACGACCTGCTTCAGACCAAGACGATAGTCGATCGATACCACGTCGTACCCCTGATTAACCATGTAATGAAAGAACGGAAGGTACCGCTCCGCATCGCGCTCCCCAGCGATGAAGCCGCCGCCGAAAACGAAGACCAGACAGGGCCGGGCATCGTCCTGCTCGACCGAAACGGCCGTATAGCGATCCAGGAAGAGGCTGTCCGTACCCTTTACGGCATAGAGATCCGTATATTTGGCAATCCGGGGCGCCTGCTCCGTACAAGCAGTAACGAACAGCATCGAAACCAACAAGAGGTAAATTGCTTTTTTCATATTTTCTAAAATTAAACGTAGTCATATCCTTCGGTGCACCTGTCGGGAATGTAACGATCCAAGTTCCCTCCGAAAAGAGGATTCGGGTGAGAGTCTGCCTTACGGACAAGGCCATGAACCGCAGATAAGCACGTCTTCGGTTCGATACTGCGACCGTCGGATAAAGTAATAATTATCAAATCATTTCGTCGTATGCGAACTGCACAGCACGGTTCAGAATATCCGAAAAATGTTTCGTCTTACGAAATTCGTGCAGCGTGTTCTTCAATAACTCCTTGTCCAACATAAACTCCGGCGCGAGGCGTTCGGTGATATAGACATCCTTGAGTTTCAGCCATTCGTCGTACGGACTGCCGGGGGCATACCCTTTCGGCAGACGCTTGAGTTTGTTCGACTCGTCGAGAACGAATCCTTTCGCCTCACGGATGGCTGCTTCAATTTCCGCGCCATTGTCCAGGATCTCGTCCCGCACGCTGCGCAGCACTTCCGGCAGCGGACAGTAAAGCCCCGTAGTGAGCTGATGCCCCTGCGACCAGGAGCGTTCGTCCCACACCGGTTCGACGTGGAAATAGTAGCCCGAATAACCGCCTTTCTTGCCACGGGGAGCAACGAAAGCCCCCATGTGGGTCTTGTACGGTGTCTTGTCGGGGCTGAAGCGGGTGTCGCGGTAGATGCGCCACGTGCAGTCCTTGACCGTAAGTCCGCGCACGGACGGATCGAAAGCGGCGATGCCGTCGATCAGCTTCGCCGTAAACACCTCGAAACAGGACAAGGCCCGTTTGTACATCTCCTTGTGAGAGTCAAACCAGGCCTTGTCGTTGTTTTCGTGCAGGAGCGTGAGAAATTCTACTACCTGCTTCATATTATGCTACCATGCGAAGAGCGGATAGTTAGCCATCATAGCGTTGACCTCCTTGCGAACGGCGGCGATGTTCGCCTCGTTCTCGGGATCGCTCAATACACGGTCGATCAGCGCTACGATCTCCTCCATCTTGTCCTCCTTCAGACCACGCGTGGTGATAGCCGGAGTACCGAAACGCAGACCCGAAGTCTGGAACGGCGAACGACTGTCGAACGGCACCATGTTCTTGTTGGTGGTGATGTCGGCGGCAACCAGGCACTTCTCGGCCAGCTTACCGGTCAGTTCGGGGAACTTCGTGCGAAGATCGACGAGCATCAGGTGGTTGTCCGTACCCTCGGAAACGATCTTGTAACCGCGCTTGGTGAAGGCCTCGGCCATCGCCTTGGCGTTCTTCTGCACCTGCTTCTGGTACTCCTTGTAGCTGGGATCCAGCGCTTCGCCGAAAGCGACTGCCTTGGCTGCGATCACGTGCTCCAGCGGACCGCCCTGGATACCGGGGAATACGGCCGAATTGAGGATCTGCGACATCATCTTGGTCACGCCCTTCGGAGTCTTGAGTCCCCAGGGATTCTCGAAATCTTTGCCCATCAGGATAATACCGCCACGGGGACCGCGCAGGGTCTTATGGGTGGTAGAAGTCACGATGTGAGCATACTTAACCGGATTCTCGAGCAGACCGGCAGCGATCAGACCGGCCGTGTGAGCCATGTCGATCAGCAGGATGGCGCCTACTTTGTCCGCGATCTCGCGCATACGCTTGTAGTCCCACTCACGCGAATAAGCCGAAGCACCGCCGACGATAAGCTTGGGTTTGTGCTCCAGAGCCTTGCGCTCCATATCGTCGTAATCCACGCGCTCGGTCTTCGGATCGAGCTGGTAACCGATGGCTTTGAAATAGGTACCCGACATATTCACCGGCGAACCGTGCGAAAGGTGGCCGCCGTGCGCCAGATCGAGGCCCATGAACGTATCGCCGGGTTTCAGCACGGCGAAGAAAACGGCCATGTTGGCCTGTGCGCCGGAGTGGGGCTGTACGTTGGCGTACTCGGCGCCGTACAGTTTGCAAACACGTTCGATGGCAAGGTTCTCGACCTTATCCACCACCTGACAACCGCCGTAGTAACGTGCGGCAGGATAACCCTCCGCATACTTGTTGGTCAGTACGGAGCCCATGGCCTCCATCACCTCGTCGCTGACAAAATTTTCAGACGCGATCAACTCGATGCCGTGCATCTGACGGTTCCGTTCCTCAGAAATGAGGTCGAATACTTGAGAATCTCTCTTCATGATCGATATATGGTTTATTAAGAGTTTTTTTCGGATTCCAAAGGTAGTAACATTTTACGAAACTACAAAAACTAAATATTTCTAAATATTTTTGCTATATTTGGCGACAGAAAAATACAACGCATCCGACAAACGGAACATTTTTCATCGGAACGGGCACCTCTGCGATACGGGCAGCCGACGCGGGCCGGATTTCCGACAGAAAGATCGAATATTACGGATAAAACGAAAAATTTAACCATCAAAAAACATTTCAGCAAGATGAAATTACTCGAAGGAAAAGTGGCCGTCGTAACCGGCGCAGCCAGGGGCATCGGCAAAGCGATCGCCATTCAGTTTGCAAAAGAGGGAGCCAACGTCGCGTTCACCGATCTGGCGATCGACGAAAACGGCAAGAAGACGGAGGAGGAGCTGAACGCCCTGGGCGTAAAAGCCAAAGGATACGCCTCGAACGCCGCCAACTTTGAAGATACGCACAAAGTGATCGACCAGATCATGCAGGATTTCGGCCGCATCGACATTCTGGTCAATAATGCCGGCATCACCAAAGACGGACTGATGATGCGCATGAGCGAAGCGCAGTGGGACGCCGTGCTGAACGTCAATCTGAAATCGGCTTTCAACTTCATTCACGCCGTTACGCCGATCATGGCGCGCCAGCGCAGCGGTTCGATCATCAATATGTCGTCCGTGGTGGGTGTCAGCGGCAATGCCGGACAGTGCAACTATTCGGCTTCGAAAGCCGGTATGATCGGACTTGCGAAGTCCATCGCCAAGGAGATGGGACCGCGCGGCATCCGTGCCAACGCCATCGCTCCCGGCTTCATCATTACCGAAATGACCAACGCCCTGCCCGAAGAGGTAAAACAGGGCTGGTACCAGCAAATTCCGCTGCGCCGCGGCGGTACACCCGAGGATGTGGCGAAGGTGGCTCTGTTCCTTGCCTCCGACCTCTCCTCTTACGTGAGCGGACAGGTAATTCATTGCTGCGGAGCGATGAACTGTTAATCTCTCTGCGATTTCATACAAGAAAGGGAGGTTGACGAGAGTCGGCTTCCCTCCTTTTTTCTAAAAAAACATACACTTATGAAGCTGAAAAATCTACTTTTCGTTTTTTGTCTGGCGCTGCTCGCCGGTTGCCAGAAAGATCCCGACACAGAAAGTGCTCCGGCACGGGATACCGATAGGGTCGAAGGAGTGATCCGCATGAAGCTCGACCGGGAAACGGCCGAAGCGCTGAACGTGACCCGCACCCGCAGCGGCAGGGTCCTGACAGGCAACATCTCTTTCGATGAACTTTGCAAACGGTACGAGGTGACCGGTATGGAGCGGTTGTTCGCCGACAACGGCTGCGCCGAGCGAACACGCAAGGCAGGGCTCGACCTGTGGTATGTCATTCGTTTCAAAGGATCTGCCGAGCAGGTCGCCGAAGACTTCGGAGAGATTGCCGGCGTGAATCATGTCGAAATTCCGCGCAAAATCACTAAAGTCGGGGATGTGGGCCGAAGGAGCGGGACTCCATGGCGAAAACTGATGGCCCTGCCGAAGGCCGTTCCGGCGAACTACCCTTTCAACGATCCGCTCTTCGCAGAGCAATGGCCGCTTTACAACGACGGATCGGTTTCTGAGGAAGCCGTCGCCGGTGCAGACATCAACGTGATTCCTGCATGGAAGAAGACGGCGGGTCGCAGCGATGTAATCGTCGCCGTATTGGATGAGGGCGTGGAATACACCCACCCCGACCTGGCAGCCAATATGTGGAGCGGGATCGGTAAGAATTTTTGCAGCGGATACAATGAAGACATCACCTGGGGCCAAGGACACGGAACGCACGTAGCCGGTACGATTGCTGCGGTGAACAACAACGATGTCGGAATCTCCGGCATGGCAGGCGGAACCGGAAGCGGCGACGGCGTGAAGATCATGACCTGCCAGATCTTCCACCCGACGGACGGACGTTACGATGCCAGCTCGAACGCGACGGCCGACGCCATCAAATATGCGGCAGACAACGGCGCTGTAATTTGTCAGAACAGTTGGGGATACGCGGCCGGCTCCATGTCTCTGGACCAGTGGATCAACCAGGATCGGGCGGTCAAGGAGGCGATCGACTACTTTATTCAATATGCGGGCATGTCGCCCGACGGACAGACGCAGACCGGCCCTATGGCGGGTGGCGTCGTGATATTCGCGGCAGGTAATGAAAACAGCGGACAGCCCGGATATCCGGCCGCTTACGAGCCTTGCATCAGTGTGGCCGCCGTCTCCTGCACTTATGAAGCCGCTTGGTACACCAACTATGGTCCGACCGTCGATATATGTGCGCCGGGCGGAGGAGACGCAGCCGATTTTTCCAGGCCTATCCATTATAACGAAGGTTATAACCTGAGCACGCTTCCGACCGACCTGCAAAACGGGATGACTTTCGTCTATACAAATTTCAGAGGAGAGGTGGAGACCCACACGATCGACTACGTCTCGGAGACTCTCGGGTATGGCTACATGCAGGGGACCTCGATGGCCTGCCCCCACGTATCGGGTGTTGCGGCCCTGATCGTTTCGCAATTCGGGGCACCAGGATTCACGAACGAACAGCTCAAAGAGAAGCTTTTCTCGACAGCACGCGACATCGACAGCTATCAGGGACCAATATACAATGGTCGGGGTACCTATGCCGGAAAAATCGGCAAGCTCGTCGATGCGGGTGCAGCCCTGGATTCGGGCGAGGTGCCGCCCGTTTCCGACCAGCCGACGATCACGCCAGCCACAGGACAGAACGACACCTTCACGCTCGGCGCCTCCGAACGGAAAACGCTGCAATATACGCTGGCCGGCTACACGGAATGGCGTCTGGACGACCCCTCGGGCAAGATCGCGAAGTCGATCGACGGTAACGTAGTCACGCTGACTATCGACGCATCACAATACGCAGCAGGAAGCTATACGGCAGAATTGCTGGCTATGAACGGAACAAAGACAGCAAAACGAACCATTGCCTATACCGTTAGCAAGGGAGACAATCCGACCGGTATTTCAATGGACTTTTACCCCAACCCATGTACCGACGTACTGAACATACTGCCGAACTACTCGGGAGAAAGCACGATCCGTATCCGTAACTCAATGGGAACGGAGGTAATGAACATAACACTTGGACTTATCAACGAGGAACCTGTCAAACTCGACGTATCGGGACTCGCTTCGGGAACCTATCTGGTACAAGTAACCTACAACGGCATTCAAATTACCCGCACCATAGTCAAACGCTAAAAACAGACGTTACAAATTATGAAAAAGATCTTCATTCTCGCAATAATCCTCCTGTCGGGCACAGCGGCGGCATCGGCTCAGGAGTTCCTGACGATCAACCCCGATGTCCGCACAGCGGGTATGGCCAACGCTTCGGTAGCGACTACCGGCGGAGCTTACTCCGTATTCCAGAACGCGGCCTCGTCGCTCTTCAGCCACAACCTGTTCGAGGTGGGATTCTCCTACTCGCCCTGGATGCGCGACGTGAAAAAGGGCTACGACCTGATGGCCTTCGGCGGATTCTACTCCTTCAACCACAAACATTCGATCTCGTTCGGCACCCGTTTTTACCGGGAGCCGAAGCTCAGTCCGGACGACGAGGACTACCCTTTCATTCCCAAAGACGAGAATAATAACCCAATCGTCGGCATCGAAGCGTTCCGGCCGCTCAGCGTTTCGGCGGATCTGGCCTACAGCTATCGGATCGGCCGCTATCTGGGTCTGTCGGTGACGGCCCGCTACATCCGCTCCTCGTACGGAGAACTGTTCACGAACAACGCCCTCGGGTTCGATGTCGCGGCATACGCGCGGATTCCGTTTAACCGGATGCTCGAAGGCGCCTGGGTGAGTGCGGGTGCGAAAATCTCCGACTTCGGCTTCACGTTCGACGATTCGAATTACGACCTGCCCACCAAATTCAGTGTCGGCGGTTCGCTCTTCGCCCCGATCCGGGATTCCCATTCGCTCGAAGCTTCGGTCGATCTGGGCTACCGCTACTCTTCCTCGGAGAACAAGTCCTTCGGGATGGGCATCGGCGTGGAGTATGTGCTGATGCAGATGATCGCTGTCCGCGGCGGCTACCACGTCGCCGACAGCCACGGATACGACTACGGTACGATCGGTGCGGGACTGCGGTTCATGCATCTGGAGCTCGATTTCTCCTACCTGTTCGCCGCCAAGAAGTGCCCCTGGCGCAACACCTACCAGGTGGGAGTTGGACTTTACTTCTGATTCGGACGTCCGACGGACCAAATATTCCGGATCGCACCGGCATACAGACTCGATTCGACGAAAAAGAGTGCATTGAAAAATGCACTCTTTTTCGTTCTCTGCGATTTCGAGCTACCTCTTCTCCAACTCGTCGAGCAGCGTGCGGCAGCCGTCCTCGAGCATATCGAGCACCAGCTCGAACCCTTCATGCCCTTCGTAGTAGGGGTCTGGCACATGGGTCCATTTCGGATGTTCCCGGAAAAATTCAGACATCCTGTAAATACGGTTTCCCGCTTCACGGGAAGGGGCCAGACGATAAAGATTATGGTAATTGGTATCGTCCATCGCCACGATGCGATCGAACTCCTCGAAATCCCGCAACCGCACCTGCCGGGCCCGGTGCGTCAGCAGATACCCCCGGGCATAGGCCGCATTCCGCATGCGGGAATCGGGTTGTTCGCCGGTGTGTCCGGCATAGGTTCCGGCGGAATCCGCCTCCAACTTCTCCCCCAGCCCCCGTTTTTCGACCATTTGCCGGAAGATGCCTTCGGCCGCCGGAGAGCGGCAGATATTTCCGAGGCAAACGAACAGTATCTTATACTTATCACTCATAATCAACAAATTATAATCACAAAAAAAATCAGCTCACAGGCATTTTACAATCGATACGCTCAACAATTGTGCAAAGATACGATTAAGCCGAGCGCAAAAGCAAATTTTATTTGCATTTTGCCGAGGCGAAGTATTTACATGCGTAACCGAAATATGAAAAGCCTGCGAACAGATCGCAGGCTTTTACTATTGTATCTATCGAGCGCTACGCTTACTTCAAATACTCCCGATAAAATGCTGCTATTTCGTCGAACGGGATTATCTCCATCTTGTCGTAAAGGTCGGTATGATTGGCACCGGGTACGATGAGCAATCGTTTGTTGTCGCCTTGCAATTTCTTGAAAGCGTCCTCTCCCATATAGCGAGAATGAGCCTTCTCACCGTGTACCACCATCACTGCACTGCGAATCTCTGCGGCATAGGCAAGGATAGGTGCATTCAAAAAAGCGAGGTTGGAGGTCGCATTCCACCCCTGCGTGGAATTGAGCGAACGGGCGTGATAACCTCGGGAAGTTTTGTAATAAGCATGATAATCGCGTACAAACTGCGGCGCATCGGCCGGAACCGGATCGACCACCCCTCCTGCACGGACATACGAACCGTTCCGATAATCTTCGGTGCGCTGGGCATTGAGCCGGCGGCGCATCTCATAACGTGCGTCGGCGTTGTCCGCCTGGTCGAAATATCCGTTGGCCGTACAACGGCTGATATCGTACATAGTAGATGCGACGGTAACCTTGATGCGCGTGTCGTTAGCGGCAGCGTTGATGGCAAAACCACCCCAGCCGCATATACCGAGGATCCCGATACGTTCCGGATCCACACGGTCTTCGTTGGCGAGAAAATCGACCGCTGCGCTGAAATCTTCCGTATTGATGTCGGGCGAAGCCACGTTGCGGGGCACACCGCCGCTCTCCCCCGTGAACGACGGATCGAAAGCGATGGTAAGGAAACCGCGTTCGGCAAGCGCCTGTGCATAAAGCCCCGACGATTGTTCCTTCACGGCTCCGAACGGTCCACTTACGGCGACGGCCGACAACTTGCCGACAACCTCTTTTGGGACATACATATCGGCGGCGAGCGTTACACCGAAGCGATTTACGAAAACCACCTTGCTATGCTCGACCTTGTCGCTCTTCGGGAACGTCTTATCCCACTCCTGTACCAGTTCCAACTTTTTCATATCCATATTCGTTTTTTGGTTTGTCTGTGCAACGGCGGAAAGACCGACAAACGCCAATGCCGCCGCAATTATTCCGATTTTCATAAAACTTAATTTTATTCCGTTTTTATACTTCTCACGATACGAGCCGGATTGCCGGCCACGATTACCCCGGCAGGCACGTCCTTGGTTACGATGGCTCCGGCTCCCACGACGGCATGCTCGCCGATCGTCACGCCGGGCAATATGACAGCTCCCGCACCTATCCAGACACCGTGCCCGACGACAATGGGTTTGGCATATACGTTACGCCGAACGGCCGGTTGCTCCGGGTGGTTTTCAGTAACGAGCAGCACTCCCGGCCCTATGAACACACCGTCTTCCAGTGTAATACCGCCCCGGTCGAGGAAGGTACAACCGAAATTTATGAACACACCCCTGCCGACACGGGTAAACTTACCGAAGTTGGTATAGAACGGCGGAAACATACGTACCGATTCGTCCAATGGCTGACCCCAAATACGGCCGAGCAGATCCCTTATCTCTTCCGGTGTATGGTAACCGCTATTGAGTTGAGCCACCAACTTCATCGTCTTCTCGAATTCTGCATAGAGCGACGGATATTCAGGGTCGGTATCGAAAATCAATTCCCCCGCCCTCATTCTTACCAATATATTCATACGATTCATATTTTTTACAAGGCAAAGTTACACAGGCCCCACTTGCCGGTCAGTATATGAATTACGGAATCTATAACCCGAATTACGGATTTCCCGACTCTCTGTCGTTCGGAATGAAAAGACTCTTTGCGGCTCGACCACACCCCTGTTATGGATTGTATTTATCCCTCGATTCGCAAACATCGAAAACCCGCGATATTCGACTCGCTGTCCCACTCGGGATTTTTCTCCTCGAAAACACCGAAAAATCATCCGATCAGGCAGAATTACCTGCGCTGAACACACAAAATGATTTTTTGGAATACGAATTGCTTGTATTTTTTCAATCGGAATTAGTTATACGTATGGAAAATAAACTGCAAACCTGGTTCAAAAGCCACGAAGGAGCCGATTGGGCGATTCTCTATCTGCGTCTGTTCATCGGTACGATCATTCTCCTGCATAACGTAGGCAAAATGCAGGCCTACAATGAAATTATCAACTATTACCCGTCGTGGGGAATATTCGGCAGCGCTTTCATTTTCGTTGCGATCGCCACGATCGAAGTATTGTGCGCCATTTCGCTCATGCTGGGCTACAAAGTCCGCCTGGCCGCCGCGATCATGGCCGCCAGTCTGCTCATCTCGCTGTTATTCCTCTTCCCCGGCAAAGGATTCGGAACCTCCGAACTGCTGTTCGTCTATCTGGGAATCCAGGTAGCCCTGGTAATTTCGGGCGGCGGAGTCTATTCGCTCGACGCCCTGGCTTCGGCCAAAAGAGCGAAGTCTCAACGAACCCGCAACTCTTCCAGACGAATAGAAGATTCAACAAAAAAATAATTTCGTATCTTTGCTGAATCAATCTCCTAAAATGTAATAAGTATGAAACTGAAACTATGGCTTCTTTTACTGCCGTTGCTTGGTATGTCGGTTGCCGTATCCGCACAGTCGTCCCTTCCCCGCAAAGTATCCGACGTTACGTTACTCGATCTGAACGGCGACCCTACGCAGCTCCCTTACTGGGGTGAGAAAAACCTGCTGATCTTCTATATCGACCCCGATCGCCACAAACAGAACGAGGATTTCACAACGGATATGGAGGAAAATCACCGGGCGGAAGGCGAAAACCTGTTCGGCTTCGGGGTAATGAACCTGAAAGACGCTCCGATGATTCCCAACGGTATGGCTCGCAACATGGCTCGCAAACGCACAGCCTCCAACGGCGCTACGGTACTGGCCGATCAAAACAATACCCTGCGCGATGCCTGGCAATTGGGCGACTGCAACAATATGTTCGTCCTGCTGCTGGTCAGCAAGGAGGGCGACCTGGTGTTTATGCGCAAGGGTCCTCTCTCCGATGCCGATAAAAAAGAGTTTTATCAAGTCGTACAGAAGTACAGATAAGACTTCTCCATGTCGAAATTCCTGACGGTCTTTTGCGGATTGCTACTCTTCGCATCGCCTCTGTATGCACAAGATAATAAGGTGTATATCGGAGAAAACGATACGATTCGGTATAGTTACACCCCGTTGCAGACGGATTCGATCCCTGCATCACAGCCGTCGGACACCCTGGCCGCCGCCCCGAAGAAAAAATCGTTCTGGCGGCGGCTTATCGATTACTTCGGAGAGTCGAGCACGGACAAAACTTTCGAAAAAAAGATCGACTTCACCTTCATCGGAGGACCGAGTTATTCGAAAGACACTCAATTCAGCCTCGCGGTTATGGCCGCAGGGCTTTACCGCCTTGACCGCACGGATTCGCTGACGCCGCCGTCGGACATCACGGCATTCATCACGGGCGGTACGACAGGATTCTACAAAATCGGTATAGACGGCAACAATATTTTCAGACACAACCGACACCGGATCTCTTACAACCTCTCTTTCTACTCGCAGCCAACCGATTATTGGGGAATGGGCTACGAGAATGGAGCGCATAACCCGAAAGGTTCATACGTCGAAAAACGATACGATGTCGATGTAAGCTATCTGTATCAGGTCGTACCCAATATGTTCATCGGAGCCTCTGTCAATTTCCGCAACAGCCGGGGCATCAAGTTCACCCGGCCGGAATATATCGAGGGGCAAAACCCGAAAAATACGACTACAGGCATCGGTGCGATCGTGGAGTACGACACCCGGGATTTCATTCCCAATCCCTACAAGGGACTTTATTTAAGTCTGAAGGGAACCTGGCGGCCGGATTTTCTCGGATCGAACGGCAAATCGCTCTGGCAGGCGATATTCACGGCGAACAGCTATCACCGGGTATGGAAAGGCGGTATCGTAGCCACCGAACTGTACAGCGAATTCAATGCGACGGACACTCCGTGGTCGATGAAAGCACAATTGGGTGGATCGAGACGTATGCGCGGCTACTACGAAGGACAATACAACGACAACGATATGATTACCCTCCAGGTCGAACTCCGGCAGAATATCTGGCGACGTATCGGCTGTGTCGTATGGGGCGGTGCGGGTAACGTATTTCCCTCGTTCGAAAAGTTCAAATGGGGGCACACCCTCCCCAACTACGGCATAGGCCTGCGGTGGGAATTCAAAAAACGGATCAATATCCGAGTGGATTACGGATTCGGCAAGCACACGAGCGGATTCCTGTTCAATATCAACGAAGCGTTCTGAAAGATATGGCAGTTCACGAAAAAAAAGAGAGTTTCAAGGAGCATAACGACAGAGGGTCCATCCTGCTGGCGTTCTACTTCGTTCTCACGCTGCTTATCCCCAACCTCGTATTACTATATACGGAGCCGTACTCCATCTGGTCGGCCGAAGCATCGCTCTTTATCCCGATGGGTTTCTACCTGATGTGGAGCGCCGTGCTGAAACGCTCCGGCATCATGATCTGGCTGGCCTTTCCGCTCGTCGTCCTCGCCGCCTTCCAAATCGTACTGCTCTACCTGTTCGGCAATTCGATCATCGCAACGGATATGTTCACCAACCTGCTGACGACCAATCCGGAAGAGGCTGGCGAGCTGCTCTCAAACATCTATCCATCGATCATCATCGTCTGCGCCATCTATCTGCCGCTACTCTGGTTCGCCTCACGCGACATCGGACAAAGGCACTGTCTTTCGAAAACAGCCCGCAAGAATATCGCCCTGATCGGACTCTCGTCCTTCATTCTCGGAGGGTTGTTCCTGGCCCCGGCCTATAAAGTGAGCGAAGACAAGCGGGTATTGAAAACCGACATTTTTCCGGTCAATGTTTTCTATAATATCGGTCTTTGCGGTTCGGAGTTCCGCAAGATGTACCGTTTCGAACACACCTCGGAGGATTTCACATACCATGCACGGCGCACGGCCGAGGCTTCCAAACGCGAGATTTACGTCTATGTAATCGGAGAAGCATCCCGAGCCGCCAACTGGCAACTGTACGGTTACCACAGGGAAACGAATCCCTGTCTGACCCGCACAGAGGGTCTGGTCGTATTCCGGAATACAGTCACACAGAGCAATACCACGCACAAAAGTGTGCCCTTGATTCTTTCGTCGGTAAAAACCGATCAACACGAAGAACTATACCGTCGCAAGGGGCTTCCGGCACTCTTCAAGGAGACTGGTTTCAAAACCTGGTTTCTTTCCAACCAGCGCCCCCAGGGAGCCATGATCGACAAGTTGGCCAAGGATGCAGACAGCCTGGTGTACCTTCCGGAGCCACGTTACGATATGCAACTGCTGGAAGCGATGAAACGGGTTATCGCCGAAGACCCGGAGCACGACCTGCTCATCATCCTGCACTGTTACGGCTCTCATTTCACCTATCACCAACGATACCCCCGTGAATTCGCCCGCTTCCTGCCGGACGACAACGTGGCCATCAACCGAAAGAACGTCGAGAAACTCGTCAATGCCTACGACAATTCGATCTACTATACGGACCACTTCCTCTCGCAGACGATCGAATATCTCCGCTCGCTCGAAAACGACTGCTCGGCGCTGCTCTACTGTGCCGATCACGGCGAAGATATTCTCGACGACGAACGGGAGCGCTTCTTGCACGCCTCCCCTACGACGACTTTTTATCAGCTCTATGTCGCCAATCTGGGATGGTTTTCGCCGGAATATCGACGGGAATTCCCGGAAAAAGTCGAAGCGGCCCGCAACAACGAATCCGCACCGGCCACAACCCACTCCATGTTTCAAAGCATGGCCGATATCGCTTCGATCGAAGGCGACTTCATCGATCCGGCCTACTCGTTGGTCAGTCCGACATTCGACTACCGGGCACCGCGCCGCTATCTGAACGATCACAACCTGGCCGTTCCTTTCCCGAAAACCGGCCTGTCGGATGAAGACCTCGAAAATTTCCGCCGGCACGGTATCGATTTAAGCTACTAAAAAACAGACGCAATCTTTTCGATATTCCGGAGATTCCTCTGTATCGCATACCGAATTTTCTGCCGGTTACGGTCTGCTCCTGTTCGAACAGTGAAGAATTATATAAATTATATGTTATTATGGGAATGCAGCACGCCAAATTTCCTCAAACAGGGGGGGGGAGGTTAGCATTACAAACACGGTCACAGGCCAAATAATCGGATAGTACATCGAAAGATATAATTGCCAAGGTACACCCATAACAAAGGGCCGCATGTATCCCATGCGACCCTTCATTTTCAAAAAAGTAATAAACTTATTTCGAAGCTTCGACGGAAACCTTCCGGAACTCCTTCATCAGCTTGCTCAATTCCAGAGCGGCCTTGCGTGCGCGGGTTCCGGCTGCCTTGTTTCCTTTTTCTACCTGAGCGTTGGCATTACTTACGAATACTTCGTATTCGGCATTGATTTTTTCAACTAAATTTTTCATAATACGTATAATAATTTGGATGTATGTCGCAAAGATATAAAAAAATTTCAATTTCCAATTTTTTCGCCCCCAAAAGCAACGCAACCATAAAATAGCCTGAAAAACCGTACTGAGCCGGATTATCCCCATATATGGGGATGTCCGTTCCTGAAATATTTCCCTATCTTTGCCCCGTAATTTCTGCAAAAGAACATGCGTTTATCGGATTTGAAAACAGGCCAGTCGGCCACGATTCTCAAAGTACTCGGACATGGCGGATTCCGCCGCCGAATTATGGAAATGGGGTTCGTACGCGGCAAAAAAGTCGAAGTGGTTCTCAATGCCCCGCTGCGCGACCCGATCGTTTACAAAATCATGGACTACGAGGTTTCGCTGCGCCGCAGCGAAGCCCACATGGTCGTAGTTATCACCAACGAAGAGGCCGAAGGCCTGATAAGCGAAGAATATAACGGAACACGCGAAGGCGACCAGCTCCATGAGGTCATCGCCCAAAGCTCAAAGCGGATCAACGTCGCACTGGTGGGTAACCCGAACAGCGGCAAAACCTCGCTGTTCAACGCTATTTCGGGCGGTCACGAACACGTCGGCAACTACAGCGGCGTCACGGTGGACGCCAAACGAGGACACTGCACCTACAGAGGCTATCGTTTCGAAATCACCGACCTGCCGGGCACCTACGCACTCACGGCTTACTCGCCCGAGGAACTTTACGTACGCCGCCATTTGGCGGAACATACGCCGGACGTAATTATCAATGCCGTCGTAGCTTCGAACCTGGAACGCAACCTCTACCTCACTACCGAACTCATCGACCTGAATCCCCGAGTGGTCGTAGCGCTCAATATGTACGACGAGCTGGAAGCGAGCGGCGCCGAACTCGACTACGACAGTCTGGGACGAATGCTGGGTGTGCCGATGGTGCCGGTCGTCGCCCGTCATGGACGGGGTATCGAAGCCCTGCTGGACACGGTGATCGCCGTCTATGAGAACGAGGACGACCGTGTGCGTCACATTCACATCAACCAGGGACCGGTTATCGAGGAGAGCCTGCGGACAATCACGGGAGCATTGAAGGAATCCGGAGAGTTGCCCCCGCAATTCCCGCCGCGTTATATCGCAATGAAACTACTTGAGGAAGATAGTTATATAAAGGATCAACTGAAGCATCACCCGAAATACCCCGAATGGGAGGAAGCGAGCAAACGGGAAGCGCAGCGGATCAAGAACCTGCTGGATGAAGACATCGAAACGGCCTTTGCCGATCAAAAATACGGATTCATCTCCGGAGCTCTGCGGGAAACCTACACCCCGGGAAAGAAGGAACAGACACAAGTGACGAAAATCATCGACGCTTTCGTGACCCACAAGCTCTGGGGCTTTCCGATCTTTTTCTTCCTGATGTGGCTGATGTTTTACTGCACGTTCAACCTGGGAGCCTATCCCCAGGAGTGGATCGAGCAACTGGTGGGACTGATCGGTCAGGGCGTGGATGCCTGGATGCCGGACGGAGCGTTGAAAGACCTGCTCGTGGACGGCGTAATCGGCGGCGTGGGAAGCGTCATCGTCTTCCTGCCGAATATCATGATCCTATACCTGTTCATCGCTTTCATGGAGGATTCGGGCTATCTGGCTCGCGCAGCCTTCATCATGGACCGGATCATGCACCGCATAGGGCTGCACGGCAAGTCGTTCATTCCGCTTATCATGGGTTTCGGCTGCAACGTACCGGCCATCATGGCCACGCGCACGATCGAAAGCCGCAGCAGCCGGCTCATCACCGTACTGCTCGTCCCCTTCATGTCGTGCAGCGCCCGCATTCCCATCTATATCCTGCTGATCGGCACGTTCTTCGCCGCTTACGCCAGTTGGGTGATGCTCGGACTGTATCTGCTGGGAATCGTCGTGGCCGTCATCACGGCCCGACTGATGCGCCGTTATCTGTTCAAGAAGGACGAAACGCCGTTCGTCATGGAGCTGCCGCCCTATCGGGTCCCGACAATGCGGGCTACGCTGTCGCACATGTGGGATCGCTGCGCGCAATACTTGCGCAAGATGGGCGGGCTGATTCTAATCGCTTCGGTGGCGGTCTGGTTCTTGAGTTATTATCCGACGCCGGACGCAGCCGCCCCGGCAGAAACTATGGAGGAACATTATGAAAACTCCTACCTGGGACAGGTCGGCCAGGCATGTTCGCCCGTATTCGAACCGCTCGGCCTGAACTGGAAAGCCAGCATCGCCATTCTCACGGGCCTGCCGGCCAAAGAGATCGTCGTCAGCACGCTCGGCGTGCTCTATTCGGAACAGGGCGACGCCCCGGAAGCCGAACTCGACTCTCCGACCCTCTCCCAGCGGCTGGTCGCAAGCGGGGATTTCACCCCGGCATCGGTCCTCGCCTTTCTGGTCTTCATCCTGCTTTACCTGCCATGTATCGCCACGATCGTAGCGATCGCCGCAGAGATCGGCTGGCGCTGGGCCTGTATTTCGGTACTCTACAATACGGCTTTGGCATGGATAATGGCTTATCTGACGTATCACCTTTTCTCCTGGTTATAATATGACGGACTGGCAAAATATCGCTGTAATAGGGATCGGCATCCTCGTCCTCGGATTCAGCGTCCGCTGGATTGTACGGATTGTCCGACATCGAGAGGATGTCGGATGTTCGTGTTGCTCGAAAACCGAATGTCCGCATTGCAAGTCCCGGCACCCGAACAAGGGGTGTTGTTCCTAAAAACAGCGCTGTAATCTTTCTTCCGATTACAGCGCTGTTTTATTCCCCCAAAAAAATCAAAATCGTATCTATACTGGCAAGTAAATACCTTTCAATGTATCCCTTATCCGACGGCCGTTTATTTACGCCTTGCGACCTCGTTTATAATTTGGCCTCTTTCCTAAACCCTCTCTGGAGAGAGTGGAGTTGCCTGCTCCCAAAAACATTAAAGTATATAACGACTGCTCGCTGATTCCAGCAGGAACCCTCGGTCCTGCGGGTCGTTATCCGATGCCAAATTCCACCCGAACCCTCTCTCGGGCCGATTTTCGACTTTTCCTCGAAGCATATCGGTCAATTCCGGGGCAACCCAAGTCAGGGTATTGAAATATACGATTAGCTATTTTTCCCTAAATAATTTGGAATTTTGTTATTTTTCATTTAATTTAGAGATAGCAAAATACGGAAAATAGAGCTGAAAATATCGAAATTAACCCTCCCATCAAAAAACTGGCCCGATTTTCCGATGCAGGATTACAACCCTTCTGCAATATTTGCGACAACTCCCGCAGCACGACTGCGGGAGTTGGTATTGTTACATAAGCCCCGACCGGGGCCGCGTCGTAGAGTTCTACAACGCGAACAGAATGAATATCTGAGCTGTAAGCACCCGCAGGAACATCACGACGGGATAAACCGTCGAATAGCTCAAGGCCGGCATATCGTTGCCTGCCGTGCCGTTGGCATAAGCCAGTGCCGGAGGATCGGTCATACTACCGGCCATAAGTCCCATGAGCGTATAGTAATTCATCTTTAGCCGGGCGCGGGCGAAAATACCGACCAGCAACAACGGGATCACCGTAATAAGCGCACCGTATCCGATCCAGCGGTAACCGCCGCCAACGATCGCATCGATGAACCCGTCGCCGGCTCCCAGACCGACTGCCGCCAGGAAGAGCGCAATGCCCACTTCGCGCAACATCAAGTTGGCACTCATGGTAGTATAGGTCACCAAATGGAACCGGGGACCGAAGCGGCCGAGCAACAGCGCCACGATCAACGGACCACCTGCCAAACCCAGCTTAACGGGCTGCGGCACGTTCAACAACGGAATGGAACCCAACAGAACACCGAGCGCGATACCGACGAAGATCGTCACCAGATTCGGCTCACGGAGTTTTTTGAGCGAATTACCCAATACGGCGGCGACCTTCTCGATCGCATTCTCCGGCCCCACGACCATCACGCGATCGCCGATCTGAAGCTGCATTCCCTGATAGGGAATCAGATCGACTCCGGCACGATTGACACGCGTAATGTTGATGCCGTAGCGGGTTCTCAAGCGAAGATCGGCGAAAGTCTTGCCGTTGATCTCCGGCTTGGTAATCAGAATACGACGCGAAACCAGCTTCGAATCCGGCGTATCCCACTCCTTCTCCCCCATTTCGATCCGATTACCGATGAAAGCCGTCACCGCTTCGCAATCTTCGGATGCACAGACGACCAATACCTTATCCCCGAGCGAAATAATACTGTTGCTGTCCGCCAATACGATCGTACCGTCGGGATGAGCGATCCGGGAAATAACGAATTTCCGATTGATCAACTCATTGACATAGGAGATGTCGTGTCCGCTCAACATCTTGTTCGTACACTCGATCGAAACGATTTCGGCCATCTTGTGTTCTGCGGAAATCGCAGCGAGCGCCTCATCCTCCTTCCCGAATTTCACCCGCAGAGCATAACGGATGAAGATCATCGAGAAAATGATACCGATCACGCCCAGCGGATAAGCTACGGCATAGCCCAGGGCAATACTGGGGTCTTCGACTCCCGAAGCGTCCGCATAAGCCTGCTGTGCTGCACCCAGTCCCGGCGTGTTGGTCACCGCACCCGAAAGGATGCCGACCATCGTGGGAATCGGCGTACCCGATACCAAATGAATCACGTACGCCACGCCTACCCCGAGCAAAACGATCGTCGAAGCCAGGCAGACGAGCGTCAGCCCGCCATGCTTGAACGAAGCGAAGAAACCCGGGCCGACCTGCATACCGATTGAAAAAACAAAAAGGATCAGACCGAACTCCTGGATGAAATGACGTACTTCGGCCGGGATTCCCATACCGAAATGCGCGGCGATGATGCCGACGAACAAAATCCAGGTGATACCGAGCGAGATACCGCAAACCTTGACTTTGCCCAACAGAATACCTGCGGTAATCACCAATGCGAGCGTGAATACGGTGTGGGCTATCCCGCCACCGACAAATAAAGAGTAGAGCCAATCCATACCATTGATTTTAATAAAATGGCGCGAAACATACCGCGCATTGCGTCCGGAACGGACATCGCCGCATCCGAGCGTTACGCTTCCGCCCGAAAAAATTTTTGCAAAGGTAATCCTTTTTCCGGAAGACAAAAAATCAGTAGAGGAATTTCTCGATCACCGGCAGCAGCAGGGCCGTCATGATCCCCATCAGTGCCATAGCCAAACCGCTGAGCGCCCCTTCCAGCGCACCGATTTCGATCGCACGGGCCGTTCCGATGCCATGCGCCGCAGACCCCAGCGCGAATCCCTGTGCCATAGGATCCGTGACCCCGCAACGCCGAAGCAGCCAGGGACCGACGAGACTGCCGAAAATACCGACACAAAAGACGACGACCGAGGTGATCGTAATGATGCCGCCGAGCGGTTCCGCAACCGATACGGCGATCGGCACCGTCACGGATTTCGGAGCAAGCGAAGTTTGCAAAATCCGATCCGCCCCCAGCATACGCGCCAGATAAACCACACTAAGAACTCCGACCACGCAGCCGACGACGACCGACACGAGAATCGGAAGCAACCGTCCCCGCATATGCTCGAGTTGTTCGTACATCAGATAACCCAGAGCCACGACCGAAAGTCCCAGTCCGAAATTGAGCAACTCGGTCGAACGACGGTAATGCTCGTAACCGATACCGAAAAGTTTCAGATAAAGGATCATCGCCACGAAACCGAGCAGCACGGGGTGCAGCAGGGCGAACTTGGTTCGACTGTATAACGCACTCCCCAGGCAATAAAAGCCGACCGTGAGGGTCAGCAACACCAGATCCGATCCGACGAACTGCTCCATCACGCCTTTTTATTCAGTTTTTGAAAAACCCTTCCGACGCAGACCAGCACCAACATCGTACTCACTCCGCCCGAAATAACGATCGCCCAAAAATTATCGAGCAGGACTTCGTAGGATACCATCAACCCCACCCCGTACGGGATGAAAAACAGGGCCATAGCGCCCAGCAGAAAACGAGCGGCGGGCCGGATCATCTCCGCATCCACGATATGCAGGCAGAGAGAAGCGAACAGCAGGATCATACCGACGATACTCCCCGGCAGATACCCGCCGATAAGCAGACTGACGCCGTTCCCCAGCGCCCAGCAAAAAAGAATATAGAAAAGTCCTGCCAGCACGTGGCAAAGATACGAATAAGCCGAGCGCAAAAGCAAATTTTATTTGCATTTTGCCGAGGCGAAGTATCTAAGACGAAGTCAAAGATTACGAATAAGCCGAGTGCAAAAGCAAATTTTATTTGCATTTTGCCGAGGCGAAGTATCTAAGACGAAGTCAAAGATTACGAATAAGCCGAGTGCAAAAGCAAATTTTTATTTGCATTTTGCCGAGGCGGAGTATCTGAAACCGAGTTAAAAATACGAATTTATCCGTATCGGAGTACTGCTCCGGATTACAAAGAACCCGCAAAAGATCGGAACACGACGCATCCGATTTACGACAGACTCATGGATCTCTGTATCCGGAACTGCGGGATACCCCGCCCGATCAAAGAATTCCTCGAAATACCGATAAAAATCGAACATTGCGAAGTATTCCCCCTCCGACCGAGTGCTGCTGAAGTCTGAAAAGCGGGATGAAGCTTTGCAAAGTAAGATGCCCCGCATACAAAAAGCGACGTTCCGGAAAACCGGAACGTCGCCGAATGTGGAGGTGGCGGGAGCATACAAATATTAACGAAAATTATTAAATAATGTCAAATATCACATACATAGCAAAGTAACAAGATAAAACATCAATGATATATGTCATTTTATCTATGTTTTTTAGTACAACAAATACAACAACTGTGATATGCGTACGAATTAAGAGAGGGAGATGATTTTACACTAAACAATTATTGATGAATAATAATTTAGTTGTAAAAATTGCGTAATGTGCCGAAGTCTTTCATCTTTGCCTCTGAACCTATGAAGATATAGGAAGCAGATCCAGACGAAATAACATGGCAAATGCAAAAAAGCTGACGATCAAACAGGAGAAGTTTTGCAACAAGTACCTCGAATACGGTAACGCTTCCGAGGCGTATCGCTTTGCATACGACTGTTCCCGAATGACAGACAAATCTATCTGGGAAAAAGCGTCGTCACTTCTTGCAGACGTCAAGGTTGCGGCAAGGGTGAAAGAACTTCAAACTCAATTATCGAAGAAAGAACTAATTACCAAAGAGGAAATCGTCCGGCTCAATCTCTCGATTATCAATGCTGACATACTTGATTTCGTCAATGCCGATATGGTTGAAGAAAATACCGAGTTCGGTATCCGGCAAGTTTCGTCCATTACATTTCAAGACCTGAAATCACTTCCTCCCGAGAAGCGACGTTTGATCCAATCCATAAAAATCGACCGATCGGGATGTCCCGTCGTAGAATTGATGGACAAGAGCAAAGCCATCGAAACCATCAATCGCATGCTCGGATATAATGCACCGGATAAAACAGAACATACAGGGAAAGACGGCAATTCCATTGAGATCAATACCACTATGGACTACTCCGGATTATCCAATGCCGACCTACTCGCAGCGCACGCCCTAATCCATAAAGCAACCAATGGTAAATCCGATAAATAAACTTATCGCAGACCAAGTTAAAATCGAATGCGAAATGTTCCGTAGGGGAATTTTCGACTTTATTACCTTGTCGGAACGAGGGCATCATGTCAAACAGGAAGAAGCGCTGTGCATCCTTACCGATAAAACCCATACGGAATTTCTATACGGCGGAGCCGCCGGAGGCGCAAAATCGTGGACAGGTTGTACTTGGTTAGTCTTTATGTCACTATGCTATCCAGGGACAAAATGGTTTATCGGGCGCGAAGAGTTAAAGCGCCTTCGAGAATCTACGCTTATCACCTTCTTCAAGGTGTGTACCCAATACGGTATAAAGCGCGACAAAGATTTCAAATATAACGGACAAGACCACTACATTCAATTTGCCAATAACAGCAGGATTGACCTGCTCGATCTGCGTTATCTCCCTTCCGATCCGCTCTATGAGCGCTATGGTTCAGTGGAATACACCGGAGGATGGATTGAGGAAGGAGGCGAAGTAAACTTTGGAGCTTACGACACACTCAAAACCCGCATCGGGCGTCATTTGAACGACAAATACGGAATCCTACGCAAACTGTTCATTTCTTGTAATCCGAAAAAGAACTGGATGCACTCAACATTCTACAAACCAGCGAAAGCTGGGACGCTCCCGGGCCACCAAATATACCTTGCCGCACTTGTACAAGACAATCCATTCATTGAAAAGGATTATATAGAAGCATTGAAATCTACCACCGATAAGGTCAAAAAGGAGCGATTGCTGAAGGGAAACTGGGACTATGACGACAATCCAAATGCCCTATGTTCCTATGATAATATTCGTGAGATATTCTATCCTAAAATTCACACCCGTACCGGCATCAAATACATCACGGCGGATATTGCCCGCTTTGGTTCCGACCGGGCGCGAATCCTCGTATGGGATGGCTGGGCGATCATCGAACAGGTGTCGTTCGACCGAAGCGCCACTACGGAAATAGCCGCCTGCATCGAATCATTGGCCGCCAAACACCGCATCCCCCGCTATCGGATCATCGCTGACGAAGACGGAGTGGGCGGCGGAGTGGTCGATATGTGCCGGATTAGCGGATTCGTCAATAACTCGCAATGTCTCAACGGAGAAAATTTCTCGAACCTCCAGACGCAATGCGGATACAAGCTGGCCAATAAGATCAACTCTTTTGCTATATCCTTCGACTGCGAACTGTCGGATGGTCAAAAAGACGAGATTACCGAAGAATTAGAACAACTCCAGACCTGGAATGTGGACAACGATCGCAAACTGTTCCTGAAACCCAAAGACGAAATCAAACAGGACATCGGACGCTCTCCCGACTGGAGGGATGCGCTACTGATGCGGGTATGGTTCGACTACAAACAAATAATTCCGCTTTCAAAAGAAGATTTAGGACTATAAAATATGACAACGATCAAACAAATCACTCAAGCCCTCTCCAATCAATTCAACGCGGTTTTGGGGCGCAAACAGAAGTTCGTCGAGCTCATACAGAACGGCGACATCTCCCGGTTGTTGAGTAAAATGACGACCTGCAACGATAAAATCACCAAAGCTCTTGCAGAATACGATCCTACGAAACACGAAGTGACTAAACGCCCGAATCGTCATCGAAAAGGCAAACCGGACATCATCACAGCTAAATTACCCATCCCATTCCAAAAAGTCATTAACCTACAAGCCACGGCTTTCCTGTTCGGCTCTCCTATCCAGTTCTCAGATATTTCAGATGTAATAGAAACCAGTATCAATGGAGAACTTAATCGAAAAAGCAAAGCAGAAGATGCCTACAGTCGTTTTCTACAAATATTAAAAGATACCCGCTTTGATTCCAATATCCGTGAGTGTAAAATGAAAGCCGGGTCAGAAACACTTTGTGCTAAACTATATCATCTTTACCTATCAACCAATGGCGAAATTCAGGTAATGGTAAAGATACTCGCAAAATCGCTCGGGGACGACATATACTACAAATTCGACGATTTCGGACGGCTAATGCTATTTATCCGCCAATTCACCATACAAGACGACGAGGGAAACGACGAGATTCATTGTGACATTTATACAGATGAAACTATCTTTCGTTGTACACAAAAGGCAATCGGGTGGGAAGTCCTCCCGGAAAAGAACTTTATCGGGAAAATCCCGGTTTTACTTTACAGACAGGAGCCAGAATGGGCAGATGTTCAAAAACTAATCGAACGTCGGGAAGATATTCAGTGCAGGGACGCTGATATGAACGATTACTTTGCCAATCCCAAAGTGGTAGGGGAAGGCATTGTGGATGGCTCCCTCAATCCCGACGATCCGGCACAAATCATCCAAACACAAAACAATGGAAAAGTCTATTATCTGACATACGATTCTGCTCCCGAAAATCGGAAACGGGAATGCGACACACTCGATTCATTCATTTATGGCATGACCTGTTCCGTAAATCCAGCATCGGATGTCATTAAGGAAATGAAAATTCCGAGCGGTGTAAGCTGGGAATATATGTTCTTTTTTCCGATGTTAAAGGCAAAAAACTACCAAGACTACTACGGAGCAATGATTGATCGGGAAATTAATGTGGTAAAAGCTGTCATCGGTGTACTTTATCCTGAATTAAAGCTCAACGGGCAGCTCGAAGCACTCAAAATCGGCTACCAGTTCTCGACACCTATGCCGGACAATGTTTCAGACACGCTCGACATTATCCAAAAATCCATTAACACCGGAACAATGAGCCAAGAAACCGCCATTTACCAAAATCCACGTATCAAAGATCCAAAAATAGAGATAGAGCGGCTGAAATCGGAAAAAGGTCATCGGATATAGATATACCAGATAATCAAAAGAAAAATTTAGAATCTTTAGCCGAAAAATAGTCAATTATCGGCGAGAATTATTCTCCTCTTTTTATCGAATTTTTCCTTAAAATAATTTGCATAATGTGCCGAACATACTGACTTTTGTCGCAGAGGCTGTGAAGTCGCAGCCCACCAGTTGCAGAACGATATAACCTTCATGTAATTGTTAGTGGGTCTGTTGGCGTCGGCTGACAGACCTTTTTTGTGCGAATATGATGATTTATTCGAAACCATATAGAACGAAAAAACATGAAAGAAAAACTTCTCGCACTACTCAAAACCAAATTTGTTGGGGTTGATAGTGCAATCCTCGACCGAATCGCAACGAATAAGGCCGAGGCTATGACGGATGAAGCCCAATTACCAGCCATCGTAGAGGGGATTGGATTTCAAGACGTGTTACAAAGCTACGGAGACTACCGTGCAGGGGATGCCACACAGACCGCAGTACGCAACTACGAGAAGAAGCATAACCTCAAAGACGGAAAGTCCGTAATCCCTGCGCCCGGGGGCGGAGAGCAGCAACTCGAACCCGGAAACAAGAATAATTCCCAGACTTTCGATCCCGAGGCATTTGAGGAACGGATAAAATCTTTTATCCAAAACACCATGAAGCCCTATACGGAGAAAATCGAGGGATTCGAAGCAGCGCAGACGCAGGCACAACGAGCTGCGACAATCCGTGAAAAGGCCCACGCGCTGGGACTTGACGATGACACGCTTTCCATCATCAAAATCGACGACAATGACGACGTAGATCAGGTTCTTTCGAAAGCGGCCAAAATGTTCGTCAAGAGTGGAATCGGGGTAACACCGCCTCTCTTCGGAGGCGGAGAAAGTGGAGATAAAATGTCTGCGGCAATGGCAGCCCGACTGGATCGCAAGAAGGCTGCCGAGGATTACAAAACTTCGGCGATCAAAGGTCTAAATTAAAAAACAATCGACATGAGTTGGCAAAACAAATTCTATGATGCCCCCGAACCCGACAAGGTGGTGTTCGAGGTCGTATTTTCCGAAAAAGAAGGTGGCGGTACCGTCGATGTAACCGAGCTCGACGGAGATCTGCCGGCCGGTTCCGTTGTGGGACTGGCAACCGGTAACATCTACAAACCGATTAAAGGTGCAACACTCGTGAAAGCCATCGGAGCTGAAGACACTAACATCGAAATCGCCAAAGGCTCCGGTTTCAAGCAAGGTGAGTTCATCGCTTTCGGTGGAAAAGCTGTCGCCATCACTGCGATCAACAGCTCAGACGCATCGAAGGATGTACTAACGACCGCAGCATTCGGCACAACCGTCGCTATCGGGGCAAAAGGTTACCAGGCAAAATCAGCGAAAGCGTCGGGTGCTGAAGCCATTTACACCCCAGCCTATCTGACGGGGAACAAGCTCGAAGGCGGTACGGTAAACAATTTCGTACGTCTTGTTAATGGAGCAAGTGTCCGTGCCGTGACGACCAATATCGCTCCCGAAATTCTCGCAAATCTCAAATCCATTAATCTCGTTTAACTATGGCAGACATGAGAAAACCCCTTTTCGACCTTTCGCAGGTCGATATGCAGGCCGAATTGAACTCGTACATGCCGGGGTCCGGTCTGGCATGGCCGACGCTGTTTCCCCTGCGTTACACCCCGACACTCGACATCAAGTCTCTTGAAGGGAACGACGGAATCCCCGTGAGTGCAGACGTGATCGCGTTCAACGCGAAGGCGCCGCAAAAAACACGCAAAACCATCGGCACTTGGAGCGGACAAGTTGCGAAAGTCGCAATTTCTCGCCAAAAAGACGAGAAACAGATCAAAGAGTATCGAATCCTCCGCAGCTATGCGCAGTCAAGCGGCAACCCCAATGTAGCACTGCAACTCGTAGATATGGTCTATGAAGACGTACAATTCTGCTACGAAGGTGTGAACTATCTCGCCGAAGACCTGGACCTTCAAGTCGGATCGAAATCTGCCATCGTGCTGAAAACCGAGAACAACAACGACGTGGTGACGCAGAACGCGCTAAACTTCAACATCCCTTCGGCACACAAAACCGGCGTGAAAAACAAGTGGAGCGCATCGTCTGACAGCGATCCGCTCGGTGACATCATCGCCGGGCAGAAAGCCATCCAGAAAGAAGGATTCAGCCGTCCCATGTACGCTATCATGGAACAAGCGGCTTTCGACAAACTGCTGATGAGCGAAAAGACCGTCAAACGGGTTTCGCCTGTCGTCCTCACTGCGACGGGCCTGGCAAGCAGCGACACGCTCACAATCGACCTCGTGAATACCTACATGCGTTCAAAAGGGTATCCGCAGATCATCGTGATCGACTCCTACGTCAAGCGGGAGGCACGCGACGGCAGTCAGACGACCTACAAGCCGTGGGCGGAGAATGTCGCCGTGCTGTCGCCGACACCGCAGCTCGGCTGGACCTGGTGGAGCGACGTCCCGCAGGTTTCGGACACCGATGCACTGCAAGCATACCGCGAGAACGTGAAGATCACGCGCTATTCGGAGCTGAACCCAATGCTCGAAGTTACTCTGGCCGAAGCGTACATCATGCCGGCACTCATCAACCGGCAATCCCTGTACTACATCAACACAGAGAATACCTCGTGGAACGAAGGTAACGCTTAAACTTATCGTCAATGAAGAATTCGGAAGTAATATCGGCACGGCTCTATCCTTATGATGTGGACGACAACCTGGTTGCAGTAGCCTGCATGGATGCAGGGTTGTCGGCAGACGGAGAGTATTCGTCAGCCAACAAGGTTTCGGTAGCGAAAGCCGCCATTGACATCCTGAAGCAGCTTATCGTTCTGGCGTCCGAAGGCAACGGCGGATATTCTATCGGCTATAATGTAGAGGAATTACGCCGCCGCATACATGCTCTCGCAAAGGATAACGGCCTAACCGATATTGCCGACGAATTCAATCTTCAACCGACCGTAAAGTTCTTATGATCCGATTTCCCTATATACTTCAACGTTGGAATCACAACACGGATGAATGGCAAACGGTGAGCCGCTGTAATGCTCGTTACGACGGCAAAGCCCGGTTCATTGAATCGCCTAACGGAAAAGTGATCGAATATACCTATGAGGTAGTTATGCCGCAGAATGTACTCCCCCTCGAAGAAAATGAGGAGGTCCGCATCCTCGATAGATGCGGCAAAAATATATTCGACCATCGTCTCGGTGCTCCTATCGGTTCCACGTTAGAAGATTCGGTGTCGTACCCAGTGCAAGGCTTCTACAAAAGCGGACAAAGGTATGAATACACGAAAATATGGCTCTAAAAGGATTGCACAATGATAACCACCAACGATGCACAGGACATTTTGATTCGTGATTGCACTGATTTCGGGATTAAAACATTTCCTACCTGGGATGTTCCGGAAGGCAGAATAAAAAACGAGCGAATCGTAGTTGTAACGCCATCGGAACAATCTCCGGCGACTTACTGGGAATCCTGTTACATCTCGGTGAATCTATGTATCCCGGACATCAAGGGAATTGCAAATCGAAACCGGCTTAAAGAACTCGAACGGGCTGCAAAATCAAAATTCAAATCATGGACCTATGGGCAATATGATAATACGGCATATCACTACCGATACGAAAATATAGGTTGTGAAGAGGATAAAGACCTCGGGTGCCACTATGTCTATGTCCGGGTTCTGTTCAGAGTGTTAAACGTAAAAAAAGATTAAAAATATGGCAACTATTACAGCCGTAGGCATCAAAAACATCTGGTATGCAGACCCCGCGAAAGTCACGGGCGATCTGACAGGAACGCTGTTGGGAACCATCCTCAAAGACCCTACCACCAAGAAGGTGCCGAATGTCCATCAGGACACGTGGAGCCTCGATGAAGCCGAGCCCTCCACAACACAATACAAAAATCAGCTCACCGACGGCATATATCGTCAGTCAAAAGAGATGGGTGAAGTCACCATGAACTTCGCCATCGGCCAATACGACTACGAAACGAAGGCGGCATTCATGGGTGGCACAGGAACGGAAACCACCTGGAAGCGGGCACGTGGCGTCACTAATATCGAGAAGTGCATGGTTGCACTTACAGAAGACGACCAATACTGCGTCTTCCCAAAGGCTTCCATCGTGGCGCGAAATGCCGAAACAGACGATGCCGTTGCTATCAGTGTCGTCGCAACAGCACTGGAGCCCGACAATACGGATGTATCGTCTGAATATTGGTTCGATGCATCTGAGGTTACGGATGCCGCTTCGATAATGAGTGTATCAAGCAAATAACAGCCTTATATCACATCGACAAAGGGGCGGGAGGCGTAAGCCCCTCGCTCCTTTTTATTTATAAGCTTTCAAGATATGGATTTCATCAGCTTCCGCATAGCCGGAAAAAGTTATAGCATATATGGTATGTCCCCGCTGACCGCCATACGCATTATGCAGGCGCGGGACATAAAAAAAGAGCTGGATAAAAGTATCGGATGCCTTAAGGCAATGACCCAAAGTGTAGCTTTAGGTATATCTGACAGCAAAAACATATTCAATATATTAAAACGCATCGTGCTCCGGCGAAAATTCCTAAAAAAAGCCTCACTCGACGAATTGTTTGACGCCTATAACAAAACTCTAAAAATGATTCCTTTGGAGGATATGGCTGGTATCAGCGCCGTTATGGAGCAGCTCTCACAATCAATCGCAAAGGATCATGAGTAAGTCCGCCAACATCGTCGCTGCATCATTGCTGAACAAACATCATGTAATAGTACGGATCGGGCGACTTAATTTCCGGTTTTACCAACCCTATATCAAGGATCTCGCACGGGCTTTCGCAGACGAACGGCTGGACCTTTCCATTGACGGGCGACAACGATATTCGCTGAAAACTATGTCAAAGCTACTATTTCACTGCCGTTGGCAACAACGACTGTTCTTATGGTACGCCGGACGCTACAGCGATTACCGACAAATCCGAATCGCAGCACAGAAAATCGCCGACATCACCACAGGAAAAGATCTGCTGGAATCAGTCAAAATCGACAAAACACGCAAGAAAACCATCACAGAAACTATTGGGAACAACTCTATTGCGGGCATCATGGCGACTATGATGAAACACCTGAACATCAGCTACCGTGACGCCTTCGAAAAAGTGAACTACCCCACTATGATGTTGATGATGATCGACAAGGTGCGATCGCTCGTGGGCGATGAAAAGAAAATAGTCAAGGGCAGCGGCAAGGAGATGGCCGCAAGAAGAAGACAAAAGAACAAATGAGCGCATTATCATTCAAAATAAACGCCGAAACCGATAAATTAAACAGTTTTATCACCTCTCTGGAGCGATTGAAACAGGTTTTGGCTACTATTCCTTCAGGAACAAAGGAGTTTGACGTTGTAAATAAGAAAATCGCTGAAATGGAGGCTCGTGTCGAGCAATCAATAAAGCGAATTACTCAAATGCAGAACGAGGCGGCAAAAACAGTCTCACAAACAGAGCCCCAATCACTATCTACCCCATCGTCAACTGCATCTACCGCAGGAGCACAGGCTGCCAATGCGGAAGCCGAAGCATGGCGCGGTTTGCTGGATGAATTGCACGCTGTAAGTCTTGCAAAGCGTGAAAATATCGAACAAATAGAACAGTTAAAAGCCGCAAACCGAGGTCTGAAAGCACAATATGATGCTTTGAATAAAGCCGAGCAGAATGGCTTCGCCTTGACGGACAAACAAATTGCCCGTCGAACATCCTTATCTTTGACTTATGAAGAAAATAAGCAAGCTATTTCACGAATGCGCCAAGAGGTTGCGAACCAAATCAAACTGGAGCAAGTCGCACATGGCTCTATAGATGAAATGTCGCAAGCCCTCGCTCGGATGCGGACCGTTTACAGATCGCTCAATGAAGGAGAACGCGGGAATACATTCGGTCAAAACCTTCTCAAAAACATTCAGGCTCTCGACACAAAGATCAAAGAACTTGACGCTTCGATGGGAGTTCATGCCCGCAATGTCGGTAATTATGCTTCCGGTTGGAATGGACTGTCGTTCTCAATCCAGCAGGTCGCTCGGGAACTACCGTCGCTGGCCATAAGCCCGCAAACCTTCTTCCTCGCCATATCCAACAACCTGCCCATTTTAGCCGATCAGCTCGCCTTAACAAGACAACGGGTGAAAGAACTCAAAGCCGAAGGCCAATCATTCACACCGGTTTGGAAGCAGGTTATTAAATCGATCATTTCTTGGCAAACGCTTCTGGTTGCCGGAATCACGGTTTTAACCCTTTACGGCAAGGAAATCACCGAATGGGTTGGCTCGCTGTTCAAGGGGAAACAGGCTTTTGATGCCGCAAAACAAGCCGCAGAGCAATTCCACGCGACAATGACTGAAGGGGCAATTTCCGCTCAAGCCGAAATTACCAAACTCGATTTATTGTACCGGGCAGCAACAAATGTAGCTAAACCCTACAACGAACGAAAAAAAGCGGTCGAAAGATTACAGGAAATATATCCCGCCTACTTCGGAAATATGTCCGAAGAGCAAGTTATGGTCGGGAATGCTATTAGCGCTTACAACAATCTACGAGATGCAATTATTGAAGCTGCACAAGCACGGGCGGCTCAAGAGGTTATTACAGAGAAGTCTAAGGACATAAAATATATTGAATTCACGGGCGATGCTTATAAGAATTATGCCAATGCTCTAAAAGAGTATAATAAGGCGTATGAAGAGTATTTGGAGAGGAATAAAACTATTGGAACTTCAACTGGACATGAAAGGATTGTAAGTGCCAGGGCTTATGCCCAATCAACATCTGGCATTAGAAAATACCGAAAAGAATTTGTTTCCGAATTGGAAAAGCTGGGCGATGAGGGCAAAAGAATATGGGATCAAATTGAAGATAAGTTCGATGGTGATGTTAATGCATTCATTGAGTCAATAAATAAGGGTTCAGAAGCCCTTACTCCTGCGGTTGAAAAACTCCTTACTTCCTCCACTGTGGAAGAGAAAAATGCCGAAGCAGAGGCAGCCCGCCGCAAAGCCGAACAAGATGCCCAAAAAGCGGCTTCACAACAGGAAAAAAATTCGAACGATCTCGGAAAAGCGCTCCAAAAGCTGCGCGATGATGCTCTTCAAGCCGAGATTGATTTAATGAAGGATGGGACAGAGAAAAGAGTAGCACAAATAGAACTCGATTATCAACGGCGGGCAGAGGCGATCAACGAAGCAGAACAACGCATCATAGAGCTCCAGGGAAAACTAACCCAAAAACAAGAAGAGCAATTCGCTATACTTCGACAGGAAAACGACAATCGCCGCAAAAACGAGCGACACGAAGCGATCGCAGGTCCACCCATAGAAATAGATTTGGCAGCACTATGGAAAAAAGAACAAGCTGACTGGGACGAATATTATATGAAATACGGCACTTTCCGTGAGAAAATGCAGGCCACCAAAGATTATTATGACCGAAAGATGGTCGAGGCGACCACTGAAGGTGCGCGAGCTGCAATCCAAGCCGAGCGAGATGCGGCTTTGGCTGTATTCGAAGTACAAGCCTCTGACTGGGCAAAAGAAATCGTAAACTTGTCTGTTGAGAAACTTGAAGAATTACTTTCAGAAGTCGAAGCACAATTAGAAACCGCTCAAACGGCTTATGACGCGCTTGCATCTTCCGGCACACAGGAGGCTGCCGGATATATTGATACGATCAACAAGCTCAAAGCGCGAATTGCCGTATTAAATGCACTACTCGGAAAAACAAAAAAAGGGGTCTCCGACAGTAATTGGGCCGAAGGAGCCAGATTACTCAATGAATTATCCGCAACAGCCCGCGAAGCGGCAAGTGCCTTGAGCGAGTTTGATGAAGGATTAGGAAAAGCTGCGACTTTCATCGCAACAATGGCAAGTGCCGCAGGAAACCTTATCGCTACAATAGATGGCGTAACAGACGCAGCAAGTGCAGCGGGGACTGCAATGTCCGCATTGGAAAAAGCAAGTCTCGTTCTCACAGCTATATCAGCCGGATTTCAGTTAATACAAGGTGCATTTAGTTTATTCAATTTTGGCCCGGACTATTCCGAATATGAGGAATTAAAACAACAATACGAGGCAATAAACGACATTTGGGATAATCTGATAGACAAAAAGAAAGAATATATTGACATATCGTATGGGCAAGAAGTTCGCCAGACTGAACAAGAAATAATCGATTTAGTCAACAAACAGACAGAATCATACAAAGAACTCGCTCGTGCCCGATTAAACTCTGGAGGATCAGGAACAACTCGAACGATAGGACGCCGAATTTGGCGAGATATGTCGGCAGAAGGGTGGGCACAAGCCAGAGAAGCATTGGGAAACGATGTCTGGAAAAATGAATGGCAGAATGAAGCCAATCGAATGATGTGGCTGACGGACCTTTCCGCCGATCAATTACGAACATTACGAGATGAAGCCAGCATTTTCTGGACACAACTCGATGGAGATGTTCAAAATTATCTCAATAGCATCATCGAAGGGGAAGAAAAAATAGAAGATGCCCGGAAAAAGGCACAGGAACAACGCACGCAAATATCATTCGATTCCATGTACGATAATTTCATCAGTACTTTGATGGATATGGATGCGAGCGCAAAAGATTTTTCAGAAGATTTCTCCCAATATTTGATGAAAGCTGTACTGACAGCAAAAGTCGGGACACTACTTTCAGATCAACTCGAAGGTTGGTATGCAGCTTTTGACGAAGCGATGAAAGATGGAGTGTTGACCGAAGATGAAACCGAAAAATTAAGAGAATGGTGGGACGAAATTGTCAAAAGTGGTCTCGAAATGAGAGATACCATAGCACAAGCTACTGGGGTAGAAAACATTTCCAGCCAAACGGCTACATCCCGAGGATTTCAAGCTATGTCGCAAGATACCGGGAGTGAGCTTAATGGACGCTTCACGGACATTCAAGGAAAAGTTACCGACATACGAGGATATGTTATGACCGAAACACAGTCTATTATCGGACTTATATCGTCTATAACAAGCATTCAGATTGCTGTTATCCGAAATGTGCAGATCAATAATGAACTGTTGCAATACGCCGTAAAAACCTATCTTGAAGTCGCTGAAATCAATGCTACAACCCAAGCAATGAACGATACATTAACCTATATAAGGGAGGACATAACGGCAATAAAACGGAATACGGCAAATATATAGCGAAGAAACTCACAGAATGAGAAAAGGGGCTATAAAGCCCCTTTCTGATTATCGATTTTTTGCACACCCTCGACATCGAACAATCTCCACAAGAAGTTTGTCGCCATCCAAGACGATCATTCCGTTTCTCCGATTGCCCGATCCCGGCTGGTGGCAATCACACGCCAATATGATCCGCAGGCAACGGAATCCGGCCGTTTCAAAGGCTTTGCCGATCATCGTTATTTCCGACTTTTTATTTACATATATCCTGTTCATAATGTGCAAATTTTAGTTGTTAATCTCACGTTCTGAATTAACCGCTGTATCGAATATCATAAACTCACCGTCAATCGCCCACTCTCGAATTTTGTAGCATCCCTTCGGCAGGTAGGCTGCGTGATGAATAGCTTCGGCTTCGCTGGGGAATAACCCCAGCCGATAGCCGTCCGAAGACAATTCGTAAATCATAGCTAACAAAGTTTGGAGTTCGACTTATTCACGAATTGCGCGTATTGCGATTCTTTTCTGACCGACAGCATCCGTTCAAGCTGTTCATTTCGCGCTTGGCTCTGTTGTTCTGTGAGGCGAATCCACTTATCAAAAAGGGCATCGTAACTTTTTTGCAGGCTCATATATGCCTCACTGCATGCTATATATGCCTTCTGGGATTCTTCTACTGCCGCTTCAGCCGCCCGGAGGCGATCCTCAAGATCGGAAATCGTTGTATTAGCTATTGAGCCTCTCATAACGACACCTCCTTTCCGATCAAGGAGTGAAGAAACTGGCGGCCGCTCTCGGTAATTACCGTAGTCATGCTGGTTCCGATGGTATTGTCCGACTTAACGAATTTGGCCGTGCGGGTATCGAAATAGCCCTTGTCGGCGACCTTGGCTGTAGGTTGCCATTGTCCGCTCTGACGGTAGAGCATCTTTTTCTCCATGAGTATGCGGGTCAAGGCGTGGACGCTACGTAATCCTAAATCGTGGGCGATTTGAGTTAAAGTATAAGTCGAGGTAGACTGTAATACCTCGTCGGTGTACTGGGCTTTGGGCGCGAGTATGCGGTTCTGCTCTTGCAGGTGGCTGTTCTCGCCTTCTAATATCTGCACACGCTGCTTGCTTCGCTCAATTGTCTCGTTGGCGATTTGAAGTGCACGAGCCATGATAATTTCGGGGCTGTCATTCTCTTTTACTACCATGTAGCCACCCAATTTACGAATGGAGGGAAGAACTTCTTCAACAACCCAGTTTTGGAATAATTCTGCCTCCTTTTTGCGAGACTGGAAAATACAGCGATATAGATTTGGTTCGTTAATGAACAGCATCTGTTGGATGCCGCTTTGGGTAGGGGTATCATTAGTAGTGATACCCTCTGGCTTAAGCCTTGATTTCGTTTGGCTTGCATTGCCGAGTCCTAATGACTGACAGACATCCGACAAACAAAACCATATCATGCCGTCCGCCGCTTGATTTACTCTTAATTCTCCAAATAGAGAATTATTGAACGTTTGTACGCTCCGTTCACTGGTTATAGACATAAAATAATAAAAAAGCGCGTACTACCTGTTGTCTAAAGTCCAGTGGAACTTTTGCTAACATTTCTGTTTCGCACAGGGTACGCGCATATATTACACCTATTAAACAGGTATAAAAATAGCCCACACGTATATTGTTGGGCATTTTTAACCTGCCCACTGGTTTTAGACATTGCAAAGATACAACAATTATCTAAACAGCCAAAAATTCTTGTACGAAATATCCTTTTATTGGCACATTGAACAAAAATTCTGATGCAAAATTTTGCGGGGGGGGGAATTTTGTACTTTTGCAACATCTAACCAATAACTTATTGCATTATGAAAAAATTTTTACTCCTTTTTGTAGCTGTGGCTACATTGGTATTTGTTGGATGTTCGAAAGATGACGAAAAAGGAAGTGCGGAGCTTGTTGGCACGGAATGGGAATGTGTAGAAAACGGTGCTTATGATTTAATTACATTCACATCTGAATCAGAATTTAGCTGGTATGGTTATGAAGACGACTTTGAAGACCGATTTGAAATGTCCGGAGAAGGAAATTATATCTATATTCCTCCTAAAATTACAATGGTCCAAGACGGCGTAACAACTGTTGGGTACATAACAGGTGACACTATGCCATTGGGAGAAAAAATATACGTAAAGAAGAAATAGAATTTTGGTATAATTTTATAGCCCCCAAAAGGGGGCTATTTATTTAAAAATTAAAGCCTATCTTTAATGCAATACTACCAATATTCTCATTATATATTTTTGTTGACTGATAGTGAATGCTTACAGATATACCCATATTACGAATAATACGAAAATTAACACCGATACCAGGTGCGTAGTATATACCTCCTCCCTCTCGCGCTCCGTATCCTAAATCCATTGACAAATATGGACTTATACCCGCATCCGCATTCAATAATCCTTTCACATTAACATATATAGGTATAACTCCACTATCTATATCCTTGAATTTAAGAAAGCCGATACCTGCTCCGACAAATAAGTTCTTGTTGAATAAATAACCATGTGTGGTTTGAAAGCCATAGTTATCTGTACCAAATTGTCCAACGCCTACTCCATACGAAATACTAATATCGCCTTTATAGTGTTGTGCTGATGCTGCATATGAAATTCCAACAGCAAAAAGTATAATTAATAATAACCTTCTCATAGCTATTTAACGTTGATTAAATTGACAGCGAATCCACTGGCGCTATATCCTATAATCGAAGAACCATACTTACTTGCACTATATATGGGTATCACTTTGTAATTTAATAGTGCATTTGCTCCTAATGATTTTGCTTTTTTCACCATTTCTGCAGTTATATAATCATATGTTGGGACAAAAATATGCTCCATTCCAAACTCTGCATCTGGATTGTTATATCCATCTTTTTTGCCTATTTTGAAATCTATTGAAATATCACCAATAGATTTATAGGTAAAGCCGGATGAACTTGGCGTAATTGTGAATCCATCTTTTGTATAATCCCTGAAATCAGCAAAATAAGTCGTTTGGCTATATTTCGTAACCCCACAAGAGCAAACGAAAATAGCAATAGTAAAAAGGAGTAAAAATTTTTTCATAATACAATAAGTTATTGGTTAGACATTGCAAAAGTACAAAATTCCCCCCCCCGCAAAATTTTGCATCGGAATTTTTGTTCAATGTGCCAATAATAGTGTATTTTGCACTATATGAAAATAGAGAAAGACATAGCCGATTTGGACTCATTCATCAAAGGAATCGAACCCGAAGTAGTGGGATTCCTCGACGAGCAAGCACGGCAGGCCGTTGCTCTCCAACAGGCAAAATCCGATTATCAAAATCATACATGGAACCTTCGGAGCGCGGTCGGATATGTCGTAACTTATAACGGGAAAGAGAAAAAACGATTCATAGGAGATCAAAACCATCCTGACCCACGAGCTGCCGAAGCCACAAACAAACTGCTGAACGAAGAAAATAAAGCAGGGACCGGTATTATTTTCGGAGATGGAATGTTCTACGCCTCCTTCGTGAGTTCGAAAGGATATGATGTCATAGATACAGCAGAATTATATTTAGCCAAAGCCTTAAACGATAAAAAATGATCGGAGATTTATTGATAAACGGATCGGACGCCTACGCGAAAGGGATTGCGATGGGCGACGATTTTCTGGGAAATATACTATCCCCCTCTTCATTGAAAAGTTTTGTCGAGAATGACGATCCGACAAAAAACGGTAAAGAGGTTATTTATCCTCAAACACCGAAGTTGGCATCACGGGATTTGACATTAACTTTCACAATATTTGGTAATACTACGACAGAACACCTTACCAATTACAAAAATTTCATCGCTCTATTGCAAAAAGGAGAAATTTCCCTGTCCATACCGGCATTAGGAACGGAAGTGTATCATTTGACCTACGTCGGCGATTCAGGCAGCTACATGATAGAAGCCGATCGCCTGGCATCGAGATTAACAGTGAAATTTAACGAACCCAACCCCGCAGATCGGGCAGCACGCGAATAGGAAAGGACGGGAATCTATCCCAGCCTTTTACTCGCTTCTGCTATTCATCGTAAAATGATGCGTTAGCCCCTCCCCATCCTTATCAAATCAATTGCAGTTCTTCTCCAATCTTACGAATTTCGCTCTTTATCATTTCCATACGTTAGGACAATAAACGTGTATTCGGCTACGTTTTCATAGTGCAACTAAAAAGTTGGCAAAAAATTTGCACCTCGAAAAAACGTGTATTATATTTGCATCATATAATGAAATATAGACGTACGGGTCTATCCGTAACCACGAATATCGAACATAAAGGATACAATAAGACCGTCATAATATTACATGGCGGTCTTTTTATTTATTGACAATATAAAAAACTTACGTTTATGAAAAAATTTCATTCGGCTCTTTTTGACTTTTGTTGGTTCCCTAATTATGACGCATCTATTGAATATCTTGCGAATAATATAGCAGATCCGGAACCATGGGATTTCTCAGATGCTACGCAAGCCAAATATTCCATTTTGAAAAGTTATATCGAACATACTTTCCGCAAAATTAAATCTGAAAATAAAATATCCTTTTCTTCTGATAACAATTTTGCATGTTTCAATACTGGACTTGTAACTGCAAATTTGGAAAGCATATTTGCTCTTGCTGAACGCAACAATAGGCCAGATGTAGCCGAGAAAGGTTTATCGCCTTATGTTTTCAAGGCATTTGTCAGGGAAAGCGATATTCAGCTAATTAGCAAATTCGGCGATAATATTCCGGACATTGCTGATTTTTTCCAGAAACCCGAGGATTTGATTTTCAATCCTCAATGCAGGGTAGTCCCTCAAATCGACCATATCATTGCGGACAACATGGACAGATTTCCTGCACACATGCAAGGGCTGAGTTCAGACGAAATGCGCAGAAGACTCGTTGGCGCGATTAATGAAGCCCAAAAAAAAGCAAGGTCAAATTACAAAATAGCTGTCCCCCAGTATTACGAAGGGAAAATACAACTTCTGTTGCCCTTATGCCTTACCCCTGGATCACCCAATCCGGATTTAGCTTTAGCCACGCATAAAATAGGGAATAATACCTATACAGCGCGCACATGCTTAACATTGAAGATGGCATATAACAACGCTCGTCTAATCGTTAAGCCGCAAAGTTCATGGCTTAAACCTTAAAATACGGATGGAAGCAACCCCCTCTTGCCCCGGTCAAAAGACCGGGGCGTTTTTCTGTATTTTTTCTTAAAATTACTTGCATAATGTGCCGAAACCCCACACTTTTGTATCGACCCTGTGATGGCACAGGATACATATATCGACGAAATGACAATATACAACCCTTCCGGTAAAGCGATATACGATGCGCCCGTAACAACGAGTGCCATTATCAAATACGCACTTATGGGGGATTATTACATCGAACTCCCCTTTAGTTTGCTTACCCCGCTGGATTTCCCCCTCGGATCATACATCACCTACAAAGGCCGCAAATTCGAAATCATGTCGGAGGTTTATCCGGATTTCGACAACAAAACCGGCGGCTACAAATACACGCTTCAGTTCCAGGCGCAGCAAAACCACATGAAAAATTTCATCTGCTTCTGGCTGGGAGGCGATAATCCTGAAGCTGTATTCCACAACACGACAGACTTGGCATCCTTCGGGGCGCTCATCGTCGCCAACATGAACAAGGCACTGGGAGGAAACAACTGGCAGATGGGAAGTGTAAATGTCGAACATCCGGAAACCAACAAGCTCGTATCGTTCAATGGCGATACCTGTTGGGATGCCTTATCATCCATTGCCGAGACTTTCGATGTCGAATGGTGGACCGAGGAGAACGGTAGTATCGTAACCCTGCATTTCGGAAAACTGAACTTCGGAACGCCGGAAACATTCAAACGCGGAGAAGTCGTCAAAAGCATCCCGGCCAAGAAAGGGGACGATTCCGAATACGGGACCCGTTTCTATGTATTCGGCTCCACGCGCAACCTGACGAAAGAATACGGACAATCCGAACAGGGCGGCGTAACGAACCACGTTTCCGAAGTCCGGTTACGGCTTCCGGATGGGCAGCAATACATAGACGCACGTCCCGGACTTACAAAAAACGAAATCAAGGAAGTCGTAGTGTTTTTCGACGACATCTACCCGAAGAACACGGAAACCGTCACTTCGGTAGAAACTATCGATCGGACAATCATTGAAGGGCAGACCGACAAGGCATACGTCATGGTATGCAACGACACGCCATTTCTACCTTCAGACGTAATCGAAGGAGAAACGCTGGGGGCACATTTTACGAGCGGCGATTTGATCGGCTGGGATTTCGAACTCGCCCTTATCGACGACAATGGCGACAATATCGACCCCGCGACCTGGAAACCCGAAGACGGATTCAACAAGAAATTTGAAATCATCGCCCAAGTCGAAACGTCCGGCGAAAGTCAGCAGATTATACCGAATGAAAACATGCGTCCTCGTGGAAAAGATGATGACCGAGGGCCTGACACTTTCGTACTCACAGGCGTCAAACTCCCCCAGCAACGCATAGACGAAGCAGAACAAGAACTTCTTGAGGTCGGCACTTCCTATGCTGCCAAACATAGCAGCGACACGACAGTCTATGACTGTGAAACGAATCCCGTGTATTGTACACACAACGAAAAAAACTACGAAGCAGGACAGGCTGTACGATTAATGGGTCCTCAATTCGGTATAGACGGTCGTCTTTCCCGGATTCAAGGTTATGAAAAAAAACTATACAACGAGTACATCGCAACCTATACGATAGGCGACAATACTCCTTATTCCCGCCTGGGCAGTATTGAATCGGACGTGAAAGCATCGCTCTATTCCCAACGTATAGGCATTGCGGAGAATGGAGCGGCTATATATCTAATCACCCGATACGATAATACTTTCCCGACCGATACAAATGCTTATTCTGCACGAAGGGCAATATGGGAGTTTGCCAACAAGCAGGCACCCGATACGTTCAAAGGTAGAATGACTTTCAACGCAGGGGCACAATTTGGACCATCATATGCCTCCGGTATTACCGGAGTGGGCGGGTTTATAAGTGAAAAAGGCGCCGGCGAGCTGGAGAGCCTCTTCATCCGTCGTTTTCTGGAGGTTCCGGAGCTTCGGTACAACCGTGTGGGCATCAGCGTCGGGGACGACTGGAGCGCTCCGGGCGCCGGGGTGATCGAGAGCGTGGACAAGGAGCAGAAGCTCGTAACGCTCAAACTCGAAGAGGGCGAGATCGGCGCCGTAGCGGTCGGGGATATCTGCATGGGTATCTTCCACGACTTCGACCCGTCGAACAATGCGACGGCAGATTCCGACGACGGCCGGGGCAACTTCTCTTTCTCAGGCTTCGCAACGGTCTATTTCCGTATCACGGAGGTCCTGGGCGACCGCAACGAGCGGTTCCGCTACGAGCTGCGCCCCCTGTCGGCCACCTTTACCAAGCAGATCGATCCGATGGAATCGATGACCTTCGTAGCCTACGGATCGTTCACGAATCCCGCCCGGCAGAGCTCGCGCTACTCGACGCGCACCTACCAGCGTTATCTCCGCAATGTCAGCGACTGGGAGTTTACGGCCGAGAATATCGCCGCACAGTTCGGTGACCTTACGAACCTCTCCGTCTTCGGGATCCAGATGTCGGGCTATTCGGCCTATCTGGATAATATCTATCTGCAAGGTATGATCAGCAGCCTGGACAAGAAGGCGCTGCTGGACACCCGGAGCAAGCTGTTCCGGCTGGTAGGCGACAACGGCGTCGGCGTGGCCTTCACCCCGGAGGCAGGCTGGAAGCAAGGCAAGCTCTACGACCCCGCGACGGGACAGTTCCAGAAGGAGTTCGACATCGAACAGATCGATCAGACGGCCACCGAAGCCCAGGCCACTGCCAATTCCGCCGATCGCAAAGCTCAGCAAGCCAAAGATTACATCGATAACACGCTGCCCGGCGAATTGTCCGAGATCAACAAACGGCTGGACGGTGTCGTGGAAAACTGGTTCTATCCCTATACTCCCTCGCTTTACAATGAACCGGCCCAAACATGGATAGCGGACGGCGAGCAGGAAAACCATATCGGCGACACGTTCACCAATACGCTGCCCGCGAATTTCGACCCGACGGACGCAGGCTGCTGGGAGCAGGGCAGCATCGGTGCATCCTATATCGACGGCATTAAGACCTGGGATCAGATCAAAATCGCCGACAGCACCCGCATCCGGCTCAAAACTCCGGTCGGAGGAATACCCAAAGGCGCCGTACTGTCGGTGGGCGAAGGCTATACGATGGGTTACAATCCGATAGCGTCATCCGGAGCGGTTATAGCAAGTTACGTATGGAGCCAGAGCTATACTGTCGGAAGCGACAATCCCTACATGGCTTTTGTCATCCGCAAAACCGATAATGCCAAAATCACTCCGGCGGAATACCCGCAGATTCACTTCACCATATCGAGCGACGAGACGACGAACCCCGATGCGGGCAAATCGTGGCGGTGGGTAAAAGAAGAGGACGGAACCTATAAATGGACGCCGATCGCCGACAGCGATGCGGTAAAGGCCCTGCAAGAGGCGGCGCGGGCGCAGGACACGGCCGATGCCAAACGTCGTGTATTCGTCGTAACACCGACTACACCCTACGATGTGGGTGACATCTGGACGCAGGGCGAAGGTGGCGACATCATGCGCTGTATCGAATCCCGTGCAACGGGCAATTTCGAAAGCTCGGATTGGGACAAAGCATCCAAATACACCGATGATACGGCAGCCAACGAAGCCAAAGACGAGATTGCTAATCTTCAGTTCGGCGCCCGCAACTACATCGCCAAGCAGTTCATCCGAGAGTGGAACAGCGCCAAAGAGGGTGTTTCGGATGTGGTGACGACCGGTACGGACACGGATGGAGCATACATGAGGATCGATGCCAATAAAGCGAGCAATGCAGGCGTGGCCACGCCTTTGGCCGATGGTATTACATCCTTTGAAGATTGCTTCGGGGGTAAGATCGTCTACAAGGCCGGTATGTCCTATGTCTTCAAGGCCCGTATCAAGCAGCCCAACAGCAATCGGGGAGTTATGTTTTGCGCGGTCTATGACGATAACACCTTTCAATTTATGGCCACGCCGCCTTCGCCGACTGCATCCGAACTGTATGAAGCGGTCTATACGACCAAAGCGGGCAAGTCCTTGCAGAAAATAGTCCTCTATGTCGTCACCTGGAACCCGATCTACCTGTACGATATTCAGCTTACGGAAGGCAACAAGGCCCCCACAGGATATATCACGGCCGAAGAAGATGTGCAGGCGCAGATTGAGCAGGTGAAGCTGGATGTGGACTACATCGCCTCGGATTCAAGCCTGACGCCATCCGACAAACAGCAGGTGGCTAATGAATGGGTGCGGATTCAAGGCGAATACTGGAGCATCATGGCGAATGCCGAAAAGTATGATGTCCCCACGGATTCATTTACGGTCTATTTCCAGGCACTCGAAGATTATCTCACGCCCCTGCTGGCCGATATGAGTACGACATCCGAGATAACCGGCACCGAGTTCAGAAAAGTATTCTCCGATTATTATGAAATAAGCAGCAACATGTCGGACTTGATCGACGACGCGATAGACGAATCCATCAAATCGACAGAGTACCTCAAGAAGGCTATGGAAGACGGAAGTACCGAGGTGAAAGGCGGTCTGATAATGACCAATGTGATGTTGCTGAAAAATGCTGAAGGCGACGTGACGGCCGGCGTGAGCGGCTTGCAGGAAGACGATGTGCCCTTCTGGTCGGGAGCCGACTACACAAACCGGAAAAAAGCCGTGTTCAGAGTACACGCCGACGGGGAAGTACACGCAACCAAAGGAACCGTCGGAATCCTGCAGGTCAAAAACGATTCCGTAGAGGTGAGCGATGCGGCCGCAAGCGGAGATAAAATCATACTCACCCCATACAGAATTACGTCCATATCGCAGGTTCTGGGTGCTGTGAGTGTACCGGGTGTCATAGAAACGAAAGAAGTGAGCGCACTGGCTACGGGACAAAGCAATCCTTTTGTCCGAAATGTTTACGAGTCAAGTCCGCCGTTTACCTGTGGGCAGGGAGTACAGATGTCAGCCCGGATTACAGCCCGCATCACAGGCAATGCCGAAGGAGGTGGCGGGGGCGTAAAGATCGAGGTGGTAAACGCTTTGACGGGGAAAGCCGATCCCCTGTACCGAAACAGCACGGCTGAAGCCCAAAACACGAATTTGAATATCGACGAGACGATTTCATATCTTTTCACTGGAGCAGCCCAGAAGTACTACATCCGGATTACGGTCGAAGCATCGGCAGCCGGAAAACTTACGGCCTCTGCAACGATGAATGCCGCCCAATTCAACTTCGTGAAAGACATCCGCAAGAACCTGATCGCTCCCAACGGAGTAGCCGTTGTGAAAGGATCGAGCAACTATGCGGTATTCACGGGAGATATTTTCGAAGTCCTGATCGGAAAAGCCGGATTACGTATTCAAAACGGATATGTATATAAGAAAGATACCAACCATACGACATGGACAAAGATTTGAGAAATACCAACGGTAGTACATTCCCATAGCGTGAACATAATAACTATGGACAAAATATTTAATAAAACGAAAAAGGTGTTGGAAGGTATTGCTACAAAGCTGTCCGAAGCACTTATGACCGTGCAAGGATGGCTTATAGGACTATTGATCGTTATCGTGAATTTCTTCGCTGGGTATCAGCTCGTACTTTATGGGGTGCTTATTGCCGTAGCCTTCGACGCTTTGTTTGGAATATGCGTCGCTCGAAAGCGCGGAGAATTTATCCTGTCAGAACTCCTGCGGGCTACGATATTCAAGCTGGCAGTTTACTTCAATCTGATCGTAGTATTCGTTTTCATCGATAAATTCGTTACGACAGGAGGTATCGAAACGAAGATTACGACCGTGATCCTGGGTTCTGCCATTTGCCTGGCAGAAGCATGGTCGAGCTGTGGCAACGCTTTAATCATCAGTCCGAACTTTCCATTCTTACGTCTGTTTCGAAAAGCATTGACCGGAGAAATAGCCCGCAAGCTCAATGTAAATCCTGAAGATGTAGAAAACATATTAAACAGCACAAAAAAATGACCAGAGGACTTCGTAACAACAATCCCGGGAATATCCGCAAGGACGGAACCCATTGGAAGGGAGAGGTGGAACCTTCCCGCGACGCTGCGTTCAAGCAGTTCGAATCTATGGCGTGGGGATACCGCGCGATGTTCAAATGCCTGAACACTTACAGCCGTAAATACGGGCTCGACACCATTCGGAAGACGATTTCACGCTGGGCACCCCCGAGCGAGAATGACACGGAAGCATATATCCGTACGGTATCCGAATTGTCCGGCGTCCCGGAAAACGGACGGATCACGGCAACCAACCGCGATGTGATGATCCCGATAGTCGCAGCTATGTCGCGCGTAGAAAATGGCGTTGATGCCTGCATGACGGACGTGATGGCCGGCTGGGACCTGTTCATCAACGGTTGATAGCTCGTACTCATTATGGTACTGCGGAAAATAATCCTGATTCTCCTTCTGACCGGCTTGTTCCTTGTCGGATGGTGGCTCGGCAGGCGATCCGTCGATGTCCGTATCATCGAGCATACTCGAATCGATACGGCCTACTTCGAAAGACCGCAACCGCATAAAATACTGTCCTCGGCTATTTCGGTAGAGGTGCCGAAATGGTTGTTCGCCCCAGCGGATACCACCTTTACCACCGTAACAATAAATCCCAACCGGGACAGTGTGCCGGTACAGCTGCCATTCGAACGCCGGGAATATCGCGACAGCAGCTACTTCGCCATAGTGAGCGGAATAGCCCTGGGCGACTGCCACCCTACCCTTGAACACATCGAAACATACGGACGTACTATCACGCAGCAGAAAATAATCCGAACGCCCTACCGATGGCAACTCGGGCCTGCCGCAGGCGTCTATTACGTTAATCGCACGGGTGGCGTATGGATCGGAGGGCAACTTCACAGAAACATCGGAAGGTTCAATATCACGACATCCCTCGGCTGGGACCCACGCGATAACGGCCCCTATGTTCAAGGAAGCATAAGTATGGATTTATGGCGGAAATAACTTTTTAACGAATTATAATTATGGAAACAATTAAAAAAATCGGACTGCTTTTCCTTGCCTTCTTCTCATTCGTTTGTATTGTGGGTGGGATAGGAACACTCTACTATTGCCAGGTCGAAAGCAGCAACTTGTTCGCAACCGGGTTGATTCCCGTCGGGGCAATCTACTTCTACCTGCTTTGGCCGACATTGAAAAAGTATCTGTTCTAACAGCTTTCGCCCGTCAGGGGTGGGCGTAAAAAAAGCCCCTGCCTTTATTAGCGTCTCTCTTACCTTCCGCTAATAATAAAGGTGCCAACACACCACGACAGGGGCTGTAAAGCCTTTGCAAGTGTGTTGGCACTTATTTTTATTTGGTAAGAGAGTGAACAAAGGTAAGAGAAATATCCTATATGTGCAAATCTGAACTTTACCGACAAATTCTCGGCACGGTATCGCAAGAAACGGAGATTTCGGAAGAGCGAATACTATCCAAAGCCAAAAACGCCGAGATCGTGGATGCCAGGTATTTACTGGTCTATTTCCTCTGGAGGCAGGGATTTCACGCCCCGGTCATATCCTCGCTGATGAACTTCTCACGACGGCCCATAGAGAAGATGATTTCCCAATTCGATCTTCGTCGCAAACAAAGCGGTAAAATGTTCGAAATGCTCCTCGTCCGTATTGCGTCCAAACTCCGTCCCACCTGCGACTGATACGATTGATTCTCCCATCGTTCATGTCGATTTTTGCATTGTGAGCTCAACGGCAGCGTCCGCCGAACGGACGCAACAATGTAAAAGTCTAAAACAATGAACGAAAAAACTTTAGTGTTCGACAACGGTGGCGCAATGGACGGCAACCTCGTGGCCGCGTTGATGAACGGAAACAACCGCAATAACGGCTACGGCAATGGCTACGGCTGGGAGTGGATGTGGATGATCCTGCTCTGGGCTCTCTGGGGCGGCAACGGATGGGGTGGCTTCGGCGGTCGCGGAAACGGACTCTCGAATCTTCCCGCCGAGCTGAACGGCGACGCAGGGCGTCAGCTGCTGATGAATGCCATTCAGGGAAACGGCACCGCCATCAACCAGCTCGCATCTTCGCTCAACTGTTCCGTACAGCAGATTCAGACCGCTCTGTGCAACATCCAGGCACAGTCGGGCCTCTCGGCGCAGCAGATCATCAATGCCGTGCAGTCCGGCAACGCACAGGTGCTTTCGCAGATGGCCTCCTGCTGCTGCGATGTCCGCACCGCCATCGAGCGCCAGGGCTACGAAAGCCAGCTCGCAACGCTCAATCAGACCAACACCCTGACGAGCAACGCCAACACGCAGTTCAATGCCCTCGGCTCGAAGATCGATGCCCAGACGCAGGTCATCAACGACCGTTTCTGTGCCCTCGAGATGCGTGAGATGCAGAACAAACTCGACGCCGAGCGTGCCAAGAGCGCGGCATTGGCCGGGCAGCTCTCCCAAGAACATCAGACGGCGACGATCATGCAGTCGCAGGCCCAGGCCGTAGCGCCCATCAACGCTGCGATCGGCGATCTGAGCAACCGGCTGGCAAAGATCGAGTGCGGCCTGCCGCCTACGACCGTGGTTCCCAATCCGCAGGTGTACGCGATGCCCGCCTGCGTAGCCGCCCAATACGGGCTGGGCTTCGGTGCCGCGTTCGGACTCGGCGGCAACGGCGGATTCTGGGGTTAATACGGAAAGGAGGTATGCTATGGCAGTATTCCCATTTCAGTATGTCAATCGCAGAGGTATCCCGGTCATCAAAACTACGGGTGTGACGGTCAATGCCGCCGATGTCGTGTTCTCATTCCAAAACCACGCCTTTGCCAATTCCTGGTACAGGGGGATAGTCCTGGTCGAGCTGTCGCAGGCAATACCCGCAGGCACGACAGGCACGCTTCCCGTGTTGTTCGAAACCAACGGCGTGACCAAGAATGTGACCACGTACAACGGAGCCAATGTCACCGTGTCCGATATTCCGGGGACGGGTGTATTCCAGCTCTTCTACGACAAACAGACCGACACCCTGCAACTGATGACAGGGGCCGTTTAACCAATAATAAACCGAAGGCTTCAGGAGGGGAAACCGCCCCTCCGGAGCTTTCAAAAAACAATTAACCGAAGATGTTTGCGAATTTAACCAAAGGCGCTCCGGTATATGTACTCGATATGCGCGGAACTCCCAAATACTACATGGCGACGCTTGAAGAGGCGCCACAGCCCTATTTCCCCGCTCCCGGGAACTTTCCCCCGGCGCAGCCTTCCGTCAGCTTCCCGGTAGGGGACCAGAAATGGGTCGTCCCGGTAAATGCCGATATGGTGACAAAGGACGGACTCACGGTCACGACATCCCGCGAACGGCTCATAGACGCCATCAATGCGGCAAAGCAGCAGAGCCAGTCCGTTGTGGATTCCTACGAAAAACACAAGGCCAATCTGGAAGTTTTCGATCAGATCATGCGCGAAGTGAATCCCGCGTACGCGGGTCAGGCGCAACGCGACAAGGAGCTCCAGGAGCTGCGGGCAGAGGTGGGACAACTTCGTCAGATGCAAACGGAGTTCGCCTCCATGAAGTCATCGCTGGACGCCTTTCTTAAATCGCAAATGTCTGCTAAAACAAGCAAATCATGAGAATGTGGGAAATCGAAGGCCGGTACCGCGGTGACGGGTACGGCGAGCGTGAAGAAATCGAACGCAAGATGCGCGAAGCCTACGAGTGTGGCTACGAGGATGCCAAACGCGAAATGCGCGACGGCTACGGGGAGCGTCACACGGGAGGCTACATGCCCGACGGCTACGGTGAGCGTGGCGGAGAATACGGCAGCGACGGATATGGCGAACGAAGAGGTGTCCGGGGAACCGGACCCTACTCCAGATTCCGCCGGTAAAACGAATCCGGAGAGGGGAGAAATCCCCTCTCTTTAACAGCGAAACCTATGGACAGAGAAAGATTGGACGCAAGGGACTCCATGCCGGCAGATATTCGCGCATACCTCGAAAAAAACGGATGGTCCTTTTCGAAGAAAATGTGTGAATTTGCCGTCAGCCGCATGAAGGACCGCGACGGGAAGAAAATAGAACCCATCACCAAAGAGCAGATCGACAAATTGCTCAAGACGAACGGTATCGAGCTCAAGCACGACAACGGCTACGACTGTGTATATGTCGCGAATATGGCCCGGGCCGATTACTGGGGATCATCCATTGCCGATGAACAACACCTGGCCCTGTTCGTCAAGGATTTCATCGACGATGAAGACGCCTATCCCGGGCTGCCCTTCACACGATATTTCGCCGATCTGATAGGGTCGGGAACAAATGTTCCGTGGGAAGATGTCCTGTAACAGAATCAAATCCAGAACGCGGCTCGAAAGACCGTATGTAAGGATTCAAAAAGTGTATTCGACGACATGAAGCTGCGGGATCTGAGGATAGAGAACTATGATTGGCATGTGCGGTTTTATTTCGCCGTACATGGCTATCACACGCGCTCTATCCTTTTTTCTTTGGAAGAGATAGAGTGTCCCGGGTCAATCATGGAGCGAGTGCGGAAAAATTTGGAAAAGGCCGATATGGATTCGGGATTCACCTATTCCAACAAGACCAGGCGAAGGTCTGTCGTAGTCGTAGGATTGGCATCATCCCAGGCACAATTCCTGAACTCTTTCGAACATGAACTGCGGCACCTGTGCGACGACATTGCCGTAGCATCCGCAATGCCGATGCAAGGCGAAGAAGTTGCCTATCTGACAGGACAGATAAATACAATGCTTTGGAAAGATATTCACCAATTTATTTGTTGCAAAGGTAAATGCGACTATTATGAACGAACACACTAAATATCTGATGTCATTATTGGAGATCAGCGAATGCTGCTACCCTATTTATGTGGCTGTAATCTGCGAATTGATAGAATCGATATAATAGCCTGATGATTTTGGCTTTTATTTCTTAGTCAATTCACGACAACGTGCGAAAACATCACATGTTTATTATCCCCTCCCCGTAGTTTTCGCAACTTCAAAATAAAGGCAGCTCCTGCTGCCAGCCGTCAATGTGTTCTCTAATATTCCTTTTGAATTTCCGCCATAAAAACGGCAAGGATTTGTGTGCCTTGAATCGACAGACGAAATCATGGCGATAACTCACGCCCATCCTTGCTTCCCGGCAGATAATCATTTCGAGCAATCGATTCCGTGAATAACTGATGTATATTTCGGAATCGTCACGTGCCCCGCCTCTGCGTTCGTTTTTCCTATATCGTCCCATTTGCAAATTCCGAATAAATCATTATATTTGTATCGGTGTGAGGGGTGATTCTTCGGAATTGCCTCTTTTTTATTCATCTTCGAAGGCGTCCGGGACTTCTCCGGAATGTTCCCGACAAAAACCGATTGGCCGGATCTCTGGGCCGCTGCAATCTTCGAAAACAATAATTGCCATGTTTCCGTCCGATCTGCATCCAATCAATTCACAACTATTCGGAATGTCGATTCTCACCTCAAATCTCCGATTCATAGCTACCTGCTTTTTGAGTATATCGCCGACCGCAACTCTCCAAAACGCGGATTAAGTACCTCCGGTGTTCTGGTGTATCCTTATCCGGAGCAACATAAAACGTTACCCCCGCAATTCGAATTATTCTCGTACATTTATTTTCTATTGCCAGAAGTTTAGCACGATCTACTGTACCGTTTTTAGATGTATCTATTGCCATATGAATAAAAAAGGGAGAGATTTTGTCTCTCCCGGTTAAAACTTATCTTTCCTTATTTGCTCTTCCAGTTCTCTTTCCGCCTTGCGTATGTCCCGCTGCAACTCCTCCAACCGGGTGATCTGTTCTTCATCCATTCGCCAACACCCCGAGAGCCAGCTGCGGTAATTGGGAGTACTGATCTTGCCGCAGGCGATACTTCCCAACCGCAGACAGTAATCGTAATACTTTACGAACTCATCTTCCGGAACGTCCCGGTCTATGTCGGTGATGATGTCCTCCATCCGAACTATATAGTCCGCGCATTCGGTGCTCCCGCCGACATCACCGCCGACCCAGCTTTGCGCGGCATCCTCATAATCATAGCCGTGTTTCTCGCAAAAAGCCTGCAAATAGGCGTTGCAGGCTTTTTCGTAGTCTGATTTGAGTTTCGTGTTCATAGATATTCTTGGTTAGTTACTTGGTTAGTCAAAATGCACAGAGCATCTTACTCATTTTCGAGAATCGGACGCCAGCCGTCTATATATAACGAACGACAACCGTTATCCGTCCAATAATAGCCATTATCATCGTCGTATTCACGCCGATACACTACTTTGTAGTAAGTTATTTTAGTATCTGACTGTTTCCCGAGTACAGGCGTCAATAACTCCGGCAACTCCTTTTTCGGGTCACGCCAGCGGGTCAATTCATCGCGCTCGGATTGGGCACCTGCGGAAAAGCCATTTATAAAGCATGTTGAGTATAATTCCCCCTCCTTGTATTCATAGTCAAGCCATGCAGCATTTGCTCTCTCCTTAATTGTTTTCATTTCTCATTGTTTTTGAAATATTCGACGATTTCCTCGAATGTGGCCTTACGTAGCTTGCCTAACCAATCTATATTTGCATTGTTTCGTAGGCATCTGATATACAGCCCTCGTTCAGATATAAATATCTGTTCAATGTCATTCTCGTCGTTCATCGCGGCCAGCGCCTTGAATAATTCGACATTCTCTCCGCAGTCGTAGGACGGATTATCTTCATTGGTATTATCTACTTTGAACCACCCGATATTATACCCGGTATCTCTGTCATAATCCGGGATGCCGTGTACTTCGTAAGAAGTTTTCAGCCGTTCAATCCGATTGCAATGCAATGTATTCCAGCCGTCGAACAGGCAGCAGGAGCAGACGTAATACCCGATTCCTTGCAGCCATTTGGTCAGCTCTTTTCGCTTCTCCGGGTTATTAACCCTCACGAATGCAGGTGTTAAAAAATTCATGTTTTTTTGTAATTAATTGATCTAATGATTTCACTTACGTTGGCTTTGCGATTTCCGACGGCAACAATTCTATCCATATCCCAACCGAGATTTATTCGTGATTGTAATCGGCGATAATCAATGCCTAATTCCCTCGCCCATTGAGCCATCGTGAGTGTCCGTCCCATATAAGTCAAATATCGGTTTGATCTGGTGTTGTTGTGTTGGTCGATAACGTAAACCAACCTGCAATTCGCAGGCTCATAGTTTCCATCATTGTTAATTCGATCAACAGTTAGTCCCTTTTGGTACCCATTCCCAATAGCCCAATTGTAGAAGTCCACAAATGAATTATTCCATGCGTCGCAAAGTTTAATGCCACGTCCACCATAATAATGGAAATTTTTGTCTTGCGGGTTATTGCACCGTTGTTTTATTGCCGCCCATACGTTATATAGGGGATGCCTGCGCAGATTGTGCACCGTACACATTGCTCTCGATGAATCTAATTTTTGACATCCACACGATTTAGTGTTCCCGGAAAGTAGATTATTATTCCGCACCACAATATACGCCCCACAACTACACCTACATTTCCAGTGTACAGACCAATTGCTACCATTGTGGGAGAACTCAATAACCGTTAATCTCCCAAAAACTTTTCCTGTCAAATCATTTTTGAAACCCATAGTTGTCTCATTTAATGTTGTTTTGTGATTAAAGAAAGATAATAAAATATTATCCAACAAAACAACGCGAACAAAGCAAGGGGTTATGAATTTCATTCCTCGTTCAGTCTTTGTTTGAATGCGTTTAATGCACTACAATCGGGGCAATTTCCCCCATTACTTGTTTGTATTGAGTAAATTGGACAATCCTTGCAAAATGCTTCGATCGCTTTATTCCGCATCCTTTCCTCGGCTTCCTGCTCGGCGAGTTCGACGGCCCGTTTAGCTTCTCCCAGTCTCAACTCACACTCTCCCAGATTCTCGGCATACATAAACGCTATCGGAGCTACAACTTTCAATAGATATTCCTGGGCCTTTTTACTTTTCATAGTCCTTTTTCAATGCCTTAATCGTTTCCACAAAATCTTCCACTGTATGAGTAGGGGTTATCCCGAATCTACGGCAAAAATCATCCTCTTCGTCATAGTCGCACAGCCAATACTCATAGTTATTCGCCAATATCGCCTTATGCCGAAGCCCGCAAATCAAAGGGGAGCCTCGTCGTAATCCAAGCGCAAGCATTTTCATATGAAAACCAGTATCGGCGCTTTGATACAAGTACGGCGCTCCAAAAAGCGCAACTCCAAACACTTCGCTTTTCATTTCTCGCCTCCTTTCAGCAATTCGGGGTTGTCGTGGATGTTGCCGAAGACCTTTGTCGAGCCGTCAATTTTCAGCCAATCACACTCCATGGGGAATTTGTCTTCCGATGAATTATACAAGGCAAAGCCAGCCAACGCATCATAATATTTCACCATGCCAAAACTTTGCTTGCCTTGTGATATAATCAGATATGGATTGCTAAATCGAATGATATCCCCCTCATAAACCTCCTTGCCATTGCGGTCTTTCAGGCCCGTAAACTCGCCGACGGTAGCGGGATCGACCTCGTATTTGTCAATACCTCCCGGCGCAGGATCGGGGAATATAAACCAATGGCCGTTCATTCGAAGAAGATCGCCCTCGATCCACTCCCCGTTGTCGAGGCGCTTGCCCCGGCATTTAATTTCTCTCATATTTCAAAATGTTTCAAAATGTTTCAAAATGTTTCAAAATGTTTGAAAGTTTTGCAATGTTCTACTTCGTAACAAAAACTCGTATCATAGTTAGAATAGTTCTTGTTGTTTATTATGAAAGCCTATCCCCATACAAGCCATCCCGATTTCATTACTTGAGAATGTAGTTATAGGGTTCACGGAGCAGGGAAGCGACTGAAATCTACACCAGTCACCGTCGCAATGTTTACAATTTAAGCAAACAGAATCGGGAGTGCTCCAATATTCAATGATCTCAAACCCTCCGTTATCACGGCATAACTGTTTCCATTTTTCCCATCGTGAACGGCGCATTTTATCGGGCATCTTGCTTTTGTTTTCACCAAATAATTCAATCCATCTAATTCCAAGTGTTACAGCTATCATATCCCTCATACTTATTACCGACAATACGTATGGATTCACTTATTTTCCACATGGGAAACGTGTCCCCCTCTCCTTCGATTGGATATAAACAGAACCCGCCAAATTCAGGATCGTATTTTACATCGCATAATAATAATCCCCTAACTTCTCCATCGGTGTATTTCTCTGCATCGAATACTACAACATCCCTTTCAAAAACCATCTGTCCGTTTTCATCTTTAACCCCGGTTGCAAGCATCGGAATATAACCCGTTGGATTAGGCGTTGTATCAAGGTCGGAGAATCCGGATAAGGCCGGAACTCCGATATAATTCCGAAACGCTGTGACGCAGGCAACTTTGGTAGTAAGCATATATCCATCTTCCACTTTCCAGAATCTAATCCCTTGAAGTGCAACTGTGTTTTTCATATCTTCTCGTATTCATTTATCGTTTCAAAAAATCGTCAGTTGTACCGACTTTAGCTGGCGTGCCCCCGCCGCCCTTGCCTGCCTTTCCAGATCGAGCACGCGGGCGTAATTGTAAGTGGCGATCCATTTCATGTTGAGTGGCAGGAGTTGCAAATCCTCCTCCGCCGTTTCGGATTCGGAACGGAGCGTACCTCCGTCCATCTCCGGCACGATTTTCAGGAGGTTCGGCGTGGCAAAGTGCCACCACCACGGCAGAAGGTGCTTCATCACGTTGTAGCGCGGGCTTCCCATAAGTCCCCGGCTCTTGCCCGTGTAGTACAGCCATTTTTTCTCGAACGGCCGGTAGTCTATGGAAACGACCCGGAAGTCAAAGGGATCACCCGGCCCGAACTCGCGCAGGTTTTTCCACTTGTCGCCACACCACAAGGTGAGGAGGTCGGCCCCGCATTCTGCAAAGTTGTCCCGGTTCTCCCAGGCGTAAAATTCCGGGGGCAAATCCGCAATCATATCGTGCCCTCCGATTCCGATGAAAAGAGAGGCGTGGGTCATAAGCGATCATCGGTTATCGCCGTTTCCGTCGATCACGCCGCGCTCGCGGCGGCTGGCGAGTTTGTCGAGGTTCTGCTGCATGACCTCTTCGAGCGTGAAGCCGAAGCAATCGGCAATGCCCGCGATAAACCACGCACAATCCCCGACCTCTTTCATCAGCTCGGATTTGTAACCCTCCGCCTCTTGCAGATCACCCGTATTGAAGACCAAATGATCCATATCCAGCCGGCACACTCCCTTTTTTCGGCGCCATTTGGCGATCTTGTCGGCGATTTCGCCCACCTCGGCCATCAGGCCGAAAAGCATATAGGTCGCATTCTCGCAACTCGGCAGCCGCGTACTCATCGCGCGTGTCTGATATTCGTTCGCTCTCATCCTTTATAATTCTTAAAATCAATACTATTGAAAATAGATTTGTGATTACACCAACGGGCTAATCGCTTTTGCTCCTTTGTCGGTTCGATATTGTTTTCGAAATCTCGATATGGTTGGGCAAAGGGACTTACTCCCAATCGCTTCAGAGCCTCAATGCGGACCAAACTTTCGTGTACATCCCCAATTAAAGCATAGACAAAAATTCTATATGGTTTTATGCCGCGCTTGGACAACTCCTGCACAACCTTTGTCACAGAATCTAACTGACTGATTCTGTCGCATGCAAACCGGACGTATCTTATCCACTTAACCCGCGATAGCAAGTCAAGTATATATTTATCGGCACACGCCCGGCGAGCATCCAACCCTTGATTAAAATCAACAGATATGCCCGTGCGAATTATTTCTTCGATTTGTTCCAGCCCGAAATCCGACGCCAGTACATTGTTATCCAATAATATAGCCCGACGCTTATCGCCGAGGAACTCCCGGAGCGGGGATGCCGGCCGGATGGAGCCTTCCTTGTGCGGAACGATGCACCACGGGCAACCGTTCGGGCAACCGCGTGTTAGGAATCCGAAAGCCTCATTCACACTGTAAAGCGAATAATCAGGACAGATATGTTCAATCTCGTCTGGTAATGTTATTGTATAGTCCTTATAACCTGTTCCCGCCCGTACGATCTCGCACGGGTAGTAGTCTGCACAATCAGCCGTGAAAGTGAAAACTTTAGACATATACACTCGATCGTACCTACCGAACATCGGATTGGCGAACTCAACCGAATCCCCGTGCGACTTATGCCAAGCCGAAAGTTTCATCAATGCCAAGTTCGGAAAATGATGACCATCTACATCTACTAATCCTATATTCACTCTTTGTAGTATTTTTCAGTTTTTTCTGTCAAACTTCCTCTCGACCAGATCGCATAAATCCA
>OLSQ01000130.1_pt1 | contig 78464 bp, 67 predicted proteins | sample 1672561 | NCBI WGS metagenome assembly OLSQ01 (sample SAMEA3136699, study PRJEB25190) | human gut metagenome | biome: human gut; feature: human-associated habitat; material: faeces | place: Austria | collected 2013
GGCTTGGCTTCTTCCAGGGATTTGCTGTTGGCAGACTGGAAGATTTTGTCGGTGATGGTAATGGCGTTTTTGCCACTGAGTCGGATAATTCCGATAGCACCGCCGGCTGGGGTTGCCAGGGCGCAGATACATTCTTCTTGATTCATTTTTTTATTGTTTAAATTCTATCTAATACAACCTTGATGAGATTGTCGATGGTGCTCTTGTAGCCGGTGTTGGCGCTGAGGGCACGGCGGTTGGCGATGACCATGCAGCAGGTGAGTGCTTTATGGCCGAGGAGGAGGGAAAGACCGGCGAGGGCTGAGCTCTCCATCTCGAAGTTATTGACACGCAGACCGTTATACTCGAATGCTTCAATCTTCTGATTAAGTTCCGGGTCGGCAAGTGGGGCACGGAGTTCTCTGCCCTGAGGTCCGTAGAAACCGCCACAGGCTATGGTGATTCCGCGTACCATATCATCGCCGGCTATCTGGTTGAGCAGTTCCGGATTGTTGTCTACACAGTATGGGTTGCCAATCTGGTCGTTCCATTTTACCTGGCGCTTGAATTCTGCCTCTGTTTCGAGGTCGCAGATTTCGTTGCGGCGGGCATAGAAATTGATGAGTCCGTCGAAACCGATGCTCTTCTGCGAGGCTACGAAGGTTCCGGCAGGGCAGTTGAGCTGCAGACCGCCGCAGGTTCCGATGCGCACGAGGGTGAGCGTGGTGTGCTCAGGTTTCTCGGTGCGGGTTTTGAAATCGATGTTCTTCAGCGCATCGAGCTCGTTGACTACGATGTCGATATTATCGCATCCTATTCCGGTACTCTGCACGGTGATTCGCTTGCCTTTATATGTGCCGGTGATGGCGTGGAATTCCCGACTTGAAACTTCGTATTCCTTCTCATCGAAATGGGAGGCTACGAGGGCTACGCGACCTGGGTCGCCAACGAGGATTACTTTATCAGCCACTTGTTCCGGGCGAAGATGAAGGTGGAAGCAGCTTCCGTCTTCATTGATAATCAATTCTGATTCTGCAAAATATTTGCTCATGGTTCTTTTGATTTTAAGTTATACATTATTTATATTGGGGCTTTGCGCCCCTCTGTGTTTAAGATTAGCAAAGATACGAATAAAAAATGAAATGGGATATTTTTTTAATGATTTTAAACAGTAAAAAAGCACGAAGGGCAAATCCCGGAAATGGAACTTGCCCTTCTCTTTCAAATCTCTCTTCATTTATATCTAGTAAAAACTGCCGATGAACGGAGCCTTTTGCCGGATATTCTGATATGGTTAAACCCGGATGATGGGTTATGAATTCATAGAGAGCAGGAACTCGTCGTTGTTGCGAGTATGCTGCATGTTCTTGTGGATGGTGCTCATCGCCTCGATAGCGTTCATATCTGACAGATACTTGCGCAGAATCCACATGCGGTCGAGCGTTGTCTTGTCCTGCAGCAGATCGTCGCGACGGGTAGACGAAGAAATGAGGTTGACAGCAGGGAAGATGCGCTTGTTGCTGAGTGAGCGGTCGAGCTGCAACTCCATGTTACCTGTTCCCTTGAACTCCTCGAAGATGACTTCATCCATCTTACTACCTGTATCGATGAGGGCAGTAGCGATGATGGTGAGCGAACCGCCGCCTTCGATGTTACGCGCAGCACCGAAGAAACGCTTAGGCTTCTGGAGGGCGTTTGCATCTACACCACCGGTGAGCACCTTACCAGATGCAGGAGCTGTGGTGTTGTAGGCACGGGCGAGACGGGTGATAGAATCGAGGAAGATGACAACATCGTGTCCGCATTCTACCATTCTCTTAGCCTTCTCGAGCACGATTCCGGCAATCTTGACATGGCGCTCTGCTGGCTCGTCGAAGGTAGAGGCGATAACCTCTGCATTCACGGTACGTGCCATGTCGGTAACCTCCTCAGGACGCTCGTCGATGAGCAGCATCATGAGGTAAGCCTCAGGATGGTTGGCTGCGATGGCGTTGGCAATATCCTTCATGAGGATGGTCTTACCGGTCTTAGGCTGAGCCACGATGAGCGCACGCTGACCCTTACCGATTGGCGAGAAGAGGTCTACGATGCGGGTGCTGAGATTGGTGGTGCGGCGGTCGCCACAGAGATTGAACTTCTCATCAGGGAAGAGTGGGGTGAGGTGCTCGAAAGGAACACGGTCACGAACCTCTGACGGGTCACGGCCATTGATCTTGATGATGCTGGTGAGCGGGAAGTATTTCTCGCCTTCGTGAGGCGGACGCACCTTGCACTCGATGACATCGCCAGTCTTCAGACCGAACTTCTTGACGAAGCTGGATGCTACATAAACATCGTCCGGTGAAGAAAGATAATTGTAATCGCTGCTGCGCAGGAATCCGTAGCCCTCTGAAATCACTTCGAGCACACCGTTGGATTTCACGAGATTGCTGAAATCGTAGGCTGGTGCTTCCTGCTTGTTCTTGGTTGCAGGGGCAGCAGCTGCAGGTGTGTGCTGGTGAGAAGTCTGTGGAGTGGTAGGACGGTCGAAGATGTCGACAGTAGGAATGGCAGCCTGGTCTTCGATAGGAATGTCGACTACCGGGATGAAATCGGTTCCGTCGCCCGGATCACCCTTCCAGGTTCCGTCTGCATCGAGTTCTACCTTCATACCTTCAGTATAGTGGATAGGAGCTGACTCCTGTTTCTTATCGGTTGCAGTTTTTTCAGTAGCTTCTTCCTTTGCCTCCTCAGCTGTAGCCGGAGCGGCTTCCGGAGCTGGAGCTGCTGCTGCTGCGTTCTGTGCATTCATCTTAGCCTGGAGCATCGCCTGCAAATCGCCGCTGATGTTAGCGCTCTCAGCGTTTCCGGCAGAGAACTGCTCTTCAGGAACGGCAGCTTGCTCAGGTGCTGCCTGCTCAGGAGCAGTCTGCTGGTTATCGGCAGTTGCCTCTTCCGGCTGTTCTGCCTCAGTAGCAGCCTGCTGTTTAGCCTTCTCCTGTGCATCTTTCGCCATCTGCGCTTCTATCTCGGCTTTTACCGCCTGATGCTTTCTGATGGCAGCTGCTCTGGCTTCTGCAATGGCTTCGAGTTCAGCCTTGCTTCTTCTGCCGCGGTGTTTCGGAAAGTTGGCAAGTACCTGAGCCTCGATGTCTTCGCCTGATTGGTTTAGAGTCTGCTTCTGGGCAGATGATTGTAAACTCTGCTCTGCCGGGCTGAACTGGATTTCTTCCTCAACCGCTGGGGCTGGGGCAGTTTCGTTCATAGCCTGAGGAGCAGTCTCGCCGCCGTTAGGACCCAATACCTGGTTCTTCTGCACGTCGAAATTCTCTCCTTCATTGCCGTGTACGGAATAAACACGGTCTTCTTTCTTGGTTGCAATGCGGGTGCGCTTGCGCTTAGGGGCTGCTTCAGGAGCTGGCTGTTCTGCCTGGGCGTCGAGAATGGCGTAGACGATAGTTCCCTTGTTATCGCTCTTCTTTACCTTGGCTCCAAGTTCCTTGGCAATGTCCTTCAACTGAACGACACTCTTTGCTTGTAATTCTTCTTTGCTATACATATATTATATATTGTATATTAATGATTTTCTTTCTGAAATGTCGCGTTTCTGAATGGAAACACGGTATTGATTGATAAATTCGTGTGCAAAGATAATTAAAAAATTTGTTTCTGCCAAATATTTTGCCTATCTTTGCACAAAAAAAATAAAAATGGCTAGTCAAATACCCTATTTAGACGTTCAAAACCTCACCAAACGCTTTGGTGCACAGGTTCTTTTTGATAATATTTCCTTCTCTATCGCTGAAGGACAGAAAGTGGGACTCGTGGCGAGAAACGGCACGGGAAAGTCTACGCTCATGTCGGTGCTGATGGATAAAGAGGGGCACGAGAGCGGAGACATCATCTACCGACGCGATTTGAAGGTGGGCTATCTGGAGCAGTCGCCGCAGTTTGATCCGGAGGAAAGTGTGCTGCAGGCGTGCTTCAATCATGAGGATGATCCGGAGAAGGTGCTGAAGGCGAAACAGATTCTCACACAGCTGCACATTACCAACCTGGAACAGCCGATGGGACAGCTCAGCGGCGGACAGCAGAAGCGAGTGGCGCTGGCGAATGTGCTGATTACGGAACCCGACTTCCTGATGCTGGACGAGCCGACCAACCACCTGGACCTGGAGATGATAGAGTGGCTGGAAGGTTATCTGAACCGCGGCAACAAGACCATCTTCATGGTTACGCACGACCGATTCTTTCTGGACAAGGTGTGCAATACGATTCTGGAACTCGACGACCGCACCATCTACACCTATCGTGGCAATTATGCCTATTATCTGGAGAAGAGGCAGGAGAGAATGGACAATCTGAGAGCCGAAATTCAGCACTCGAAGAATCTCTACCGAAGGGAACTCGACTGGATGCGCCGCCAGCCTCAGGCGCGCGGACACAAGGCGAAATACCGCGAGGATGCTTTCTACGAGCTGGAGAAGGTGGCGAAGCAGCGCATAGAAGACAGGCAGGTAAGGCTGAAGGCTTCTACCGTTTATATAGGTTCGAAGATTTTTGAATGCCAGTATGTGAGCAAGGCTTTCGACGACAGGGGGCAGAAGAAGGTGATTCTCGACAACTTCTACTACAACTTTGCCCGCTTCGAGAAGATGGGCATTGTGGGTAATAACGGAACGGGAAAATCGACCTTCATCAAGATGCTGCTGGGCGAGGTTCAGCCCGACAGCGGCAAGTTTGACATCGGCGAGACGGTTCGCTTCGGCTATTTCTCGCAGGAGGGACTGAAATTCCGTGAAGACCAGAAGGTGATTGACGTGATTACGGAGATTGCCGATTACATAGATCTGGGCGGCAAGCACATGACGGCTTCGCAGTTTCTGCAGTTCTTCCTCTTTACGCCCGAGGAGCAGCACAACTACGTTTACAAGCTGAGCGGCGGCGAGAAGCGCAAGCTTTACCTCTGTACGGTGCTGATGAGGAATCCGAACTTCCTGGTGCTGGACGAGCCGACCAACGACCTCGACATCCAGACGCTGCAGGTACTGGAAGAATATCTTCAGAATTTTGCGGGTTGCGTCATCGTGGTGAGCCACGACCGCTATTTCATGGACAAGGTAGTAGACCATCTGCTGGTTTTCAAGGGCGAAGGCGAAATACAGGATTTCCCAGGCAACTATACGCAGTACAGGGAATGGAGCCGGATGCAGGCGAAGGACGAGGCGGAACAGGCGAAACCGGCAAAGAGCGGAAATGCAACGGCAGAAAGCGACGGAGCAGGCACGGCAAAGCGCGACGCCAACTTTGAGAACAAGCGCAAGATGAGCTACAAGGAGAAGCGCGAATATGAGCAGCTGACCCAGGAAATAGATGCGCTGACCGAGGAACAGAAGAAGCTGGAAGAGGAACTCTGCAGCGGAAATCTATCGGTTGAGGAACTGACGGAGAAAAGCAAGCGCCTGCCTGAAATCAAGGATGAACTTGATGAGAAGGAAATGAGATGGCTGGAACTGGCTGAAATGCTCTAGACTTTGAACTTTGAGCGTTGAACATTGAACTTTATGATTAGTTGATGTGCGGCCGTTAATAATAAACATTTATAAAAGAAAATAGAAAGAATGGAAATTAAGAAATCAGAATTTACAATATCGGCTCCACGAGTGAGCATGTGTCCGAAAGATACGAAGGCTGAATATGCTTTCATCGGCAGAAGTAATGTGGGAAAATCGAGCCTCATCAATATGCTCTGCAACCACAAGGGTTTGGCTAAGACTTCAGCCACACCGGGTAAGACGCTGCTTATCAACCACTTCATCATCAACAACGAATGGTATCTGGTTGACCTTCCTGGCTATGGTTTCGCCAAGCGTTCGAAGACCGTACAGAAGCAGCTGGAACAAATGATAAGCAGTTATATTCTGCAGCGCCAGCAGTTGGCTAATGTCTTTGTGCTCATCGACGTGCGCCACGACCAGCAGAAGATAGACCGCGAGTTTGTAGACTGGCTGGGCGAGAGCGGCGTTCCTTTCTGCATCGTCTTTACCAAGGCCGACAAGTTGGGTCCGGTCAAGGCGCGCATGAATGCGGAGAAATGGATGCATGCGCTGGAAGACCGCTGGGAAGCACTTCCACCTTATTTCATTACCAGTAGTGAAAAGAAGATGGGACGCGACGAGGTGCTCGACTATATTGACGAAATCAACAAATCGCTCGCCGGAGAATAATCTTTCGGGAGAGAATAAACCAACAGAGAATGAAACAGATTAATTGGGGATTTATCGGCTGCGGAGAAGTAACCGAAAAGAAAAGCGGACCGGCTTTCAACGAAGTGGAGGGTTCGCAGGTGGTGGCTGTGATGAGCCGAAGCGAGAACAAGGCACGCTGCTATGCTGAGCGCCATCATGTGCGCAAATGGTACACGGATGCATCGGAATTGATAGAAGATCCCGATGTGAATGCTGTTTACATCGCCACGCCACCTTCTTCTCACGCCACCTTCGCTATCATGGCGATGCGTGCGGGCAAACCCTGCTACATAGAGAAACCGCTGGCAGCGAGCTACAACGACTGCATCCGCATCAACCGCATCAGCGAGCAGACGGGTGTTCCCTGCTTTGTAGCTTACTATCGCCGTTATCTTCCTTATTTCCAGAAGGTAAAGGAGATTATCGAGAGCGGAACCATCGGTAACGTGGTGAATGTTCAGGTGCGCTTCTCGGTTCCTCCGCGCGATCTCGACTTTCAGAGCGGCAAGGAAATGCCTTGGCGACTGCAGCCGGATATTGCGGGCGGCGGCTATTTCTACGACCTGGCTCCTCATCAGATAGATTTGCTCCAGAATCTGTTTGGTGTGATTACCCGTGCGCACGGCTATCCTGCCAACAGAGCGCATCTTTATCAGGCTGAAGATACGCTCTCGGCGTGCTTCTTCTTTGAGAGCGGAATTCCGGGCAGCGGAAGCTGGTGCTTCGTGGGACATGAGAGTGCGAAGGAAGACTGCATCGAGGTGATTGGCGAGAAAGGTTCGCTCTCATTCTCGGTGTTCACTTACCAGCCGATAGAAGTGATTACGAGCGAAGGAAAGAACTTGATTACGGTTCCGAATCCGCCTTATGTGCAGCTGCCGCTCATCAAGAGTGTGATTCAGCATCTGCAGGGAATAGGAAAATGCGACTGCACCAGCGTTTCGGCTACGGCTGTTAACTGGGTGCTGGACCGAGTCTTGTGGAAGAACTGATTTTTTACAAAATCATCATCAGGATTAGTGCGTAAGTTATGAAGAGATGTTTCTGTATAGTAGGATTTATCTGTTCTCTTGCCTACACTTCGGCAAGGGCAGGGGAGCCCGTGGATTCTACCATGCTGGGAACGCTCTTCAACAAGACGATGTTCATGTCCAATTCCCAGGACAGCCTCGTGAAAGAGCGCCATCGCAAAACCTTCTTCCATCAGGTGGGAGATGTGTTCACCCGGTTCTTCAGAGAATTCAACAGTACGGATTCGGCTTATATCGAAGACCAGCATTACAATTATACGGTGATGCTGCAGAACACCAATACCTACGAAGAATATACGCTCAGAAACAGCGAAGGACAGAGCATTTCCTTCTCGCCTGATCCTTCTTACCGCCTGGGGCCTTATCTGGGCTGGCGATGGGTGTTTCTGGGTTATACGTTCGACCTGAAGCACATTAATTTCAGGAATAACCACACTAATAAAAAGGAGTTTGACCTGAGCCTCTACAGCAGTCTGCTGGGAATAGACCTGTTCTGGCGACAGACGGGAAATGACTATCATGTTCTGCGGATGAATCTGGGTGAGCACATCGATTGTGACCCTATCCGCAAGGCTCCTTTCGACGGTTTCAAATCGAGCATCAAGGGATTCAATCTTTATTACATCTTCAACCATCGCCGCTTCTCTTATCCTGCCGCCTATTCGCAGAGTACGGTGCAGCGGAGAAGTGCCGGTTCCATGCTTCTGGGAATCGGTTACACGGAGCATGAACTGGAGGTGGACTGGGATAAACTGACCAATCTTGTAGATGAACGGCTGAACAAAAATCAGACAAACGGGGGAACTCCGGAAGCCAAGATAGACAGTTCGCTGATGTTCAGCAAGGTGAAATACAGCGATGTGAATGTAACCTGCGGCTATGCTTACAACTGGGTTTTCGCCAAGAACTGGCTCTTCAACGCTTCACTCTCGGTAGGTGTGGCTTACAACAGCTCGAAATCGGATAATGAAAGGGAACATCTGGACATTACCAACTTCAGTTTCAAGAATGTGAACCTGGATGGAATAGGCCGCTTCGGTATTGTGTGGAACAACACGCATTGGTACGCGGGCGCCAGCACCATCATCCATTCCTACAACTATAAGAAAAAACAGTTTTCTACCAACAATTCGTTTGGCTCACTCAATATTTATGTGGGTGTGAACTTCGGCAGGAAACGTCATCATTAACATATAAAAAGAGAAGAGATGAAAATATTTACGAAAATGGCAGCTGTCGTGCTGGCTTGCGTGCTGGCTGTTCCGGGAGAAGCCAAGGTGAATGTGGCTTATCAGCGGCAGGACAGTCTGCGGATTGTAGGACTGCTGCAGCAGGCAAGGGCGATGAAGAAGAAACCAGCCAGTTGGATGCTCTGGTTCGGCAAGCAGATGGCGGGCGTTCCTTATGTGGGTGGCACGCTGGACCGGACGAAGGAAGAGGTGCTCATCGTGAACACCCGTGAGCTGGACTGCACCACATACGTAGAGATGGTTACGGCGCTCACCCTGTGCGCCAAGAAGAACGAGACTTCTTTCTCGGCTTTCTGTGAACATCTCCGAAATGTGCGTTATGTGGGCGGAGAGATTTCCTATGTGAAGCGCCAGCATTATTTCACGATTTGGATGGATGCAAACGAGCGCGAGGGAATCGTGAAGAATATTGCGCCCAATCCTCCTTTCTCGGCTGTTCAGACCGTGAACATCAACTGGATGAGTACGCATGTTTCGAGCTATAAGATGCTTAAGGCTCATCCGGAATGGAAATCGGGAATCAGAAAACTGGAACAGAGTGTGAACGGCAAGCGTTACCGTTATGTTCCGAAGGGCAAGATTGTCAACACGGCAGTTTTCCGCAACGCTATTCACGATGGTGACATTATCGCCATCATTACCAACAAGAAGGGGATCGACACGACCCACATCGGTATTGCTTCCTGGCACAAAGACGGATTGCATCTGCTCAATGCCAGCAGCATTCACAAGAAGGTGATTGATGAACCGATGACACTTTATACTTACATGCACAAACATCCGGTGCAAATAGGAATCAGGGTTTGCAGAGTTCTGTAAAAAATATTAGAAAAGAAAAGATAAATGGAAGAGAAAAAGAATTTTGAAGCGATTTTCAAGGAAGATCTTTATCAATATCTGCTGGGTATTGATAAGGTAGATGCTCATTTGCCGGAAGCTCCGGATTTGGAAGAGTTGTGGCAGAAAGTAGTCGAGAGTTATCTGCCTGATGCGATTCGCGAGTTTGCCAAATATCCTACGGTTTCATTGGGTTGGATCATGTATGTAGGAATGGCGCTTGCCAAGTATTGGGATGAGGATTGGGAACTCTACAGCAAGGTAGAGAATCATTATGAATATCTTCGTGACAGAATAGATTTCGACCACATGGATGATTACATCTGCGAAAAGGTTCTGCTGCTGAATGAGGAAGCGCATAAGGCTGTGACGAATGTAGTGGCAGAATGTGCTTCGCGCTCTTACAGTAAGCTGATTCATCTGAATCTGCAGCCTGGAAGCGAGGAAGCCTTCCGTGGTTTCGTTGCCGCCCTTCACCAGATGTTCCTCATGGGAATAGCCGTAGAGCTAAAAATGCTGGGTTACCACATGACTAAAATGTAAAAGAAAGTCCGTAGGCGTTCTGTTAAAATGCCTACGGACTTTCTTACTTATTACTAAAATTATCACTTCATTTTCTTGAGATTTTCTCCAGCGCGGGAATCGCCGAGTTCCTGGGCTTTCTTCAGGTTCTTGATGGCCTCTTCCTTATTTCCTTTCTCCTTCTGGAGCAAACCTAAGAGAAGGTAGCCGTCAGCATATTCAGGAGCCAACTCTATACAATGGATGGCTGCGCTGATTCCTTCATCATAACGCTTTACACGCAAGTCAAGACTTGCCCATTCTGCAAAATATGTAGGCTCTTTAGGAGCCAGGTAACAGGTGCGGGCAATATCAAGCAGGGCTGGCTGCCACATGCGTAACTTGGTTTCGCATTGGTAACGGGTGTAGAAGAAGGCTGGCGAAACAGGACGGGCAATCGAATCGTACATATTATAATCCTGAATAGCACGGCGGAATTCACCCTGCTCCTTCAGAAATTCTCCACGTGCCAGATAATAATTCGCAACCATTCCGGTCTTGCTTCCAACGCTTACCGCACTATCGAGCAAAACCTCAATCTCCTTGGCTGGAGCCTTGAGATTCTTCTTAGCCTGGGCAGCCTCAAAATAGAGTTCGCCGCTGAGAAGTGAAGTATTGGTCAAATCCATGAAAGTATCGTAAGCTTTCTGATACTCACCCTTTACAAAATTAATCTGCGCTTCCTGATGGCGGTAAATAGGCTGAGCCTTGATTTCGTATGCCTTCTGAGCCTCAGCTATGGCCTTATCAAGCGTCCAGTCCTTATAAACAGAATCGCCCTTGTAAATAATCTTCTGATAAATCAGGTCGGCATAGTTGGAATGAGCCTCATCCTTGGCAGCCGATTTCTTAATGCCTTCTTCCATCAGTTTGGCAGCTGCTTCATATTCGGCCTTATCTGTCAGATAAGTGGCTTTCTCCTTGTAACCGAAGGCTGAAGTAGGGAATTTGCTGATAAACTCATCGCTATATTTCGCATACACATCAGCTGTAGTCTGGCCTTTCTTCAGAGTCATCATCGTCATCGCTTCGTTCTCTGTATCAGGAAGAGCTGTACGGATGGTGGTTTCGCGAAGTGCTGCGTCAAGACTCGAAAGACCGGTTACTTTCAGCTGCTTGGCGTAGTTGGCGTCGATGGCCGTAACCTGACCATTGCTGTGCATCAGACCGATGACTTGACCGTTCTTGTTGGCAAACGGACAACCTACTGCATTTTCGGGAGCACTATTCGAGAAGATGTAATAGTTGTACGTAGTCTTGAACTTCTCTACGCTGCTGATGTCCTCCTGCTGGTAAGCCGGCTTCTTGATAGAATAAGGAACCAGCCAGACCTTGTCGCCAGCAGCCGATTCCTTGGTTGCGATAGGGGCAGCAACTGTAGAGGCGTTGATGCGGAATTTTGCCACATCGTAGAGTTCGTCGGCTCCCATGATAGCCTCAACAGGAATCGATTTGCCGGAAGCGTCAACAACGCTAGCCTTTACAGCTCCGACAAATGGCTTGAAGGTGCTGATAGCCGTTCCCTTGTTGTCGATAAAAACACCTTGTGTAGAGGCGATAATGTCGCCTTTCTGATTGAAAGTAGTCAAGGTGAAAACGCTCTTAGCCAGTTTCTGGACCGAACCCGGCTGGGCATAGAGGGACGATGCTCCGAGCATCAGTCCCATCATGATCATATTTATTTTTTTCATAATCTTATTTGTGTTGCTTGTGTTTATTGAGCAACTCCTTAGCATTTGCCAGGGCAGCAGGCGTAATGTCGCTTCCGCTGAGCATCTGGGCGATTTCTTCTATACGCTGCTGCTCGTTGAGTTCCTTCATGTGAGAAAGAGTTCCCTCTTCGGTTTCTTCTTTCAGAACCTTGTAATGATGGGTTCCCATGGAAGCAATCTGAGGCAGGTGGGTGATGGAAATAACCTGACGGTTCAGGTTGCCCATCTCTGTCATGATTTCCGCCATCTTTTCAGCAATCTTACCGCTTACTCCCGTGTCGATTTCATCGAAGATGATGGTTGGCAGTTTTACGGCTCCGCTAATCATGGCCTTCAGAGAAAGCATGACGCGGGCGATTTCTCCACCGGAAGCAACCTGACTCACCGGCTGGAGAAGCGTGCTCTTGTTGGCGCTGAACAGGAAATTGACCTTGTCAACACCATCTGAACTGAGCGGCTTGGCGGAGAATGAAATTTCGAAGCGGACGTTTGGAATTCCCAGAGGAATGAGACGTTTCTTCATTTCTTCTTCTATCTTTCTTGCCGATTTCGTTCGGATGGCAGTCAGATCACCAGCCAGCTTTTCAGCCTTGGCAAGCAGAAGGGCAACTTGCTTTTCCAGCTCTTCTATGTCTTCATCTCCATTATCTATGTGCTGCAACTGTTCGTTGATTCGCTCGCGAGTGGCGATGAGTTCTTCTACATTTTCCACATGGAATTTCTGCTGGAGCGAGTAGAGCTGGTCAAGCCGGGAATTGATGGTTTCAAGCCGGTTCGGGTCAAACTCTATATTGTCAACGCTTCCGCTTATTTCCTGGGCAATATCCTTGAGTTCTATATAGCTGCTCTGCATTCGTTCAGCCACCTCCTTCACATCCGGATAAACCTCCTTGATGTTGTCAATCTGCTGGGCTGCATTCTTCAGTTTGTCGAGAATGCTGCCGTCTTCGCCCGAGAGTGCATTATCTGCTTCATAGAGAGCAGTCTTGATGTCTTCAGAATGGCTCAGGGTTTCTGCTTCCTGTTCCAGTTGCTCAAGTTCGCCTTCCTGCAGGTTTGCATCATCCAGTTCCTTAAACTGGAAGCGCATGAATTCCTCGTTCTCCCTGTTCTTTGCGATTTCCGCTTTCAGGTCTTCCAGCTGCTGCTTAGCCTTTTTATAGTTCTTGTATTCGTCAAGATAAGCCTTCTTCTGCTTTTCATCGTGGGCAATAATGTCGACCACGCTAAGCTGGAAGTCTTCCTTCTGCAGTAGGAGGTTCTGGTGCTGCGAATGAATATCAACGAGCTGTTCGCCCAGTTCTCTCATCTTGCTCAGGGGGACGGGCGTGTCGTTGATGAAGGCACGGCTCTTTCCGGCAGCTGTCAGTTCGCGGCGGATGATGGTGTCTTCTGCATCATAATCAATATCGTTAGCATCGAAGAAATCCTGCATTCCGTATTTTGACAGGTCGAAGTGGGCTTCTATCACGCATCGGTCTCTTCCTGCCTTGATGGCCTTGCTGTCAGCACGGTTGCCCAGAAGCAGTCCGATGGCTCCGAGAATGATGCTCTTTCCGGCACCCGTCTCGCCCGTGATGACTGAGAATCCTGGATAAAGAGGAATGTCCAACTCGTCAATCAACGTGAAATTCTTGATGTATAATTGCTTGAGCATAATTTCTTATCTTATTGTTTTAAAGGAACTTAACCTATCTAGGAAGAATTTTTGATTTATCATCCGAGAAGTTGCCTAGAATCATTCTGCATATAGCCTTATTCCTTGATTTTGTCCCAATATGAGTTTTGAGAAGGATTGATGGAGAAGAGTAGCTCATAAATGCTTTCTTTCTCTTTCTGAGTGCCATGTTTCTGATAGATGTTAGCAAGCTCGTCCTTCTTATAGTCGGTCCAGATTTGTGGCAGCAGACAGAGCGGTCTGTCTGTACGTGCCTTCTTCAGATCCTGGAGCAGGGTGTTGGTGATTTCAGTTCTGCCTCGTTCCACATTATTCGCCATTTCATCGAGCCCTTTTCTGTAATAGTTGTATTGCAGCATTCTGAAAGGTTCCATGGCTCCGTCGAGATAATCGGAAATGATGGCGAACCGGTTTCTGTTGTCACTAAACGCTTTCCAGCCCGGAAAATCAAGATTCTGGGCGTTGTTGGTGAGGTTCATGCAACGTTGCAGAATGTCTTCACCACCTTTAGGCGCAAAACTGTCAAGATCTAAACCGATGATGAGGTAAGCATAGTAGGCGAGCAGAGCCGTTAGCTGGTTGTCAATCCGCTCTTCGGTAAACTCCAGTTGGTCGAACTCGGCAAACTTGAACGTGAAGTTTTCATCCACATTATTATATAAGGTGGACGTATAGGCTGAATTGTAGACGGGACGGTTGGCCTGGATGAGCGCCTTGCAGGTAAAGATATTCTGGTCTTTATCATACTTGCTTACCGTGATATTGAAGTTGCACACGATGCGCTCGTTCTTCCTGAATTGAAGATTCGTCCATTGCCTGTCGTTCACAAACTGCTCAAGAGTTTGCTGCAGATTATCGAATACACGTTTTTCCGTGCCCTGAATCTGGGCATGGTTGATGGTAATCTTAGCCTGTAACTCCTGAGCGGCTGATGTGATAGGACTACAAGAGATGAGCCAGCTCGTTGATAATGTCGCGAGCCACTTCAGTTTTCGGTTTCTTCTCATATTCTTTCTTACCCTCTTCAGAAATAATCGTTATCTGGTTGTCATCCGTACGGAATGTGGTTCCCGGATTGCGAGTAGAGTTAAGCACGATGAAATCGGCATTTTTCTTTTTGCGTTTTTTCTGTGCATTAGCCTCTTCGTCGTTGGTTTCCAAGGCGAAAGCCACAATTCGCTGATGTTTTTGTTTCATCTTGCCAAGGGCTGCGGCAATATCGTGAGTAGGGACGAGTCGGAGTTCCAGATCATCTTTCTCGCGTTTAATTTTCCTGTCAGCAATCTCGCTTGGCTTGAAATCAGCAACAGCAGCACAGAGAATGGCTGCATCGGTTGAGGCAAAAGCTTTAGTGGCTGCCTGATACATTTCCTCGCAACTTTCTACATCGATGCGATGAATGGCTTCGGAACAGCTGAGCGAAACCGGACCTGCAACCAGCGTAACCTCAGCACCACGACGGCAGCACTCTTCAGCAAGGGCAAAGCCCATTTTGCCGGAAGAATAATTGCCGATGAAACGTACCGGGTCAATCTTTTCGTAAGTTGGTCCGGCTGTAATCATGATCTTCTTGCCTTTCAAATCGAGCTTATCGCTTTCTTTTTTCTTGTAGTTTTCTGATGCAGCTTCATCGGTCTCTGCATTCTGCTGAGCCTGTTCATCGAAGAATCTGTCAAGGCATTCTACGATAATATCAGGTTCTTCCATGCGTCCCTTTCCTTCCAGTCCGCTTGCCAGGAATCCCACTTCGGGTTCTATGATGTGATTTCCATAGCCCAGAAGTGTTTTCATGTTGGCTTGGGTTGAAGGATGCTTATACATGTCGAGGTCCATGGCTGGAGCGATGAAAACAGGCGCTTTCATCGACAGATAGGTTGTGATGAGCATGTTGTCAGCAATTCCGTGAGCCATCTTTCCCATGGTAGAGGCTGTGCAAGGAGCGATGAGCATGGCGTCGGCCCACAGACCAAAGTCTACGTGCGAATTCCAGGTTCCATCGCGCTGCGAGAAGAATTCGCTTACCACAGGCTTGTGCGTAAGAGCCGAAAGTGTGATGGGAGTGATAAACTCCTTTCCTGCAGGCGTAATGACTACCTGCACTTCGGCTCCGCGCTTGATGAGACCTCGTATGATGAGGCAAGACTTGTAGGCTGCAATAGAGCCCGTAATGCCCAATACGATTTTCTTTCCTTTTAACATGAATTTTTCTAACTGTTAAGAAATAAATCCGAGTTTCGCAAGAGGTTTGTTCTTCAACTGCTTGCGAAAGTCCGGTAACAATTATTTTCCCATTCTCTTGTTGAATTCACGAAGGCGGATGCGGGTAAGTACCTGCTTGGTATTGTTGGTGAAATCGCTTCCCAAGACCCATGTAAAGTAACCCGGGTCTTTGGTCAGAATCTCAGCCACATCCCATCCTTTGTATTTGCCGAAGTTGAATACTTCGTGCTTCAAAGGATTTCCGTTCTCATCGTTTACAACGTTGCCCTGGGCGTCTTTTACCTCTTCCCAAACGATGCGTCCGGCGAAATCTACATTATCCTTCTGCTTAGAGAAATCGGCAAGTTCATCCATGTTGTTGTTGAGCACGCGCTCAGGTTCATCCTGCACGCCTGGAGCATACTTGTCGAGCTCGCCCATGAGCACGCGGTAAGTAGCCTCTGTATCCTGATCTGCACGATGAGCTTCGAAATCTTCCTCCATCTTTCTGCCGCAATAGAACTTGTAGGCAGCAGCCAGGTTACGGCGTTCCATCTTCATGAAGATGGTCTGCGCGTCGATGAGACGGCACTTGTTGAAATCGAAGTCGATTCCAGCACGCAGGAATTCTTCTGCGAGCATCGGTACATCGAAGTGGTTGGAATTGTAGCCTGCGAAATCGCAACCTGTAAATTCCTTCTCTAATGTGGCAGCCAGCTGCTTGAAGGTTGGCGCATCTTTAACATCTTCGTTGCTGATGCCTGTAAGGGCAACTACTTCGGCAGGAATCTCCTTGCAAGGATTTACGAAGAGGTTCTTGCGGTCTTCAGTTCCATCAGGCATTACCTTGATGTAAGAAATCTGTATAATACGATCCTTGATCATGTCAAGACCCGTTGTCTCCAGGTCGAACACGATCAGAGGCTTTGTCAAATTGAGTTTCATTTTTGTAGAAATACTTTTCTTTTTGTTGTTTCAGAGAAAGCCCGTGCTCCTTTAGTCGTTAAGGAGCATAGGCATGATGAGCATCAGAATATCTTCGTTCTCAGGCTGTTCTGCTGGTACGATGATTCCGGCACGGCTTGGGTCTGCCAGCTGGATGATGATGTTGTCGCTTGTGAGATTGCTCAGGATTTCCATCAGACTGCTTCCCTTGAAGCCGATGCTGATAGGAGAGCCGTTGTATTCGCAAGACAACTGTTCCTTTGCAGATGTTGAGAAGTCAATATCCTCAGAAGAAACCTCGAAACGGCCTGACTCGATGTGGAAACGGATGAGCTGGCTGCTCTCGCTTGCAAATGGCAATACGCGGCGCAAAGCACTCTGCAAGCCTCTGCGGTCTACTGTAACCTCGTTAGGGTTGTTTGGAATGACAGAGTTGTAGTTAGGGTAGCGGCCATCAATCAGTCTGCATCTCATAACGCCGTCAGTAAACTGGATTTCTGCGCTTCGGTCATCAAACTTGATGATAGCGTCGTCACCGTCCTTGCTCAGAATGTTCTTCAGCAGAGAAGCTGGCTTCTTAGGCAAGTTGAATGCTGAAGGAGATTCGCTCTTGATAGTGAAGTTCTTGCTGCGAACCAGCTTGTGACCATCGCTTGCTACGATAGCGAGAGCATCTGCTGTCAGGTCGAAGTAAATACCGTTCATGACAGGGCGCAACTCATCGTTGGCTGTAGCGAAGAGCGAGCGTGAAATGTTGTTGATCAGCATTTCTGTAGGCAAAGAAACGGTGGTGCAAGCATCGTTCATGCTCTGTGTGCGAGGATATTCCGCTGCGCTCTGACCTGTGAAGTTGTAAAGACCGTTCTGGTAAACAATCTTGATGGCAACGGCTTCTCCGGCAGCATCCACATCGAAGTGAAGAGGCTGCTCAGGCAGTTCCTTCAACGCATCGAGGATTACGCGGTTAGGCACACAAAACTCACCTTCTCCATCGTGGTCGGTAAGAGCGAGTGTACTCTTGATGACATTATCACTATCGCTAGCTGTGATGCTCATTTCACCGTTAGCAACTTGGAAAAGGAAACAATCGAGGATTGGCAACGAATTCTTGCTTCCAATCACTTTTGCGAGCATGTTGAGCTTGCTGCTCAATGCAGAACTTGATACTGTAAATCTCATGAGTATTTTATTTAAATTTTATTTTGTTTTCTGTTTCACCTTAATTTAATTAGGCAATATCACCTAATTGAGCACAAAAATACAAAAAATATCGCTGATAAGCAAAAATAATTGGAGAAAAGTTCTAGTTTTTGAACTATTTTTAGTAATTTCGCAGTCAGAAAGAAAAAAACACCCTTTAAACAAAGGAAAAACTTTAAATATTATCATATGGAATTACAAGGAAAAGTTATTGCCGTTTTGCCTGAAAAAAGCGGCGTCTCTGCAAGAGGAGAGTGGAAAGCTCAGTCGTTCGTAATTGAAACCCACGAGCAGTATCCAAAGAAATTGTGCTTTGATGTTTTCGGAGCAGACCGTCTGGCTCAGTTCAACATTCAGAGTGGTGAGGAACTTCTGGTTTCTTTCGATATTGATGCTCACGAGTATCAGGGCCGTTGGTACAACAGCATCCGTGCCTGGAACATCCAGCGTGTTGACCCTAACGCCGTTGCTGGTGCTATGGGCGGAATGCAGCCAGGTGCGTTTCCTCCAGTAGGTGCTCCTGTAGCTCCTGCTCAGCCAGCAGCTCCTGCTAATGGCGCAACTGCAGCATTCCCTCCAGTTCAGCCTGCAGCTCCTGCAGCAGAGGGTGGTAGCGCAGATGATCTTCCTTTCTAAAAACAGAAAAGTAAGATAAAAATAAGAGCACTTCGCCTGAGACTTTCTTCTGTCTCGGATGAAGTGCTCTTTTTTTATTCATAATCTTATATTTCTCTTTATCAACTGTTTTCTATTCTCTGCGTCTCTTCTCAAAGAATTGTTTCGAAGCGGCAAAGAAGAGGAGAACGGAAGCTGCATTTTCTATAGCAACCATCCAGAATGTTCCGTTGTAACCGAAATGTTCTGCCACAACTCCGCCTAGCAGACAGCCGATTCCGAAGCCCAAATCCCAACCTGTAAGAATGCTGCTGTTTGCCGTTCCACGCTGGTCGTGACGAGCCACATTAATGAACATGTTGAGAAAGGCTGGGTAAAGATGACCGTTGCCCAGGCCGATAAGACAAGCCGAAAGATAATAGGCTACCGGGTGCTTGACGGCAACAAAGATGATGAAACCAACAAGCGAAAGCAGCATTCCTTCGGCCGCATTCTGGGTAAGTTTGCCCTGGCTCAAGGCTTTTCTGCCTTGCAGTCTTGAGAGGAACAGACCCATGGAAAGAAGGGCGAAAAAAGTACCCGTTCCGCCCGTAATTCCGAGTTCCTCCTTGCTGTAGATTGCGAGATAATTGCTCAGAACGCCCCAGCAGAAACCGAACATGGCGATGTTGATGGCAAGGAGCCAGGCACGCGTCAGGAAGAAGCGGTCGAGAGAAAGCTTCTCCTTGTTCTTAACGATTTCCTTTTCGGGGAGGCGGATGGTTCCTGCAATCACAACTGAGGCTATCGCCACGATGAAAGCTATCCAGAAGAGAATCATGTAACTGTCTACCGCATTATGGAGATAGATTCCGATGGATGGAGCAATCGCCATGGCAAAATTGTTGCTCAGTCCGTAGAGTCCGATTCCTTCATTTCTCCTACTTGCCGGAAGAACGTCGATGGCGCAGGTGCTGTTGGCAACCGTTACGGCTCCGAACGGACCTCCGTGCAGGGTTCTGCAGATGGCAAACATCAGGATGGTGCTGGCTGCAATATAGCCGGCAAAGAAGATGGCGAAGGCCGAGAGACAGACCATCAGAACCTTCTTGCGCGAAAAGCTGTCAACCACATATCCGCTGAATGGACGAATGATGAGGGCGGCAACCGTATAGCCGCTCAGCACAATTCCAATCACATCTTTCGTGGCTCCAAAATTTTCGCTCAGATAGAGAGGGAGCAAAGGTGTGAGCAGATAGAAGGCGAAATACAGCAGAAAGTTGGTAGTCATCACCTTGATGTAGTTTGCATTCCAAAGTTTCTCTTTCATCATTTTTTAGAGTTTATCCTCACTTTTAGAGTTTGTCCTCATTATTAGAGTTTGTCCGCCAGCCAGGCGTCGATGAGTTTTCGGGCGATGGAAAGTTTCTCTGGGAGAATAGGGAGATTCTCTTTCGTGAACCATTTACCACGAGAGAGTTCTTCTTTCTGAAGATGAATTTCTCCGTCTACATATTCTGCCGAGAAGCCAATCATCAGACCGCTCGGATAAGGCCAAGGCTGGGAACCGAAATATTTCAAGTTTTTGATAGTCAGACCAGTTTCTTCCATTACTTCACGATGAACCGCCTCTTCCAGATTCTCGCCAGTCTCTACGAAACCAGCCACGAGACTGTCGAAATTTCCCTTGAAATTGCGAGCGTGTACCAGCAAGACCTGATCATCTTTCTTAATCAGAACGATAATGGCTGTGGCAAGCGAAGGCCAGACCTGTTTGCCGCATTCTGTACATTTCTTACTGATGTCGGTTGCCATTTTCATCGGAGCTCCGCACACGCCGCAGAATTGGGTATTCATATTCCAATAGTTGAGTTCCTGACACTTTCCTGCTTTCTGGTAAAGGGCGGAAGAGAGTTTGTAGAAACTAGGGCGCAAGCCGCACATTTCGTACTTCGGATTGCCGGTAACAGGCTCAGGAATGGTGAAGGTCTTCACCTCTGTTCCGTCTTCCATCGGAGTAATGTTGAGAATGTGAGTCCAAGGCTTTGTTGGGATTGGACTCTCTTCTGAACAAGGAATCGTATAGGTTCCGTCTTCTTTCTTTTCGAGCAAGAGATCAGTCTTGCAAAATATAAACCAATACTTCATTCTTTATTTTGAACTTATTTACTTTGAACTTTATAATATGCTTTTCCAGAAGCGTTTCGAGGTGCTATTTCTTCTTACCGAACAGCAATTCGAAATCGCGCTGGGCAGCAGGCTTGGTCCATGCTTCCGGCACAAACTTCCAGTTGTTGTTTGGTTTTGCATCAACCGTTCCCATCTTTTCAATTTCTTCCATCAGATAGTATCGCTGGTCGAGCTTGCTGCGGTAGATGATTCGGCTGTCAAGACTGTCTTTCGGGATTCCGGCACCCTTGGTAAGGAGTTCGCCGCCGCCATTTCCACGATAGCTGTTAACGGCTACCTTGTACCATTTCTTCTCATCGAAAGGTTCGCCGTTGCTCATGCGTAGAATCTTCACCTTCTCGCCATCTGGCTTGGTTACGTCAACTTCGTAATCGATTCCCGCAGCACTATCAAAGTTGAACGAGAGATTCTTGAAACCGAGGCGTTGCTGGTCGCCAACGGTCTTCTCATCGAGCAGCAGGAGATGGTCGCCCGGGCTCTTCATGGTGTTCACCCAGAGGTCGTAACTCATTTCCAGATGCTTTCTGATTTCTTCGCCCGTCATGCGCATTACGTAGAGCTGGTTCTCATATTTATAGAGATTGAACATGTCGCTCACGTAGATTGGGCCGGCTTTCAGAACCGCGTTGAACTGAAGAGGAGCGTTGAACGAAATGTCGGCATTTGTAATCTGCAACTGGAGGTTGAGGATGAAATCGTTGAAGGCAGAACTGCCGAAGAACTGGTCGCGGCTGTAGATGGTCGTCTTGAAGTTGCCAATCTGCTTGCCCACATATTTCTTTACTTCTGCAATCTGAGGTTCGAAAGTCTTCATGAAATCCTCGTCGATAGGACAATCTGTCACATCCACAATCTTGCCTGTCACCTTTTTGTCAGTTACCACCAGCTGCTTCTTTCCGTTCACCTTTTTCTTGTTGAGTGTGAGGGTAATTTCAGCATCAGCCACGCTTATGGCGTTGTTGGCAGGATCCAGGCAAACCACCTGCTTTCCATCAGTATTGGTTACGGTTTCGTTGTCGCGCGTATGGTCGTGGCCGAAGAGAATGAGGTCGAAGCCCGGCACTTCTTTTGCCACCTTGATAGAGGCGTCTTCATCATATTCGGCAGTCTGAATGCCTCCGTCTTTTCCGCTGTGGAAGAGGCCGATGATAACATCCGGTTTTTCATTCTCCTGGAGATACTTCACCCATTTGCGGGCGTTTGTTACCATATTTTCAAATTTCAGTCCGCTCCAGAGATTCTCCGTGAGCCAGTTTGGAATGGCAGGAGTAATCATTCCCAAGACTGCCACCTTCACGCCTTCGCGGTTCAGGATGAGATAAGGCTTAACGTATGGTTCGCCTGTAGAAGTGCTGATGATGTTGGAACCAAGAACTGGGCAATTGAGTTCTTTTATCCATTTGTCATAAACCGGATGACCCGTTTCAACATCATGATTGCCAAACACTTGTGCATCATACTTCATGTAGTTGACCACATCGGCAGCCACGTTTCTAGCCTCTGTGTTTACATAATTATAATAATAGCAGGTAGGCTGTCCCTGCAGAATATCGCCATTCTCCAAGAGGATGAGGTTATCCTTATAGTCTTTTCGCAAATTATTGACGTAGGAAGAAACGCGCGCCAAGGTTCCTGCTTTTGGCTTACGGTTGATGAAATCGTAAGGGAAGAAAGAGCCGTGCACATCGCTTGTCTCTATCACTCTCAGTTTTACGGTACGTTGTTGTGCCATCGCTTGTGAATTGAAAGTTAGCGCCAGAAGAAGCGCAGCAAATAATTGTTTCATATTAATTAATGTATATCTTTTGAGTAATGAAAGCCCATCAGTTGAGCTCTGTTTCTTATTTTCTCTGCAAAAGTACAAAAAAGAACTTAAATAGGCATACTTTTTGTTGGATATTTTTTAAAAACTAAAAAATAGGAGGTTTTATAATATGGCATTTGTTGATTATTACAAGATTCTCGGCGTAGACAAGAACATTCCGCAGAAGGATGTGAGAGCTGCGTATCGTAAACGTGCAAAACAGTTTCACCCAGATTTGCACCCTAACGACCCGAAGGCGAAGGCTAAGTTCCAAGCGCTGAACGAGGCGTATGAGGTGATTTCTGACCCAGATAAGCGTGCTAAATACGACCAGTATGGCGAACAATGGAAGAATGCTGATGCATTCGGCGGTTTCGGCGGAGCTGGTGGTGCAGGCGGTTCCGGAAGCTATGGTGGAGCAGGTGGAAATCCATTCGAGGGTTTCGACTTCAGCCAGTTTGGTGGAGGCGGAGGTTTCTCCAGCTTCTTCGAAAATCTCTTCGGAGGTCGTGGCAGAAGCCAGCAGTCTGCTGAAGGATTCGGTTCCGGCAATTTCGGCGGCTTTAATGGTTCTGCCGGTTATGGTAGCGGCTTTAATGGGGCTGGCTACGGAGCTGGTGCTGATTTCGGTACTGGTGGTTGTGGCGGCGGTTGCGGCCAGAATGGCCGTGCCAATAACGGCGAAATGAACATGAATGTGAATATCGACCTTTATACGGCTCTGCTGGGCGGCGAAGGAATCATTAAATTGAGTAATGGTTCTAAAATCAAACTGAAGATTAAGCCGGAAACACAGAATGGCACGAAGGTTCGTGTTCGCGGAAAAGGATACGACCGAGGTGACGGAACCTTTGGCGACCTGATGATTACTTACAACGTGAAGTTGCCAACCGGGTTGAATGATAAGCAGAAAGATTTGCTCCGTCAGATGAAGGATGCAAAGTAATTTCTAAAAGAAGGGAACGGGTTCCCGGACATGAGAACTTTCCCGAAACATGAAGGTAAAAAGAAACGCCCTGCAAGAAGGGAACATTCAGAAATGAAGTTCCTGATCTTGCAGGGCTTTTTTATTCTATTTAATCTTGCAGGGCTTTTTTATTCTATTTAATCTTGCAGGGCTTTTTTATTCTATTCTACGGCATTAATCTTCGACATGTTGAACGCAGAAACCTTGCCGTCTGGCGAAACGGTTGCGTTGATTTTGAAATGGTTGGTTTTCTTAGTACCGTCGGTAAGCTGAACTTCCTCACGTGCTGAGAACTGAACCTGATATTCATAATCTTCGTCACCCACCTCGCGCTTCTTGATCTTATAATCGTTGGTGAGGAACCAGTTCAGGTTGGTCACATCTTCCTTATAAAGCTTATTCATAAAGGTAACAACATCTGCCTTGGTAGCAGAATTCTTACCCAGAAGCGAAGAGAGAATGTCCTCGCATGAAGCCTGCAAACCATCAGCATCGCGGGTATTGATGCTTTGGAAGAAATGGCGGAACAGACTGCTTACCATATCTTTCTCTTCTGGCTGCAAATCTCTGCTCTTGGCTTTCTTCATCGCATTCTCAGCCTCTTCGATATGCGAACCGTCAGCATGAGCGGCAAGATAAGCCTGGTAAGCTTCTACATTATCAGCATTCTTGGCCACATTCCAGTCGATGGAATCTATCTTGTTCAAAACCTCCTGCTTGTGTGGACTGTTTGGGTATTTGTCGAGATAAGCCTGCAGGGCCTCTTTCGAACCGCTTACTACGGCGTTGGTCCAGTCCTGATCGGTCTGTTTCAGAAGTTCGAGGTGAGCCATGATGGAATCACGATGCGCCTCGTCAGCATCTTTGTAAGTATCTAGGTAACTCTGCAGAACCATCGGGTCGCTACTCTGCATCGCATACTCGTAAGCTTCCAGTTCCTTATTCTTATTGGCACTATCATAGAAATAGTAGAAAATGCCACAAACGAGGAAGGCGAAAATCAGAGAGATGATGATGACGCCATGGTTGCTTTTTTTCTTTTCCTGGGTTCCCTCGCCGTTTCCGCCGTTCTGAGAATTAGATTGCTGTGGGCGAACCGGAGGAACGGGTGGAGTAGGAGGTGTTGCTGTTCTGACAGGTGTCTGAGGACGAGCCTGCTGCCTGAGAGCGTCCTGTCTGAGAGCCTCCTGACGGCGGATTTCTTCTTGTCTGATTGCATTCTGTCTGGCTGCGTTTTCCGCTTCTTGCTGCTGAGTCATAGAAGCCTGGCTGGCAGGAGTCTGCTGGCTCATTCCTGTCGGAGGTGTCATTCTTGTGAGCGAAGGATTCAGCTCATGGCAGTTAGGACACATTTCCAGGTTGCTGAAATAAATCTCGCCACAATTTGGGCATTTGGTAATTTTGCCTGCTATTTCTACTCCGCAACTAGGGCAGGTAGGTGCTTTATCGCTAATTTGGCGTCCGCATTCCGGACATTTTATAATTGCCATAATTCTATTTTGTGTTTATTAATTTACTTATATAATTCATGCTTCTCTACTTCCAGACCTTATCCACTCTTTACCTTGAAGCTAATCATAAAGTTCCAAGTTCAAGGTTTAAAGTACTATCGATGTCTGAATCTGATTTCTCTGAGCTTGTGGCGCCCCATGAAACGGCTTTTGTCAACATAGCCGTTTATTCCGTTGAGTCTGCCCTTACCCGTATATTGCCACATTTCGAAATCTCTACCATCGCGCAATACAGGGAGGCGCTTCGTATACTGGGCAATCATCAGCTTGTAGCTGTCGAGCTTGCCCAGAAGATAGTTGTCATAGAAATTGGCTCCCGTATAGATGAGGGGTTTCTGCTTATATGCTTTTTCTACGAGATGCAGAAACTTAAAGAGCGAATCGCAGAATTCTTCTGTATTCATGCCGCTTTTCGTCTCCACATCAATCATAGGCAAGAGGTCCTGATCTCCCGGACGGCATTGGGCCATGAAATTTTCCAGCTGCGTCTGCTGTGGGATGCGGGGTCTGTAGAAATGATAAGAACCTACTTTCATTCCGTAGCGATGAGCCAGGTCGATATTCTTCTTGTATTTGCTGTCGATGTTGGTTCCTCCCTCGGTAGCTTTCAGATAAACGTAAGCCATCTTAGAGTTGTCGCCCACGGTTTCCCAGAACACGTTGCCCTGATAATGACTCAAGTCGATGCCGTGAACGTGCCGACAAGTGTCTTCGCATTGCACCTGGGCATGGGCTCCCAAGGCAATAATGGATGCTATAATAGAGATAAATAACTTTTTCATAGATGCAAAGATACGAAAATCAGATGAAAATCGTACTACTAAGAGATTAATTTTATAGATATTTTACTCTTCGTCCTGATGAATCCCAGATTAACCCCATCAATCCTTACTGAAATTTACTCTTCAATCTCAGATAATGACCGGAAGAAATTGTTCATGAAATTGCTCATGGTTTCTATCGGAGCGTATTGCAGATAGCGCATGCTGCGGCGCAGATTCTTGCGCATGGTTCCCCCCGTGGTGCGTACAAAGCCGCTGCTGGTCTGCTCAAACTGAATGGCCTGCTGGTCCATGATATTATAGTAGAGCGAACGGAGCGTCAGCTTGTAGGCGCCTCTTTCTATGTGATGAACGAACGGGATTTCGTCCTGTTCAAAATCGAAGAAGGTGATGAGCACGCTTCCTTCCAGCTGGGCGATGCGCTGGATGCGGAGCTTGGCAAGCCACTTCTCCAGTTTCACGAAATCTACCTTGTCGCCTCGGGTTCTCAGGTAGTCTCCCAACTGGATGATTCCTCTGAGATTGATTCCGTTAGCCAGCATTCCATTTACGTTTGCCACGATAATGCGCAGCAGATAAATGGTCTCGATAGAGGTATCGATGGCGTGGCGTTCATCTTCCTGAATCTTGCTGAGCCGTCGGTTCAGAAAACTGTTGTTCATCTTCACCTCTCCGGCAGGAACATCATTCACGTTCTTGAGCATCTGAGCTATCTTTTTCTTCTTAAAGGTAGTCATCGGTTCCATTTCTTCCTTGATGCCGAAGTTATCGGCACGGAGCTTAGTAAAAAGGTTGCGCTGAAGAAAATTCATATGCCTTGTTCTTATTAATAGTCAATAATAAAGTTTTTGTTCTTCCTGTCAAAAAATCTCTAACGCAGAAGGAGACCCTCCTCTGATATTTAGAAGTCTTCCTAACTATATCTCTTAGGATAGCGCAAGAGGATGGCCAGCAGGGCTGCCACACCTATCGCCAGCGGATAGTAGAGATAAGGAAGAATGTCCATCGGACTGAGATTGGCCAGACCGGCTGCCAGGAGTATCTGCACGCCATAAGGAATCAATCCCTGAACCATGCATGAGAAGGTGTCGAGAATGCTGGCTGCCTTGCGGTTGTCTACGCCAAACCGGTCGCCTATCTTTTTCGAAATATTTCCTACTGTCAGAATCGCTACCGTATTATTTGCCGTACAGATGTTTACCATCGAAACGAGGGCGGCGATAGAAAGTTCGGCTCCACGCTTGCTGTTTACGTGGGCTGTAATCTTGTTGATGATGAAATCGATTCCACCGTTTTCGCGGATGATTTCAAGCATACCACCTGCCATCATGGCGATGATAATGAGTTCGCCCATGCCGATAATGCCGTTGCCCATGGCTGAGAACCAGCCAAAGAGGTCGTAGCTTCCGGAGGCACCTAGAAGATGACTGCCTATGCCGATGGCGCCACAGAGTAGGGTGCCCAGAGTGAGAACAGCCATTACATTCATGCCGGCAATAGCGGTAACGAGGACGGTGAGGTAAGGCAATACTTTCATGTATTCCACCTCGTTGATGTGGGTTGGGGCCTGAAGACCGACTCCCATGACAGAATAGGCGATGAGTACGAGTACGGCGGCCGGAACCACAATCATGGAGTTGACCTTGAATTTATCGCTCATCTTACAGTTCTGCGTCTGCGTAGCAACAACAGTCGTATCGGAGATGAACGAGAGGTTGTCGCCGAAATAAGCGCCACCTACGATGATGGCGGTCATCATGCCTACGTTAGCATCCATCGAGTGGGCCAGTCCGGCGGCTATAGGAACCAGAGCCACTACGGTTCCCACACTTGTTCCGATAGATACGGAGATAAAGCAGGCAGCCAGGAAGAGTCCTGGCAGAATCATGCTGGCTGGCAGGATGCTGAGCGCCAGGTTGACGGTTGCATCAACGGCTCCCATCGCCTTGGCTGATGCGGCAAACGAGCCAGCCAGCACGTAAATCCAGAGCATGAGCATCAGGTTGTTGGCGCCGGCACCCTTGCTGTATGTGTCCACTCGTTTCCTGACAGGCATTCCGCCGGAAATAGCCACGGCATAAATGCTCGAAATCATGAACGCTACTGTGAGCGAGAGGCTGGTGGCCTGATGGCTGCTGTCTACCGAATATACGGTAAAAGCCACGATGAGGACAATCAGCAAAAATAATGGCGACAACGCCAGCAAACCTTTTTTGTTACTCATACTTTTTTTTCCTTCTTAATTAAAGAGTTACTCCATTCTTGAAGATGGAGATTTCACGATAGCCATTATACTCGTTGCGAGCCTCCTCGCCACTTGCTACGGCTATAATCTTATCAATAAACTTGCTTACCAAGTCTTTCATTTCTACACCTTCTACCAGAGCGCCGGCGTTGAAGTCAATCCAGTTTGGCTTGTTCTTTGCCAGATTGCTGTTGGTAGAAATCTTCATCGTTGGCACGAAGGTTCCGAATGGGGTTCCGCGACCTGTGGTGAAGAGAACGAGCTGGCAACCTGCTGAAGCCAGAGCTGTGGCTGCTACAAGGTCGTTACCCGGAGCTGAAAGCAGGTTCAAACCGGTTGTCTCCAGACGGTCGCCATACTGGAGCACGCCGCTTACCGGAGCACGGCCGCACTTCTGGGTACAACCCAAAGCCTTATCTTCGAGGGTTGAGATACCACCTGCCTTGTTACCTGGAGAAGGGTTCTCGCCAACTGGTTCACCATGGCTCAGGAAGTATTCCTTGAAGTCGTTAATCAGGTGAACAGTCTTGTCGAAGAGTTCCTTGTTCTCGCAACGGTTCATCAGAATGGTTTCTGCGCCAAACATTTCCGGTACCTCTGTGAGGATGCTTGTACCGCCCTGAGCTACGAGCCAGTCGCTGAATTCACCTACCAACGGGTTAGCTGTAATTCCGCTGAAGCCGTCAGAACCGCCACACTTCAAACCTACGCGCAGTTTGCTTACCGGAACTTCCTCGCGCTTATCTTCCTTAGCCTGGGCATAGAGGTCGCGCAGAATCTTCATGCCTTCCTCCAGCTCATCACCTTCAACCTTCTGTGTTACAAGAAGTTTGATGCGGTCGTGATCATAGTCGCCGAGCATCTTCATGAAATCATCTGGCTGGTTGTTCTCGCAGCCGAGCGAGAGAACGAGCACGGCACCTGCGTTTGGATGCAGACAGATATCGCGAAGCACCTTGCGGGTATTCTCATGGTCGCCCGAGAGCTGTGAGCAACCGAAGTTGTGGTGCCATGCGTGGATGGCGTCGATGCCTTCGCAGCCTGTTTCTTTCTTGAGGAGTTCTACCAGTTTCTCTGCCACGCCGTTAACGCAGCCCACGGTAGGAACTACCCATACTTCGTTTCTTACGCCTACTTCGCCATTCTTGCGAACGTAGCCCATGAAGGTGCGGTTTTCCTTAGCGATGTTCAGCTGCTCGTTAACCGGGTTGTAGGTATATTCGAGCGTACCGGCAAGATTGGTCTTGAGGTTGTTCTCGTTTACCCATTCGCCCGCCTTGAGGCTGGTCTTTGCGTGACCGATAGGGTAGCCATACTTCAGGATGTCTGTACCCTCGGCAGCATCGTTGATGAGCACCTTGTGTCCTGCAGGAGTATCCTGCAATAATGTGATGGTCTTGCCATCTACTTCAATCGTTTCACCCTTCTTCATAGGGCGCAAGCAAACCACTACCGAGTCGGCAGGGTTAATCTTGATAAAACTTGATTGTTCCATACGTAGTCTGTCTTTTATTTATTGTTTATAATTTATAATGTTCCTGTATGAATTGTCTTCCATGCGGAAACCCTGTTCTGCCCGATAGTCTTAGAGCTGGGTTCTGCGATAGAAATCTACGTTTTCCTTCATCAGCAGCTCGATAGGCATATAGTTTACCGGCGTAACTTTCTTCTTCAGCACGATGGCCTGGAAGAGCGTGTCTACGCAGGAGTACCCCTGCATGTAGGCGTGCTGGGCGATGAGGAAGGAGATGCTTCCTTCGCGCAGACAGCGGGCGTTTTTCTCTACCATATCATAGCCCATGATCTGAACGTCGCGGCGGTTGGTTTTCAGCAGGAAGTCGCCCACGATGTGCGCCTTCGAAGTCATGGTGATGCAATGGTGGATGTTCGGATGCTCGGCAAAGAACTTCTCCAGCATTTTGACGAATTCTGCACGTGTGCCGCTCAACGGCAGGTCGAGCATGGTAATCTTCACGTTAGGGAAGTGGTCGTGCATGTAATGGCGGAATCCTACCTCTCGGTTATCCTGCTGCTTGCTGACCACTCTTCCGTCTTTGGTTTGCCTCATGAGCATGATTTCATCTTCCTTTGCGGCAAGCATCATCAGCATCTTGGCTGCGAAGAAACCGGAACAGAACGAATCCTGGCCGAAGAAAGAGAGCGGACGCAGATCGGGCATGTAGGAGTCGAGCAGGATGAATGGGATGCTTTTGTGGTGCAACGCCTCGGTAAACTCGCGGGTTACATCGAGCGATGAAGGCACCACGATGACTCCTTCCGGACTGGCCTCAAGAATCTTGTTGCCTTCTTCGCGGAACGATTCCTCTCTGGAACGCTCATAGAAACGAATCTCTACATCGATATGGAAGTCACGTCGGGTATCTTCACATTTTTTTGCGCCTTCCTCTATTTCCTCCCAGTAAGCCTCCGATTCATGTTTCGGAATCAGCAGGTAGAAGGTATAGGATTTGTTATAAGCCAGAGCGCTGGCGTACACATTAGGCTGATAATTCATTTCCTTGAGGGCTTTCTCGACCTTGTCGCGTGCAGGTTTCGACACGTTTGGGCGGTCGTGCAGAACTCGGTCTACGGTTCCAACGGATACGCCAGCTCTCTCGGCAATATCCTTGATTCTGATTTTTTCGGCCATTGTTTTTTAGCATTACGGGTCCGGTTGCCTCGCGTGTACTTATTATATAAGGAGCCTCTCCTGAGGGCTACGATAGATAAAACGTCGCAGGTACTTCCTAGCTGTGCACAGACCACAATTAGTATTAAGCAATTCTGTTGTGTGCGACCACAAGTACGAATTTTGCCGCAAATATACAACAATTTTTTGAATTGTGCGAAGACACAGCAACTTTTTTGCACGAAAAACAAAAAAAAATGCGATTTTATTTCGTTATTCGAGAAATTATGGTTATTTTTGCCCTCGAAATTGAACGACAACTGATAATTGAACTTCATTTCTCTACTGAAAAGTGGAATTTAATTTGTTACTCATAACAAACAAAATAAAAACAAAAAAATTAAAAACTATCAAACATGGCAAAAATTGTAACATTAGGCGAGATCATGCTTCGTTTATCACCAGAAGGCAATGATCGTTTCATTCAGAGTGAATCACTTCGCATCATCCCTGGTGGTGGTGAGGCTAACGTAGCTGTAAGCTTGGCTAACTATGGTCATGATGCTTACTTCGTATCTAAACTCCCTAAGCACGAGATCGGTCAGATTGCTGTCAACGGTCTCCGTCGTTACGGCGTTAACACAGAGTTCATCGCTCGTGGTGGCGACCGCGTAGGTCTCTACTATGCCGAGACTGGTGCTTCTATGCGCCCATCCAAGGTAATCTACGACCGTGCACACAGCGCAATTGCTGAGGCAGATCCATCTGATTTCGATTTCGACAAGATTATGGAGGGTGCCCAGTGGTTCCATTGGAGCGGTATTACTCCAGCTATCAGCGACAAGGCTGCTGAACTTACCAAGTTGGCTTGTGAGGCTGCTAAGCGTCACGGCGTAACTGTTTCTGTTGACCTCAACTTCCGCAAGAAGCTCTGGACTTCAGAGAAGGCTATCTCTGTTATGCGTCCTCTGATGAAGTATGTTGATGTTTGTATCGGTAATGAGGAAGATGCTCAGCTCTGCCTGGGCTTCAAGCCAGATGCTGACGTAGAGGGCGGTAAGACTGATGCTGAGGGTTACTACGGAATCTTCAAGGGCATGATGAAGGAGTTCGGATTCAAGTATGTCGTTTCTACTCTCCGCGAATCTCTCTCTGCTACACATAACGGCTGGAAGGCTCTTATCTATGATGGTAAGGAGTTCTATCAGAGCAAGCACTATGACATCAACCCTATCATCGACCGCGTTGGTGGTGGCGACTCTTTCTCTGGTGGTCTGATTCACGGTCTTCTTACTAAGGAGACTCAGGGCGAGGCTCTTGAGTTTGCAGTAGCTGCTTCTGCTTTGAAGCATACTATCCCTGGCGATTTCAACCTGGTATCTGCTGACGAGGTAGAGAGCCTGGCTGGCGGTAACGCTAATGGTCGCGTTCAGAGATAATTATAGTTTAAAGTTTATAGTTGATAGTTGATAGTTTATAGACTGTCTTGCTTACGGCGTAGCTCCTATAAACTACAAACTATTCATTGTTAATTCATATATAAGGTAATGGCAAAGTTTAGCAAAATGCAGGTTATGGCAGCCATGAAAGAGACTGGTATGGTACCTGTTTTCTTCAATAAGGATGTTGAAATCTGCAAGAACGTCATCAAGGCTTGTTACGAGGGTGGCGTACGTGTTTTCGAGTTTACTAACCGTGGTGACTTCGCTCACGAGATTTTCGGAGAGTTGGTAAAGTGGGCCGACAAGGCTTGTCCTGAGATGATTCTGGGTGCAGGTACAGTTGTTGATGCCGGTACAGCTTCTCTGTATCTCCAGCTCGGCGCTAACTTCATCGTAGGTCCTAACTTCAACCCAGAGATTGCTCCAGTTTGCAATCGTCGTCTGGTTCCTTATTCACCAGGTTGCGGTTCTGTAACTGAAATCAATAATGCTCAGGCTGCCGGTTGCGACGTAACCAAGGTATTCCCAGCAGGTAACGTAGGCGGTCCTTCATTCGTCAAGAACGTAATGGCACCTTTGCGTTGGAGCAACATCATGGTAACAGGTGCGGTAGAGCCAACAGAGGAGAATCTTACACCTTGGATCAAGGCTGGCGTTCTCTGCGTAGGTATGGGCTCTAAGCTCTTCCCTAAGGAGACTGTTGCTGCTGGCGACTGGGCTGCCATCACAGCCAAGTGTCAGGAGGCTCTCGGTTACATCGCGAAGGCTCGCGCTTAATTTAGAGACTATTTTTCATCGAGATGCAAATTTCAGCATCCTTTTTTTCCATGTCGCCATCATCAGTTCTGGTGGTGGCGACACTTTTTCTTTCAGCTTGTTCTCCTGCGAATAAGGCTAGGGTAGATGAGCTGAACGAGCAATCCTATGCTTATCATTATCGCAACCTCGATTCTACTAAAGTGCTGGCTGAGATGGCTTTGAAGCTTTCAGAAGATTATTCTTCAGGCCGTGCTGAAGCCTATAACAACCTTGCCTTCGTCTGTATAGCCAAGATGGATTACAAGGGTGCCAAGGGATGGCTGAGGAAAGTTGAAGAGGAGAGCGATAATCAGATAGAACTCGCTATTGCCGATGTTCAGAACATGCGACTCTGCCAGAGAGAATCGCACAACAAAGATTTTTATGCTTATCGCGAAAAGGCGATGAGGCGTTTGCGCAGAATTCGCGAAGAGGTGAATTCCATGCCCCCGAGGGAAAGCAAACGCGTGATTTATGCGAAATCTGAATTCTATATTGTTGCCGCCACCTATTTTTATTATGTGGGCTTAGACGAGCCGATGTTTCAGGAGCTTAACCGTCTGGACCCAGATGAGCTGGAACAGGATTCGGCACAATATCTCAACTATCTTTATAATATAGGTTCGGGCGGAGCTATCGTCAAGGAAACCGAAAACGAAATCAATCAGGCGGAATTCGACCGGCTGATCAGCTGCTACATGTTGGCTAGCGACCCTGCCCATCCTTATCCTTACTGGCAGGCTAACGCCCTGCAGTCTATTAGCGAGCACCTCAGAAAAGGAGAGGTGAGCGAATTCCTCATCCGCAACAACCTGCCTGCCTTCCAGTATCTCAACATCGAGCAGATGCCAAACAATCTGCTGGCAGGCAACTTTGCCCAGCGTGCCCTCAACATCTTTTCGAGCTACGGAGATGTTTATCAGACTGCCGGAGCCAACCGTACGCTGGCTGAATGTTTCTGGGATATCCATGATTATTCTTCGGCGCTCGACTGCCTGAATCATGCCCTGAACGACAACAAGGCCATCGAGCAGGCACCCGACCTCGTAGCGTCGATACGTGAAAGACTCTGCCTGGTTTATTCGGCTATAGATGATAAGCAGCAGAGCGATTACAACCGCAATATCTATCTGGATTTGCAGGACCGTTCGCGACAGGACCGCCAGCTGGAGGCACGTGCCGCGGCACTCGACGAGAACGCCCAGCAGCTCAACCTGATGATTGCTGCCGTGGTGGCGATGATTGTGCTCGTGGTGGTTCTGCTCTACGTTTTCGACCACATGAAGCGCAAGAAGATGAAGAACCAGTCGATGGATGAACTGCTTGCACCTTTGCGTGAGTGGAGCGAGAATAACACTAAGAAAATCAACGAATTAAAAGATAAGCAGGAGGAGGTTCAGGATGAACTGAACGTAACCCGACTGCATATCGAAGAAAACAAGAAACGCAATCTGGAACAACGGGCTAAGATTTCGCTCGTAAATAGCATTACGCCTTTCATCGACCGCATGATTCACGAGGTAAACCGACTTTCCGAAGGGGGCGAAAGCGATGAGGTGCGGCAGGAACGTTACCAGTATATCGCCGAACTCACGGATAAGATTAACCAATATAACAACGTGCTTACGGAGTGGATTCAGATGCGCCAGGGCTCACTCAGCCTGCGTATCGAAAGTTTCCCGCTCCAGCAGCTTTTCGATATTGTAAGCAAGGGCAAGATGAGCTTCCAGATGCAGGGCGTGATACTCGATGTAGAACCTACGGATGCCGTGGTCAAGGCCGACCGCATCCTTACGCTCTTCATGATCAATACCATAGCCGATAATGCCCGCAAGTTTACACCCGAAGGCGGAAAGGTAACCATTAGCGCCAAGGTTTCAGACTTCGTGGAAATCAGCATCTCAGATACCGGAAAGGGTATGGACGAGGAGCAGCTGGCGCATGTTTTCGACCGGACCTATACGGGCGGTCACGGCTTCGGACTGCTCAACTGCAAGGGCATCATAGAGAAATATAAGAAGGTGAGTTCGCTCTTTGCCGGCTGTCAGATCAAGGCAGAAAGCAAGTTGGGCGAGGGGAGCCGCTTCAGTTTCCGTCTGCCTAAAGGCATCGCCCGCCGAACCCATCAGCTGCTGGGCATCTTCATCATGCTCTTCGTGCTGCTGTCGGCTTCGGTCCAGCCTTGTGAGGCAAAGAAGACCAACGACATCCGCCAGCGCCACAATCATCACAAGACGAACGTAGATGCCAATCTCCAGCGTGCCGACGATTTTGCAGATAGCGCCTACTTCAGCAATATCAACCGTACCTACCAGCGTACCCTTGCTTTTGCCGATTCTTCGCGCCAATATCTCAACGCGTTCTATCTATCGAAGTATCCCGACGGCAAGTATCTCATGGTGGCTCATCCGGAGGTGGGAATGGCGGCAGAACTCTCCTGGATGCGCTCCGGACTGCCAACCAATTATCACGTCATCCTGGACCTGAGAAACGAGTGTGCCGTGGCTGCCCTGGCGTTGCACCAATGGTCGCTCTACCAGAGCAACAACAAGGTTTATACCCAGCTGTTTCGCGAGATAAGTGCCGATAATACGCTCGATAATTACGTGCACACGATGCAGCAGAGCGAGAACTCGAAGACCGTGGCCGTGGTGCTGCTCATCCTGTTGCTGCTGCAGTTGCCGCTGGCTTATTATCTGCTCTATTACCGCCACGTGCTGAGCTACCGGTTTGCCATGATTGAACAGACCAAGGCTAAGCGAACCGACGAGGCTGAGCAGGAATCCCTGAAACTGGAGCTGATGACCGATGAGCTGCATAGGGCTGAATATGAGAACGATAAGCTTCATATCTCCAATTCCGTGCTCGACAACTGTCTGTCTACGCTCAAGCACGAAACGATGTATTATCCGTCGCGCATCCGCCAGCTTATCGATTCGCAGCCCGATGATGTAGATTCGCTCAAGGAACTGGTAGATTATTATAAATCGCTCTATTCTCTGCTCAGCGCCCAGGCGATGGAGCAGGTAGAAGGCAACATCAAGGCTGATGATTTCCTGAACCGCTATCTTGTTTCTCTGATGCGCGGCAATTCCAAGGATTACCATACCGGAGTGGCTGAGATTCCGGGTTCTGCCTACGTGAGATATTGGATTGACCAGCAGGATGTGGCCTATGATGCTGCGCTCCATGCCCAGCTCTTCACCCCTCTGACGGGCGATTTGCGCTATCTCCTGTGCCGTCAGATTGTGAGGGAACTGGGCGAGATTACCAATCTGCGCGGCTGCGGCATCAAGGCTTGCCGGGGCGATAAGGGTTGCCTCAGGATAGAGGCCGTGCTGCCGGCACGCATCAAATGGAAAAGTTTAAAATCATAAGAAAATAAAAATATCAGAAAATGGAAAATTTTAAAGTCATCATAGTAGAAGACGTGCCCCTGGAACTGAAGGGCACAGAGGGTATCTTCAAGAATGATATTCCCGAGGCTGAAATCATCGGTACTGCCGAGAGCGAAATAGCCTATTGGAAACTCATCAAGCAGCAGTTGCCTGATCTGGTTCTGCTCGACCTCGGACTGGGCGGTTCTACCACGGTAGGCGTAGAAATCTGCCGCCAGACCAAGGAGCAGTATCCTGACGTGAAGGTGCTCATCTTTACAGGAGAAATTCTGAACGAAAAACTCTGGGTAGATGTGCTCGATGCGGGCTGCGACGGCATCATTCTGAAGAGTGGCGAACTCCTTACGCGTGGCGATGTGGCGAGCTGCATGGGAGGTAAGAAACTGGTGTTCAACCAGCCTATCCTTCAGAAAATAGTAGACCGTTTCAAGCGGAGCGTAAACAGCCAGCTGATGCGTCAGGAGGCTCTGGTGAATTATGAGATTGATGAGTATGACGAGCGTTTCCTGCGCCATCTTGCGCTGGGTTACACCAAGGAGCAGATTACCAACCTGCGCGGAATGCCGTTCGGCGTAAAGAGTCTGGAGAAGCGACAGGCAGAACTGGTTCAGAAACTCTTCCCTGACGGCAACCACGGCATGGGCATCAACGCCACCCGCCTGGTGGTAAAAGCCTGCGAGCTCCGCATCCTCGATATCGACCATCTGCAGGCAGATGAAGAATAACTCGTTTCAATAAGCGCTTTTTAAAGAATGTATAAGAAAGTATTGGCCTATCTGGCATTATCGTTGGGAATAGCCGAAGTAGTGGTGATTCTGGTTTCGTGGCTGCTTACAGCTGCGATGCCCGAGTCGTTCACCCATTCGCTTACCAGCCCCGAGGGCATCCGCTGGTTTACGGGCCATTTTGTAGACCATCTCACCTCAGTATGGCTCGTATGGCTGGTGCTCATCAGCATCACCATCGGGGTGGTAAAGCAGAGTAGGGTGCTCCATTTCGACCATACCCAGTATCGCCAGCGCACGGCCTTGCGCCTGATGCTCATCGAGTTGTGCATCTCTGCAGGTATCCTGCTGGCGCTCACCCTCTTGCCCCATGCCATTCTGCTGAATGCCGTAGGAACCCTCTTTCCGGGTCCGTTCACGCATAGTCTCATTCCGTACATCTGTTTCTCGGTCATGGTGATGAGCATGAGTTACGGCATCATGAGCGAGAGCATCAAGGGCATCAGTCAGGTTTATGATGCGATGAATCAAGGCATCCGCCTCCTGTCGCCCTGCTTTCTTTTCTACATTCTCGTGATGCAGCTCTATACATCCATCCTCTATGTTATGGAGTAAGATAAAAGCCCCCGATGCTCGTTTCCTTGCATCAGGGGCTCTTTTCTTATTGTAGTAAAATCAGGGATTCCTGTTCGGTTTTTCGGGGAGTTCGCTTACTCCAAGCCGTCTCCCTCATTACCGCCGGTGGTTCCGCCGCCTTCAGTATTTCCGCCGCCCTGGGTGTTATCCGAACCGCCACCACCTGGGGTATTGTCTGGGTCTTCCACATCGCCCTTATCGTCGGAAGTAACGTTTTTCACCACCTTGCCGTTGCGGTCGTAACAGGTTATCTGGATGGAGGTTTCCTGCAGCTCGCGCTTGATGTCAACGCTTGGGGTGAAGATTACACGGCGGTTGGTAATCAGACTGGTAGCCACTTCGCCTACGGTAGGCACACTCTTGGCTCTTACGCCGAATCGCATGGTTCCCAATCCCGGAACGGCTACGGAATGGCCTTCGGTACACCACGCCTTGATAACCTCGCCTGCTGCATCCCAGCAAACCTGCATCACGCCCACGCTAACGCCGCTTCTGATAGCAGCCTCCTTGATTACCTTGCTCTCTGAGAGCTTGTTGTAAAGTTCGGTACCGAGGATGAATCTGTACTGACCCTTCATTTCGCCTACTTGGATAAGGGTCTCCTTTGCTTTCAAATTAATTGCCATAATCTTCTGAATTTTAAATTGTTATAAACTATCAACTGTTAACTCTAAAACTACCTGATGGTGATGGTTGGCACGCAGTAGGTAGAATCTACTTTGGTGGAGATGTTGTTCTCCTGATGTTGCCGCTGGTTCTTTCCGATTACGAGTCCTGCCGTGCAGGAGCTGGATAGGAAGGTGACGATAGCTGAGCAAATCGCCACGATGAGATACCGGATGAATGCCTTCATGTTCTGGTTCATGATTTTTTTTCTGCCCCCTGCTAAGTTTCGTTTTTTCCTCTTTCCTCAGATTTCTCTTAGAAGAAGTACTTTGCGAAACGACTCGTTTCGAGGCTTGGAGTCTTGTTTTCATTACTTTTTTATTTTCCCAATTAGGGAGATATTTTTCTCCAACTGGGCAAGTGATTTTGCGCGCTTTCTGAATCACGATGCAAAGATACGAAATCCCGATTTATCAGGTGTGCGATAGCGTGCGATACCATGCGATACCGGAACATTTTATCCCGGTTCCCCGAGGTTATCGAAAATAGCCTTCACCTGCTTGGGCGTGAACGACTTGCAAGTCTTTTCATATCCCATCTCCTGCAATTCTTCCCAGAGCGGTTGGCAACGCCGAATCCAACTCATGAGATGATTCACGGCCGTGCGTGGCATACTCTCGGGAAAGTACATCAGTCCCAGTTCCTTCTTCGTATACGTGCGGTTTATAAAATCTTCCATAATCTCAATTTTTAAATCATTTGTTCTTCGGCTCCTTGCTCCCGGAAGTTGCAGCAGCCCCTAAAAGATAGTATTCGCTAAAATCCTTGCAGCCCGGTGGCAACTGGTGGTGAACCAGCTGGGGGAGCATCTCCCTGAGTTGCATGAAGAGGCTTTCGCCCGGCACATCCTGATCAGGAAACATGTGGAATTCCACCTGATACAGTCTTCCGATATCCGTCAGCAGCTGCTTATCCTCGGGTTTGAGGAGCGTGGCAGAAGGGATGGCTATCGCCTTATGTCCGGCAGAAAGCATCGCCCAGCAGTCGCTACATCCCTCCGTAATAAACAGCCTCTCGCCCGGTTTCAGTCTCTTCACAACCGGCAGGTTATAGATGCTGCATCTTGCGCCGTATGGGAACCGGAAGCGGGGAGCATCCTGCTCCTTCTTGTAATCCAGATTTCTGTTCTGGATTCCGATAAGCCGCCCATCGGTATCGAAGTAAGGAATCTGCAGCCAATTGATGCCCTTCTTATCCGTCCATGAAGTAAGTCTACACCAGTTTACCACTCTCCAGTCAATCTTCCTCTCCTCAAAGAGAAATCTCCGAGCTGCCTGGTTGAGCCAGGGATGCTCAAAGAATCTCGCATACCTGCTTGCATCGAAGGAAGATTTCCCCGAATTGTCACCCGAAGAAGAACCATCGGATGAAGAGCCCCCAAAGGAAGAGTTTTTCTCCGAAGAAGAATCCTCCTCCAGCTGAATCTGATGTTCCCCAGCGAGCCATCGGCAAGCCGACGGGAAATCCTTCCCCAGGTATCGCATCGCCAGGTCGATGGTGCCGATGGAGTTTCTCATGCATACATAGCATCTGCAGCTGTTCTTGGTCTTGCTGAACGTGAGGCTGGCGTGGTGGTCGTCATGGAAGGGGCAGAGCGCCTTATGGTGTTCCACCTTTATCCCCATCTGTTTCGCAACCTTCTCTATCGGAAGTTCGCGCAGTTTCTGAATCTCATATTTCTCCATCATATCTCTTTCCCTTTCTTTTTCTTGGCCGGTATACCCGTCAGATATTCAGCAGTCTTGGTATAGAGTTTCGTCTGGCTGTTATAAGTAATAAACTGGCGGTTCTTCCATACGTTGAGCTGATGCTTGGTACCTTCCTGATTCTTGCCCAGACTCAGGCGCAGGGTTTCCAACTGCAGCTCGTTGAAGGAATTCTCCAGCTGGTCGAGCATGTTTTTCGGTCCGCTTCTCTGAGCCTCTTCCTGCCCATCGCCCGCTTTAAACATATCGCCGAACACCTTAACCTTCGACCACAAATCGTAGTAGCAGAACCATTCAACGAAGTCGCCGATGGATTTCGACCAGCTCTGGTCGTTCAGAATCCACAGCACGGCTCCCTTCTTCCATGCCGAGAAGATGCTGCGGTGGGAGAGTTCCCAGAGCGTATCATCATCAGCAAGGTCGGCAAGGCGTGCCATTTCCTCTGCCAGCTTATCGGCTATCTTGTTGAGCGGCTTCACCACAAAACTGCCCTTGCAGTTGTCCAGCCTCAGCAGATAGCCATCGAGCTTTTCAAGGAAATCTTTGTTGTACGTTCCCTGTCGCGGAATCTTTCCGCTTCGCTCGCCACGGGCTTTGTAGGCGAAAGGTATGCGCCCGAAGAAACCATTGGTCAGGTCTTTCTTGTAGAAGAGTCGGGCCGCTTCGGGAGTAGAGGTAAAGGTGAGGTTCACACGGAGCAGAGGGTTGCCCGTTACGCCATCAGCCGTGGCGCGCAAGGCTCCAGCCCTCTGACAGTCGAAGATATTTCTTACCATCTGGCTCACCTGCTTATGCCCTCCACACATTCTGTCGGCCATCTCCACCTCAGGCAGATTGATGTACTGGGTTCTTCCGCCCAGCTGTTCGCAAGCCATAGCGTTCTGGATGAAGGCTGGATTGGTGACATCAGAAGGTGGAAACCAGAAACTCACGTCCGGACGCTCCGGTTTTTCCTTGTTGGCGCCCTTGGTTTTCATCTGTCGCTGCCAGTCAACCAGTTTCTTGAACTCAGTCTCATCATGCTTTCTAAAAGGTCTCATGATGGCCTCTACAAGATGACCCAACTGTGCCTTTCCGATACCCGACGGACCAATCAGATGACCCATTTGCCCGCACATTTCGTAATATTTGTTGTCGGAATACATGAATCTTACGTCTGTGAGATGAGCCGCTAATGCCGGAATAGCCATCGGAATGAGCACTTCCTGCATGTCTTTTGATGCCTGAGAGATGGCAAATTTTACAAATTCAGTACCCTTGCTGGGTTTTGGCATCGCCGGAGCGATGTTGCTAAAAATATTATAATCCATTGCTTTTTAGAGAGTTAAATCAAATTTCATGTTCATTTTTTCTTGCTTGCAGTCTCAGTCTCAGAGTCTCAGTTGTTTTTTTTATGGTCTCGCCTTCTATATATATTATATATAACTAATTAATAATCAATAAGTTATAAAGGCTTAAGAAGCGGGTTTGAAGTTGGATTGTGACATTTATCCTAACTGAGACTGAGATTTGAGACTGTCATCACTCTTGCCGCTAATGATGCGCAGCTCGTCGGCGGCACCCTGGCAGAAGTCCTGGAAGGTGAAGTGCTCTGAGAACTGCGGGCGGTTGAAGGTAGGGTAGAGCGTACCGTCTTTCTTCCGGTTCACGTTGATGTATGTACCTTCATACACGTGCGGATTTCTCTGCACCACCTTGTCCTTTTTCTTCTCGGAGTCGTTCTGCACGAATGTGAAGTGGTCTTCGCCGTCGTGGGTGATGACTCCATCCAGATACTCGCCGTCGGTCAGTCGTCCAGGCTTTCTGGTTAGCAACTTGAGGTCGATGCCCAACTCTGTGTTGGGGTAGAAATTATTGAAATTAAAATTCTGTGCCATGAGCTTATCAGAATTTGGGCGGTTAGGCCATCTGCTTAGCCCATAGCGTAAGATGGTCAAAAACTGAATTGTTCAGCTTCTGACAATGGGGTAAAGAATGCCGATTTTGTTACCAAAAAACTATAAAATGGTAACAAAAAAGTGGTAACATAAAAAAACAAACCCGAAACTCCGTATGACGCACACAGAATTCCGGGATAAAAAAAATAAAAATAATATCGATATGGTAACACAAATTGAAACCTTATTCATTTATATGTTCGATGAAGAGTTTTTTTACATGCAACTCTTTTTTATACGCATCTCTTTTTTATACACATCTTGAAGGACTGCCTCTCTAATGTCAATATCTTCATCATTTTCTTGGGGCGAAAGTGGTAGCTCTTTTTTGTAATCTAATATATATAAAATAGTGTTGATTTGCTTCTCTGCATTCTCATCCAATCTGTCGGTATTGCTACTACGGTTTTTCCCAAATTGTTTTTGAACGATAGATGAGGCCGAAACGCCTTTCTGCTCATCCATATAAGATTGCTTGAGAAGACGCTTAGTTAATTCGGTTAGAATGACCAAAGGTTTCCCTATCCATCTAATGTTACAATTTCTGTTTTCTCCATCAAACAAATGTTCGAAATCTTCAGCATATCTTGGCTCTTCTATCCATTCCCACTCTTGCATTTTTCTCATAACAAGATTTATCCGTTTCACTCTTGTTTCTTGATTCTTACAATTATAAAGGAACGTAGGATACTCTTCTGAACTTTTACAATTCTTCTTCGGATGATTTTTTTTCTTGGAAGATATAGTTTCATTAATTTCTTCTGTTAGATTTGATTGTGAAACGAAATACTCGTTCATCCATCCCATCATCTCCTCTGTATATTGATTTACCGACTCCTTCAACTTGATTTCTATTGCAATACAGGCTGGCTGGTTATTACATTTCCACATTTTATGAATACTTTCATGCAGAGTCCTTTGTAGTTTTCCTCTATAATGAGAATGGTTGACAGCATTAATACCAAACATAATGGTATATAATAACATAGCAACCTCTGCTTGACTTGTTGCGACTTCGGCAAGAGTATTATCTTGTTCTCGATAAATAGCTAAAGAATTGGTCCACATATCTTTACAATAATCTGCGTCGATATCGCCATCACTTAGTATTATGTCTAGTTCTTTTGCTGCATCAACAAACAAATTCTCGGTAGAGATTATGATTGCAGGGTATTGCTGAAGAAACACATCACGAACTTCACGACATAGCCTGTAAAAGATGTGATTTTTGAAATGTTCTTTCAGTTTATCTCTTTGGTTTTGTTGGAATCTCTTTGTCATCTTTTCTTTCTTTTACTTTGTAAAACACCTCATCCAGCCATTTGGTCAAATCAAAATCGCTAGTTTCAATTTCTGGAGTCCTATATTCCTTATAATTGCTGATAACTATTTCATTCATCGGATATTTGGCTATGATATTTTCGTTGCATGTATACTCGCCATAATTGCGAAATTTCACAACCAAATCAAATGCATTATCGCTGCTATAACCTACTACAGCAGAAAGTTGTTTCAGCTTATCAGTTTTAGAGCCTGTACCTAATTTCATGGTTGTGGTGGCACTTAGAGCTCCATATGTTTCTAATATCTTTGAGCGCATTTCCATCTCCTCCGTCAACTCTTTTGGAATTCTTGTCGTAGGACAATGTTTAGTATTTACATATTTGAATGTAAACTCTTCAATTATATCTCCGTAATCAATAGTTCTACAATCAATAAAATCTTCAAATTGAGTTCTTATAGTTTTTTCTTTTATCGTTGTATGTATGCCCATGCTGCTATATAACTTTTCATTAAAAAAAGTCTCTAGACCATTCCTAATGGTTTTTGTGTTTCTGTCCCATGCCGATGATTTTTCAATAGCAATTTGGCATCTCTCATTGCGATAATCTACGATTACATAAGCATATGGATAACTATTCTGAGAAGTACCAATACAATCCTGTACTTCTTTCTCTGTACTATCAGGCAAATCATAGATTGTAAGATTTTCCTTATTATGGATTCTTATTAAGGCAATACCATTTTCGTTTCTTAGAACACAATTGGGAATATGTTCTTCTCCTTCTCCACGTCTGGTTCTATTTATACTCAACTCGCTTCCCTTTTTCCCAATGATTTTGCCCAGGTAAAAGTTAGGAAACAAGGATACTGGCTTATCTTTCTCTTCGTTTTCATCAAAATCAAACTGTGGGACGACAGTTAAACCAATGTTGTGAATAATGTATTCGCTCATTCTTTTTAAGATTTTAAGATTTTATCAATATATTAATATCTCTCCTTGAAGAAGGATAGGGGATAGAATTATTCTATTTCCCCCATCACTCTTCCTAGAACTGTGTTTCTATAGGTGTTGAAGATATTTGGCTTCAGCATCATGTAGTTTGGCAAGCTCTCTAAATATTCCAGTTCGAACACAAGGCGTGGGTCTTTATCATTTGACTCTGGATGAATCTCTGCCTTACAGCCTATGCGAGCTATGCGGATGAGGTACAAATCCTTGATTCCCTTGCCCTTGATGTAGGGCATGAAATAGTAAAGCTTGTTGAGCGCAACAGTCGATGGGAAAGACTTGGTCTTACCAGTATAGTAAATCTTTGTCTGACCACCATCTAGGAAATAATCTGTATTATCTTCCTTGACAAAGCCTACCAAGAGACTTTTGTTCATATCCAAGGTGTAGCTTTTCTTCGGCTTATTTATTTTCAACTCAGGATTCAATTCTGAGAATAAGCCAAAATTCAGCTTTGGTTGAGAGTCACGCTTAATATCTATCGGATGGGTAGAAACCGGTTCTTTCTCATAGATGAAGCGGTAAAGACTCTTGCCAATCTGCTGAACGATTCCGCACACCAAAGCATTTCCCATCAGGAAGGCCCGACGAGCATCCGTAACATCGGGATGCAAGGTGTGATTGTCTGGGAACATATTCAGACGCTCCAATTCTATAGGTATCAGTCGGCGATAGCGACCTGATGCAGTCTTGATGACATGTTTGAAGCGTGATGCACCAGCACCTCCTTCACCTGTAATGATTGTACGTGAAGGCTTATCCAAGGAATCAGGGAAGGCCATTCCGCCCTCAGAGAAAAGATACTTGAAACCTTCTTTGGTAGTGCGTTCTATTTTCTTTGCACCCTTTTCGTATTCCCATCTTGCAACTTCATCTTGCGGAATAAAGAACTCCTCTGGTACCAGGGACTCATCAACGATATTGCCGCCAAGTGTCATAACTGGACCATCATAAACCGCCTCTGCATCTACCGAATATACGCAACGGTTGCGCATGATACCGGCATTTCCAAATGGACTGTCTTTTCCTTCCTTGTTGAAATTATCCGAAACCTCCTTAATAGTTCCTTTAATCTCAAATTCAGAGAGGGTTTTGTCCTTCGGCTTAAAAGGAAAAGCCTTTGCCAGCACGCCTTCATAAAGCACCCAATCCTTCAACTCTTGTACTTGTCTTGAAACATTTGAATTCTCACGGTAACCGACAATATAAGTACGGCGTCTGCGCTGAGGCATTCCGTATTCTGCTGCGTTGATTACTCGCCATTCTACCGTATAGCCTAAATCTGCGAGTGAAGCAAGAATGATTGCAAAATCACGTCCACGTTGCTTGGCAGGCGAACCGAGCAAACGGTCAACATTCTCAAAGAATATATAGCTTGGACGATTATCTCCCTTCTCGTTTAAGATGCGATAGATTTGCCACCAAAGCACACCCTTCTTACCCTCAATTCCACCAGAACGGTTAAGAGTTGAAGCTACAGAATAATCTTGACAGGGGAAGCCGCCTACCAACAAGTCATGATCAGGAATATCAGCTGTTGGTACTGTATTAATATCTTGGTTGCTATGACCCTTTGAACCAAAGCGTGCTCTATATACGAGTGAAGCATCTTGGTGTTTGGTTGATGGTTCCCATTGGTTGTTCCAAATGGTTTCATAGGCATCTGAAGCTCCCTCCAAACCTATGCGGAAACCTCCTACACCTGCAAATAGTTCTACTACCTTTATTGTATTTTTAGACATATTTATATGTATGGAATTTCTTGTAATTTTTTAGCAATATATGAACCCTTGAGCCAGAAAAACTGCGGAAGCATTCTTATGCCGTTTACACTTTCTGTTCTTGTTTTCTCTGTCGAAACATCAGCTCCTCCTCGGAAGAATACTTTATATTCGGAACTCTTAGGAAAGTTTGGGGCTCCCATATAGGAACCGCTATTGTTCATACGTTTATTACCCTTTTTGTCATAAACGTATTCCCATTCCAACTCATTCCTATGAATCAGATTTCTGGAATCCTCCCAGGTACGCCGAACTTCATTCTCGATGAATTCTTCATCAAAAGCAAAGCGTTTAAAACCTTCAAAAACGGTCTTGCTCGGGTCTTTACTATCATGCTCACAGAAGATAGGGCAGAGGAAACTGTGCTCACAGAAGTAATCGTATACATCGGAATCTTCAAAGTCTGCATCTCTATCTGCCCATTCTTCAAAGTCGATGTGCTTGAGCTTCATATCCTCTGTTCTTCCACCTTGGGGCGTAATCTTGATGGTCTTCGCTATGATACCGGCTTTGTTAAAGTCTGAAATCTGATTTAACCTGTTGCAATCGGTTCCGAACATACGGATAACGCATTTAGCAGAAATATCCTTGACCTTAGCAGCTATTCCGAGCATTTCTCTTAGCTCAGGCAGAGTCTTACCCTTATACTTTAATGTAAGTGCATGGCAACGAGCATCCAGCTGGGCGAAACTTGAAAAAGATTCTTTCAGTACGATTTCGTTCTTTGCTCTGCTTTTGTCAAAATGTCCTCGTACGATGTAATCAACAAAAGTTTGTTTCAATCTATATCGGGGCTTCTGGTAAGAGCCTGTTGCTGTGCGCTTGAATCCTGGTACTAATTCTATCAGCAAGAGATTTGGACGAAGAAGGTGAGTAAAACCAACCAGCTGTTCGTTACGCTTTTCTGCATCCTGATAATCATGATAAACCTGTTGCAGGTGATTGCTGACAATCTCCCAGTCGTTTCGTAATTTATCTTTTTCTTCTTGCGAGAAAGAATTGTAGCAGTAGTCAACAATAGGGAACTTGGCATAGCCGGAAGCAGGCACAACTTCGTATGATTTATATTCATAGAATATAATTAAAAGCCGTTCTGATTTTTCCCAAAAATGAGAGGTGTTGAAGTCTGTCTGTATCGGAGGTTCAAAGGTAACATGTGTAATACTGATACCTTCCTTTGCACCTAGATAAACATTATAAGCTTCACCAGTCTTTCCATTAGCATTCTTCTGGTCTCTCTTGGGTACACGTACTCCGGTGGTCTTAACTTCCGTAAGAACACCATCAATCTCAATATCACATTCCTGTTTACTGTCTTTTTTGTAACCGAAAACAGATTGTTCTATCACGTCTCCAGCGATACCTGTAATCTTTTTACTTTCTAAGGTACGAGCAAACTGGTGGGATTTATCAACCTCACCAAGAGTCTTGCCCTTTGCTCCTTCAAGTAGAGTATAGACTTGTTCTTTCGTAAATCTTCTATCTTCTGATACAGCCATCAGCTTATGTTGTTTAATACGATATTAAGTATATAATCATTATTTAGCCAAAAACATTTGGGCTGCACCCTGTTGCCTTGTGGGGTTAATACGGTTTGCCCTTTAGTTCCGTGTGGTCGTATGTGGCAGATTCCATTTGCTTTGCTCGTTATGAAATGGTTATAGTCACCCTCGCAAACTTTCTGCTTTGTATCTTCCCAGAGATTCTTAGCCTCCACTAAATCGTTGTATGGCATATTCCAAAAGAATACTTTAACGAGTTTCATCTTTCTCTTATCTCCATCAGGAGATTTTCGGAATACGACAAACAGAAATTTGCCAGAGAGTTGCTTGTGCCACTCTGAATCCTCCCATTCTTCATTTATGATATCCACAAATCTGATGTATGGAAAAGACATGGACTCAATATTTTTATCACGATTTGCTTCTAACACTATCGTTTTCAAAGAAATGTTAGCATTTTCAAATTCTTGTATTTTGCGTGTCTTTATATTGAATATAGCCCGGCAGACATTATATGCTAAATCTTTGGCTTTTACATTTAATTCTACCTTACGCTTTTTTCCTATTTTCTCAACAGTCTTACCATAGAATGGTTCTACACGTCTTATGACAAGTTGCTCAAATGTTTCTTTTGGCTTATAACAATGTAGCGATTTTACAATCTTATCCGAAGCGAATTTCTCCTGAAGCTTTTCTAATCTTTTTGGAGTGATATTTAATTGATGATTTATTCCCTCATCAAGAAAAGAGTCCAGGATAATCTTGTTCATATATCCCGTTTTGAGCGAGTATGCTCTTTGTTGTGCCCGCTCGTTAGTGCCGGGTTGGTCGCGCATATTTTCCTTTGCTTTATTGCCTTTCATGCATGCTGCAAGATAGAGAGTATCACCTTCTGTTAGCTCATGTGCTTGCCCATGTAGAATTTTGGTATGTATAAAGTTCCAATCATCTTTGATAATCTTCAGGTCATCTTTTGGAAACTTCCAATTACGAATCAACTTAAATACCATATCCACGGGATTTACATTAGCTTCATGAAGATAAAACATCAGAAGAAGTAATTTGTTCTTCTTCCAAAACCTGCTTGTTTCAAAAGTTTCTTTTGCTTCCTCAATATAATTAATGATATTGAGTACAAGTCGCTCTTTGGCAGCCATACTCTTATCTTTCTTAAGCTCCTTTAAGGGCGTACATTTGAGTTCCAAACCAGCTTCTTTGAAGTCTGGTTCCGCATCAGAGTTCGGTTTATAACCATAATGGAATTTTTCTACGGCTTGACCCAAACCGCCCTTTCCGCTAGGGATGACTGCTTCAGGATGCAGTTCTCTCAGCGAACGCCCAAGTAACAACTCGCCATATTTAAGAATCGAGTTGGCGTTTTTGGGATTATATGTTTTTTTTGCCATGTTTCCAGTTTTTAAATTTTAAAATCTACCATGTGTAGTTGTATTTGAGAATAGAGTTCCCTTACTTTCGCTTCGCACGCAGACCTTAGACAATCTGCAAAGGTACTAAAACTTTTCAATAACTTGGCTTCTGATCACAATCTTTAACGCTATTCTTAAGAAAAATGCTAATCTTTTGGCTGGCGTTTTTTTTCTGCATTCTTCTCTTCCTTATCCAGATAAATACTTCTATGGGATGGTAAATATACTAGTTTACCTTGTATGTTGTCCTTATATGGATTTATCGTTTTATGGAATCCCTGTAATCTGATAAGTTTTGACAGGATGAAGCTTTTACGAACAATAACGGGATAGAAGTTCATTCTAAGATAGAACTCCAACCGCTCAACAAGGATGGTTTCAAGACCATAGAAGTTCCAGAAGATAATGAAGCAAATATTGCCGTTATCGGCATCTTGAAATACATTATCAGCTAAAGATAAAAGGGCAAAGGCATTACCTATTATGTATCAGGTAAATGCTTTTGCCCTTTCTCTTTATTCTACCTCCTCGCACATCGCCATCTCTGCTCCCCGGTAAATCACGACGAGCTGATGAAGTTTTGTGGTTTTTACTGATTCGCGCACGATGTCGCTATCGGCGTAGCGCCTTATCTGAGCAGAGGCTTCCTCGAAGAGATGGTTCAACTGCTCATCGCTGGTGCCCGGCTTACAATATTTCAGCTCCACGATGTAGGAATCTTCCATGTCCTTATAAATGTCGCAGAGGGGTAGGAGGAATATGTCGGCATAACCGCCATCGTTGTCAAGTTCTGAGATGGGACGGTAGAACTTGCATTGGCTCGTCATCGCCAGGGTGAAACCATGAACGTAGGCCTCGCCCTTCTGCTTGTCGCGCTGGGAAGAGAAGCGCTTCAGGCAATCGGCTATGTAGGCGAAGTAGGGCTTGAATGCGCCTTCGTAGGCAAGCTTGCTCTCCAGTTGGGTCTTGTCGTATTGCTCAAATGTGAGGTCATTCTCCTTATAGGTATCCAGCAGATAGGTGTACATCTGGTCTCGTACCACCTCGTTGGGAACCACAAAGCGGGTGTTGCCCTGGTAGGTGCCGCCTATCGTTACCATGCCGAAATAGAAGAGCAGACTCAGAAAATTGTCCGGGTCGTTGATGCGCTCGGCGGGGAAATTCTCCATCAGGGTTCCCGTGGTGAATCCCTTGGTTACAATATCCTGTATGATGCTGGCATCGTGGGCAAACTCCTTATCGTGGCGGATGAGCATGCGGATCTTGTCGTAATCGATGCGGATGTTGGTTTCCAACATGCTATCAGGAATATCATAATCGTTGCGAATGTAATTGTCCACAAAATTGAGCACCATCACGGAGTTGTACATGGTTGTCTTGCCATATCTTCTGATGCTGAAACAATAATTATCATACCATGGTTTCATCACTTCTATAAGCTCATCTACGCTATGGCGGAATGGCAGCACGCTAGAGTAATAAGCCAGCATTTCACGTACTTCATCCTCGGTAAATCCTACCATCTCGTTGAACTCAGGAGATAGGGAATAGTTGGTTCCAATGTTGAAACCGCTGGTCAGATCATCCATGGTTACGGGGCTTACTCCTGTAACGAAGACTCTACCCAACGAATCTCCTGCAGCTCCCTTGATTGTGTCGAAGAAATGGCGCAAATATCCCTCGCCGTGAGTCTGCTCGCGGTATCGGGTTTCATGCTCTTTGTGGGCAAGAATCTGATTGGTAAAATGATCGTACTCATCGATGAAGAGATAAATCTTCAAGCCTGTTTCAGCACATTTGTCGCATAGAAATCCCAATTGGGCAACGGCATCTTCCTTCTGGTTCATCTCTTCCTTTATGCCCGGTGGCAACAGGTGGGCGTATCTGCTGCAGAAGGAATTGAACTTGTTGTTGCAATGGGCATCAAGTCCCTTTTTATAATTATCCAATCCTGCTGAAATCATGGCAAAATTCAGATGCAGGATAAGATAACTGTTGCGTTCGGGGGTAGGATTTTCTCCGATGTAAAGTTTCCCGAAGAGGCTTTCGAACTGATCTTTCTTATTGATGTCGTAATAGTTTTCGAGCATGGAGATTGTAAGGCTCTTTCCGAAACGGCGAGGGCGTATGAAGAAGAAATATTTGTTTGATTCTTCTATATTCTCAATGAAAGGAGTCTTGTCAACAAAGTAGCAATCTTCCTTGATAACATCCTCGAAATTCTGCATTCCATAAGGGATGCGCTTGCGATAGATTCGCTTTTGTCTTTCTATTTTTGCCATAATCGAAACCAACTTTTTGTTTTTATGCCGCAAAGTTAAGATTATTATTTGGAATAAGCAAAGTTTTTTGAGCATTTTTCTTGGTGGTTTATCAAAAATGTGTTATTTAGCGCAGGAAAACTGAAGGAACCTGAATGACATGTGTAACAGACGTGTTTTGACCCCCTTTTTTTACTTTCCTCTTTTTAATTCTAACCGGTATTATGGTAAATAGGCGTTATGAGAAAAAGAATTTTGGATTGCTTTATTCTGTCGGCATAATTACATTAAAAGTACGAAATAGCCAAGTAAGACTTAGAATATTAGCATTTTTTCTTAAAAAAATTAAAACCGAGTACCCTTAAGGCCATCTGAATACGTAATATGAGTAGTTTTTAGTAACTTTGCAACATAAAATTAAAAAATAGAAATGAAAAAAGTATTTTTAATCTTTCAATTACTCCTTGTAGTAATGCTGGCTCAGGCGCAGATGATGAACCCTGTGAAGTTCACCAGCTCGCTGAAAACAGACGGAAGTGCTGTGGCCGAAATCGTGTTTAGCGGAAAGATCCAACCGGGATGGCACGTCTATTCTACCGGATTGGGAGGCGACGGCCCTATTTCCGCTTCGTTCAACGTAAACAAGCTTGAAGGAGCTGAACTCGTAGGAAAACTTCAGCCACGCGGCAGAGAGATTGCAAAGTTCGACCCTCTCTTCGAGATGAAACTCCGTTATTTTGAAGGTAGCGTTACCTTTGTACAGAAGGTGAAGTTTACCCAACCAAATTATCATATTGATGCCTATCTGGAGTATGGCGCCTGCAACGACCAGAACTGTATGCCACCAAGCGAGGCTGGTTTTAAGCAGAGTGGCAAATCGCCTGCCGTTGATGCTCCTGCAGCTGGGGCAAAAGATGCTCTGAATGCAAAGGCGATTGATCCTGCTCTTGCAGCCAAGATGAAGGCCGATTCGCTTGCCAAGGCCGCAGCCCTGGCTCAGACCGATAGCGCTACTCAGCCTGTAGATTCTGCAGCTTTGGCATCTGCTATGGAAAATCTGAACGTCAAGGACTTATGGAAACCGGTTGTTAAAGAACTTCAGGCATTTGGCGGAGCTAACGACATCGCCAACCATTCGCTCTTCTATATCTTCTTCATCGGTTTCGTGGGCGGTCTGCTTGCGCTCGTCATGCCTTGCATCTGGCCTATCATCCCGATGACCGTAAGCTTCTTCCTGAAGCGTGCTAAGAACGATAAGAAGAAAGGTATCCGCGATGCGATTACTTATGGTTTGAGCATCGTAGTCATCTATCTGGTTTTGGGTCTTGCCGTAACAGCCATTGCAGGTCCTAGCACCCTGAATGCGCTCAGCACAAGTGCCGTTTTCAACATCATCCTCTTCCTCCTGCTTGCCGTTTTCGCCTTCTCGTTCTTCGGTTGGTTCGAAATCAAATTGCCTGACAGTTGGGGAAATGCTGTAGACAACAAGGCTTCCAGCACCACGGGTATGATTTCTATCTTCCTGATGGCTTTCACCCTGGTATTGGTCAGCTTCTCATGTACAGCTCCTATCATCGGTTTGCTGCTGGTTCAGACCGTTACATCCGGCGACTGGCTCGCTCCTACCGTGGGAATGTTCGGTTTCGCGCTTGCTCTGGCGCTCCCATTCACCCTCTTCGCCCTCTTCCCATCATGGTTGAAGTCGGCTCCTAAGTCGGGTTCGTGGATGGAGACCATCAAGATTGTGCTCGGCTTTATCGAGCTTGCCTTCTCTCTGAAGTTCCTCTCTGTAGCCGATCTGGCTTACGGCTGGCACATCATGGACCGCGAGGTATTCCTCTCTCTCTGGATTGTCATCTTCGGTCTGTTGGGTCTCTATCTCATCGGCAAGCTGAAGTTCCAGGTTGATGCAATCGGGGGCGACATCAACAAGCCTATGCCTGTAGCCTGCATCATGTTGGGTCTCTGTTCTTTGGCATTCTCGGTTTATATGATTCCGGGTCTCTGGGGTGCTCCTTGCAAGGCTGTGAGCGCATTTGCTCCACCTATTAATACACAGGACTTCAACCTCAACACCAAGACCGTAGAGCCTGCTTACAAGGATTATGAGTTGGGAATGGCTGCTGCCAAGGCTTCCGGCAAACCGGTATTGCTTGATTTCACAGGTTATGGCTGTGTAAACTGCCGCAAGATGGAGGCTTCTGTCTGGACAGATCCATCGGTTGCCGATAAGCTGGCAAAGGATTATGTTCTCATCTCACTTTATGTAGATGACAAGACTCCTCTTCCTGAGCCTATGGAGGTAACGTTTAATGGCGAGAAGCGCACCCTGCGAACCGTTGGCGACAAGTGGAGTTATCTGCAGGCAAGCAAGTTTGGAGCTAATGCCCAGCCATTCTATGTGGCTATTGACAACGATGGCAATCCTCTTGCTGCAGCCTTCAGTTTCAAAGAAGATGTTAGTGCTTATCTCGACTTCCTGAACAAGGGTCTGGATAATTACAGAAACAAATAATATATGATTTAATAGTTCAAATAAGGCCGGTATTGGTTCATTTAAGTAGATTTATGAAGGATAAATTTTAATAGATTAGTTTATTCAAGGTAGATTTATTTAGGATAGTTACTTCCCCCGACAGGTATGGTTTCCAAGCCATCCTGTTGGGGGATTTTTTTTGTAAAGGCACAAAAAAATAGGGCCTGTTTCACAACAGACCCTAAACATACTTACTAAAACTAAATTAACCACTAAAAAAACTAATATTTTTAAATCCTAGAAAATAAGGTGATGGACACCTTTAATCTAAAAACCTAATCTATGACACGAAATCATCCCGATTTCTTGATTGCAAAGGTAGGATTTTTATATGAAACCGCCAAACTTTTTCCCAACTTTTTTTCTATGAGTGGGCTTTTTTATCGGGATTTCACATTATTTAATCAATAACTCCCCTACTTCACATTTTAGAACCTATAGCCAACGGTCATCAGCAACTGGTGGCGCTTGTTGTCAACCTTGGTTGCATTAACAGAGCAGTCCATATCCGTAAAACTTTCGAATGGATAGAAATCTCCCTTTTGAGAAGAATACTGATAAGCCACATCTATAGCCAAATTCTGGTAATTGAAACCTACACCTAAAGTAAAACGGTTTGTTGCCTTCCAGTTGGTATAATCAGCAGAAGAAGCGATGTAAACGCCATTACTGTCAAATGTCTGATCGCGCAAAGCATTATCCTTGTACATTGGCGATACATAATTATAACCTAATCGGATTGACAACATGTCAACAGGCTTAATCTCTGCACCTAACTTCAAGGTACTTACACCTTGCAGGTTCAATTGAGTATCGTGATTCATAGCCTCATCACTACTACTGCTCTCATAATAGTCTCCCCAATAGGAATCATAATAACCACCATCCTTCACACGGTTGTCCATATGATCGTACCAGGCATATTCATAAGTTGCACCAAGTGCCAGATAATTTCCTATAGTATGACCCAAGCTGGCACCCACTTTCCATGGTGTATTAAGCCGGAAATCATAATCTATACTCTGTCCCCTACTACCCTTGACATAACAAGGCTGCTGACTTCCATCTTTTTCCTCATAGGTAGCAGGATCATTATTCCCCGAAATAGTAATATCATTATCGCCACTAACTGTGAGATCATAGAAGATAGGGCTATTGAAATAAGCACCAATACGGAAAGGAGAATCCTTGACTGGACGGAAGATAACACCCGCCTTCACATCAAATCCTGTTCCAGTAATCTTCAACTGCTCAAATGAATCCATTATATTGCCATCAACGAAGTCTTCAGAATAAAGAGAATTGCTGTTGTAATGAACATCATGAAGTCCGACTGTCAAACCAAGCCAAACCTGATTATTAAGCGAGCCACTAATGTTGAAATCATAGGTGCCAATATAACCATGCTGATACTGACCAAACAAATACTTATTAGCCTCAGCATAAGCCAAACCACCATCAGTAGGAACAGTAAACAAACCAGGCTGATAGTTTCCGGAATTATCCTTATATCCACCAAGGTTGGCGTCCTGACTGGTCCACCCCGCATACTCCTTGAAATTCTTAGCTGCGGTTATCTTATTAAGAGAAACATCCTTCAATGCTCCGGCAGCATTCAGAATCTGTCCAAAGTCGGCACTCTTATGATAATTGAAAGCCAGATTCAGCCAATTGGTACCTTTGTTTTTCGGACTCCATACGATACCCACCTGGTCAAAGGTAGGATGACTCTTTTTACCATTAAAAGTAATACGAGCATCATTATACTCCGTATAATTCTCTGCATCTGTCTGGGCGATAACTCCTGCAGTAAGAGTTATTTGGCTTTTACGGAAAAGACCAATACCAGCAGGGTTACTGCTGATAGTGGAAATATCGGCGCCCAAAGCTTCCATAGCACCACCCATACCCACATAGCGGGCAGTACCTGTAAGCTGGGGTGCAGCCAACTTAGCGTCCTGATAGGTTTCTTGCGCAGCAGCAGTCATGCTAGCCATGAGCATACTGGCAAAGAATATATGTTTTAATTTATTCATAATCTTAAATACTAATTGTTATTATCAATTTATCTTCTTCCACCGAAGCTGCCGCCACCAGAGTGACCACCGCCGCCTCCGAAGCTACCGCCACCGGAACGGCCGCCACCGCTGAAGCTGCCACCTCCGAAATTACCGCTACTGTTACTAAAGCCAGAATTACTACGACTACCCCAAGAAGAGTTATTATTAAAGTTGCCAGTATTCTGACGCTGGCCAAAGCTACGGTTAGAACCACTACGGCGTGAATAAGTATTACGGTTATTACCGCCAACACCTGTATACTGGTGATTAGAACCATCAATACGACCTGGGTTGTTATAGCGAATGTTGCCAGCAAATCCACCATAGCTTACATGTCCGTATATCGGACCGCCCCAATACCAAGGATTGTAGTAGCCGCCCCAGCCATAATACCAAGGGGCGTACCAGCCACCATACCAGCCGCAGTAACCATAATACCATGGATCGTACCAAGGGTCGAACCAAGGATCATACCAGCCGGCATAATAGCCGTAGCGCCAAGGATTGTGCCAGCCCCACATGCGGCTGCGCCAGTAGTAAGGACCGTAACCATAATAATCGTAGAACCATGGATCATAGAATCCGTCCCATCGGCTCATCTCGCGTGTGCGTACGAAATCCTCATCCCTGTCAGCATACTTCTGGGCGAAGTAAGCATCATCATAAATGCTGTCGGGCGCCACCCCCTTGCCCACATGGAACTGGATAATGTCGTTGCCCAGGGAATCTTTCCCTACATTCTCATAATGGCTGAAGATTCTGCCGCCTCGATTATATTCATCTACCGAACGGTCGCTTCCGCTCCAAAACAGCCGATAAACACTATCTCTACGTGCCCGCTGTTCAGCATACTGGCGCTGGAGCAGAGCCCGTCTTTCAGCCTTTTCTTTGGCCTCCTTCTTCGGATTGAAGTAGAGGTCATCGTCCTGTGCCATCGAAGTGAGTGGCATCGCAGCTGCGATAAGGACTGCAAGAAGATACTTTCTTTTCATATTTCTGTTCTCCTATTTATTTTTTCTCTTTTCTTTCTTCTATTTTTCTCATCCCGAATCATCATCAATCATCAGGAAGAAGGCTCCTGAAAGAGCCCTTTTCTGATTATATAATAATCTGGATGCAAAAATATTGCTTATCTTTATGCAAAAATACAGAATTTCCCTAAATAATTGTAGGTTTTCCCCTATTTTTTTATAATTTTGCAGAAGATTTAAAACAAATCTAGCTTTTTTGAACATTCGAAGGCGTTTTTAGACAAGAAATTAATACAAATTAAATATGAAATATTTAGTAGCAACATTCACTATTGAAACGACTGCCGACTTGATGCAGGCCTCTCAGGATCTGCTTGCCGATGGTGCAGCCGAAGCCGGATTTGAATCTTTTGAAGAAACAGAAACCGGACTGGAAGCGTATGTGCAGAAAGAACTCTTCGACAAGGAGATACTGGATGCCTATATTGCTGATTTCCCTATCGGGGATACGAAAATTACCTACGAGGTGAAAGATGCAGAAGACAAGGATTGGAACCAGGAATGGGAAGAACAGGGATTCGAACCAATTTATGTGGACAACCAGGTGGTGATTTACGATGCGAAACATCCCGAACTCTATCCCGATACGAGCAACAGACCCGACATGATAGAAATTGGTATTGAGGCGAAACTGGCGTTCGGAACAGGAAACCACGAAACCACACGTATGATCATTTCGCAGCTGCTCCACATGCCTATCAGAACCAAGCGCATCCTGGATTGCGGAACGGGTACGGGAATCCTTGCCCTCACCTGCTCAAAACTCGGAGCGAAAGACGTGGTAGGCTACGATATTGACGAGTGGAGCGTGGAAAATGCCAAGCATAATGCCGTGCTCAACGGCGTAACTAACATGGAAGTACTCTTTGGCAACAGTCAGGTAATCAACCACATCAGCGGCGTTTTCGACCTGGTTCTAGCCAACATCAACCGCAACATTCTGCTCAACGACATGCGCGCTTTCCGTAGCGTGATGAACATCGGCGGAACTCTGGTTCTGAGCGGCTTCTACGAAGAAGATATTCCTGTACTCCTGGAGAAAGCAGAAGAACTGGGAATGCATGAAATAAACAGACAGATTGACAACAATTGGGCCTGCCTTGTTTTAGGTTCATAAAGATTCTTTTCTGATTCTAAACATTCAGAACGAAAAATCTGAAATCAGAAATATCAGATTAAAACATACGAATAAAGGTTGGATTTTCGCATATTGCCAAAAGTCCAACCTTTATTCCATGAATTTCTTCTCATTATTATTGCTTCCTATGCAGAGCTGCTTGAGCTCATAATAACTGCCGTTGTAAATATTGAAATCTACGTAGCCTTTAATGCCCGGCAACTTGCCCACATCCGTATGCTGCCAGAACTTCCATTTGCCCTTATACTGAACCTTGTCAACATAATAGTGGGCTATCCAGTAAGGATAATCTTCGAAGACAGGCGCACTCAGATATTGCTCCTTGAATTTATAATAGGTGTAGATGATAGGTTTAACATGATACTTATCCTCTACAATATGCAGCCAGGTAAGCACATCACGCTGGAAATCCTCCACACTCTTATCTGCCGGCTTATGTTCAATATCCAGTACCGGAGGCAAATCGCCATCCGTAAGATGCACCTGGTCTAGGAAATAATAAGCCTGTTCTCGGGCTGTCGACTTATTGCTCCAGAAATGATAAACACCCCGGATGAAACCGAAATCGCGAGCCTGATTAAAGTTCTCGCGGAAATTCTCATCGAGCCGTGAAGAACCTTCCGTACTCTTGATGATGACGAAGCGCACAGGACAACCCTTGATCATCGCATTCTTGAGCTGTTCCCAGTCTATCTTGCCCTGATAATGCGAAATGTCGATTCCATGAATTTCGAAACCTTCAGGATATTCAGCATCGCCATAAAGCGCACGCCAGCGGAAACCAGTTGGACCTACAAAGAAATGATAGAACAGAAAGACATAGAGCACGATAACCGCCGTTCCGCCTATCCACCACGCCCAACGGGGATAGCGTTGCAAAAAAGAAGACGAACGCCTTCTACCACGGGAGCCGCCACGCCGAGGAGTTTTCTTTCTCGCCATGGCACTCTTTTTCTGTGAAGAAGCCGTTCGTCTTGTTGACATATAAAAAAATATTTATTCTATTTTTTACTTAGCCTGCTCCAACTGGAGAGTCTTTGTGGTCTGGTCGCAAACCTCAGAAGGACCCCAGTACTGGATAGGACCTGGATAAACGTAAGATGTTTCCTTAGCCCACTCATCGCGCTTAGAAGCGAAGAACTTGAATGGAGCGCCATCCAGCTCAACGAGAGCCTTGCGGATAACTGGCTTGTTAGCACCATTACGACGCTCGATGTTCATCATCATAGTGATTGGCACACCACCTGCAATCCACTCTGCTGCAGGAGCTGTTGTGTTCTTGATGATTGACATGTAACCGGTCTTGCCGTTAGCGATGAGGCGTGAAGCGTTGAAACCGAGTGAGTAGCAGTAGTCAGCATCGTAGTTAGAAGGAGCTGCGCAACGTCCCTCGTAACCGAAGAAGTGGTGCTGTGCAGAGAACTTACCTACGTACTTACCCTCCTTCTTCCATGCAGCCAACTTCTCAGCCACCATGCGAGAAAGCAACTTCTCTGTCTCGATGAGAGAAACCTGTACGTTTCCGTGAGGGTCGCGGTCGAGGCAAAGCTGGCGAGCTACGTCAGCTGGCAAAGACTCCAATACTGCGAGGTTGTCCTTAGCAATGGCACCCTTAACGAATGCAATCTGCTCCTCAGCACTTGCAAACTCACGGCTCTCGCCTGTTGCAGGGTCTGTAAGAACCTCGTTCAATTCTGCGATGAGCTTCTTGATAGCTGGGATGAACTCGATCAGGCCCTCTGGGATGAGAACAGTACCGAAGTTGTTACCCTCAGCAGCACGGTTAGCTACTGCAGTTGCAATATAAGTAACAACATCATCGAGTGACATTTCCTTAGCCTCTACCTCCTCAGAAATCAAGCAGATGTTTGGCTGAGTCTGGAGAGCGCACTCAAGAGCGATGTGAGATGCTGAACGACCCATCAGCTTGATGAAGTGCCAGTACTTACGTGCTGAGTTACAGTCGCGCTCGATGTTACCGATGAGCTCAGAATATGTCTTGCAGGCAGTATCGAAACCGAAAGAAGTCTCAATCTGCTCGTTCTTCAAGTCGCCGTCGATAGTCTTAGGGCAACCGATTACCTGTACGCCATACTTCTTGGCAGCATAGTATTCTGCGAGAACGCAAGCGTTGGTATTTGAGTCGTCACCACCGATGATGACAAGTGCCTTGATGCCGAGTTCACGAAGAATCTCAATACCCTTCTCAAACTGGTCTTCCTTCTCAAGCTTGGTACGACCGGAACCGATGATGTCGAAACCACCAGTATTGCGGTATTCGTCCATGAGTTCAGAAGTAATCTCCATGTACTTATGGTCAACGAGACCACCAGGACCGAGGATGAAACCATAGAGCTTGTTAGCTGGGTTAAGAGACTTCACACCGTCGAAGAGACCAGAAATCACGTTGTGACCGCCAGGAGCCTGACCACCAGAGAGGATAACACCTACGTTGAAAGCAGGAAGTTCCTTAGCCTCACCTGCCTCGAATGTAATAACAGGCATTCCATAAGTGTTAGGGAACAACGCCTTGATTTCATCCTGATTACCTACTGACTGTGTTGCTGCACCTTCAACTGCCTTTACTGGGCCCTGGAGAGCCTTAGGCAATTTTGGCTGATAAGCAGCTCTTGCAATCTGCAATGCACTTTTTTCCATAATTCGTTTTTATTTTAATTAGTTGAAACTTCAAAAACATCTGCAAAAATAACTCTTTTCTGCGAGATACGGAAAGAAAAATGCTAAAAATGCGTTAATAGATACATTTTTTCCCAAAAAATGATGTTATTTCAAAGAAAATGATTATCTTTGAGCGATATTTTTAATTATTCATTAATTAGGAGAAAAGAATTATGGCTAATAAAAGAGATTTAAAGCGCACGATCAACTACATTACAAGCGAACTTTTCGCCGAAACAGTAGCTGCATCTTTGTATAACGGTAAGCCTACACAGGAAGATGTGGATGGCATTCTTTCAGCTATCGTCATGATCAACGGCGATTACATCAGCCGCGTGTCTCACCCGGAACCGGGAATCAAGAAGGGTGAATATTATAAAAAGCTCATAGGCGACTTCAACAAGCAGATGAGCGAAATCATCGACCAGATTTCAAACTTGGCATAATCCTATTATCATAAGAATCAGAAAATACACCTATTTATATATATGGTAAAAGGAATTTGTCAATGGATATTGTATAAGCGCTTGGGCTATAAGAAAATCATCACCCAGGAGCTTCCTGAAAAGTATATTATCTGCATGGCTCCGCACACCAGTAACTGGGACCTGATACTGGGCCAGCTCTTTGCCCATGCTGAGGGAATCAAATGTAATTTCCTCATGAAAAAGGAATGGTTCTTCTGGCCGCTAGGTCCTATCTTCAGAAAGATGGGAGGTATTCCTGTGTGGAGAAGCAAACATACTAGCATGACGGATAATCTGGCTGCAGAAGCGGATAAGCGGAAGGCTTTTGGACTGTGCATTACGCCCGAAGGTACCCGTTCGCTCAACCCGGAATGGAAAAAGGGATTCTATTTCATAGCCCTCAAGGCGCATCTGCCTATCCATCTCTATGGGCTTGACTATGAGAAGAAGGTCATTCAATGCACCAGGCAGATTTTCCCGTCAGGAGATGTTGACAAAGACATGCGTGAAATCAAGTTGTACTTCAAGGATTTCAAAGGAAAGAAACCGGAGAAGTTCACAATCGGAAATATTGATTAAACGTTAGAAGATAACGGTTTAGTCAGCTATTAAAGAAGGAGTATTCGTATAGTGAAACACCAAAACATAACATATTGTTTGATAAGCAGTTTGCTGTTAGCCGCTGGAGCTTCGCTTCAGGCTAACGGCAAATCGTTTATTTCTACCTACGATGAGGCTAACAGCGGCGCATGGCAAGGCATAGATTATGATGGCGACCCATGGGTGTTTAATGTTTCCCGCCCTTATTTCGTTACGGCAGGACTACAGAACAGGCACCTTTCGCTATGGGCCTCGCACGGACGGTTTTATTATGCCGACAGAGATGTATGGAAATGGCAACGCCCTAACCTGTTTTGCACAAACGAAGATCTCTTTACCCAAACCATCGTCGTGCCCTACCTCATCCCGATGCTCCAGAATGCGGGAGCCATCGTCTTCACACCCCGTGAAAGAGACTGGCAGACGAACGAAATCGTCATCGATAATGATGATGCTGTCAAGTCGGTTTATTATTTCGAAAAGGAGGGGAGCAAGCGATGGAAAAACTGCGATTCGGTCGGTTTTGCCAACCGCTATCGACTGAAAGATGGGGAAAATCCGTTCCGCATGGGAACCGTGAGACAGGCGAAGGCTACCAAGCGCAAGAAAATCAGCCAGGTAAGCTACCAGCCCCGTTTCAAGGAAGCCGGCAAATACGCAGTCTACGTAAGCTACCAGTCGCTCCCCAAGAGCGTGAGCGATGCAAGATACATCGTTTATCACAAGGGCGAAGCCACGGAGTTTTCCGTTAACCAGCGCATGGGCGGAGGCACCTGGGTTTACCTGGGCACCTTCGATTTCGACAAGGGCTGCAACGAGTTCAACCGCGTGGTCTGCACCAACAAGGCTTCACGCCGTGGAGTAGTAACTACAGATGCTGTCCGCTTTGGCGGCGGCATGGGAAACATAGAGCGTGGCGATTACACCAGCGGATTGCCCCGTTGCCTGGAAGGAGCCAGATACTACGCCCAATGGGCTGGTGCTCCTTATAAGGTTTATGGAGGCAGAAAGGGAGAAAATGATTACGCCGACGACATCAACACCCGTTCTCTGATGACCAATTGGCTGGGCGGCGGTTCGGTTTACATGCCTGCCAAAAATGGCAAGCACGTGCCTATAGAACTCTCGCTGGCACTTCATAGTGATGCGGGTTACAATAAGGACGGAAAATCTACCTTTGGAGCCCTTGCTATCTGCACCACAGATTATAACGACGGAATACTGAACAGCGGAATCTCAAGATTCACATCCAAGGATTTCGCCAGGGCTTTGCGCGATAATCTCGTTACGGATCTCACGGCTCAGTTCGGAGAATTCGGCAAACGCTACCTATGGGACAGAAACTATTCTGAAACCCGTCTGCCGGAAGTTCCGTCGGCTATTCTCGAAATGCTTTCGCATCAGAATTTCCCTGACATGAGAATTGCTCAGGATCCCCTCGGAAAGTTCTATATCGCACGCTCCATCTACAAAACCATCCTGCGCTTCGTAAACAGCAATCATGGAACCCGCTACGTGGTCCAGCCGCTGGCTCCGCAGAACTTCAGCGTTACGCAGAACCAAGGTGTTGCCCTACTCTCATGGACTGCCCAGCTGGACAAGACGGAACCATCTGCCCGCCCTACTTCTTACATTATTTATAAGGCAGAGGGACAAGGCGGTTTTGACAACGGAACCATCGTGAACACCACCCGCTGCCAGATGCAGCTGGAACCGGGCAAGCTTTATCATTTCAAGGTGGCTGCGGTTAATGCAGGAGGAGAAAGTTTCACCACCGAAACCCTCTCTGTACTCTATAATCCTGCTGCCAGCAAGTCTGTGCTCATCGTAAACAATTTCCATCGCCTTGCCTCTCCGCAGGTCGTGGACGATGAGGAAAAGCAGGGATTTGACCTCAATCTGGATCCGGGCGTAAGCTACGGACTGACGGCGGGATGGAGCGGCAAGCAACAGGTGTTCGACAGAAACAGAATGGGCAACGAAACCAGTTTCGGACTCGGTTTCAGCGGCAACGAAATGATTGGCAAGTTTGTGGCAGGCAACGACTTCAACTACGTTCAGGCGCATGCTACAAGTATTGCGGCTTCGGGCAAATATAATATTTCCAGCTGTTCGAGCGAAGTCATCGCCAGCGGCAGGGTTCAGATGAAGAACTATCAGGCAGTTGACCTCATCAACGGACTGGAGCGCCATGACGGCTATACTCACGCCTACTTCAAGTCGTTCACGCCTGCCCTGCAGAACAGCATCAGGCAATACGCCAGCCAAGGCGGCAGAATCCTGATAAGCGGTTCTTACACCGGAAGCGACATGCAGACTGAAGAGGAACAGGCGTTCCTGAGCGATATTCTGAAACTCAGCTATGAGCCTACAGGTTCTACGGCCATCACCAGGGACATCAATCCCGAAGATTCAACCGTAACAGAACGAGACAGTATTGTCTACACTTCGTCTAACGTCAAGGGATTAGGTCTGCAGTTCAGCTATTATAACGAGCTGAATGCCCAGCATTATGCGGCAACCCATCCCGAGATATTGAAACCGGTTGGCAATTACGCCTTCACGGCGATGCAATACGATACGGGAACGAGTGCGGCGGTTGCCTACAAGAGCACTACTTACCGCAGCTTCGTCATGGGATTCCCGCTGGAATGCATCATCGACGAAAGAACCCGCACCAGCGTGTTGCTCGGCATTCTCAAATTTCTGACAGATTAAATTAAAAGTAAAACAGATAAAAAATTTTAAGCTTATGTATAAGATTCAAGCCAACCAGTCTGGCACTCGCTCTATCGAAGTGAGCGACCAGCATTTAGAGACCATCGAAAAGTATCAGTTACTCCGCAACCTCGTAGACAGCAACGGCATTATCGACGAGGAAGTGCTCGATAAACTGAAACTTAATGTGCGTTCACTCCTCGAGAGCAGCGACATCAAGGATAAGGAGTTGCTCGATCTCTGTCTCGACGTCATCTACAATCAGAACATGAAGGCGCTCGGTCTTCACAACCTCGTTCTGCTCTACGTAGACTGGAAAGACAAGAAGCAGGCTGAGGCTGCAGCAGATGCAGAACCAGACGCAGTAAATGATTAAAAAATATTGAATGGATTATAAGTTAACAGATTTCTTACCTACCACCAAGAAAGAATGCGAGTTGCGCGGATGGGACGAACTCGACGTCATCCTCTTTTCAGGAGATGCTTACGTTGACCACCCATCCTTCGGCCCTGCCATCCTCGGACGAATGCTGGAAGCTAACGGCTATCGGGTAGCCATCGTTCCCCAGCCCGACTGGCACGGCGATTTCCGAGACTTCAAGAAACTCGGTCGCCCTCGCCTCTTCTTTGGTGTTTCTCCGGGCGCCATGGACTCGATGGTGAACCGCTACACGGCCAACCGCCGCATGCGTAGCGAGGACGCTTTCAGTCCCGACTCCCGCCACGACATGCGCCCCGACTATCCATCTATCGTCTATACGCAGATACTGAAGAAACTCTTTCCCGACGTACCTGTAGCACTAGGCGGTATTGAGGCTTCGTTGCGTCGCATCAGCCACTACGACTATTGGAAAGACGAGCTCCGCAAGTGCATTCTCTGCGATTCGGGTGCCGACCTCATTCTCTACGGAATGGGCGAACGTTCTATCGTTGAACTAGCCAATGCCTTTGCAGAAGGCAAGACGCTTAGCCAAATCCACGAAATGCCGCAGGTGGTTTTCTACTGCAAGGAAAGTGAGATTCCGGGCGGTTTCAAGGACGATGACATCATCCTCCACAGCCACGAAGAATGTCTCCACAACAAGAAGGGACAGGCTGAAAACGTGCGCCATCTGGAGGAAGAAGCCAACAAGATGCATGCTCAGCGCATGATTCAGGAAGTTGACGGCAAATATGTAGTGGTGAATCCGCCTTTCCCGCTGATGACTACCGCGGAACTGGATGCGGCTTTCGACCTGCCTTATACGCGTTTGCCTCATCCTAAATACAAGGGCAAGACTATTCCAGCCTACGAGATGATCAAGTTCTCCGTGAACCTTCATCGTGGCTGTTTCGGCGGCTGTTCTTTCTGCACCATTTCTGCCCATCAGGGTAAATTCGTGGTTTGCCGCAGCAAGGAGAGCATTCTGAAGGAGGTGAAGAAAATCATCCAGATGCCTGATTTCAAGGGCTATCTGAGCGATTTGGGCGGTCCTTCTGCCAACATGTACGGAATGCATGGCAAGAATCAGAAAGCCTGCGAAGTGTGCAAGCGCCCGTCGTGTGTAAACCCTCAGATTTGTCCGAACCTCAATACCGACCACAGCAAGCTTCTGGAGATTTATCATGCTGTAGATGCTTTGCCGGGAATCAAGAAGAGTTTCATTGGTAGTGGTGTGCGTTACGACCTTCTGCTGCATAAGAGCAAGGACGAAAAGGTGAATCAGGCGGCTAGAGAATACACGCGCGAACTGATTACCAAGCATGTGAGCGGCCGACTGAAGGTGGCTCCCGAACATACGAGCCCGGAGGTCTTGAAGTTCATGCGCAAGCCATCGTTCGACCTCTTCTACGAGTTCAAGCGCATCTTCGACAAGATCAACAAGGAAGAAGGTCTGAACCAGCAGATCATTCCTTACTTCATCAGTTCGCATCCGGGCTGTCATGAAGAAGACATGGCCGAACTTGCCGTCATTACGAAGGGACTGGATTTCCATCTGGAGCAGGTGCAGGATTTCACCCCTACTCCTATGACCATTTCTACCGAGACCTGGTATACGGGGTACGATCCTTACACCCTGGAGCCGGTCTTCAGCGCCAAGACTCAGAAAGAGAAGCTTGCCCAGCGCATGTTCTTCTTCTGGTACAAGCCTGAAGAGCGCCGTGCCATCGAGAGTGAGCTTCGCCGGATAGGCAGAGCCGACCTCATCGACAAACTCTACGACAGGAAGAGCATGGGTGGCAGTTTCAAGGGTAAGAAGACGCATTATGACGATAAGGCGATAGGTTCTACATACGATAATCCTGGTGTAGGAAAAGGTGCTAAAGGCAAGCGTGGAGCTGGTAGAAATGCTTCTGAACCGAATGCAGGAAAAAGCCGTGGCAGAAATGCTTCTGACCGCTTTGCCCCAAAGGGATATGGCAATGTGGGTTGCTATGATGAGGAGAAATACCTGAATAACGGAAAATCTCTAAAATCAGGTAAGCCTTCGAATGCCAACATCCGTGATGCCGTAGCAGCGACCAGAGCCGAGCTGAGAAATCAGAAAGACCAGGGTGCCGGCTTCTTCAAGGACAAGAAGAAAAAGAGTTTCAACCCTAATTTCGACAACGACAACCATAACCGCAAGAACCGCTACAACAGCGGGGATAAGAACGAACGCGGCGGTCGTGGAAATCAAGGTCGTGGAAATCAAGGAAGAAATGAAGGTAGAGGCAGAAGAAGATAAATGCTAAAAAGAGGGTGAATCATATATTTATGACTCACCCTCTCATATTATATACTTAACTTACCCAAAATAATTTAGTACTGTCTCAAAGCACCGAGTAATTCAGCATTCTCGCTCTTGTTTCCTATCGTAATTCTCAGGCAGTTGCCGCACAACTGAACCTTGTTGCGGTTTCTTACGATAATGCCTTGTGCCACCAGATAATTATAGATGGCGTTGGCGTCGGTCATTTTAGCCAGGAAGAAGTTTGCATCAGTAGGATAAACCTTCTCGCAGATAGGCAGATCCAGGAATGCAGCCATTACCTTAGAACGCTCCTGCAGGATGTTCTTCACCCATTCGTCAACCTTCAGCGGATTCTTCATAACTTCCAGCGCATGCTCCTGAGTAAGCAGATTGATGTTATAAGGATATTTCACCTTATTAAATAGGTCAACAATCTCCTTGCTCGCAAAAGCCATTCCCAGACGGAGAGCTGCACAGCCCCATGCCTTACTCATGGTGTTGAGCACAATCATGTTGGGAAATCTGTCGAGCACGCTGCGGAATGTGCGCTCCGAAGAGAAATCGGCGTAGGCTTCGTCGATGATGACAATACCCTGGAATTTCTGCAACACCTCTACGATTGCCTCGCGGTTGATGTGATTGCCCGTAGGATTGTTCGGACTGCAGAACCAGATTACCTTCGTCTGTTCATCGCAGGCTGCCAGGAGTTTTCCGGCAGAAATCTGATAGTTTTCATCGAGCAGCACAGAGCGATATTCCACATCGTTGATGTCTGCACAAACTTCATACATTCCGTAAGTAGGTGCAATCGCTACTACATTATCCTTGCCCGGGCGGCAGAATACACGGTAAACCAAATCGATGGCCTCGTCGGAACCGTTGCCCAGGAAGATTTTCTCTTCAGCCACACCCTTAATCTTGCTGATCTGCTTCTTCAGTTCAACCTGCAGCGGATCAGGATAGCGATTGTAAGGGTCATTATATGGATTTTCGTTGGCGTCGAGGAAGACGCGGGCATTTCTGCCTGCAAACTCCGTACGGGCGCAACTGTAAGGTGCCAGATTCCAGATGTTCTCTCGGCACAAATCTTTCAATTCTTTCATTTTTCTTTCAAAAGCTATAAAGAAGTATTTTTACAACTTCCCGTTTCACCCTATTGTTTCAAACTGTTCACTCTCAGTCTCATCGCATTGGCATGAGCTTCCAATTGCTCATTTTCCGCCATGGTCACTACAGCATTTCCAATGTTACGAATACCTTCTTCTGTAAGATGCTGGAAGGTGATTTTGCGATTGTAACTGTCCAGGTTCACTCCGTTGTAAGCCAAAGCATAACCATGGGTTGGCAAGGTATGGTTCGTACCGCTTGCATAGTCGCCTGCACTTTCGCACGCATAGTTTCCGAGGAATACACTACCTGCATTCACTACCTTTTCTGCCAGCTGCTCGTAATCGGCTGTGGCGATAATCAGATGCTCCGGCGCATAAGTATTACAGAGGTCGATTGCCTCCTCTTCGGTCTTCACGAGGATAAACTTAGAGTTGTCTAACGAGGTCTGTGCCATCTCCTTACGTGGCAAACGTTCAAGCTGTACTTCAACTTCATTCTTTACATCATCCAACACCTTTTCAGATGTAGTAATGAAGAAAACCTGAGAATCGAAACCATGTTCAGCCTGCGACAACAGGTCGGCAGCAGCAAACACAGGGTTGGCTGTTTCGTCGCCAATAAGACAAACTTCAGACGGACCGGCAGGCATGTCTATAGCCACATCGTGCAGGGAAACCTGCTGTTTGGCAGCCATGACAAACTGGTTGCCCGGACCGAAAATCTTATAAACCTTAGGCACGCTCTCCGTACCGTAAGCCATGGCTCCGATAGCCTGAACGCCACCCGCCTTAAAGATCTTGCTTACGCCCGCAATCTTTGCCGCCATGAGGATAGCCGGGTTCACCTTGCCCTCTTTATTAGGAGGAGTACATAGTACTATTTCTTTACATCCCGCAATCTTGGCAGGAGTAGCCAGCATCAGAACGGTGCTAAAGAGAGGAGCAGTACCTCCCGGGATATACAATCCCACCTTCTCTATAGCCACACTCTTCTGCCAGCAGGTTACACCAGGGCAAGTTTCAACCTTTACACCATCAAACTTCTGGCTATGATGGAATGCGGCAATGTTATGATGGGCGAGGTGCAAAGCGTCTTTCAGTTCTTGAGAAACCAGTTGCTCAGCCTCTTCGATTTCAGCCTCAGTCACAGCCAAAGAATCGAGATGGGCATGATCAAACTTCTCCTCGTAACGCTTCACGGCTTCGTCGCCATGGTTTTTCACATCGTCGAGTACACCTTGTACGGTCGCATTCAGCTGCGAAACATCCAGGTGTGGGCGTTTTACAATCTCGCTCCATTCCTCCTTTGCAGGATACTTTATTACCTTCATTCCTATTATTAATGTTTAATTATTAATGTTTAATGTTTGGTTTTTAACGCATAATGTTTCTAAATAAACATTACACATTAAACACTACACATTATTATAATATCATCTTTTCGATTGGTGTTACCAGGATGCCCTGTGCACCGAGTTCCTTCAACTTGCCTATGATTTCCCAGAAACGCTTCTCATCGAGCACGGTGTGGATAGAGCACCATTCCTCATCAGCCAATGGGATAATCGTAGGACTCTTGATGCCTGGCAATACTTCTGTAATCTCCTGAACCTTTGCCTTAGGAGCATTCATCATCACGTACTTCTTGTCCTGTGCAGAACGTACAGCCTCGAAGCGGAACAGCATCTCGTTCAGAATCTCATGCTTCTCCTCGTCCATGTTCCAGTTGCCGATGAGCAGAGCCTCGCTCTTCATCACCACCTCAACCTCAGCAAGATTGTTGCTGACCAGAGTAGAACCTGAACTTACAATATCGAAAATACCGTCAGCCAAACCGATGCCCGGACTGATTTCTACAGAACCCGTAATAACATGGATGTCGGCATTGATATTATTCTTCTTCATAAACTTGCGCAGGATGTTAGGGTAAGAAGTAGCAATCTTCTTGCCGTTGAACCATTGCAATCCCGGATAATCAATCTTCTTAGGAATGGCGAGGCTCAGGCGGCACTTGCTGAAACCCAGACGGTCGATAATCTGCGCATTCTCTCCACGCTCAACAAACTCGTTCTCGCCCACGATTCCGATATCTGCCACACCAGAGGCTACGCTCTGAGGAATATCATCATCACGAAGGTAGAGAACTTCGAGAGGAAAGTTGCTTGACTGCACCAGAAGGGTGCGTTTAGAGGCGCTTACTTTGATATCAGCCTCTGCTAAAAGATTCATGGTGTCGTCGAAAAGACGACCCTTACTTTGTACTGCTATTCGTAACATATTTCTATATTTTGTTTGAAAAACATTGCAAAAGTACATATTTTTATTAGAATAAACAAATAATTTCTCACTTATGTGCAAAATATTTCGTACTTTTGCAGCTGAAATGAAGAATAAAGGATATTTATACGCATTATATGCACTATTTTTGCTCGCTGCCTGTGCCGACAAGAAACCGCAGCAGGAGCTTACGCCATGGGGAACTCCCGTAGGCGAAATGGAGTATGCGGACAACTCTGATGGGGCTGAAGGCGATGAAAAGAAACCTGCTTCAACCAACAAGGGGCTTTCGCTCGAAGATATTCAGGCCAATGGTGAACTCATCATGCTTACCGTTAACGGCCCTACCACCTATTATGATTACCACAGCCACGGAATGGGACTGCAATATCTGCTCTGCGAGAAGTTTGCCCAGCAGATCGGTGTGTCGTTACGCGTAGAAGAATGTAAGGATACGGCTGAAATGGTGCGCAAGTTGGAGAAGGGAGAAGGCGATGTGATTGCCGTGCCCCTACCCCGAAAACAGACCAGAGGCAACCTGCTGTTCTGTGGAGTTACGCCCGACAGCACCCGAACCCAATGGGCTGTGCTGAACGGTAATAAGAGTCTTGCCGACACTCTGAACGGCTGGTTTAAGCCTAAGCTGATTGCTCAGGTCAAGCAGGAAGAATCGTGGCTGCTTTCTTCTGCCAGCGTGCGCCGCCACGTTTATTCACCATTCCTGAACCGTTCTAAGGGTGTTATTTCCCGCTACGACCACCTCTTCCAGCGCTATAGCGGAACGGCTCGCATGGACTGGCGTCTGATGGCTGCCCAATGTTATCAGGAGAGCTGTTTCGACCCGAATGCGAAGTCATGGGCTGGAGCTTGCGGACTGATGCAGATTATGCCAGGCACGGCTGCCCATCTGGGTTTGCCGATGAGCATGATTCATGAACCTGAGGCGAATGTGGCTGCGGCAGCCAGATATATGGCGGAACTGCAGGGGCATTTTGCGGATGTGGGCGACCCGTCGCAGCGCATGCTTTTCGCCCTTGCTTCTTATAATGGTGGCTATTTCCACATCAGAGATGCGATGTCGCTGGCTCGCAAACATGGTCAGAATCCGCACAACTGGGGCGTAATTCGCGATTATATTCTGCGCCTTTCTCAACCGGCTTATTACACGGACCCGGTAGTGAAATACGGTTATATGCGAGGCACGGAGACGGTTAATTATGTAGATAGAATCAGAGCCCGCTGGGGTGAATATAGCGGTGGTTCAGGCTTCCATGAGAGCCTTCGTGGCAGCGGTATGGGCAGCGGTTCCTTCCATGGAGCCCCTGTTAAATCCAAGCGCCACTACCAGAATAAGTACCATATATAATATAAAATAGGTACTGAAAATGATGAGAAGATAGAAGACAAAGTTTAAAGCCGCTACAAGAAATATATGGATTTACATAGGGGGATGCATCTGATAAAAAATGCATCCCACCGTATTTCCATCCTTATCCTTTATTGCCAAATTAATCTTTATTTTAATAAGTTTCTTCCGCCTGTATCTTCAAGAATTTTCATCTGCTGAATGGCAATCTGATTGAGCTTGATAAGTCGCTCAGACTGCGCCATACCATCATTGCCTGTTCTTTGAATCCATGCCTTTACAGAAAGCACGAAGTTGTTGCTTCCTGCTGCATTTTTAATTGTATCGAATTCGGTACAATTAAAATTCGGATTATATAGCTTTTCCCATTCACCGAGATATTCTATTGTACTTTTGAGGCTCATCCATCTAAATATAATATGCTCTTGCATTTGGCTATGTGCCATATCGGTCAAAGAGATATAATCCTCATTTTGAACATTAACAACAGATATTTCTGTATTTTCAACTTTTATCTTTGCCATAATCCTTAGTTTTTAGATAACACAAATCAGTCTATACTATCAGCAACATCCACATGTTACATCAGCAAATAATAGATAACAAAAATAGGGAACGCAGTGCGTTCCCTATTGCTTTTTGTTTACTCCCCAAATTTCTCCTTCACATCAAAGCAAGGGCAAGCCTTGTTTGAGAACTCATTATGCCCATGAACCGTTGCCTCGGGATATTCCTCCTTCAGCTGCTCTATCAGCGCTTTCAGCGCCTCCTTCTGCTGTGGGGTTCGGGTATCCTTCGGCTTGCCATCCTGGGATAGACCGCCAATGTAGCATACTCCGATGCTCACGGTGTTGTGACCCTTGCAGTGGGCGCCTACCTCTTCTACTGATCTGCCCACGTGGATGCTTCCGTCACGGTAAATCACGAAATGATAACCGATGCAGAAAAAGCCACGCTCACGATGCCAACGGTCGATGTCGGCTACGGTGTAGTCGCAACCTTCTCGGGTCGCGCTACAATGAATGATGATTTCCTTGATCTTGCGCATAATATGATAATTTATAATGTACAATGCAGAATTAACTAATAGATACCGCTTGCTAAAATACAGTTAACTATAAAACTTTACCTGGGAAAAAAGCCAGATACTTTAGGGGAATTTCTTCCTCCCCCAAGTCTTTGATATGCAAGTCAATTTGTTCGTTTTCATCAGCTAACTCATTAATCTTCTTGCAAAACTTCTTGAAAAGTTCCCCATCGTAAGCTACAACGCCCGACATTAAAGACTTGCCCATTACTATGCTTCCATGCTTCAATGCCAGCGGACCTACACCAGCCGTGATATAAGGCTTACGAGACACCGGATACGACGAAGAATAATCCTTAAGAATTAAAGGCATGGTCTTATACTCCTCTACGATCTCTGTCTTAAATTCCTTCTCTTTCTTATGGTGCTTCTTCTTGTACTCCACCCCTATCTTCTTCTTGAACTTGATAGGTTCTGGTATAATTAAATAATCGCCTGCATGCAGGTAATTTTTAGGATGCTCTACTGTGCCGCAGATAATTACTCCGTTGATAACCATTGTGCCATCCACACCCCATGGAGTGAAGCGACGGCGAAATATATGAATATACATAATGATAATATTAAAAAAAATTGATACTTGTGTCAGAGTCATTAAGAAGTTCAAGATTTCGAAAAACCTTAATGACCCTTAATGACACTGACCCTTAATGACACTTTAAACGGTAGGTGACGCTTTCTGATAACGTTTGTCCGGCAAAACGCTTATCAAGCCCTGCTGCTTCCAGTTCTTCAGCATCTGCTTCACCGACTCGTGAGTAGCACTTGCCCCTTTTACGGAAATACTCTGTTGCTGAGCCTGATCGAAGGAGAAGGTCACATCCAGACGCTCAAAAATGGAATCGTTTCTACCTCTACGAGAACGGTCGTAAACCGACTGTCCGCAATAGTCTCTCGAAGAGAAAGCATCCTCGATACGACTACGGAAGAAATAGAGTGCATTGTCCAACTGGTAATCCGCAAGAACATTGAACACAGCGAGCATGGTAGGCGTCTGCATCTTGACAATCATTTCCTTCCATAATAGCGGATTCTGCTTCAACTGCTTCTCTGCTCCCTGAAAACCATGCTTCTGAATCAACGTCTCTGCTACTTTGCAGAGCATGATGCAGGTCATCATTCTCATCGTGGTAGGACAGATACGGAAGCGCTGACGGGCTTTCACCTTGTCATCATTCTTCATGGTCTCCAGGCGAATCTGTTCCAGCCAATCCCTACCCTTGGCTTCCAGTTTGGGCAGTACCACCTCTCCCTCCATCAGAGGCAGCAGATGGGCAACCTGGATGATGCGGTCACGCTGGCGATCGGTAAGCACATACAGATTATCCGTCAACGGAGTAAACGTATTATCAGGAGTTCTTGCCACGGTAATACGGCTCTGGAAACCATCCGTATAATTGTTCACCACACGGTAAAGTGCATCAGGAGTACCGCACATCACCACGTTCCATAACAGTCTGTCTATATGAACATTCACAGCTTCTGCACTTCTTGCCTCACGCTCGTAACTCGTACCATCATACGCCTGACGGAGCATTACGGAGAAGTCGCTCATCGCCGACTTCCATTTCTGCGCCACGGTGTCAGCTTCCGGGGTAAACGAGAAGGCGTGCTTGCCTTCGGTGTTAGCCAGACGCTCGGCAAGATTTGCCACGGTGTTGTTAAGTGTCAGACATCTTACAGGCAGTTTCGGCTCTTCCGGCTGCTCCTTCTTGTTTTTAGCCGCACGCTTCTTGGCTCTCCATTCATCCTCCTTCTGATGATACATTTTATCCATATCTTTTATCTCCGAAGTCCAAGCATCAATCACGGGGTCGATGCTTCCCTTACCGGATGCGAAGTCACCGGCAATGTAGGAGATGAGGTTCAGAGAGTTCATCTTACCGTGCACAGACACCTTCACGCCAGTAGCCAGCATTCCGATGACTGGGCAGATGGCGGTAATCACCGGCATTGCCAGGGCGGGACCCACCGCATCAAGAGAATCCCTTACGCCCAGCGGCATTCTGGGCAGGGCGTTGTAATAAAACAGATCGTCCTGGGCATTTGCCTCGTCCAGCGCATTAATCAGCGCCTCTTTGTCTTCCTGATTTCCGCCCTTTACCGCCCCCTGCTTCAACTTTTCCTGTCGGATGGCAGCAAGCACATCTTTCAGTCGCTTAGGCATTTGGGTAATCTTCTCGTTCAGTGCCGAGTTGATGCAAGCCATCTTCTCCTGCTCGGGGAAACCATCATAGCAGGGAATCACCTGAGCCATCAGGCTGCGGTCGAAGCCACAGATGTGGCGCAGGTTCACGGCAAGCTCGAAGGTCAAAGTGTTACGGTTGGAACGCACTGGCTCGTGACCGTCATTATACATCTGCCACCATTTCGAGATAATTTCAGAATACGGGATTCCAAGGTAATCATTACTGGATGATGAAGATGATGATGGAGAAGCAGAAACAGGCTGAGCCTGATTCTTAGAAGAATTCTGAGGATTTAAAGCCTTCTCTTCAACATTCTCCAACCAAGGCTTATAATGCTTGTTCGCCTTGTGCGCTCCAGGAGGAAGTTCCTCCTGCCCATACTTCTCACGCTCTTCCAACACCTTGCCTTCAGCAGCCACGGCAGCCTCCTCATAACTATCCTTGAAGAGCTCAGGCGAAAGATAGAGCAAGTCTTCTGCATCAGCCGAAGTCGTGAAATAGACACGATTAATATCGTGAGCCGAAGTATCCATCTCGCACTCCAGCATCTTGGCAATTCTTACCTGGTTCTCCAGAATCGTCTTGCCCATTTCTCGCTTGCAAACCGCATGACCGCCTTGTCGTGCGCTGCGTTCCAGCATCAGCAGACCATACTTTTCCGGTTCCTGCAGCATCAGCTTGGCCGCCTTCTCGAAATCCTGCTTATCGTCCAAATCGAAGCCGAAAGCCCGGCTTGGCAGCTTCATACCCTTCACTACCCCCTGCGGATAATGTCCGGAATAATTAAACTGCACCAGTCTTCGCTTCGCCCCATCATTTCCTTCGCGAGCCAGTCGCAGATTAGCTTTCTGCTCATAGCTTCCACGAATCAGTTTATATTCCTCTTGCGAGGTGATGGAGCGGGCAACCTTGTGCCCGTTCTCCACCCTTATCAAATAACAGCTCATCTATGTTTTTCTACTTACTATTATTAAGTTGAACATCAAATACTTTTAGTTGAACCTCTTTTATCGCTTCAACTGATATTCTATCAAAGCATCCGCAGCCTCTTCCGCCTCCTTCACCAGAGCGCTGCCGATATTGATTCCTTCATCACAGAACACCTTCAAAGTGAGCTGAATAGCTCCATCCTTGGTCTTGCTCAATCGTCCGTGAGCCAGCTTTCTGATCAGTACAGACTGAGAACGTACTCGTGGTTTTACCACGAAATCAAAAGTACCATCCGTCAACTGCTGGGCAACGCCCTGTGATCGGAATCCCGGCACCTTCTCTCGTCCTCCATGCTCATTAGGCGCAAAGAGGAAACACTTGCTCTCGTCATAGAAAGCCATACCACCCAGCTGCACGTGCTGGCTACCATTATTCACCTGCTGCTTGTTTACATTTTTCTTCATATTCTGAATTGTTTTGCGAGAAGAAACGTGTGGATTTTTGCGCGCTTTACCATGGAAGATCCTCCGCAGTCCCAACTCAGTTAATAACTAAAACTACTTTTTATCCCTTCAGCTTTTCAATATCCGTAACGAGGATATCCTGATAAACCTGCCCATTATACTCACGAGCCGTGAATCGGAGCGTTACCGCTACCAGTGCCCCCGGAGCAAACTTACACTGCGCCATATTGCCGAGCATTGCCGCACTATATTGGTTCTCATACTTGCCGCCCATCTCCTGCAACACGATGTTGCACTTCATCATCTGGCCGTTCTCGCTCTTCTGGCTCTGCACGGCAAAAGCCTCGCCCTGCTTCACCACTCTCATAATCTGAGTATTCATATTATAAAGTAGTCGGAAGTTGTTTCAAGATCACCAAACCATTTCGGCGTTGTCTTGTTTCTTCGACGATGCAAAAGTAGTGAGATTTCCAAACAAAAGGGTAAAAAAAATCCCCCACGAATCCGTTTGGGGGATGTGGGGGATATACTTTGTAATTTTGGGGGATACCTTTGGGGGATACTATCTGAACTTTTCTATCTTTCTTGCATTGATGAAGGTTCCAGGCTTGGCGTACTTAGACTCTTGAAATTCTAAGTCCAGCTTATCCGCAATCTCTCTATAAGCCTCGCAACATGAAGGCGCAGCACAGTCAGCAAGCGTCCATTCCGTGAAATCATTATGCTTGAAATAACCATTTATCTCATGAAAATCGTCCGTAGAACATTTTAATAAAGTGCTGAAAGCAGAATTAATCTGGTCAACGAAAAGGCGCTGGGTTGACTTCTTCAGCCAATTCTTGCTCAAGAAAACCTTATAGACGATAAACCAATGTTTCTGTGCACTGAGGGTATTGTCTTCGATTAAGTCTTTAAGTTTAAGCATCAGCTTATCTACATCCACATTCTCCTTAAAAACCATGTTCTGGAAGATGTTTTCCTTCTTGATTTCGCAATGCTCCTGGGCTATCTGGTAAGAAACATACTTATCCAGAAAATCGTTGATATTATCGTAAGTCTGTTCCTTCTTTCCAAGAATAAAACCCACAGTCATCTTAATGTCCCTGCCGTTATTGTGAAAAACTACACCGAACTGAGAATTGAAAAGTTTCTCTTTTCGGTTATATAACATATGGTTTTTAAGTTGGGTTTCATCCGGAAAGAAGAAAGCCTCATCCTGGCTGTCCTGCTTGTAAATACGCTCCAGACGGTCTTCATTCTCCTTGCGGTATCTATCAATTTCCTTCTGGAAAAGGTCTTCGCAATAGGTATCATTCACAAAAGATTGTCTGAAACCATGAAAGCCCTCATCAGCCAAAAGGATGATGTCATTAATCATTTTGCGCATTTCTTCGCCTTCATAATCCTTATAGGAGGTAAGCGTAGGTTCTAATTCTACTTTAATCTGATAGAATCTCTCCTTCTTATCATCCAGCAAAGACCATGCTATTTCTCTCTTTAGTGATTTTAGTAAATCGAAAATCTTTCTTACATGATTACGTAAGATCAGCTTCCAAGCAGCTATCAATTCCTCATTGTTGTTTTCGTCTTCTTCTTTTCCTAAAAGGCGGAAGCAAACATTGAAGCGGGTAACTAGACCTTCCAGCTTTTTCAAGTGCACTTCTTGTTCGTCGTCCATGATTTTATAGGTTTGAAATTATAGTTGTAAAAAAAGCGGCGTGGGTGTTCCCTGTAAGCACCGGTATTCAGGTACCTGCAAGAACCTTCGGCAAGGTACAAACAAGTACAGCCCACGCCGTAGAGGAGTGGACGCCTTGCTGTCACCGTCTTCTTACCGAATTTCTGAATTTGCAGGTTCTGAATACCGTAGAAGTGTCAGATAATCAGCGTCTATCGTATTATGATTATTATCTTTTTACTATCTGTTTCTTACTTCAAATTTTAAAGGGTTTATACTACGTTTTCTTCTTCGTCCGCCCAGTGGTCGCATTGGCGCATCACGGTTTCCAGCGCCTTCTTTGCACCCTCAGGCGGATACTTGTATTTCTTGAGCAGTCGCTTCACCATCACTCGCATCTTCGCCCTGGCTGATTCCTTCCGGTTCCAGTCGATGGTGCGGTTGCGGTGCAGTACTTCCGTCAGTTCCCGGGTCAGCGCCACAAACTCCTCGTCGGAGTAAGCCTGCC
>OLSQ01000132.1_pt1 | contig 78220 bp, 63 predicted proteins | sample 1672561 | NCBI WGS metagenome assembly OLSQ01 (sample SAMEA3136699, study PRJEB25190) | human gut metagenome | biome: human gut; feature: human-associated habitat; material: faeces | place: Austria | collected 2013
TCGCCGAGTTCTTCAAAGTTATTGCCTAATTTTGCACTTGCAGGTAGAATCTGCGCAGGATCCATATTCTAATCCCGACCCGAGCATACATTTCGACAACCGACGCGTGCGCCGCCACAACCTCAACAAAAATTTGAACTCAAATTTTTACACACAGCATTTGTTATATATAAGTCAATTTGTTAAATTTGCAACTGATTTTATTCATACTTAACTATATCTGCATAACACATGAAAATCACTCACATGCTGATAGGGCTGCTGGCCTGCGCACCGGCCGCAAACGCTATCACTCCCGCGACTGCTCCCACGGAGGACGATGTTATTCTGCACGCATGGTCATGGTCGCTCGACACAATCGCCGCCAACATGAAGGATATCGCGTCGGCCGGATACACTTTCGTACAGACCTCACCCGTACAGGCCTGCTATATCGGCGACGGGGGCGGCATGGCTCTTTTCAGCGAAGAAGGCGACCCGGTAATGGGCAAGTGGTACTATTACTACCAGCCTACCGACTGGACCATCGGCAACTATATGCTGGGCACACGCGATGATTTCCGCGCTATGTGCGACAGCGCCTACGCGTACGGCGTGCAGGTAATCGTCGATGTCCTGCCCAACCACACTGCCATCGATCACCATGCAGTGCTTCCGGGTCTTGACAACGCCGTCGGAGGCCATGAGAACCTGTATCACGCCAACGGCTTCACACCCATCACAGACTACAACGACCGCATGCAGTGCACTACCGGCGAGATGGGCGGACTTCCCGACGTAAACACTGAAAATCCCGACTTCCAATATTATTATCTGCAGTACGTCAACGACCTGATCAATCTTGGCGCACGCGGCTTCCGCTATGACACAGCCAAGCACATCGGCCTTCCCTCCGATCCGCTTGATCCCAAAGCCACCGTCAACAACTTCTGGGACGTGGCTACTGGCCGCCAGGGTGTCAAAGGTCTTTCACTACTGATGCCCGACAGCCTATTCATATACGGCGAAGTACTTCAGGACCGCAACGTTCCCGAGGCCGGCTATGCCGAATACATGGATCTGACAGCCAGCGCCTACGGACATGAGCTCCGCGACGCCCTCCGGGCCGGAAAGGTCGACACAGATCTGCTCACCAACTGGCACCACACCATGACGCCCGACCGCCTCGTGACATGGGTAGAGAGCCACGATACATACTGCAACGCGCACGAATCGGCCGACATGACAGACGAGCAGATGCGCATGGGATGGGTATTCCTGACCGCACGCCAGCACGGACGCCCGCTGTTCTTCAGCCGCCCGGCCGGCAGCACACGCGACAACTACTGGGGCAACAACCGTATCGGCGCGCGCGGAAACGATGAATTCTTCCATCCGGAAGTTGTCGCCGTGAATAATTTCCGTTCGGCAATGAGCGGACAGGCTGAAAGCATATACACCGCCGCCGACAATTCCGTGGTCGAGATCTGCCGCGGCGATGCGGGTGCAGCCTTGGTCAACTTCAGCGGCAAAGAACAGAAAGCCAAAGTAAAGACGACTCTTGCCGACGGGCAGTACACCGATGTCGTCAATGGCGCGCACTTTACGGTCAAGAACGGCATTCTTGAAGGCCGACTCTCTCCCCTGACTTCCTACATACTCTATTCAATCTGAAACGTACACACTCAGCATACCACGCCGGAGGGGCATTACAGGCCCCTCCGGCGTTTTCTTTTTGTCAGTAAACTATCCGATTGCATCAGTCTGATACCAATCTGTAAGCATCGGGCTGTGACCAACAGCACCAACCATTATCCGCACAATCAAAAAGTCAGCAAAATCTTATATAATGCCATTCTACAATTATGTTTTACAACATATAGTAAGCAAGAGTATTATATTTAACACTTTTTAATGTTTTAGAAAATGTTAAGCTTTTGGATTGAAAAGAAACAATTCCGTACATTTTTAGACTGATTTTAATTAAAAAACATCTGATTTTATTGAATATTTGCTTAAAAACACTCTTCCGGCGCACTTCTGATGAAATATCATGGGTATTGACAATTAAATTTTAATGCTTAACTTTGCATCGGAAATGAAACGACAACCTATGCTTTTTCATAGAAAATACTACACACGTCATAGTGGAATTTAATCAAAGATCTGGAATAGACATATTAATCTAACATTAAGTACACAGTATGTTTACAAAAAACGGATGGTCTGAGAAGATCGTCCGTTTTTTGTATCCGGCCAACAACAGGGGGCATAGTAATTAAACAACATCGCCCGACCAAATGGCCGGGCGACAGGTTATTCATTCGACGAATACGTAAGATTTTATTCCTTGTCAGATCTTGGAGCGGTGACAGACTCCGCCGGCGGAAGCGCAAGAACAGGCTCGGCCAACGCCGGATTTTCAGCCACCTCAGCAGTCGCTGCCGACTTTGCCTTACGGGGGCGGCGAGCGGTCTTCGGACGCTGCTCGGCGGATGCGGCAACGCTGTCATCAGAGTCAGTTACAGCGACTGACTCTGTATCGGCAACATTCCCATTTTCGGACTCAGGCTTGCGCGGACGGCGTGTCCTGGATTTGACCGCCTTCGGCGCAGCCGATCCCTTATCGGATTCTACGGCAGTTGCCACAGCCTCGGTTTTCGGTTCACTGGCCGCAACAGAAGCCTTTGGCACTAAATCTTCTCCGGACTTAGAGTCGGCACAGCCATCAGTATCCGGCCGCGCGGTCGCTTCAGATGCGGGCTTCGGTTCCGGTGCAAGGGTCGGCTCTGACTTGAGCTGCTTCGGAGCTTTGGGTTTTGCCTCGGAGATAGGTTGCGTCTCATCCGGGGACATATCCCCGGAGGCAATGGATTCGGCAGCAGCAGCTGCGGCAGCGGCTGCCTCAGCCTCCTTGCGCAGGCGTCTGCGGCGGCGCGACTTGGCCGACTTGCTCTCGCCGGTGCCGGGGGCGGGTATCGGCTTGTCTTCGGCAGCCGACTCTTCATCGGCACTTTCGCCACGCTTCTTGGCCTTGTTCTTGACTTTCTCGACCGATGACGTTTCCATATCTTTTTCGTCCTTGAGTTCGATCTCGTTACGATCCTTGTCAAGAACTCTGTACTGTAGATATGCGAGCGACTCGTCAGCTATAATCTTGAATTTCCCGCCAAGAACCCGACGCCATTTCCGGTAAATCGAAGTAAGCCATCCACGCTTGATGTAAGCCTCGACAAACGGATGTATATACATCACGAAGTCACGCATCTGCAAAGTGTTGACAAGATAGTCGAGCTTCTCGAACAGCGTATCGGTAAAGAGCAGCGACGGCTGTATCTCGCCCTTGCCGAAGCAGCAGGGGCAGTTTTCGGAAGTGGTGATGTCGAGAGCCGGGCGGACACGCTGACGGGTAATCTGCATCAGACCGAACTTACTCAGCGGCAGAATATTGTGCCGGGCTCGGTCATTGGCCATCACCTCGCGCATATGCTCGTACAACTGCTGCCGGTGCTCGCCTTTGCTCATATCGATAAAGTCGACCACAATGATGCCGCCCATATCGCGCAAACGCAACTGACGGGCTATCTCGTCGGCCGCACGCAGATTTACCTCGAGGGCATTGCTTTCCTGATCGTTGGCCGCGCGGGAACGATTTCCTGAATTGACGTCGACCACATGAAGCGCTTCAGTGCTTTCGATGATAATATAGGCGCCTGACCGGAAAGACACTGTCTTGCCGAACGACGACTTGATCTGCCGCGTGATCGAGAACGTGTCGAATATCGGTTCCTGCTTTGTGTACAGCTTGACTATGTCGGCGCGTTCGGGAGCTATAAGAGACACATAGTTCTTGATCTGATGAAAAGTATCCTCATGATTGACGTGAATCGACTCGAACGAGGGGCTGAACACGTCGCGGAGCATGCCTACGATGCGGCTTTCCTCTTCAAATACCAATGCCGGGGCAGTAGCTTTCTGAGCCTTGGCCACGGTACTGTTCCAGCAGTTGACCAGTGTCTTGAGTTCGTTGATAAGTTCAGCGACACGCTTGCCTTCGGCCGACGTGCGCACTATGACGCCGAAATTGCGGGGCTTGATGCTTTCGATAAGCTGGCGTAGGCGCATTTTCTCTTCAGTCGATTTGATCTTCTGCGAGATGGAGATCTTGTCGCTGAAAGGTATCAGCACCATGAAACGCCCGGTGAAAGTGATGTCGGTAGTGAGGCGCGGACCTTTTGAAGAGATAGGCTCTTTGACGATCTGTACCAGGAGTTCCTGCCCCTGTTTGAGCGTATCGGATACCGTGCCGTTCTTATCGATATCGGGAAGCAGGTTCATTTTCTCGACAGACGGCACCTTCTTGCCGTCGCCGCCGAGCAATGCACTCACATAGGCTTCGTAAGAAGCAAAGTGAGCACCAAGATCCAAATAGTGGAGGAATGCATCTTTCTCGTATCCGACATTGACAAAGGCAGCATTCAGCCCCGGCATCAGCTTCTTGACCTTAGCCAGGTAGATGTCGCCAACAGCGTAGGAGATGTTACGGGCCTCCTTCTGCAGCGATACCAGCCTCGAATCCTCGAGAAGGGCTATCGACACTTCAGACGGCTGAACATCTACGATAAGTTCACTTTTCATTTCTTGTCGGTTACAATACGGTGGGTGCATGGATCGGAGTGACGTAGACTCCGCTTTCATTAAAAAAATCAAAGGAGCAAACCCTGAGTTGACGCCGATGGCGTTTGTCAGATAGTCCCTCCTTTTGATCTGTCACAGAACTGTCAAGCAGATCGCTGCACCGTTCCCGGTCTGAGATCAGAACCGGGTGGCGGCTTGCGATATTACCTAAAGTCTTATCCGCCGGATGTCGTCGGCGCGTGGATTCACGAAGCGAATCCGCCAGCGGCCGGAGACACAGCGGCGTCAGACCTTATTTCTTCTTCTTGTGACGGTTCATGCGAAGGCGTTTTTTACGCTTGTGAGTAGCCATCTTGTGGCCTTTACGTTTTTTTCCGCTGGGCATTTGCGTAAATTTAAAGATTAATAATGTTGTGCAGAAACGAGGACGAGAGGAGCCGATCAGTATCGGGTGTTACTTTACGTTCTTGACATCCTCCATGAAGACCTTGGCGGGCTTGAATGCCGGGATCTTGTGCTCGGGGATGATAATTGTGGTGTTCTTCGAGATGTTGCGGGCAGTCTTCTCCGAACGTGTCTTGACGATAAAGCTGCCGAAGCCACGAAGATATACGTTCTCGCCTTCCGACAGAGATTCCTTCACAACCTGCATGAACTTCTCGACAGTTTCGAGAACAAGTGCTTTTTCGATACCCGTCGACTTCGAGATTTCGTTAACGATGTCTGCTTTTGTCATTTTCGTTTATATTTTGCGAATTATAAGGTAATATTTCTCTATTCCCGGACTTCGGCGATGTTTTCGGCGCCGTTACCCGTTTTTGCAGCTGCAAATATCGGACTTTTTTTTGAATTGACAATAATAAATCGTTGAATTATTGCGATTTTTTCGCTTTTTTCCAAATTATTGACCGTTTTACCCCCACGTTCGCAACTATTTGGCTTCACCGTCGAGTGGCTTTACCGCAGAGGATGGCGTCACTGCGCCTTCATCCCCGCGGAGCTGCCGTCCATCGCGCGTCGGGACAGCCGCAGCTGCCTGCCGGCCGACAGCCACTCCTTCGACAGCCAGCGCGAGTCCGTTGACCACAAGGCCTATGCCTCCCGCAAGCATAATGGCCGCATCGGACGAACCTGCCGGGAGCGATGCTATATAGATTCCGACCCCGGCCAAAGCCACGGGGATCAGCAGAAACCAGCTGCTGAAGAGCATCCGTCCCTGGCGGGGAAGAAGAATAAGAAGCTGTATCACGGCTGCCAAAATCATCAGCATACAGAACAGATAAGGTATCACGGCTACAAAAGTGGTCTTGAACACGAGCATCGACAGACCCAGAAGCACGGCCGCTCCGCTCGTAAGGTAGCTCAGTGTCACCGGCATCAGACGACGTGAAGCGCCGTCGCGCCCGCGGCGACTACCGGCATACAGCACAAAATTCAGAATACCTGCCGCTATAAAAAGCACGCCGCCAAGCACCACAAGTCCGGCACTGCTGACTGTTGTATAGGTAATGATCAGTACCACGCCCGCTATCAGCGACAGCAAAGCCATGAAGAAAAAGCTGCGTACTTTCATTTCGTATTATTATATATTATTAATGTGACAGACCGCATGAGGGCCATACCGTAATTTTTTCATTTTTCAAAGTTAACAATTATATCATTCTCCATGATTATCATTCATTCTCTTTTTTATTCGGAAAAGTCACCTAAGAATCAGCTGTTTAACATATATTAACACATCAATCTGCCATTTTTTAGTAATTTCGCCGTCAAATTTATCAGAAAATACGAATACATCTATATAATTTTTTATGAAAAAACTTTTTAAATGTGCACTCGCCCTCATCGCAGGGCTGCTTGCCACCGAAGGTGCCTCCGCCCAGGGCTTCAACCAGCTTCCGGCGATGCCCGTCGACTCAGCGGTAGTAGTCGGCCAGCTCCCCAACGGCCTCACCTACTACATCCGCCACAACGAAACGCCCAAAGGCCAGGCCGATTTCTTCATAGCCCAGAAAGTCGGCTCAATCCTTGAGGAAGACAACCAGCGCGGTCTGGCCCACTTCCTCGAACATATGTGCTTCAACGGCACTGAAAACTTTCCCGGCAAGGGAATCATCAACTGGCTCGAGTCAATCGGCGTGAAATTCGGTCAGAATCTCAATGCCTACACATCAATTGACGAGACCGTTTACAACATCTCCGACGTGCCGGTTGCCCGCCAGAGCGTTCAGGACTCGTGCCTGCTCATCCTTCACGACTGGTCGTGCGCCCTCACTCTCGACCCTGAGGAAATCAATGCCGAACGCGGCGTGATCCATGAGGAATGGCGTCGCTCTATGGTTGGCCAGATGCGCATCCTCGAAAAGCTTCTTCCTGAAATATACCCCAACAACAAGTACGGCCTGCGCCTGCCGATCGGCACCATGGACGTTGTCGACAACTTCCCGCCCCAGGCTATCATCGACTACTACCACACATGGTACCGTCCGGACAACCAGGCCATCATCGTCGTAGGCGACATCGACCCGACTTATATCGAAAATAAGATCAAGGAGATGTTCTCGCCCATCAAGATGCCCGAGAATCCCCGCGAACGCTACTATGTACCCGTCGAGGATACGGAAGGCACCATCGTGGCCATCGGCAAAGACACCGAAATGAGTGCCCCGGTAGCCATGATGATGTTCAAGTACGACCAGCCCCTACCCCGCGAAAGCCGCAACACACAGATGTACTATGCCGTCCAGTACATGACCGACATGATTCAGGACATGCTCAACTCGCGCCTGTCGGATATCGCCAACAAGCCCGACGCACCCTTCGCCATGGCATCGGTTGAACTCGGCAACTTCTTCCTGGCTTCCACCAAGGACGCACTCTCCCTTCAGGTAATAGCCAAAGGCAACGACATCACCGAAGCCCTGCAGGCCGCTTACCGCGAGATTCTGCGCGCCCTGCGCGGCGGCTTCACCGTAGGAGAATACGAGCGCGCCTGCGCCGAGCTCCGTTCGCGCTACCAGCGTCTCTACGACCAGCGCAACAACACACCCAACGTGACCTATGCACGCGAATATGTCCGCGCATTCGTGGACAACGAGCCGATTCCCGGCATCACGATCGAACAGCAGATCTACGATATGCTGACTACGAGTGTTCCCGTTCAGCAGATCAGCATGCTGCTTCCCGAACTTGTGACGGACAACAACCGCGTGGTGCTGATGCTGCTTCCCGACAACGCAAACTTCACAATCCCGACCGACTCACAGGTTCTTGAAGCCCTCAAGGCTGTAGACGGCGAGGAAATCGAAGCTTACAAGGACGAAGTCCGCACCGATCCGCTCATTCCCAGCCTGCCCGCTCCCGGCTCGATCGTAAGCGAGCGCCATCTTGACAACTGGGACGCCACCGAACTCACTCTTTCGAACGGCGTCAAGGTCATCGTCAAGCCGACTGAGTTCAAGGAGAACGATATCCAGTTCGCAGCTGCCGCCAAGGGTGGCTTCTCGGTACTTCCCGATTCCTACGCAAGCTCACTGCAGTTCCTGCCCTACTCGATGTCGAACCACGGGCTGGGCGACTACAGCAACAGCGACCTCAACAAATATCTCCAGGGCAAGCAGGTAAGCCTGAACTTCGACTTCAGCAAGTACGACCGCACCGCCTCCGGCTCCACCACCATCCAGGACCTGCCTACCCTGATGGAGCTCATCTACGCCAATTTTGCAGAATTCAGCTACAAGCCCGACGAATTCACCGCCATCCAGAACATGATCAGCGGATTGCTCGCCAATCAGGAGTCAGAGCCGCAGTTCATCTTCCAGCAGCTCATGCTGAAGACTCTTTTCAAGGCTCCCGCCCTGCAGATGGTCACCACCAAAGCCATCGCCGAAGCATCGTACGAGCAGACTGTAGAGATCGCCAAGACAATGCTTGCCAATCCTGCTGATTTCACATTCACGTTTGTCGGCAACATAGACATGGACGTCTTCCGTCCGCTCGTCGAACAGTACATCGCCACGCTGCCCGTCGGCGCAAGCGTTGAATACAAGCCCTCCGCAGCCTTCGAAATTACCAAAGGCACCGACACCGTCACCGAATCGTGCGTCATGAGCACTCCGCAGACCTGGACACTCTACATGATCAGCGGCACCGAGAAGTATACACCCAGGCAGCGCGCCATGGCTTCGATGGTCGGCCAGATAATGAGCACCCGCCTGCTCAACAAGGTCCGCGAGGAAATGGGAGCCACCTACTCGATAGGCGCCCACTCGCAGATGGGCCGTACCGGCGACATAAACACTTTGCTGCAGATCGCCTTCCCGATGAAGCCCGAGATGAAAGACGAGGTATTCGCAGCCATCGACGTCATCATCAAGGACATGGCCAAGAACGTGACCGTCGAAGAACTGACCCCGGTGCGCGAATTCATGGTCAAGGAAGCCACAGCCAGCCTCGATGAAAACAATGACTGGGCCGCTTCGATGGCAAACACATCGATCAACGGCGTGGATGTGTTCACCGGCGCAGCCGACATGATCAACTCCGTGACCGTCGACGACCTGATGAAGTTCTGGCAGGACGTCCTCAATCAGGGCAACTTCCAGCTCGTGATCCTGAATCCCGCTGAATAAATTTCACAATAATTTAATAGGAGGAGCCGTGCCCGGGTGGCGCGGCTCCTTTTCTTTTTGTAACTTTGCACAAAATTACCTTCACTTATGCATAAGACCATCCTTCTGACCCTCTCACTGCTGACTGCCGCCACTGCCTTTGCCGCCGAAAAATCCGATTCAGTCACCGACCGGACCGATTACCTCCCGAATCTCCACGGCGTGATCCGTCCGAGATTCGAATACGACACAGAGTCGGGGACCAACCGCTTTCAGATCCGCAACGCTCGTCTGAGTCTCGACGGCAACATAGGCCAGGCGATCGACTACTACGCCCAGGTGGATCTGTGCAACGCCGGATCTTTCGTTGCACTTGACTTTTGGGGACGATTCCGCGTGTCGCGCTCAGTTGCCATACAGGGCGGTCAGTTCCGGATGCCGCTCGGGCTGGACACATTCCGCGGGCCTACAAATTATTTCTTCGCCAACCGCTCGTTCATAGGCAAGCAGATGTTCAATTTCCGTGCCATAGGCGTAAAAGCAAGCTACGACATCGCCGGTTCAGGCATCACGATTGACGGCGGCATATTCAGCAATTCAGCCATCACGGCCCAAAGCCACTGGAACAAGGGATTTGCTTACGCCGCACGACTCACCTACAAGCCCGGTGAGATGACATACTCAGCCGGATTCGGATCCGTGAAGCCCTACGGCATACGCGCCAACGTAGCCGACGCCGCCATATGCTGGACAGACAGCCGCTGGACCGTCTCGGCCGAATATATGTACAAGCACTACACCGGCCATGCCCATGACGCCTCCCATGGATATCTGGCCTATGCCAATTACCGCTTCCCGGTCAGAGCCGGCATCTTCAACTACATGTCGGTACAGGCACGTTTCGACGGCATGACAGCACACAGCGACAGCCGTCCGGACGACACAGGCCGCCCTGCAACCACCGACCCCACACGCAACCGCATCACTGCCGGCAGTACCTTATCATATTACAAGTCCAAATACCTCTTTGCCGACATACGTCTCAACTACGAGAAATACTTCTATCACCGCGACTACGCGATACCCGACGGACAAGGCGACCGGATAGTCGTAGAGCTGGTTCTGCGCTTCTGATATGTAGATCCGGCAGGCTGTAAACAAAAACTAAAAATTTATTAACAATTCTTATTTTATGTAAAACAAACTTGCAGATTCGCGAAAGAATGTATTACTTTGCAATACCTTAAACAAACCGAATATTTAAAACCACCGATGAGAACGCAAATCCTAAACGGAAAGATACTGACACCCAACGGATGGGTCGAAAACGGATCAGTCCTGATCAAGGACTCGGCCATTCTTGACGTGCTCAACCACAGCAACCGTCTTTCGACAGCCGACAAGGTCATCGACGCCGAGGGCGGATACGTATTGCCCGGCGGCATCGACATCCATGTCCACGGCGGCGGCGGCAGCGATTTCATGGAGACCACCGAAGAAGCTTTCCGCACTGCAATTGAAGCACACCGCGCTCACGGTACCACCAGCATATTCCCCACCCTGTCGTCATCGACAGCCCAGATGATCAGCGATGCCGCAGTCACCTGCGAGAAACTGATGATGGATCCGATGAACGGCGTACTCGGCCTTCACCTCGAAGGCCCGTACTTCAACCCCAAGATGGCCGGCGGCCAGCTCCGGGAAAACATCCGCATACCTGATCCCAACGAATATGTGCCTCTGATCGAGCAGTTCCAGTGCATCAAACGCTGGGATGCCGCACCCGAGCTGCCCAATACCGAGCAATTTGCCCGCTACCTGCGCAGCAAGGGCGTCGTTGTGGCACTGGGACATACCGCCGCCCGGGACGAGGAAGTGGAACGCGGCTACCGCGCAGGCTTCAACCTGGCCACCCACTTCTACTGCGCCATGACCGCATCGCACAAGGAAGGCATGTACCGCTATGACGGCACTGTCGAGGCCGTATACCTCCGCGACGGCATCAACGTCGAGATGATTTGCGACGGCATCCATGTTCCCCCGGTAATCCTGCGACTTATCCACAAACTTAAGGGCACCGACCATGTAGCCCTGATCACTGACGCGCTGGCCTGCGCAGCGTCCGACAGCAAGACAGCTTTCGACCCACGAGTGATCATAGAGGACGGCGTCTGCAAGTTGGCCGACCGTTCGGCCCTGGCCGGCTCGATAGCCACAATGGACCGCCTGATCCGGACATGTGTGCTCAAAGCCAAGATACCTATGGCCGACGTGGCCCGCATGGCTTCGGAAACCCCGGCCCGCATCATGGGCGTCTACGACCGCAAGGGCTCTATCAGCTACGGCAAGGACGCCGACATAATGATATTCAACGACGACATCATCCTCACGAACGTCATACAGATGGGACGCGAGATAGAAGTCGCTCCCGCAGAAATATATTGACCCTAAGATAGTAATGATAGAAATGAGATAGATAGAAACGTTTTCATAATTAGTATTATTTTTAGAGAAACAACTATTTTTTCCTTTGTCTATAAAACACCGGGAGTCGATTGCCAAGAATCGGCTCCCGATTTTTTATAATAATTTAATAAGAGTGTAAGCCGGAAAAGTCGTAACTTTGCAAGAACATAACAATCAAATTACGCACAATGAGATTTCCCCCATTACCACCGATAACAAAAAACCTGCTGATAATCAATGTGATCATCTGGGCAGCCATAAATCTGTTCCCGCAACTGGGTGCAAGCGTCATTAGACTGGCCTCGCTTCATTATTTCTCGTCGCCGGCGTTCAATGTGGCCCAGCTGTTTACATACATGTTCATTCAGGAAAGCTTCGCGCACCTGTTCTTCAACATGTTCGCCCTGTGGATGTTCGGTGCAATCATCGAGCGCAGTATGGGATCTGCGCGGTTTCTGTTCTACTATATCAGCTGCGGTCTGTTCGCGGCGCTTGTCCAGATGGGTGTCTATGCGATAATGATCCACAACTACATACCCCTGCTGCCGCCCGGCGTAAGCTATGACGATGTCTGCACCGAAGGCTGGCGGTACATGCAACAGGGATACACCTTCTTAGATCCGGCTGCCGCTACCATCAACCAACTCGTCAACGGCGCCATGATCGGCGCTTCAGGTGCCATTTTCGGCGTGATCCTCGCGTTCGGCATGCTTTTTCCGAACCAGCCGATCTATCTTTTCTTCATACCCGTTCCTATCAAGGCCAAATATCTTGTCATAGGATACGGCGTGCTTGAGCTTGTCATGGGCCTGGGCAACATGGTCGACAACGTGGCTCACTTCGCGCACCTGGGAGGCATGATCGCCGGCGTGCTGCTGATACTGTACTGGAAGAAAAAAGGCGTGTTCAACAATCATTGGTTCTTCTGACACCCCATGAGCAGAGTGCTCACATACCGGTCTACAGCCGTCCTCGCCGTGGCGAACGCCGCGGTGTACATCGCCGCATGGGCGCAGGGAGCCGACATCGCTTCTCTGAAACTGTCGGGCGACTTCTCAATGGCTGCCGGACATCCGTGGACTCTGCTTACCTACATGTTCTGTCACAACCACCCGGGCCATCTGGCCATAAACCTGGCAGTGCTCGCCGCGGCCGGCGCCATGTATGAACGGCGCCGCGGACATGCGGCAATGCTGGCCGCATATATCACCGGCGGCATTGCCGGGGGTATCATATTTGTAGGCGCAGCATCGGCGACAGGGCTTACACTCTCGTCGCTTGCCGGTGCATCGGCGGCCGTACTGGCCGTAGGTGCAGCCTTGATCGCATCAAGCCGCAGTGCTGCAATGCGCATCCGGCGCACACCGGCGGCAATTGCTGCCCTCGTCCTCGCGACCATAGCTATATTATGGGGACTACGCGGCCCGAATGCCGGCGGCAGCATAGCCCATATAGGCGGCATATCGGCGGGAATAGCCTGCGGGCTGCTTTCGCGGACAAAGCGCACTGCTCCGGCCGATCACTCGGCAATCATAGAAAAAGCCCGGACTTCGGGATATGCCTCACTGACCGACGATGAACGTAAAAAACTTGCAGACACGCAGCAGATCGACGGCTAAGAGCGCCCAGGCGGCTGCCTCAGTCCGAAGAAACCCGTGGATGACCGTCGTGCGCGTCATCCTCACCCTGCTCACGCTTGCATCGGCTCTCGGACTGCTGGCCGCTTCGTACGGAGGCGACTTCCGTCCGTCGGTATATCGTGGTCTATGCATCATCGTCATGACCATGCCGCTCTGGATTATCGCCACGGTGATAATGACTGTGCTGGATGCATTATGGAACCGCAAGGCCCTCGTGATAATCATTCTGACCTTCATAGCCTGCGCTCCGGCCCTGTGGAATTTCTGTCCGCTGAATATCTTCGGACCGTCGGACAGCAAATACGAGAAGTGCCCGAAATTCACACTCATGTCGTACAACATCTGCAACTTCATGTCGCAGGACAGCATTTACCCCGGAGGAATGAACCCGGCCATGTCGTTCCTGATAAAGACCGATGCCGACATAGTGTGCCTGCAGGAAGCCGGAGGATTCGTACCGGTCACCGACCGATACAAGATTCCGACCATACAGGTCGATTCGTTGAACAGACTATATCCCTACATCGTGATGAACGGCCGGACGCAGATGATACTCTCGAAATATCCTGTAAAATCCATTCCGACCGGCTATGCCAAGGCAAAACTCAACGAAATCGCCGTCTGTCGCGTGGAAATCGAAGGGACACCGATCACGATATTCAACGTACATCTGCAGTCCTATTCACTGCGTCCCGACGACAAGTCGCTCTATGAGGATATCACAGACCTGAAGAAAAACGACCTGTCGCTACGCGAGAATGTCACGGATATCAAATCGCAACTGCTGGGAAAGATACAGACTGCCGCCGAAGGTCGCGAACTCGACGCTGAGCGTCTTGGGTCATATATAACACGTCTTGGCGGTCCTAACGTAATCGTCACAGGCGACTTCAACGACGTTCCCGGCTGCTATACCTTGCGGCGGCTCGCCGATTATGACATGAAGGAAGTGTATCCGGAAGTCGGATTCGGGCCTATGATCACCTATTATGCCAACCGGTTCTATTTCCGCATAGACCACACCCTATACCGCGGTAACCTGGAACCACTGAAAATGACGCGCCCTACTCCGCGCAACAGCGACCATTACCCGATTATCACCACTTTCGCAATCACCGGGGATGAAAAATGACATATTTCAGCCGATTTAAGTCCTTCCGGGCCGCGACTCCGCAAAAAAAGTAGTACATTTGCAAACTGATTCAACCGCCTATGAGCAATTTAGCGCAATATGACCGACTTTACGGGCTTATCGGATATCCGCTTGGCCATTCGTTCTCGCAGAGTTTCTTCAATCAGAAATTCGAGTCGGAAGGAATCAACGCCCGCTATGTCAACTTTGAGATTCCGTCGATCGACGAACTCCGCGCCATAATCGCCGCACACCCCAATATCGCGGGGTTCAACGTCACGATTCCCTATAAGGAACAGATCATAGACATGCTCGACGGTCTCGACCCGGAGACACGCCGCATCGGCGCGGTGAACGTTGTAAAGGTTTTCCGCCAGCCCGACGGCAGCGTGTCGCTCAAGGGCTACAACAGCGACTACATCGGCTTCAGCGATTCGATCCGCCCGCTGCTCGATCCGGCTGTCCACGGCAAAGCCCTCATCCTCGGCACAGGAGGGGCTTCAAAAGCCGTAGCGCACGCCCTTGACAGTCTGGGCGTGGAGAGTGTGCGTGTGTCGCGCACTGAAAAGCCCGGCGCCATAACCTACGCCCATGTCACACCCGAGCTTCTCGAGGATTACAAGGTTATCATCAACACTACTCCCGTAGGAATGTATCCCAATGTCGACGAATGCCCGCCACTTCCCTACGAAGCGCTCACCCCTCAGCATCTATGCTACGACCTGCTCTACAATCCGGGCACGACTCTGTTCATGAAAAAGGCCGCCCAGGCAGGCGCTGTCACAAAAAACGGACTTGAAATGCTTCTTCTCCAGACCTTTGTATCCTGGAACATATGGAAAAAATAGAAAAGAATACGAATAACCAATCGGCACATCAATACTAAAAAATGAAAGAATTGTCACGCGCAGTATATATTCTGCTTATAGCACTGATTCTCTTCCCGCTGCCTCTGGTGGGACTTCCCAACATCTCGGCTCCCGTAGCTCTTGCAGCAGGCCTTCTGTTTGCCTTCACGCTGCACAATCCCTGCCCTAAATTCAACAAGAAGACATCGAAATACCTCCTTCAGGTCGCCGTGGTATGCCTCGGCTTCAACATGAATCTGCAAGAATCACTCAAAAGCGGCTCGGAGGGCATGATGTTCACCGTAGTCTCTGTGATAGGGGTGATGGCTTTCGGCGTGACCCTCGGCTACTGGATGCACATCAACCGCAAGACGGCCTATCTGATCTCCTCGGGTACAGCGATCTGCGGCGGCAGCGCCATCGCAGCCGTCGGCCCGGTGGTGAAGGCCGACAGCAACGAGATGGGAGTAGCACTCGGCGTCATATTCATTCTCAATTCCATAGCTCTGTTCATCTTCCCGCCGCTGGGACATATGTTCGACATGTCTCAGACACAGTTCGGTACCTGGGCGGCAATAGCCATCCACGACACTTCGTCTGTGGTCGGCGCCGGCGAGATATACGGCGAGACGGCCCTGCAGACAGCCACACTGATCAAACTGACCCGCGCGCTGTGGATCATTCCGCTGGCATTCGCCACCATGTTCATCTTCCGCGACAAGACCGGCAAGATTTCCATTCCCTGGTTCATCTTTATCTTCGTGGGCGCCATGATCGTCAACACTTATGTCTCTCTTCCGGCATGGTTCGTTGATTCCATGGTATGGATCGCACGACGCGGCATGGTGGTGACACTATTCATGATCGGCGCATCGCTGTCCCTGGGCATGATCAAGTCGGTAGGTATCAAGCCTCTTCTGCTGGCCGTCGCCCTATGGATCATTATCAGCATCACAAGCCTCTTTGTAGTCGTGGAGACGGTCTCATGACCGGCAATCAATCCCAATGAAGGCTCTGCTTGTCAAAGTGCCCGCGCTACTGCCGCTCATCGGTCTGTGCGCGGGCATTCTGATATGGTGGAACTTCTTCAGCAATGTGCCACGGGCCGAGGAGTCGCTCACCGACGGATCCACACATGTGTATTGCGGATCCGTCATAGAATCGGAAGGCACACCCGAAAGTATCCGGCTTATACTTGAAATAGATTCGGCCGACATGCTGCCCGTCACTCCGTTCCGGGCCGAAATAGGATCTGTGGCAGGCGGAATTTTTCCGACTCCCGGAGAGCACTTCCAAGGAAATCTAACTCTGCGTGATGCCACCGTATGGGACGACCTCGGCACAGACGGCTACATGGAATCGTACTATCGCCGCAAGAATATCGCCGCCACCGCATATGCTGCCGAAAACGATCTGCGCGCCACCGGTGTCGACAGCCGCCTGCGCCATACGCTGCACGGATATCGCGAGTGGTTAGTGACCCGGCTGGCCCATAGCGGGATCAGCGACCGCACTTTCGCCCTGCTGGCAGCCATAATCACGGGCTACGACGACGAACTGCCGACAGAACTTGCCGATAACTTCCGGGCGATAGGTATAGCTCACATACTGGCCCTTAGCGGGTTCCACGTCGGATTCATCATTCTGCTGGTGTCTCTTATCCTGTATCCGATGCGGGCGATATATCGGTTGCGTCGCCTGCGGCTCGTACTGACTGTCATCCTCATATGGATCTACGCTGCAGTGGTCGGACTGCCGCTGTCGGTAGTCAGAGCCGTGATCATGGCCTCGGTATATACCCTGGGGCTGGCATTCGGACGCAACACCAATCCGTATAATTCCCTATGCGTGGCCCTGCTGATTATTCTTGTCATATGGCCGACGAGTCTGTTCTCAGCAGGCCTTCAACTGTCAGTAGCCGCCGTGCTTGGCATCCTTGCCTTCGCAAGTGCTCTCAATCGGGTGGCGCCGCGCAACCGCATAGGCTACAACATCATGGCAGCCGTCGCCGTATCAGTCGCCGCATTCATCGGTACGATTCCGCTTACCGTCCTATACTTTCACAAGCTGCCCGTACTATTCCTTCTGAGCAACCTGCTGGCTACAGCCATGATGCCGCTATGGATGGCCGGGGGAATACTGCTGATAGCATCGTCAGCGGCCGGCCTTTCCCACACCTGGGTAGCCACCTTCATGGACCGGCTGACAGACTTCGCCTCGGCCGCCGTCGACCGGATAGCCGCTATCGAATGGTCCGAGATCACCGACATATATATCGAACCGTGGTTCGCAGCCGCCGCACTGGTCTCCGTAACCGTGCTCGGTATCGCAACACACCGGCGCACGCGCGGCGCATGGATAGGTGCCGGCATTGCCCTCGCCGTAGTTGCTGCGATATACCCGCTCTCGGCTCCCGCCAGGGCCGCGACCGACATCGTGCTCGTGCGCGCCGCCAACACTACCGCAATAGTATGTACCGACGGGCGGCAGTGCGCTGTGATCCACACAGGAGCCGACCGCAGCCACCGGACGCTTGCCCGGCGGCTGACGCAGCGGCTAAGCCGTTTTGCAGCAACCAACGGAATAGACACCCTGATGTTTCCGGAAAAAGACTTTGCAATCGGGCGCCTGTCACGCACGGGAGAAATCATCACGGCCGGCACAAAGACCCTGGCCATACCTTCCCGTTCGGCCTCGTGCGACACCTCTCGTGTCGACTATCTCTTACTCGGCTCCCGCTTCCGCGGCAAGTTGGAAAAATTTCTGACACACTGCTATCCGGATACGATCGTACTCGGGGCCGAACTGTCGCGCCGCCGCGCACGTCAGTATGCCGACACAGCTACAGCCCGCGGTATTCCCGTCATTGATCTTTACGAAAGTTCGTCCGGGACAGCCCGATAGATGGCAGCGCAGACTTCGTCGCCGAGCATCCGACGTGGCACAATCACAAGCTGCCGGCAGCGGTCGACGATGCGGATCAGACCGTCCGACTCATTCACCGAACACAGCGCATCGAGCGACACGGACGTAATTTCCGCTTCTTTATCGTCATATAGGCGCAGACATCCGTCGGCGATTTCGGCTGCCGACACGGCCGTAAGCCGCACGGTCTCCGGACGCATCGCTTCCGACAACACCGTCAGAGTCATGGACAGAGGATAGACTATGAGCAGAAGCATGAATCCGACTATAGCCACGCGAAGATCGGTTGCGAAACCGGCAGCTACCACGATCAGGGCTACGAGTGCAAGCCACCATAGGCTCCAGAGTTTCCGGCGGAGTATAGCACTGAAATAGGCTGCCACAAGCCGGCGCCGGAGTGCGTCGGCTGTGGCAGCCTTATCTTTGTCTATGTCCTTGGGGCGGACTTCAGTCATGGTTATTTCCTGATGCCGTCGCGCTCAAGCAGCGCATCGATACGCGGCTCGCGGCCACGGAAACGGCGGTAGAGTTCGGCTGGATCTTCCGTACCGCCGCGCTCGAGAATGTTGGTACGGAAACTATCGGCCGTGGCAGGGTCGAATATGCCATTTTCCTTGAACAGCGAGAAGGCGTCGGCATCGAGCACCTCGGCCCACTTGTAGCTATAATATCCTGCGGCATATCCACCTGCGAATATATGGCTGAACTGCGGCGAGGTCAAGGCTCCGGCGACAGGTTCGAAGATCTTAACCGGCTCGACGGCGGCAGCCTCGAATGCGACGGCGTCATCGACGGGAGCCTTGGCGGTGTGCCATGCCATGTCAAGATATCCGAACATGAGCTGGCGCATGCAGGCATAGGCCGCACCGTACTGCTGCGAGGCTATCAGACGCGAGATCAGTTCGGCCGGAATGGGTTCGCCGGTCTGGTAGTGGCGTGCGAAACCGTCAAGGAATTCCTTTTCGGTCAGATAATTCTCATTGAACTGTGAGGGAAGTTCCACAAAATCACGGTACACCGCCGTGCCGGACAGCGAGCTGTAATGAGCTTTGGTAAGCAGACCGTGCAGGGCGTGGCCGAACTCATGCAGGAAAGTCTCCACTTCATAAGGAGTCAGCAGCGAAGGAGTGTCGGCCGTAGGCTTGGTGAAGTTCATCACGATCGACACGACGGGACGATGGTCGACTCCCTGGCCGTCGACAAACTGATCGGCGAAGCCTGTCATCCATGCGCCGGGGCGCTTCGATGCGCGGGGGAAGAAGTCGGTGTAAATCACTCCGATGAAATTGCCCCGGGCATCAGTGACGTCGAAGGCTTTCACGTCGGGATGGTAGACCTGAATCTTGTCGTTGGGAGTGAATTTGAGACCGTAGAGGCGTGTGGCAAGGCCGAACACGCCGTCGATTACATTGTTGAGTTCAAAATACGGACGCAGCTCCTCTTCGTTGAAATTATAGTTGGCAGCCTTGTATTTGTTGGCGTAATACGAATAGTCCCAGGGCTTGATCTCGAACGGTGCACCCTCAAGTTCAGTGGCAAAGTCGTTCAGAGCCGCCATTTCGGCCTGCATCGGACCGGTATATGCCTCGCGCAGACGGTCAAGCAGATCGTATACTCCTGCGGGATTCTTGGCCATGGTGCGCTGCAGCGAGTGTGCGGCGTAAGTCTCGGCGCCAAGCAGATTGGCGATCTGGCGGCGCAGTTCGGCGATGCGCTTGAGGATCTCCACATTATTATATTCGCCGGACGTGTTGCGGCCGGAATACAGACGCCACATCTTCTCGCGCAGGTCGCGGCGCGAAGAATATTTCATGAAAGCCATGTAGACAGGCTGATCGAGGGTGAAGAGATATTCGCCCCGGCGTCCCTTTGCGGCCGCAGCATCGCGGGCCGCGGCTACCGAACTTTCGGGCAGCCCCTCGAGATCGGCTTCGGTGAGCCATATTTCATATGTGGGCAGCTCCTTGAGCACGTTCTGGCCGAACTGGGTAGTAAGCTTCGATAATTCGGCCGACAACCGACGGTAGGTCTCGCGATCGTCGCCCTGCAGGTTCGAGCCGTTGAGCGCGAATGAGTCATAGGTCTTCTGCAGAAGCATCTGCTGCTCGGGATTGAGCGCGAGACTTTCGCGGGCATCCCACACAGCCTTGACGCGCTGCCACAGACCCTCGTTGAGGATAATGGATGTTGAATAATCGCTGAGCTTGTCGGATGCGGTGATCGATATGGCCATCATCTCGTCATCGGCGTTGGCCGACAGAAGCGGGAAGAACACGTTGAGCACGCGGTTGAGATCCGCGCCGCTGGCTTCGAGCGCTTCTATGGTGTTGGCAAAAGTCGGAGCCTCGGGATTGTTCACTATCGCATCTATCTCGGCGCGCGCAAGTTCGATGCCGCGGTCAATCGCGGGCTCCCACTGAGAGTTGTCGATCGACTCGAACGGCGGGGTCGAATGCACGGTGTTGAATTCTTCAAAAAATACATTTTGAGCGTTTGACATAACTGCTGCAAAAATTAATAAGGCGGATAATATATAACGCATTTTATATAATTGTGGATAATTATCAGGTCATGAATGAGCGGCTGGCGCCCGGTACGACACGCAAAGTTAGGCAAAATTTTCATATTTTGAAAATTAGCCGTAACTTTGCACCCGATTTCAATAGAACAACATATTTTTCTAAGTAAAAAAGCATCACATTATGAGTATTACAGGAGCTCTCAACCTGCGCCCCAAACTCTGGAGCGCATTGAGCAACTACTCCGTCGACCGCCTGCGCGAGGATGTCATAGCCGGCATTGTGGTCGGCATCGTGGCTCTGCCGCTTGCCATCGCATTCGGCATCGCATCGGGCGTCAGCCCCACGATAGGCCTCGTCACAGCTATAATCGGCGGATTCATGGTCTCGTTTTTCGGTGGCTGCTCGGTACAGATCGGCGGCCCCACGGGCGCTTTCATCGTCATCGTATACAACATCATCGCCCAGTTCGGTCTCACCGGCCTCGCCGTGGCCACGGTCATGGCGGGCATCATACTGGTCATGATGGGTCTGTTCCGTCTCGGCACGGTCATAAAATTCATTCCCTACCCGATTGTAGTAGGCTTCACAGCCGGTATCGCGCTGACTATCTTCTCTACCCAGATCAATGACTTCCTTGGACTCGGCCTGACGGATATCCCCGGACAGTTCCTCCCTAAATGGGGCCTGTACTTGCGCAGCCTGGCATCCGTTGACATCGCCACAGTAGCCACCGGCCTTGTGTCGCTTGGAATCATAATCGGCGCGCCGTTCATATCCAAGAAACTTCCCGGCGCCCTGCTTGCCATAATCATTGTCACAGCCGCCTCGTGGGCTCTGTCGGCGTTCACTGACTGGTTCCACGTCGAGACGATCGGCGACCGTTTCGGCGACATGCCCACCGACATACCGCGCCCGCATGCTTTCGTGCTCGACATGGCCACGATCAACATGCTGTTGCCCTCGGCATTCACCATCGCCGTGCTGGGCGCCATCGAGTCGCTGCTGTCGGCGACCGTGGCCGACGGCGTCACCGGCTCACGCACCAATTCCAACACCGAGCTCATAGGCCAGGGCATCGCCAACATTACCGTTCCGTTCTTCGGCGGCATACCTGTCACAGGCGCCATCGCCCGCACCATGACCAATATTACCAATGGCGGACGCACTCCCGTGGCCGGCATTGTACACGCACTGGTGCTCCTGCTCATATTCCTGTTCATGATGCCGCTGATCAATTATATACCCATGGCCTGCCTTGCCGCAGTGCTCATAATCACGGCATACAACATGAGCGGCTGGCGCACCATCATCGGAATATTCCATGCTCCGAAAAGCGACATATCTGTACTGCTCGTCACTTTCTTCCTTACCGTGATCTTCGACCTTACCATTGCCATAGAGATCGGTCTGCTGCTGGCCGTGGTCCTGTTCCTGCGCCGCGTAATGGAAAACACCGAAGTAAAAGCCTATTCCGGACAGCTCGATGTGAACGAAGGCACCGACAGCCCCAACCATGAGGTTCTCGACGTAGCCAAGGGCGTCAGCGTCTATGAGATCGACGGTCCGTTCTTCTTCGGAATAGCAACCAAATTCGACGAACTGATGCGCTCGACCATGCACGACAAGCCCGTAGTGCGCATAATCCGTATGCGCAAGGTTGCCTTTGTTGACGCCACCGCACTACACAATCTTGAAATACTGATCAAGTCGTCGCAGAACGAAGGCATACATATAGTATTGTCGGGCGTCCGTCCCAACGTGCGTGAATCGCTCGAGCATGCCGGCATAGACACCCTCATTGGCCGCGATCACATATGCGACCACATCACAAAAGCCGTCGTAATGGCCAACGCAATCGCCAATCAGATAAACGCAAATAAAAAGGTTTAATTAATAAATTATTTTTAACAATTGTGGCAACGCGTTGATATACCGCTATTTACAAGTTTAAATATCAAAATGTCGCCATTATGAGCCGAAAATAGTCATAAAAATATTTTTTTGTTAGAAAATAAAGCTATAACTTTGTGACGTTTTTGAAGCACTAAACAATTGTTTAACTATTTTAATCAAAAAAGAAAATGAAAAAGTTACTTCTTTTACTTGCTGTAGCTTTCAGCGCATCGCTCTTCGCTTGCGGTGGTGACAAGAACGCCGAAGCTAATGACTCAACCGCATGCAAGGACAGCTGCCCCGCAACTGAGGCTCCCGCTCCCGAAGCTGCTCCCGCTACTGAAGCTGAAGCTACCGACAGCGCTGCTCCTGCTGAAGCTGAGGCCGCTCCCGCTGAAGCTGCTCCCGCAGAAGCTGCAAAATAAGTTTAGCTTACAGGAAAAAGTAAAAGTCGACCATCAGGCCGGCTTTTCTTTTTTATATAAGGATGATATTACCGCTGATGAACTTCCGACAGGCCGCGCGGGTCTGCATCGAATGAGCGAACATTTTTAACAAAGAGGTTGTTAATTCTAAAAATTATTATTAACTTTGCATCGAAATCGCGATCACGAATGATTCGATTCTCACTTCTCCCCTGAATCATACATTCTCCATCTATTTGTAGTTTTCACACGGCTAACCACATAGCCCGACTTTGCATCGCTAACGACGCAATCCATCTACCTGACAAACTCTTTCGCAACACTTTGAAGCATACTGCCCTCACTTCGGGAAGTGCCGCTTAATCAAGACATTATGTATAATATCACCGACCTAAACTCAATGGCCGACGCCGACCTCAAGCAAGCCGCCGAAGCCCTTGGTATTAAAAAAATCGATCTGTCCCAGCGACAGGAACTCATATATCAGATTCTCGACGAGCAAGCCATAGCAGGCGCAGCCTCCAAGGCGGCCGCACGCAAAAAAGCCGACGAGGAGCCAAAAAAACGCGGCCGCAAGAAAAAGGCCGACGCTGACGAAACCGCCTCTGCCTCAGACAATCGCGGCGACCAGAACAAGAAACAGAAAAGCCGCAAGGCTGCCAAAACCGAAACCGAAGCCACGACCGAGGCCTCGGCCTCAGTAACGGCACCATCCGCCCCCGAGGCGCAGACCGACTCACCCGAGCAGCCCAAAAAACGCCGCGGACGGCCAAAAAAAGAAACCGCTGCAGCCGAACAGGCCGAACCGACTACCGAATCCACCGGTAGTGACACAAAGCCCGAACCTGCCGAACCTGAGAAAGAGGCCAATTCTTCTGCTCAGACGGAAACCGCCGGCCCCGCCACCCCCTCCGAACAACTGCCCCAGCAACAGCGCCCGGAAATCCACCCTAAGGGCGACTTCAGTTCGTTTTTCCCTCGGGGCGAAGGCCGCAAGTTCGTACCACGTGCCCAGCAGGACCAGCAGCAGGAGCGCATGCCCCAGCAGCGCATGCCGCAACAGCCCCAACAGATCATGCTCGCCGAACCGGGCCAGCCGCAACCCCAGCAACCCGGCCAGAATCAGGGCAAAAAGAAAAAGAATAAAAACAACAACGGCGGCAACCAGCAACAGATAATCGCCGACCAGCGTCTCAACCCCAACCAGCGCTACGACTTCGAAGATATACTCGAGGTACAGGGCGTGCTCGAAGTCGAGCCACAGGGCCACGGCTTCCTGCGTTCGTCCGATTTCAACTATCTTCCCTCGCCCGACGATGTACTCGTAAGCCAGCAGCAGATCAAGGCCAATGGCCTCAAGACCGGCGACGTCGTAGAAGCCATGGTACGCGCTCCGCGTGAGGGCGAAAAATATTTCCCCCTGTCGCGTGTGTTGCGCGTCAACGGACGCTCTCCCGAATATATCCGCGACCGTGTCCCCTTCGAACATCTCACGCCGCTGTTCCCCGACGAAAAATTCGATCTCTGCGGCGGTGACACATGCAACATCTCGACCCGGGTAGTGGACATGTTCGCTCCCATCGGCAAAGGCCAGCGCGCCCTGATCGTGGCTCCGCCTAAGACCGGCAAGACCCTGCTTCTGAAAGACATCGCCAACGCCATAGCCGAAAACCATCCCGAGACTTACATCATGATCCTGCTCATTGACGAACGTCCCGAGGAAGTCACCGACATGAGCCGCAGCGTGAACGCCGAAGTCATCGCATCGACTTTCGACGAACCTGCCGACCGCCACGTAAAGATCGCCGGCATCGTGCTGGAGAAAGCCAAGCGCATGGTCGAATGCGGACACGACGTAGTGATCCTTCTGGACTCGATCACCCGCCTGGCCCGTGCCTACAACACGGTGTCGCCCGCGTCGGGCAAGATTCTATCCGGCGGTGTCGACGCCAACGCCCTGCAGAAGCCCAAGCGCTTCTTCGGTGCCGCCCGCAACATCGAAGGCGGCGGATCACTCACCATCATCGCCACCGCGCTGACCGAGACATCGTCGAAGATGGACGAAGTGATCTTCGAGGAATTCAAGGGCACCGGCAACATGGAACTGCAGCTCGACCGCAAGCTCTCGAACAAGCGTATCTTCCCGGCTGTCGACATCATGGCGTCCAGCACCCGCCGCGACGACCTGCTGCTGCGCTCAGAGACCCTCAACCGCATGTGGATTCTGCGCCGCTTCCTCTCCGACCGCAACTCCATCGAGGCTATGGAATTCATCAAGGACCGCATGGAGCGCACACGCGACAACGACGAGTTGCTGCGCACCATGGATCAATAATAAGTTTGCAACAAATAAATTCTCAGATTAAAGGAGGTGTCCGCAGAGATCAGCAAGAAATACTGATTTTTAACCCGCAAGAATACAAAATCACACGATTTTGGCATAAAAAAATTTGCCATTCAAAAAATTATGCGTAATTTTGCCCCGCTAAATTACAAGCACTTCAATCTGACAATTAACAACAAACTAAAAATATGATCATCGTACAAGTAAAAGAAGGCGAAAACATCGAACGCGCACTCAAGAAATTCAAGCGTAAATTTGAACGCACAGGCATCGTAAAGGAACTCCGCAGCCGCCAGGCTTTCCAGAAGCCGTCTGTAACCAACCGCAAGAAAATGATGAAGGCGGTCTACGTACAGAAGCTGCGCGCAGTCGAGGAATAAATTTTTTCACTGCCTGAGGCGAGTTTTTCGCCGTTTTATTTGCCAATATAAAAAGGATTGCCTAATTTCGTGCCGTAAGGCGTCGCGTACAACCACTGCCGCGTCTCCAAGGCCGAAAATGAAGCAACAGACTGAAGCCTTTTTAACCTACATACGGTGTGAGCTGAATCTTTCGGCTCACACCGTTCTGTCATATAAGGGCGATCTGGGCCAATGGCTGAGCTATATAGGCGAGGACGCCGACCCGGCCGGCACAGACATCAACGACCTGCGCGGATGGGTGGCACTGCTGGCTACGGATGGCCTGTCGCAGCGCTCGATACGCCGGAAGATTCAGACTCTGCGAGCATTCTTCGCTTTCATGATGAAGCGCTACGGATTGAAAAACAATCCGGCGGCCGAACTGACTCCGGGACGCATGGCAAAGACACTCCCGCGCACGATAGCGCCACAGATCACCTCCCGGGTAATAGACACACAGATAGACGAGACAGACTTCACTGCCGTGCGCGACCGGCTTGCAGTGGACATGCTGTACTCGACCGGAATGCGGGCCTCCGAACTGACAGGGCTGCTTGACACCGACGTTAATTGTAATTCATGCGAACTAAAAGTACTCGGAAAACGTAATAAAGAAAGAATAATTCCTTTCGGCAACGAACTCCGACAAATGATAGATCAATACCGCAAGCTCAGACCCGCCACCGCTTCTCCAGCCTTCTTCGTACGCCCTGACGGACGTCAGATGTCATATGCGGTGCTCCGCGGCATAGTGCGCCGTGAATTCGCCGGATCCGGAGCATCGCCGACTCCGCACTGCCTGAGGCATTCGTTCGCGACCGACATGCTCAACGACGGCGCCGGCCTCAACGCGGTAAAGGATCTGCTCGGACATGCATCCCTGTCGACCACTCAGATTTACACACATCTCTCATATAGCGAAATAAAACAAAATTATCAACTCGCGCATCCACGCGCACAAAAAAAACGCTAACTATGGAAGTACGCATTCAAGCCATCCACTTCGAAGCAGGCGAAAAGCTCGTCAGCTTCATCAACAAGAAAGCAGAGCGTCTCGCTCGCCATAATCCGTCGATCACGACCGTTGACGTAACCCTCAAGGTTGTAAAACCGGAAACCGCCATGAACAAACAGGCAATCGTAAAGGTTGCCGTGCCGCAACACGAAGATCTCGTAGCTGACAAGACTGCCGATACTTTCGAGGAAGCCATCGACCTGACTCTCGAGGCTCTCGACCGCCAGCTCGAGAAACGCAAGGGGATCTGACACGAGTCAGATCTTATCTGAATATGACAACCCCGCCGAAGACTTCGCTCCGGCGGGGTTGGTGTATAATGCGGATTTAAGATGTGCGCTTATTTCTTGAGGACAACCTTACCTCCGCGTATGTAGAATCCGGCAGGGAGTTCGTCCCATTCACAGTCGAGAGCGATGCCCTGCAGATTGAATACGGCTCCGCCGACAGTTCCGTCGATCGAGATGTCGACCACGCCGGAGGTCAGAGAGTAAGTGCGGGTGAAGTATTCGGAATTCGCCACTTCATCGACTACGAACGCTCCTTCGGGCATAGTAAGTATGTAATCGCCGAATTCAGTGGGATTCTGGTCGAAAGTGAGCTTGAATGTGGGCACCTCTGCGCCTTCAACCTCTGTAGCGGTAGCGGTAGCGCTCCATGCCTGACTGCCGGGCTTGCTGTAATCAGGCTTGAGGCGAAGAGTGATGACAGCCTCGTCGTAGCGGCTTGCTGTCTTGGCTCCCGGGAAGCTTACCGTAATTTCATTCAGACGCCTGATGTCGCCTTCATCATACGGCAGAGTCTCTACGACCATAGTGAATTCGCTCGGAACCACGCCCGTCCAGCTGTGCTTGATGGCCGGACACGGTTTGCCGGAAAGGTTCAGACCACCTTCGGGTATCTCAATGGTAAGAACGCCTTCGCGGGCGGGAGCCTCGGTAAGCATGATGGCAAAGAATGTGTCTTCGGCCATTGCCATGTACTCGGCGTCAGGGGTAAGTTCCTTACCGTCGAAAGACACCTTGATATCTCCGTAATTCGCACCGGCAGTAACGCTGAAGTCGGGGAACATAAATCCGATGGTAGACCAGGGATCGGTGGCATTGAAGAAGCCGGTTGTCGGGGTGGGTTCGTAAGTCACTTCGGTAGCGGTCTCCAGCACGTAGCTTGCCTGAATCTCTTTCGAATCCGATCCTTCGACCTTGAAGAAGCCTTCGCTTATGATAAGTGTATAAGAAAGATTCTGAGTCGGCGCCACGAGGAATTCGACCTTGAAAGTCGGCACCTCGGCACCTTCTACTTTTTCAACTTTTGTCTGTGTGGGAATATTGCCCCATACATTGCCGGCTCCAACAAGAGTGACTTCAGAAATGTCAAGACCGGCAATTTCAGCAGTGGAAGCCATGGGGAACGAAACGAGGATCTCGGCCAGCGAGGGAACCGTCGAGCCGGATTCGGGAGTCAGGACCGCGGTAAGCAGTTCGGCTCCGGCAACGAATTCGACTGTAGTGGCGGCTGTCGTTGTTTCAAACGTATAGGAACCGTCAGTCAGAGTCACATCCTGGCCACCGACCTTGAGAGTATAGCCGGGATCAACAGTAACTTTTACCGTAGTACCGTCTACAAGACTTTGGTCGGTGTATGCGACGAAGCTTCCGGGATATTGCTCGAATGCCACCGAGCCATGGAGATTTGTCACTGTCAGGGGATTGGATTTATGCTCCTTGCCGTCAGCAAAGATTTTTACCACACCTCCGTCAGCGATCGGCAGGCTGTAACGTGAGTAGTCATCCGGAGAAACTGCCTTTCCGTCGAGGAAGCAATATGTGCCGTCAATGCTCTCGCCGCGCACCCGGGCCGAGAAAGGTGACATGTAATCCTTATCAAACGAGAGTTCGCTCCAGCCGTTAGTATATGTGAATTTTGACGTGCAACCGTTGGTAATGTCAGCGTCAAAAATAATCTCGCGGTCATCGGGGATCGACACAAATACATGAGCCTGTGCGTCATCCTCGATCTTTTCAGCCACTACATAGAAAGTGGTCACCGTTGTGGGAAGATCAAGATACTGGCCGCCGGCCGTACGAAGAGTGCGGATCCAGTAACCGGCTTCGGGCTGTATGTTGAGCGCGCCATACTTTTCGCTGACCTTGAAAGTGAATTTCCGGGCAGTTCCAGCCGGAATGGTATAAGCAGCCTGTGCGGGATTGGATATCGCAGGCAGATCGATTGCTCCCGTCACGGTCTCGCCGTCGGTCAGAGGCACCGTGTAGCCGGTAAGCAGACTTCCGGCCACGATTCGGACGCCTTCGGGGCATACTACGTAAGCAGTGTAAGTAATATCGTTGTAGACCTTGGCAGTACCCTCAAATGCCAGAGTACCGCTTTCGTTAACCACGAAACTGAACGATTCAAGGCCGGTGGCCGATTCGTCGACAAGAGTACCGTTGAATGTTACCTTTGTGACCGTATAATCCGAATTGATATTGAAAGCGACGCGGTGGCCCTGCTCTACCTCGAACTTGCCGTCGGTTACTGTCAGATTCGCGAGGGCATTGCGGTCAAATACCGACGTGATGCAGTCCTTGATCTCCTCGGGCAGCTGCAGAGTTACTGTTTCGACAGGAGTCGTATTGGTATACGATATCTCTATGACATCGCCGGCCGCAAGCGGATTGATGATAAAGCAATCGTCGCCGCCATCTTTCATAGGGCTAAAGTCGACGGGCGCGCCGTTGTTAGTAACCGTATAGTTCTGGGGGGTGGAACGATCAGTGACCTCGATAGTGAGCGAGTTTTCCTGGCCGGGAGTGAATTCAGCCGAATTTGAGCCGTTGGTCAGAGAAATTTCCTTCTTCGAAGGATTGAGATACACTTTCTTGATCTTATCCAGGCAGTCATTGACCTTTACGGTAAAAGGCGCAGTAGCCGTCTGCAATGCCTCGGTCTCGATCGTGACAGTTCCTCCAATCAGAGGACTTTGCCATGCACTCAGGTTGAGACGCAGATACGTCACGCCGTTAAGAGTGCTTACTGCGATGTTCGACGAAGCGCCCGCGGCACTCACACAAGTCGCCTTGGTAATTTTAAAACCATCCTTAGCGGCTACAAACAGCGGTTTGGTCTTCGAAGTAGTAGTGAATACATAGTCTGTGGATCCCTGAGGCACATCAAGAACAACGTTCTGGGTGGCGCCCAGCGATGTGCCGCCGTATTTAAACTCGACAGCATCCGGCTTGTCCCACTTCAATGTCACCGCATATTCCTCCGCATAAGCCTGCGAAAGGCCTGCGGCGAACAGTATGACAAGCAGCAAAGAATAAAGCTTTTTCATAGAATTGCTTGTAAATTAATAAAGTTGATATTGGAAATGATTAGTATATACATATCTTGAGTGTACCGCAACCGGCGCGTGCGATGTAGACGCCCGGCTCAAGGCCAGTCATCATGACGCAATTCTCGCCTGTGGCCACGACCGCGCCCCCGAGATCATAGATATCGATCCGGCCTTCTGCCGTGACAGCCGTACCGTCGAAAACGGGTGCCGCAGCCTTGTCTGCAGCGACGTCGCCGACCCCTGCCGGACCAAGACGGAAATAACAGATACCGGGCCCGATCTGAACGAGCTGGCCGCCGTAGTTATATCCCATCATGACAGTATAGCGCTGGCCGGGCACACATTCGGGGAAGCTGACCGAAGTGGTGAACTTCTGCGTCGTGCCTGCCTCTTCATAGATCATATTGTGACCGGCATAGGTGGCAAGGGCTATCTGTGTGGGATCGCTCTGCAAAGGTGCCGCCACACAGGCATACATCGGATAAGCGAACTTGCCCGACTGCAGTCTGACATCCGCCTCAACCTGGATGTCGTTCTTGTCTGCGATCTGATATACGATGGTATTCACCCCGTCGACCGTCTCGGAAACTGCTTCGGCATTTATTACCTTAGGATAGCCCACGACTGACATACGGGGCACTCCTGGATTGGGCTGCATGACGACAGGAAGAGATTTCGGAACTGCAAAGAACGTATAGGTCGACTCGTCGAAGTAAGCCATATCTACGATAGTGGACTTTTCCACATCGAAATACCGGTCGAGCAGATATATCTGTGTCGACCATTCGCGCTCCACTGTCGAATGAGGTGGAATTGTCACCATAACGCTCTCGCCGAGCATTTTCATCGTTCCGTCGACAGCGAATGCCGGTGCGAAGCCACGCGAGACTTCAATATCCGAACGGTTCTCGACCGTGATGCTGAACTTGTTGACCATGCCGTAATACAGGCCTCCGACGATCTTGCTCCTGGTAATCCGTACTTCGGGAACAGCCTCGCTTACAACAGCGTAGTCAGCGCCGCTCTTGGTCAGCGTGATATAGTTGTAAAATCCCCATGAGTGACCTACCGGTTCCCAAAGCTGGGCATCATCATTGCCGGTACCGATCTGCCGCGTCGCGAAAGTCACTTTATATGTACCGTCGGCAAGACCGAGCTTCTTAAGATCAACCGCAGGCTTGAAGTAGGAGGGACCGGTGCCGTAGCCGGGCTGGATCTCAAATTTTATATCACTTACCGGCACGCTCTTTGCAGCCTCGGGATTCCCTGCCGGTTCGAATACAGCCCCGAAAATCACATGAAGCGTCTCAGGTGTATAATTGACCCACATGCATTCGCCTTCGGCGGTCAGACCGAATTTAAGTGTATCATTCTCGGCAATCTCACCTACAAGCGAGCCGGTCTGCATCAGACTTACGGCGCGGTCTTCGGCCGGCTTGCCTGTGGGTGGCTGAATACCCAGTACGGCATCCTGCGTGAAATTATATCCGCCGCCCGAACCGCCGCCCGAACCAAGTGAATACGGATCGAGTGCGTCGAGCGAGAAGTAGCCGTTGCTCATGCCGGTCCATCCCCAGTTGAAATGGAAATAACCGTTACCGTCGTAGCCGTCGCACACGAACGAGTGTCCGCCGCCTATGGTGGAGCCGCCGCCGTAAAGTATCGGACCGACGTCGCGCAGATTCTCATAAAGCATCGTTTCCCACTGCGACAGAGAATAAGACGAGCGCAGCGCATAAGTGATATTGGGATCGTAGTCGAAATATTTGACCAGACCACGCGAGATGTACATGGCCAGTGCGCCCGACGAATCAGTGCCATAGTCCATCTTCACGGCATAGCCGCAGGCTTTCATCAGGTAACCCACCGCATTGGCTTCAGCATCGGTCCAGTCGTTATCAAGATAAATATCCCGCATATTGTCCCAGTCGAAAGCTTTTAGGGAGAAGTTAAGGGTCAGGCGTTTCTGAATGGACTCGGAATCATAGCTGATTGACCCCTTGCCCCGGACAGGATACTTCCAGTAATTCATAACCTGGGCCATTGCTGTCGCCACACACCCCGTATAGCACCGTGAGGCTCCGTAAAGCGGACACTGGCTGTTGTAGGGGGCGTCCTGATCCCAGTCGGTCTTGATCTGGGGCGCGATGGCAGGACGCGGCACACGCATAGGAGGCTGTGCAGTGAGGCCCCGCGAACTCATGTATTCGATCTGGCGTGAATATTCCTCGAGCCACCATTTCATCTGTGGCGGCATGGCGTCAGGATCAAAAGAGCCTGTTTCGGCATAGCCAAGCAGCGGCTGAGCGCAGTCATCGGCACTGACTATAAGGAATCCGTCGCCGGCTTTCCGGGCACCGAACACATACACCGCGGCATCTCCGCTACGGGTCACGGAAGTGAAAGCGGGTTCGGCCACGGCTGCGCGTGCCCTGGCGGCCACCGCCTGCGGGCCGGACTCAGCTGTCACACGACTGAGGGCCTCGGCGGGCGAGAGTGTGCGGCCATGTAGTGCCGCGGGTACGGCTATCAGAGCCAGGATTGCGAAATATTTAATTTTCATCTCGGACATTATTTCTTGACAAATTTACGTACAGAGCTGCCGCTGCGCACTATGTAGATACCGGCAGGAAGATCGGAGAGTTCTGTTGTACCGGCAGCAGCAGAAGCTACTTTCACACCCTGCAGGCTGAATACCTCCACCGGAGCGTCTGCTACAATCACGTCTCCGTCGGGAGCGACGGTCAGGCCGCCGCCAGGAATGTCGGCATCGGTAATACCGCCGGACAGATCAAGAGGCAGATTATAATAGTCAGTGCCGATATGTGTGCGGGCACCGTCGAGATACGACACAGCCAGGAACGGGATGTCGGCGTCGGGATATACATATACACCTCCAAGGTTACCGCGTTCTTCAGGCAAGAGGGCAAGCAGCAGCCTGCCGTCGGGATTTGTTTCAGAGCGTGGCTGCGAGATATAACATTCCTCCTGGACGGATCCGTCGTCTTTACCGCGTTTGATCAGAACAAGATATTCCATCTCGCTGTCGCTGTGGATGAGACCGGGCTGAAGTACGGAACCATTGATGAAGCACTGGGGATACATCACGTTGGTCCCGATATTCACTTCGTCGGTACGGATATGCTGCCCCTGAGCGTCAAGCCATGCCACACGCAGATATACGATGTCATCCTCTTCGGAAGGCATGCGCAGTTCGGCGGCATAACGATATGTATCACCGAACGGTACGCGGTCGATATTGGTGGTCATGGCGTCGGGATCAGAGTCCTCGACCTTGAGCATGTAGGGGAAACTGGCGACTGTCTTGCACGAATACATGTCTACAAAATTATACTGAGTGCCTGATTCGCCCGAACTTACAAAGAATACCTGAGGCTCCTTGCCGGGGATATCGGTCATGATATTGAATCCGAGCACTTCCTCGAAAATGATCGAACGCTGCGTGCCGTCGGGATTGTAGATATAGAAATTGTTCACGCCGGATTCGGAAGCGAGGCTGACTTTGTCAGTACGACGCACGGTAAATGCGAACTTTCCGTCCGTACCATAATGCTTGTTGTCGATATCCTCGCGGTAGCGGAGATCGCCGATCGAATAGAACGAAGCCGTATAATCGCCTTCGGGCTTGACGACCGGAATGCGCGTCGTCTGTACAAGTTCTGTCTTTCCATCCTTGAGAGCATGGATCTCGATCAGCAGATTGTTGCTTTCGCGCTGTACTATATCGTCAAGATAACTGTAATATGGCGCGAAATAAGGATCCTCATACTGCGAATATATCAGATACGGCACGCCGTCGACTATTTTACCGATCATGTACTGGGAACTTTCCTGATCGCCGGGCAGATTGAGATGAGGCACTTTGTGAGTGCTGACGATAGTCGGAGTTCCACCGGGAGCCGCCTTCTGATAAGTATCGAGCCGTATGTAGTTGCCGGTGTAATATTCCCACACGGCTTCTGTGCCATCCTTGTCGGCAGGATACTCACCGGATATAATTTCGTGCATCAGTGTCATATATATTTCTTCGGGGCCGCCCGGAACGGTGGCATCGAGAACATCCACTATGAGCTCAGGCATAGAATACACGATCTTGTCATATCCCTCGCCGTCCTTCTCACCATCAAGCTGATACACGACAGTACGGTAATGGTTTACGCCCGGAGTGGTCGAATTCACTGCAAGGCCGAGAGCTATCTCGATCTTGTCATCGTCGTTAAAGAAATGTCTGGTGACAAGCGGCAGCACATCGCACTGAGGCACACGGACCTCGTCATCGGCATAGCGCATCTTGTCGTCGATCCGGCCGACAAGCCTGTGGTTTTCGTCATAGATACTGATGTGATATGCCTGAAGAACATATTCGGTGAAATATTGGTTATGTACGATCTCTTTGTTATCAAGATTGATCGTGTAGTACCACAGCTTGCCGTCAGGGCCGTCGATATCTCCGCCGTTGTTCGACATAGCGAGCGTATGATCCGGACTGTAGCCGTCGGCTGTGACGGCACGCCACGGTTCGGAAAATACGGCGCGGTTGTTTGCCGCGATGCGGGATGATCGCTCGCCCGCGAAGGCAGCATGATCATTGTGAAGACGGTAGATCTGCTTCGTAAGATCTATTGCGCCTGTAGTATTCACTGCAATTGCAGCTCCTGCCGCCGAATATAAAAAAATAACGGCAGCCCCAGCCAGTAATGCCGGCATGGATAGTTTCTTCATCGGTTTATTATGTTTTATTGATTGGAAATGATCGACTGTAACGTATTGTGTATATGCCATCGGAGATGCACGCGGCAAAGGTATGAATATTTTTCAAAATATCAACAATTTTATCACATTTTTCAGAATCGTTTACGGCATTTTCCCTACATTTTTTAATTTTTTACTTAATTTAACTGCTAAAATGTCATTTTTAACATGGAAAAATCATTAACTTTGTAACAGCAAAATATGAAAATCGATCCGAAATATATGCAGCGGGCGCTCGAGCTTGCCGCCCATGGCCGGGGGGCTACCACGCCCAACCCGATGGTAGGCGCAGTCATCGTCGCGCCCGATGGCCGCATAATTGGCGAAGGATACCACCGGCGGTGCGGAGAGGCACATGCCGAGGTCAACGCCATAAGCTCGGTCAGTACTGCCGACAGACCTCTGCTCGCCGATGCCACCATGTACGTGACGCTGGAGCCATGCTCGCACTACGGCAAAACGCCTCCATGCGCCGAACTGATAATCCGCACCGGAATTCCGCGTGTAGTGGTCGGAGCCACCGATCCGTTCGTCAGTGTCTCCGGCCGTGGCATAGCCATGCTCCGCGAGGCCGGCATAGAAGTGGCCACAGGTGTGATGGCGGAAGAATCAAGACGACTCAACGCGCGCTTCATGACGGCACACGAGCAGCAGCGACCATGGATTACTCTCAAATGGGCCCAGTCGGCCGACGGATTCATCGACAGCGACCGCCCCGACGGCCGCCCTCACCGGTTCTCAAGCACACTCACACAGACGCTGACACACCGTCTGCGTTCGCTCCACGACGCCATACTGGTCGGTTCCGGCACTGTAATAGCCGACAGCCCCCGCCTCGACTGCCGGCTGTGGCCGACCGTACGGCAGCCGCGTCCAGTGATTCTCGACAGGCGCCGCCGCATCGGTCCCGACAAAATATCCACGGCAACCGAACCGCTGATCATGACCGACGGCTCCGATCTGCGCGGCATCATGTCATCATTATATAGTAATGGTGTCACCTCCGTATTGGTCGAAGGTGGAGCCGCTGTACTGCAATCCTTTATAGACTCAGGACTATGGGATGTCGCCCGGGTGGAGACTTCGCCCGAACGACTCGTCACACACGGTACCGTACACGCCCCGATACTTACAGCTCAGGCAGTCCACTCCGAATGTTTCGGAGGTAACCGTGTAGACATATTCTCCAATAATGGGCTGTTTAGCGTTAAAAACCTATAAAATTCGCACTTTTCCCATCATTTATCGCACTTCCATAGCCCTAATTTTCGTGCGAAGTTATAACTTTGCAAACTGAAATATATTGTTCATCATGATTAAGAAGCTTGCAATAAGTTTTGCTGTGGGAGTCTCGGCAGCCGCTTTGGCATCGTGTAATTCCTCGTCAACCGACTATGTCGAAGAGACTTACTCGGCGGCAGCCGTGCGTACATTCCACTTAAGCAAAAATGACAGCATACTGGCCAACCTCGACTCCGTATTCTTCTCCATCGACCTCATCAAAGGGCAGATATACAATGCCACGCCGATGCCTTACGGCACGAAAGTGACAGCTCTGACTCCGGTGATAACGTCGCTCAACGGATTCTCCGTAGCCGAACTCACCGTCAAACGCGCCGGGAAGTCGGATACGACATACAACTACATAACCAATTCATCCGACACCATCGACTTCACGAATCCGGTGAAACTCCGCGTGGTGTCGCCCGACGGCCTGTGCGAGCGCACATACACTATCACGGTCAACGTCTACGCCGAGAATACCGACTCCCTGGCATGGGATCAGCTCGACCGACGTACGCTTCCCTCATCATTCCCATATCCCACCGAACAGCACACGGTGCGCCAGAATAATACATTGCATTGCCTCACCGCCTATCAGGGCGCGTACTGTATGGCCACTCTTCAGGGAAGCCTCGACGCCATCACCGGTTCCGGCTCAGATCTGGGCGAATGGGACAAAAGAAACATATCATTTCCAGCATCGCCGCGTCTGTCGACTTTCACTGCCACTGACGACGCCCTCTATATAATCTGCGAGGACGGACTGCTCTACCGCTCGACCGATACCGGTGCGACCTGGACCTCTACCGGCTGTGCATGGTCGACGATCTACGGCGGATACGGCACTACGCTCACAGGCGCCGCTACCGACAACTCCGGCAACTGGACCCTGCAGACATACCCTGGAACAAAATCGACACCGATACCGCAGGATATGCCCGTGAACGGCACCTCTCCCGCTGTGATCTATTCGTTCGCAATGAGCGACACTCCGCAGATGCTGATCGTCGGAGGCCGCAAAAAGGATGGTTCTCTTTCGGCCGACACCTGGGGCTATGATGGTTCGTCGTGGGCAAAGATATCCCGGCGCGGACTGCCTGAAGGCCTGGAAGGCATGACTGTGGCACCCTACTACACCATCAGTACGGCCGCCGACTGGACTACACGCTCGATTCCCACTCTGGTGGCCATCGGAGGCCGTAAAGCCGACGGCAAGAACAACACCACAGTATATATATCCAATGACTACGGCATCAACTGGGCCAAGGCGGGTCCGAGTCTCCAGCTCCCGACATACATCCCGGCGATGTACGGCGCCCAGACGTTCACCATATCGTCCACTCTTTCAGGCTCGATCTATCGGCCTGCCATAAAAGTCCCGAGTGAGACGTGGAAAGTGCCCTACATCTACATGTTCGGCGGCATCAACGAAAGCGGCCAGACGTCCAACAACGTATGGCGCGGCGTAATCAATCTGTTAAGCCTCAAACCAGTAGAATGATCGGCTGATGTCATCGATCCGATTACATATCACCGCTCTCATGCTTCTTGCCGCAGGTACCGTTGCCGGGTGCTTCGCGCAAGCTCCCACGGCGCCCTACAAGTTCGACTTCGGCGCCAATATCGGCATGAGCGGATATATCGGCGACGCCAACTCATCCAACCCCTTCAAGCATCCAGGATTCACGGCCGACGCCGCCGGGCGCTACATAATCGACACTCGCTGGGCCGTGCGCGCCTCGCTGGGCATGCAGACACTCAGCGGCAACACAGCCGACATATCGAACGTGCTGCCCGACGGCGCACACTATGAATTTACCTCCACGGTCATTGATCTCAACGTACGCGGTGAAGCCAACTTCTTCCCGTACGGCATCGGCGAGACCTACAAGCGGCTGAAACGCTGGACTCCCTATCTGGCCGTCGGAATAGGCATGGGCATAGCCACCAGCGGCGGCAAAACATCCGTAGCCCCTACCTTGCCGATGGCTTTCGGATTCAAATACAAGCCACGCGAACGCATCAACCTCTTCATCGAATTCTCGATGACCAAGATATTCAGCGACCATGTCGACGGGCCCGACCTCGCCGACATAAACCTGATAAAAACAGATTTTTATAAAAACACCGACTGGGTTTCACGGCTCACCGTCGGCATTTCTTATGAATTCGGCAAGCGTTGCGAGACCTGCCACTATGTAGACTGACGCCCATGAATTTACCAGAAAATTTCGATCCGAATCGAGTTCCGGCCCATATAGCCATCATAATGGACGGAAACGGCCGCTGGGCTACCGAACGGGGATTCGACCGCTCGGCAGGCCACGTCGAAGGTGTCGCAACGGTACGCCGCATCACCGAAGCAGCCTCCGAACTCGGAGTAAAATACCTCACACTCTATACCTTCTCGACCGAGAACTGGAACAGACCCAAAGCAGAGGTCGACACGCTGATGCACCTGATCGTAAGCGCCATCGAACGTGAAACCCCGGACCTGATAAAAAACAACGTGTCGCTGCGCGTAATCGGTGACACGGCCCGTATGCCGGAGGAGGCCCGCGCGCGTCTGGAACAATGCATATCCGACACTTCCCATTGTACCGGCCTGCGCCTGGTGCTCGCGATCAGCTACTCTGCGCGCTGGGACATCGTCAACGCCTCCCGACAGATTGCCGCAGAAGCAGCAGACGGCTCGCTCAACCCTGAAAATATCGACAGCACTACCCTCTCGACCCGCCTGTCGACCGCATTTATGCCCGATCCCGATCTGCTTATCCGCACCGGCGGCGACCTCCGCATCAGCAACTTCCTCTTATGGGAGATCGCATACACAGAGATTTTCGTCACCCCCACATACTGGCCGGCTTTCACCAAGGACGATTTCGCCCGGGCGATAGCCGACTACCAACAACGCCAGCGCCGCTTCGGCCTAACCGGCGATCAAGTCACCAACCGCCAATGAATTCATTTCACGTTATGCGCCATAAACTGATTCAAATTCTGCTCGTCATATCGGCCTGCCTGTGCTGGTCAGCCGCCCAGGCACAGACCGAAACAGACACAATCTTCAATCCGACCGTCGTTTACACGACCATGCCGCGAACCTACGAGATCGCGGATATACGCGTCGAAGGCGCACCCAACTATGATCCGGACATCATATTGGGATATGCCGGACTCAAGATCGGCGAACGTGTCACAATACCCGGCGACGACATCACACAGGCAACAAAGCGTCTGATGCGCCAGGGACTCTTCCAGCAGGCCCGCTTCTCTCTCGACAAGGTCTACGGTGACAAAGCCTGGATCATCCTTCAGGTCACTCCCCAGCCCCGAATTTCGCAAGTGAATTACATCGGCATGAAAAAAGGCGAACGCGACGAGTTGCAGAACCGCCTCAATCTGATGAAAGGCAACCAGATCACGCAGAATATCGTCAATCGCGCCAAACTCATCGTCGAGAAATTCTTCCGCGACAAAGGCTTCTCAAACGCCCAGGTCAACATCACGCTGCACGAGGATCTCTCGGCTCCCGGCGAAATGATCGTCGACATCGCCGTGGACAAGCGCGACAAGATGCGCGTGCACAAGATCTATATCACCGGCAACACTGTCATGTCCGACAACAAGATCCAGCGCGTGATGAAGAAAACCAACGAAAACGGCAAGATTCTCAACCTCTTCCGTCAGAAAAAATTCGTCCGCAGCGACTACGAGAACGACCTCGACCTCATACTCAAGAAATACAACGAGATGGGCTACCGCGACGCACGCATCGTGGCCGACAGCGTCGTGCAATACTCCGACAACCGTGTCGACGTCTATATAACCATCGACGAGGGACAGCGCTACTATATCAAGGATATATCCTGGGTGGGCAACACGCTCTATCCTTCGGAAGTCCTCAACGAATTCCTCGGAATGGTTCCCGGCGATGTCTATAACCAGACGCAGATGAACAAACGCCTCACCGAAGACGATGATGCCGTATCGAACCTCTACATGGACCGCGGCTATCTGTTCTTCGACCTCGTGCCGATCGAACGTGAAGTGACCGGCGACTCCATTTCGCTGGAAATGCGCATGGTCGAAGGTCCGCAGGCCCGTATCAACAACGTCATCATCAACGGCAACGACCGCCTTTACGAAAAAGTGATCCGTCGCGAGCTCCGTGTCCGTCCGGGCGAACTGTTCAGCAAGAGCGACCTGATGCGCTCGGCCCGTGAAATCGCGCAGACCGGCCATTTCAACCCCGAAAACATGGACATCCGCCCCGAGCCGAACGAAGAGAACGGAACCGTTGACCTTGTATTCAATCTCGAATCGAAAGCCAACGACCAGATCGAATTCTCGATGGGCTGGGGCCAGACGGGCATCATCGGCAAACTGTCGCTGAAATTCACCAACTTCTCGATCAAAAACCTGTTCTATCCGTCGACCTACAAAGGCATCATACCGCAGGGCGAAGGACAGACATTCACAATATCCGCACAGACCAACGCCCGCTACTATCAGGCCTACTCGATATCGTTCCTGGATCCATGGTTCGGCGGCAAGCGCCCCAACTCGCTTTCGTTCTCGGCCTACTACAGCCGTCAGACGGGTGTAAACTCTTCGTTCTATAACTCACGCTGGGCATCGGGCGGCTACTACAACCCCTACAGCTACGGGTATGGCTACGGATACGGCTACGATGATTATTATCAGAATTCGTACCAGCAGTCGTACGACCCCAACAAGGTGCTCCAGATGGTGGGCGTGAACATTGGCTTCGGAAAACGCCTCAAGTGGCCCGACGACTTCTTCACCTTCACCGCCGAGCTCGGTTACAACTGGTACTACCTGAAGAACTGGGACTATCTGTATTACATGAACAACGGCACATCCAACGCACTGGTACTGGGCCTTACACTTGCCCGCAACTCGATCGACAACCCGATCTACACCCGAAGCGGCTCGCAGTTCTCTCTGAACCTGTCGCTGACTCCTCCGGCCTCACTTTTCGGCAAGAAAGACTGGAAAGCCATCTCCGAGGTAGCCAACTCCGACAGCGAGGCTGCCGCCGGAGCCAAGAAAGAAATGTACCGCTGGATCGAATACTGGAAACTCCGCTTCAAGTCGCGTACGTACACCCCGCTGTGCAACGCCGACGGGACGTACACCCCGGTGCTGATGACACGCGCCGACTTCGGTCTGCTCGGCTCATACAACCGCTACCTTAAATCGCCGTTCGAAACCTTCTACGTCGGCGGCGACGGCATGTCGGGTTCTTACACCTACGCCACCGAGACCATCGCGCTCCGCGGCTATGACAACGGCGCATTCACCCCGTGGGGCAAGGACGGCTATGCATATACCCGCATGGCACTCGAGCTTCATTTCCCGCTGATGCTCCAGCCCACCACCACAATCTATGCCCTGGCATTCGCCGAAGCCGGCAACGCCTGGACCAGCGTAAGCAAGTTCAATCCCTTCGAGCTCAAGCGAAGCGCCGGCGCCGGTGTCCGCATCTTCCTGCCTATGGTCGGCATGATGGGTATCGACTGGGCCTACGGCTTCGACCGCGTCGAAGGCTACAAGGGAGGCTCACACTTCCACTTCATCCTGGGCCAGGAATTCTAATTCACCGCACCGCGTAAACCTTTTTGAATCTTAAACGTCTTAAACATTATAACACTTTAATGAATTAGGCAACATGAAAAAACTCATCCTCACGCTGACACTCGTCATTGCCGGCATTTTCACGGCATCAGCCCAGAAATTCGCTTTGGTCGACATGGAATATATACTCCGCAACATACCTTCGTACGAAATGGCGTCCGAGCAGCTCAACCAGCTCTCACAACGCTGGCAGCGCGAAGTCGAGGCCGTAGGCAAGGAAGCCGAAACCATGTATCAGAACTTTCTTGCCGACAAGGTATTCCTGACCGACGACCAGATCAAAGCCCGCGAGCAGGAGATAGTCAACAAGGAAAAGGAAGCCACCGACCTGCGTTACAAATATTTCGGACCGGAAGGCGAGCTATACAACAAGCGTCTGTCGCTTCTTAAGCCCATCCAGGACGAAGTCTATGAGGCCATCAAGCAGGTGGCCCAGCAGCGCGGATATCAGGCCATATTCGACCGCGCCTCGTCGTCGGACATAATATTCGCATCACCGTCAATCGACATCTCAAACGAGGTGCTCAATCGACTTGGATACGGCCAGAACTGATAATATCAACACATAAACCATTTATATCATGTTAAAGAAAATCATCATCGCACTGCTCGTCGCACTGCCTCTGTCGGCCGCAGCCCAGAAATTCGGCACTGTCGACATCGACCAAGTAATCTCCGCTATGCCCGAAGTGGCCGAAATGCAGAGCCAGCTCACGGAATCATCCAAGAAATACGAAGCCGAGTTCCAGAAACTCGTCGAAGAGCTCAACAAGCTCGTCACCGAATTCCAGGCTATCCAGGACGATGCAAATACACCCCAGACCATCAAGGAGCGCCGCATGCAGGACATCCAGGAACGTCAGACCAAGGTTGAACAGTTCCGCAACACAGCCACCCAGGATCTCCAGCGCCAGCAGGAGCAGTTGATGGCTCCGATCCAGGCCAAGATGACGGAAGCCATCAAAGCCGTAGGACAGGAAGGCGGCTTCACCCTCGTGTTCCCCGCTGATCCGGGTCTGGTACTCTACCAGGGTGCCGACGTTGTCGATCTGACCGCAGCTGTCAAGGCCAAACTCGGCATCAAATAAGATTTATCGACAAGCTATAATGCACGGAGGCTGCGACAGAATTGCCGCGGCCTCCGTGCTGTCTGCACCAATCAGTCTCAGATGACAGTCAGCTCTCCTGTGACGGAATCCATGATATAACCGGCCACCCGCACATCAGCGGCCATAAGCGGATGGTTGCGTACAAGATCGACTGTCTCAGCCACTGCGGCGCGCGTATCATCGAAGCCGTGAAGCCATGAGTCAAGATCGATGCCACAATGCCGCATCAGTGCGATGTGCTCCTCGTTTACGCCGCGTTCACGCATCAGGTGAAGCATCTCGGCCGCATTCATTCCCTGCACGCCGCATCCGGTGTGCCCTATGACCATTATTTCGTTCACTCCAAGTTCATAGACTGCGACAAGCAACGAACGCATCGTCGAGTCGAACGGATTGGTTATGGTGCCTCCGGCATTCTTGATGATTTTAACATCGCCGTTGCGGATACCGAGCGCGGCCGGCAACAGCTCCACCAGGCGCGTATCCATGCAGGTAACTATCGCGATGCGCTTATCGGGATACTTTGATGTCGCGAAACGTTCGTAGCCGCGCGAGGCCACGAATTCGCGGTTGTGACGCAGTAGATCTTCAATCATAATGATAAAATGAATGTTTGCGGCGCGAAGTTACGCAAAAATCGGAAAAGAATTGCTAACTTTGCGGTATCAAAACTACATAAACCGATAGAAATGAAATTACTTGAAGGAAAAACCGCCCTGATCACAGGCGCGGCCCGCGGCATCGGCAAGGCCCTTGCGCTGCGCTTCGCCCAGGAGGGCGCCAACATAGCATTCACCGACCTGGTAATCGACGAGAACGGCAAGGCTACCGAAGCTGAGATCGCCGCACTCGGAGTAAAAGCCAAAGGATATGCATCGAACGCTGCCGATTTCCAGCAGACTCAGGAAGTAGTGAAGCAGGTCAAGGAAGACTTCGGATCGATCGATATCCTGGTTAACAACGCCGGCATTACCAAGGACGGCCTGATGATGCGCATGACCGAGCAGCAGTGGGACGCCGTAATCGCCGTCAACCTCAAGAGCGCTTTCAATTTCATCAACGCCGTGCTGCCCATCATGCTCCGCCAGCGCTCGGGTTCTATCATCAACATGGCATCCGTAGTCGGCGTACACGGCAACGCAGGCCAGTCGAATTACGCAGCCTCCAAGGCAGGCCTTATCGCACTTGCCAAGAGTATCGCGCAGGAAGTCGGCTCACGCGGCATCCGTGCCAACGCCATCGCCCCCGGCTTCATCGAGACGGCCATGACTGCCGCTCTGCCCGATGACGTGCGCGAGGAATGGGTCAAGAAAATTCCCCTTCGCCGCGGCGGCAAGGTCGAGGATATCGCCAACGTGGCTCTGTTCCTCGCATCGGATCTGTCGTCGTATGTCAGCGGCCAGGTCATTCAGGTCGACGGCGGCATGAACATGTAAATCAATTCAGAACACAATCTTCAGTAAAGCTCGGACAGATGTTCCGGGCTTTAGTTTTGTTGACCAGTTTTAACATTACAAAACGTGTCGTGAAACACGCCGCAAGCGAATGTTCAATTTGTGCTGTATAACATATTTTTAAATAAATCGCATCATATCAATATATTATCCACTATAAAATATAAACCACGACGAGCGTTTAGTAAATTTTAAGGTTTAAAAAGTTCCGAAAGAGAAAGAATTTCCGTAACTTTGAAGTGTTCGCGAAAAGCGTAAACATCTATTAACACAGCCATGGAGCAAACGTTCATAATTCTTAAACCTTCCGCAATCAAACGCAGCCTCGTGGGCGACGTCATCACCCGCTTCCAGCGCAAAGGACTTTTCATCAACGGCATCAAGATGATGCAGCTCGACGAAGCAATCCTCCGTCAGCACTACGCGCATCTGGTCGACCGTCCGTTCTTTCCCTCGCTGGTCCGCTCGATGACTTCCACGCCCGTGATCGTGATGGTTCTTGCGGGCAAAGACGTCGTGAACGTAGTCCGCTCGATGGTAGGCGCCACCAACTGTCGCGCTGCCGCGCCGGGTACAATCCGCGGCGACTTCGGCATGTCGGGCCAGGAGAACATAGTACACGCATCCGACTCACCCGAAAATGCGGTGATCGAAATCAACCGCTTCTTCAGCCCCGAAGAGATCTTCACCTACGACATGCCCGTGGAAACATCTGTGTACGCCCCCGACGAACTCAACTGACATAAACCAATCTCTCCGATAAAACAATGCAGATAAAGATGACACTCTCCCGGAAATTCTCCACTATAGCGGTGCTCGCACTGAGTCTGGGTCTCAGCGCTGGCATCGCAGCACAAAACTACCGTCTGCCCGGCCAGCATACGCAGCAGCACGGCGATCTGATCGCAATGCAGGGCACTGGGTCGGTCGAGGTCGACAACACCACCAAGTACCTTGAAACCTTGTTCGGCGAGGAAGAAGAACCCGAATTCGACATCTATACCGAAGGCTGGAACAGCGGATTCGTCAATTGCTACAGCGGCGTCGAAGTGCCGCAGACAGCCGTGATCGACGTGCGCAACTTCCATATTCCCCACCCCGGCTACATAACATCGCCCTACGGATACCGTCCGCGGTTCCGCCGCATGCACAAGGGCATCGACATCAAGGCCAACACCGGCGACACCATCCGCGCGGCATTCGACGGCAAAGTCCGTCTGACCAAATATGAGGCCAAAGGATACGGATATTATGTAGTCCTGCGCCACACCAACGACCTTGAGACCGTCTACGGTCACCTGACCAAATTCCTCGTCAAGCCCGACGACTACGTACGCGCCGGCGATCCGATAGCTCTCGCAGGCAACACCGGCCGCTCATTCGGCTCTCACCTCCACTTCGAGACACGCTATATGGGCTATGCCATAAATCCCGCCGCCATCTTCGACTTCCCCAACCAGACAACCCACACCGACTTCTACACATTCGACAAGAATCACTATCAGGAAGCCCGTAACTTCGATCCACGCGCCAATGAGGCATACGCGCAGCAATACCGTGCCACACACAAGGTCGAATACGGATCAGGCAGCAGTTCGCGCGGCAGTTCGGCTTCCGGAACAGGCGGCACAAAATACTACACCGTACGTTCCGGCGACTCGCTCAGCCGCATCGCCTCGCGCAACGGCACCACTGTACGCTCGCTCTGCCGCCTCAATGGTCTGACGACATCTTCGAAAATCAAGCCGGGGCAGAAACTCCGCATACGCTGACCGCAAATCAGATATAACGCGCAAATAAAACATACGGGAGCTGCCGCATACGGTTGCTCCCGGTATTTTTAACAGAACCACTATGAGTGCCCGCAGACTCTTCATCGCCGCGACCATAGCACTGACTGCCTTTGCCGCTTCCGCCGCCCGCGGATGGTCGGAAAGCGATTTTGCCAAGATAATTGCCCGCTATGACGTGGCCGACACTGTGATGAACGCCGGAAGCGCCGAAGAATTCTGGTCGCTGCTGCAGATGACCGACCGGCAGTTCCGGAAAACAGCAAAATCGATGGCCGGCAAGGGCGACAAGGATCTCAAGCGGATAATGGTGTCAACATTGTCGGCCTGCGACACTTATTTCCGCGAGGTTCCGGTCGACGGCAGCCTGTATCCATTCAGCGAAAATATTATTGACCGGTCGGGACTACGCGGTATCGCTCCGACGGCCATCATGAGCGTGACCGAAGAATCCGACATTGCCTCATTCAGCTACCCGAACGGCTATTTTTTCATAACCCGACCTTTATACGAACTGCTTGGCTGTGATTCGACTGCTATACTGGCATTGGTATCGGCCGAAGGCGCACACTACGCCCTCCAGCATGCCTACGCACATTCAAAGTGGGAAAAATCACGGCGAAACAAACGTAAATTCTGGCAAATATTCGGGGCTGCGGCTATAACTACCGCCGGCATTATCATCGACCAGGCTACCGACGGATACTATTCGCCTGCTGTCGAGCTGGCCACGATCGCAGCCGTCACCCTGCTGAGCGTGGATCATTCGCCGCGCTACGGCATGCTCTATACTCCCGAACAGGTATTTCAGGCCGACATCGTCGCATACAGATTCATGGAATGGGCAGGGTACGGCGGAAACTCATACATCGACGCACTGAGGCGCTCCGGATTCCACCTCGATGCGGCAAACCCGCAGCCCGATGCTCCGGCAGTGACCACACGCCTGGCGCTGCTCGAATATCTCGACGCGAATCCCGGACTAAGATCCAGGGCATCGCACCGCGACAGGCGCCCGAAGCCGGTCGCATCATATCAGACACTGCTTGCGCCATCAAACTATCGATAATCTTTATTTGTTTACCCATAAAGAATTACACATCAAAGAAGCGAAGAATTATGAAACGCATAGTACCGGCGATTACCGCATTTGCGATAATCGCAGCCATCGGAACATCATCCTGCGATAAAGAATCGAAAAGCGACAACTCCACTATCGCTTTCTCATCCATAACAGGCAGCGCGGCATACACACTGCTAAACTCGGCCAAAGATTTCAACCGCGATTCAGACCTGATATATTTCGACTCGGCAGCCATAGTACTTCCGACCGTCATATACAATCAGGATGTAAGCATCCTTCAGGACTCCATTATCTCGGCGGCATTCGACACCGTATGCATTGACCATACCCAGGCCATGAACAGCGCGTTTATCGCCGCTGCCTCCGAAGCGGGTTACCAGATCGAATCTGCGGCGACGCATCCCGGCCAGCAGTTCTACTCCGACGGCAACACCATCATCTCCGGCGACGTATTCTCGCTCACACCACACCTGCTCACATACCGTATCAGCAAGGAAATATATCAGCCCGGCGACGCTCACGGCCTTACCGTCAACCACTATATCACATACCTGATCGACAAAGGCTGCCTGATGCCGCTTTCGTACATATTCACTCCGGAAGGTATCGCACAACTGCCGTCGGTCATTGCCTCGCGAGCCAAAGATCTCGTCCGTCAGATAGGAAAAACCGACATCAGCTCGCTCCCTGCCAACGACAACTACTATATAGCGCTGGACGGCACTATCGTATTCGTCTACGAGCCGTACGAGGCCGCCAGTTTCTCGCAAGGCGAACTCGCCATACCGTTCTATCCCTATCAGCTGCGTGAATTCATGACGGCCGAAGGTCTGGCGCTGTTCAATCTTGATGTCGAAGAAACAGCCGACTAACGACCCGAGAAAAAAAGTAATTTTGCATATGAAAAAAATGTTCACTCCCATGCTTGCGATAGCTCTCACAGCATTCGCAGGCATGAACTTCTCCGCAAAAGCACTTGTAGGCAACTGGCGCGGAAATCTTAAAGTGGGCCGCGGCGAATTGCCGATCGTACTCACATTCGGAACGGATTCACTGGGCAACACAACGTGCAGCTTAACATCGCCGATGCAGAGCAACGAAAGCATGCCGATGGCCGTCGATCTCTGTACCGCCGATTCGCTTGTTGTGCGCTATCCGCATCTTGGCATAATCTACCGCGCATCGGTATCCTCCGAGCGCATCTCAGGCCGTTTCCGCCAGTTTCTCAACGGATTTGACCTGACACTTACACCGGAAGTACCGCTGACTGCGCGCCGTCCCCAGACACCCGTGCCGCCTTTTCCCTATGTGACCGTCGACACGACATTTACCTCGGCCGACGGCACCGTGCTGAGCGGTACGATCACCCGGCCCGTCAATGTCGTGGCCGACGTTCCAATGGTCGTGATGGTAAGCGGGAGCGGTCCACAGAACCGCGACGAGGAAATATTCGAACACCGGCCGTTTGCCGTCATTGCCGACTACCTGGCACGCAACGGCGTGGCGTCGCTGCGCTACGACGATCGCGGCACAGCTATGTCACAGGGTAACTTCGCAACATCAACGACATACACTTTCCGCGATGACGCGAAAAGCGCCATTGACTTTGCCCGCACTCTGCCCAGAATCAGCCGCACGGGCATCCTCGGCCATTCCGAGGGAGGCACCATAGCCCTTATGCTCGCGGCCGACGGCATACCCGACTTCATCATCTCGCTTGCAGGCATGGCCGTCAAGGCCAAGGAGACGCTGATCGCCCAGAACCGTCACCGTGCCGAGCAAGTCGGACTGGATTCTACAACCTGCGAAGCTATGGGAAGGCTTCTCGGCCTTGTTTTCGATGAAATAGCCTCTCAGTATTCACGGGGCATAGTAGAAGAAATAGATGTCAGAGCGCTCATGGCCGGTAACGGTATCGAGATGCCCGACAATCTCGCTGCTGAAATACAGCAGTCAGTAAATCAGCGCACGCCGTGGTTCGACTGCTTTCTGACGATCAACCCGGACAGCTTCCTCGGTAATATCAAATGCCCGGTATTGGCGCTCAATGGCAAAAAAGACACACAGGTTGACGCAACCCGCAATCTCGCAGCAATCAGCAGTGCCATACCGCAGACGCAGATTCATGCGATGCCGGAACTGAACCATCTTTTTCAGCATGCGGATACCGGCGACATCTCCGAATACGGCAACATAACCGAAACCATATCTCCCGAAGTGCTTGATCTGATCATTGATTTCTGTCGCCAGTAAAGATTTCCATTTGATACTAAAAATCCGCCTGAAGGCGGATTTTTTATTCCATCGATGTCTCTTGTTCAGTCTTCCAGGCTTTTGTCCATCGGAATGCGTTCGAGAGTCATCAGCTGCTTGCCTTCACTATCAAGCAGCATCACGCGGTCACCGCCTCCGTTGATCACCGAAGCCGTCTGTTCCAGTGCGACAAGCATAGCCGTTTCCTGCGCACTATAGGGACAGGCCATCCGTGTAATACCCATATTACTGAAATCGACAGCATTGCTAAGGCGATGATCCAGATACATAGTACCGTTGAAATAGTTGCAACCGGTGTTGCCATGCAACTTGAGTTCGGCTACATCAAAAAAGATATCGGCCGGAGCTTCCAGTTTGTCAATTCCGCTGATCGATTTCACTTCCCAGTGTCCGTTGAGAAATGCAAGATCGCCGCGCCGCAGTTTCATCACAGTGCGTCCCTGAGCGTCGAGTATGTCAATGAATGACTCAGAACCGACAGTATTGAATGCGAATTTAGAAGGTTTGTTATCGGCTATTATCATATTGATTTCCGTATCGAACTTTACATCCGCACAATACTTCATGGTCGATAGCACGCCATAGAACTGCAGCACATTGTCGTCGCTGACAGTATATGAACCATTGAGGGTGTTACAGCCGTTGTTGGCATAAAACTGTCCGGTCGCGGGTACAAAATTGATGTAGGGCATGTCCTCGTCGCGGTCGATGGTGGTGGTACCGACCTGCACTATGGTCCATTCGCCTGCGAGGCGCGCGGCAGCTTCAGAACTCTGCTTCGCCGCAGTTGATGCCGCCGACGGCTGGGATTCTGATTCTCCGGCCTGAGCGTTATCGCCGCTTACTGTCGACGGATAGACCACGAGCGTGGCCGACGAACCTTTCACCCGGTTTTCCTTCCCGGACTTGAGAAGCGAACATCCGGAAGCTGTGACGGCCAAAGCCGATGCGATGACAATCGGAGTGATGATGTGTTTCATGTCTTTCAAAATTATGTTTCAGTCATATAACGCCCGACGGGCTGCAAAAGTTACATAAGCCGAAGCTGCACGAAAAAGAACCGGGCCGGTGGTCACGCAGAAGTGACGGCCGGTCCGGCATTGTAATCTTTAAGCGAGCTCTGAGGCTTACTTGCGGATACCAAGCTCTTTCTGAGCGATGATGGCGCGGTAGCGGTTGATGTCCTTCTTCATGAGGTAATCAAGAAGACGGCGGCGCTTGCCTACCAGCATCTTAAGAGCGCGCTCTGTAGTATGATCTTTGTGGTTTGACTTCAGATGCTGAGTCAGGTGAGCGATACGGACAGAGAATAATGCTATCTGCGCTTCAGGCGAGCCAGTATCAGTCTTGCTCTTACCGTACTTCTCGAAGATCTGTACTTTTTCTTCAGAATTTAAGTGCATTCTTGAGATGATTTATAAAGTTAATAATAAAATATTGTTTATCGGCTGCAAAGGTAGTGAAATAAATCGGAACAGCCGCAAAAAATCCGCAAAAAAATCAATCGAGGTTAGCGCGGTCCTTCGACGGATTGCGATAATAGAGCTTGCCCTCGACGTATTCCTGTGTCGCGATGAGAGTCGGCTTAGGCAGTTTCTCGTAATAGCGCGAGATTTCGATCTGCTCGCGGTTCTCGCTCACTTCCTCGAGATTGTCATTGAGCGAAGCGAATTCCTGGAGCTTCTTCTCAAGGTCGTGGCGCATTTCGCCTGCGATCTGGTTGGCTCGCTTGGCAATGATGCTGACGGTCTCGTAGATATTGCCGGTAGGCTCGGCCATTTCCACCAGGTCGCGGGTGACGGTGTTCAGCGGTGCGTTTGATTTCTTGTAGTCCATTGTTATAATTAGTCGTGAACGTATTTTTGTGCAATTCTGTAGATATCCTCGGCCTCGTCGCGGTTGGGACTGTCGGGATAGTTGTTGATGAACGAGAAATACTCATCGACAACCTCACGGAAACGGTCGGCCTTGCGTTCGTCGATACTCTGGTCGGCCTCCTGAAAGCGGGCCTTCAGGATCAGAAGCTCGAGATCTTCCTTGTATTTCGAATACGGATAATCGCGGACGGCGTTCTGGGCGACGATGATACAACTTTCGTAGTTGTTGCCCATGTAGTTGCCGAGATTGTAGTAGAGCTGGGCATTCTGCAGCTGCTTTAGCGTCAGCTTGTCCTGAAGCTCGAAAATCGCGCTCTGGGCCATAGGCACCTTATCGCTGCGGGGAAAGAAGTCAAGGAAAGCCTGCAGTTCCTCGATGCCCTGGATGGTGGTCGACTGGTCGAGCTGAGGATCAGGTGAATCAAGATAATAACCATACCCGCAGTAGAAGCGGGCCGGCTCCACGTACTTGCCTTTCGGATAACGGGTGTAATAACTCTTGAAGTATGCGCCGGAACTGATATAGTCCTTATTCTCGTAATTGCTCAGACCAAGCAGATACAGAGCCTCCTCAGCCTTGTCCGTGCCCTTGAACACTGTGCTGCACTCCTTGAACAGCGTCGCAGCCTGCACGTATCGCTTTTGGGCGAAAGCTTCCTTGGCAAACTCGAACTTATAGTTGTAATCGTTGCTCTTGAGTGCGCGCTGGTATTCACCGCACGACGTCAGGGCAAGACCGACCAACAGAAATAATATGTATCTGCGCATAAATGTCATTCAAGCATATTTGAACACGCAAAGTTACGAAATTTTAGCGGACAAACAAGCGGACCATCCACAAACCCGGAGAATCTTCACAAATTTTAAGTATCCCGACCGCCACCAAAACCAAAAAGAGGCTGTCAGAATTCTGACAGCCTCTGGCTTTTGACTTAGTCGGGGTGACTAGACTCGAACTAGCGACCTCACGCCCCCCAGACGCGTACTCTAACCAACTGAGCTACACCCCGTGTCTTTCTCAAAAGCGATGCAAAGTTACGCCTTATTTTTGAGTCGTGCAAGTTTTCGGGACATTTTTTTTGAAAAAATTTCACTGAACAATTTTCACATTATTATATATAGGGATTTGACACGATTATTGATACTTTTTTCGTATCTTTGCAGTGTAAAAATATAGTAAAACAATCGATATGTCAGAAATCACTGAGAATTACGACGCTAATAAAATCCAGGTCCTGGAAGGTCTGGAAGCCGTGCGCAAGCGCCCGGCCATGTACATTGGCGACATCTCGGCCAAAGGCCTCCATCATCTCGTCTACGAAGTCGTGGACAACTCCATCGACGAGGCCCTTGCAGGTTATGCAAAGAATATAAGTGTCACTATCAACGAAGATAATTCGATCACCGTCGTCGACGACGGACGCGGCATCCCCGTGGACATGCACGAGAAGGAGCACAAGAGCGCCCTCGAAGTCGTGCTGACCGTGCTCCATGCCGGCGGCAAGTTCGACAAAAGCAACTACAAGGTATCGGGCGGATTGCACGGCGTAGGCGTATCCTGCGTCAACGCCCTGTCGACTTACCTCCGTGCCGAAGTGCACCGCAACGGCAAAGCCTACATGCAGGAATACTCCTGCGGCAAGCCCACTTCGGAACTTCAGATAATCGGCGAAAGCAGCCATACGGGCACCATGATCACCTTCAAGCCCGACGGCTCGATATTCACGGTCACCGAATACGACTTCCCCACCCTTGCCACGCGCCTGCGCCACCTGGCTTTCCTCAACGCCGGCATCAAACTGAGCCTGACTGACTTGCGCGTACGCGACGATAAAGGCGAGCCACTCTCCGAGACTTTCTACTCCGGTACGGGCCTGCGCGACTTTGTCGAATATATCGACTCGAACAAGGAATCTCTGATCGACGACGTAATCCACCTCAACACCGAGCGACAGGGTGTGCCGGTCGAAGTGGCCCTTACGTATAACAACACCTACAACGAAAACATATATTCGTTCGTCAACAACATCAACACCATCGAGGGCGGCACGCACCTCACAGGCTTCCGCCGCGGCCTGACGCTGACCCTGAAGAAATACGCCGAAGACAACAACCTGCTGAAGAATGCCAAAGTCGAGATCGCCAGCGATGACTTCCGCGAAGGCCTGACGGCCGTTATTTCCGTCAAGGTGCTCGAGCCACAGTTCGAGGGACAGACAAAGACGAAACTCGGCAACAACGAAGTGATGGGCGCCGTGCAGACCGCCGTATCCGACGCGCTGAAAGTTTATCTCGAAGAGCACCCGAAAGAAGCCCGCAAGATCGTGGACAAGGTAGTGCTTGCCGCCCAGGCACGTCACGCCGCCCGCAACGCCCGCGAGAAAGTGCTGCGCAAGTCGCCCCTGTGGAGCGGCGGCCTCCCCGGCAAGCTCGCCGACTGCTCGTCGCGCACGGCCGAGGACTGCGAGATCTTCATTGTCGAGGGTGACTCGGCAGGCGGTACCGCCAAGAAAGGCCGCAACCGCCAGTTCCAGGCCATCCTGCCGCTGCGAGGCAAGATCCTCAACGTGGAGAAGGCCATGAAGCACCGCATACTTGAGAACGAGGAGATCACCAACCTGTTCCGCGCGCTGCGTGTCACCATCGGCACACCGGACGACCCGGAGGCCATCAATCTTTCCAAGCTGGCCTACCACAAGATCATCATCATGACCGATGCCGACGTCGACGGCGCTCACATCGCCACACTTCTGATGACATTCTTCTTCCGCCGCATGCGTCCTGTCATCGAGCAGGGGTATCTCTATCTGGCCACTCCACCGCTGTACAAATGCAAGTGCGGCAAGGCCGAGGATTATTGCTGGACCGACCAGCAGGTTCAAGCCTTCATCGACAGCCATGCAGGAAAGACGACCGTATCGCGCTACAAAGGTCTCGGCGAGATGAGTGACGTCGAACTCCGCGACACAACCATGAGCCCCGAGCACCGCATCCTGAAACAGGTCAACATAAGCGACGCCGCCGAAGCCGACCGGATATTCTCGATGCTGATGGGCGAAGACGTCGGACCACGACGCGACTTCATCGAATCAAACGCCACATACGCCAACATCGATGCCTGACATACCGGCGCCCGGCCCCTACCGGCCGGGCGCTTTGATTAGACGGCCCAGGAGCCGAACAAAGAGCCTGCCATCAACGTTATAAATTATGCAGACACGCTACTGCACAGCACTACTGCAATCAATCTCAGCTGACTAAGACACTATTTTCATATCCTCCCATCACAGTTATGGCAAAGACTAAGAAAACATCAACCGACACAAACGCCCTGCGGGCCGCAGTCGATCAATACATAGCCAATCCATCAGTCAAGACATTCAACTACAAACAGGTATCCGCCGCCATCGGCGTCTCAGCCCCGCAGCAGCTCCGCAGCGTAGCGATGTATCTGGCCGAAATGGCCTACGACGGTGACCTGATAGAAGTGGCCCCCGGCAAATATAAGACCCCAAGCCACAGCATAGCGGCCACAGGTACATTTGTCCGGCTCCGCAACGGCAAGAACTCAGTGATTATCGACGACGACGGAGAAGCCATCTTCGTGGCCGAGCGAAACTCGATGCACGCTCTCAACGGCGACCGCGTCGCCGTAACCATAGCCGCGCGCGTCAAGGGCCGCGAGCCCGAAGCCGTGGTCAATGAAATAATCGAGAAAAAAGACCAGACATTCATAGGCACCCTGCGGGTCGACAAGCATTTCGCGACCTTCACCCCCGATTCGAAATATCTGGCAACAGACATATTGATTCCCCGTCCACGTCTCAAGGGTGGCCAGACCGGCGACAAAGCCGTCGCCCGCATCACCGACTGGCCGGCCGACTCCAACAATCCGCGCGGCGAGATCATCGACGTGCTGGGCAAAGCAGGTGAGAACGATGCCGAGATACATGCCATCCTGGCCGAATTCGGACTGCCGTACAAATACCCCGAAGCCGTAGAGAAAGCCGCCGACAAAATCGGCGCCGGCATCACCGACGAGGAAGTGGCACGGCGCGAGGACCTGCGCGGCGTCACCACATTCACTATCGACCCCAAGGACGCCAAGGATTTCGACGACGCATTGTCGATCCGGAAACTCGGCAACGGCAACTGGGAGATCGGCGTACACATAGCCGACGTGACCCACTACGTGCGCCCCGACACGATCATTGACCGCGAGGCCGAGGACCGTGCCACATCAGTATATCTGGTCGACCGCGTGGTGCCGATGCTGCCCGAACATCTGAGCAACGGCATCTGCTCGCTCCGCCCCGACGAGGACAAGCTCACTTTCTCGGTCATCTTCGAGATGAACGACAAGGCAAAAGTCCTAAACAGCCGCATCGTGCGCACTGTCACCCGCTCAATCCGCCGATTCGCCTACGAGGAAGCGCAGGAAGTGATCGAGACAGGGAAGGGCGATCTGGTCGAAGAGATACAGACTCTCGACCGCCTGGCCAAGATTCTGCGCGCCGAACGTTACGAAAACGGATCAGTGGAATTCGACCGTGCCGAGGTCCGCTTCGATATAGACGAGAACGGCCATCCGACCGGCGTATACTTCAAGGAATCCAAGGACGCCAACAAACTCATCGAGGAATTCATGCTGCTGGCCAACCGCACCGTGGCCACCTTCATAGGCAAAGCATCAGGCAAGAAGAAACCAAAGGCTTTCGTATATCGAGTGCACGACATGCCCGATCCTGACAAACTCAGCGATCTGGCGTCACTGGCCAAGACGTTCGGCTATCGCCTGCGCACGTCGGGTTCGTCGCGCGACGTCAACAAATCGATCAACCGCATGCTCGGCGACGTCAAGGGCAAAGGAGAGGAAAATTTCCTGTCGACCCTTGCCATCCGCTCGATGGCCAAGGCAATATACACTACGACCAATATCGGCCACTACGGACTCGGATTCGACTATTACACCCACTTCACCTCGCCTATCCGCCGCTATCCCGACATGATGGTACACCGCCTGCTCGACCGCTACATCAGAGGCGGACGATCAGTCAACGTAGATAAGCTCGAGGAAGAATGCAAGCATTCGTCCGACCAGGAACAGCTGGCCGCAAACGCCGAACGCGCGTCGATCAAATACAAGCAGGTAGAGTACATGAACGACCACCTCGGCGAAGTATATGACGGTGTCATATCCGGCGTGACCGAATGGGGGCTTTACGTCGAGCTCGACGCCAACAAATGCGAGGGTCTCGTACCGGTGCGCGATCTTGCCGACGACTACTATGACTTCGACGAACGCAATTACTGCCTTGTCGGACGCCGTCACAACAACCGCTACAGACTCGGCGACAAAGTACAGGTGCAGGTTGCGCGCTGCAATCTCGACCGGAAGCAGCTCGACTTCGTCATCGTCGACGAAAAACACCCGCCCAAGTCACTCAAGGATCTCAACAGCATGGCCGCCATCGCGGCTTCACGTCTGCAGAAACCACAGCAACGTCAGAAGCAGTCCAAAAAAGGCCGCTCGCAGCGCAAAGGAAAACAACGCAAATGACAGCCACATATATCGATATCACCGGCCTGCAGGTTTACGCCCCCGTAGGGGTCGACGGACAGGAACGCCGCATAGGCAACCGGTTCGAGATCTCGGCCCGCTTGTATTATGACGCCTCCGAAGCCATGCGCACCGACGACCTCGCTTCGGCGCTGAACTATGCCGATGTCACCCGCGCCATTTTGGCCGAATGTAATACCGAAGCCATGCTTATCGAACATCTGGCATGGAGGATCCAGCGGGCAGTCGTGGCGGCATTCCCTCGGATAACAGCCGGACGCCTGACTGTAACCAAGCTGCATCCGCCAATCCCGGCCCCTACCCCTACGGTGTCCTTCACCTGTGAATGGTAATATCCGATACGCTTTTGAACTTTATAAGCCAACAATCAGTTATTATGAGACAATTAATCATTTTACTGACAGCATTAGCTATGACAATAACCGACACAATGGCTCAGACTGTGCTTCCGGCGCCTACACACGCCGGCGACGGCATGAGCCTCGACGACGCACTGCAGCAGCGCCACAGCATCCGTGAATATGACCCGTCCCGCGCGATCGACCTTCAGACCCTCTCGAATCTGCTATGGTCGGCAGCCGGGATCAACCGCGCGGAGACAAACATGCGTACCAATCCGACCGCGCTGAATTCACAGGAAATCGATCTCTACGTATTCAGCGCCGACGGCGTCTCGCTCTACGATTTCAAGAACAACGCCCTCGTGACAGTTGCCGAAGGAGACCACCGGCAACTGCTCACAGGACTGCCGGGCGGCTTCAGTCAGGACTTCGTCCTCGACGCCCCAGTATCAGTCGTGATGATCATAAATCTCAACAAATTCGAGATCCCGGCCGACAAAGGGCTGCTGATGGGATTTACCGATGCCGGCATCGTGAGCCAGAACATCAACCTGTTCTGCGCTGCAAACGGCCTTGCGACAGTACCCCGCGCCACAATGGATAGCGATGAGATACGGCGACTGCTCGGCCTCGATGAGCATTACGTACCGGCCCTGAACAATCCCGTCGGCTACGCGAAATAACAATTCACCCCATATATACAGATTCCCGCCCAATGGTTTTCCATCGGGCGGGAATCTGTATTACGGCAGGATACTAATCGCGAGCCTCATACTCCTCGCTACGAAATATAATCGGCAATATATATTTGATTCGAACCGGCATGTCATTCACATATCCAGGCGTCCAGTCCGGCATGGATTCGATTAAGCGCACGACTTCTCTGTCGAGCGGAGTGAATCTACAGCCTTGAATAATTTCGATATTTTCGATTTTACCGGCACCACTGATTTCAAACTGCGCAATTATTCTAAAAGATCCTCTTATGTCAACTGTAGAAGCCGGGTAATTCATATTTTCGGCAAGCCAACGGTACATTGCCTCTTCTCCGCCGGGAAACTGCGGTTTGACATCAACATCCTTCACCGCATATATCGTCGTGTCAGAAACCACAACGAGCTGTTCGGCAACACTTTCCGAAGGAACAGACATCTGCGCGAAAGCGGCTGACGCAAACACCAGCCACAACCACGCAATTTTCCTCATTCCGGCCAAGCGTAGCACTATCAGTTCTGAAGCTTGAATGTAACCGGCAGCGTATAGGTGACCGTGACAGGCTGCCCGTTGTTTCGGCCGGGCGACCATTTCGGCATTGCCTTTACAATACGAATAGCCTCTTTATCAAGGGCCGGGTGGCGGCCACGTGCGATCTTGACGTTTTTTATTGATCCATCTTTTTGCACATCAAAAGTCACTACGACACGACCCTGTACGCCTTCCTCAGCAGCCTGGGTCGGATAATTGATATGTTCGGCCAACCATTTGTACATGGCTGCGTCACCTCCGGGAAACGAGGGCTTCTGCTCTACCATAGCCAGAGTGTAAACCTTTTCGGGGTCTGAGGCGCGAGGCTGTTCTACAACACCCTGAACCCTGACTTCCAATCCATTAATATCATTTGATTCATCAGAAACATCAACCGCCCTGACAGGCTTCTCCTCTTGTGTCCGGATTTCATTATTTCGCGGTTCATCTACTATTGCAATCTTCTGTGGAGCTTCTTGCTGTTCTTCAACTTCGATTAAAGGCTGTTCTTCATCAGCCTCATTGTAATATTCGAGAACTTCAACCCGTTGCGGACGTTCGTATTCATCGAGAGCGGGCAATTCGACCGACTGCCTATCATCTTCATCGTCAATGTGTCGCGGCGAGGAATCTCTGTTCATAAAAAACCAGCCGGCTGCGCCAGCACCAGCGAGCAGCAACACCACTATAAGTATCGCAAGCCACGGAAAAGGCTTCTTCTTTCGAGGCATCTTCCCGTCGCCTTTGTCGGAAGTAGTCGCCGGTTTCATACGCTCGGTCGCCTTTGTCTGCAATTCAGCCTGATTCATACGCTGCGTGGCTCGCGTGCTATCGCCGGGCACATCGCTTTTTTCAGAAGTTTCAGGGGTCCATACCTTGCGCTGAGTGGCACGTGGATCAGCCTGCGCAGATTCTGCCGAGTCAGGAGTCCACACCTTGCGTTGAGTGCGTCGGGGATCAGGAGCCATCCCCTTGGGATCGTTTTCTGCCATAAAAGTCTAATTTTTCGCAAATATAATCATTATAAACGACTTTGCAAAGCAAAAAAATCCCGCATAAGTCCAAAAAATACAAAAACCTTAAATATTCGCTGATAAGTTTTGCCAAACCGATATGTTTGATTAATTTTGTCATCGGTAACATTAAACCCAACTACGAACGGTATGAAGAAACATAATTTTTATGCAGGACCATCAATCCTGAGCGACTACACTATCAAAAACACAGCCGAAGCTATCCTCGACTTTGCGAACACAGGCCTTTCAGTCCTGGAGGTATCACACCGCAGCAAAGAATTTCAGGCTGTGATCGACGAAGCTACAGCCTTGGTCAAGGAGATACTCGGCGTCCCCGACGGATTCTCAGTCCTGTGGCTCGGAGGCGGCGCCTCGATGCAGTTCTGCATGATCCCGTACAACTTCCTGTCGGGCAAGGCTTCATACCTCGATACCGGTACCTGGGCTTCCAATGCCATAAAGGAAGCCCGTCTGTTCGGCGAAGTCGACGTGGTCGCCTCATCGAAAGACGCCAACTACACCTTCATCCCCAAGGGATGGCAGGTGGCTCCCGATTCGCAGTATTTCCACTACACGTCCAACAACACGATCTACGGCACCGAACTGCGTGTGGATCCGGATGTACCGTGCCCGCTGATAGCCGATATGAGTTCCGACATATTCTCGCGTCCGATTGATTTTTCCAAATACATCGCCGTATACGCCGGCGCGCAGAAGAACCTGGCACCCGCAGGCGTCACCCTGGTGATCGTCCGCGACGACGCCCTTGGCAAAGTCGACCGCGCCATCCCCACGATGCTCGACTACCGCACACATGTGAAGAAAGGCTCGATGTTCAATACTCCTCCCGTACTGCCGATCTTCTCGGCTCTGCAGACCCTGCGCTACTATAAGAGTCTGGGAGGTCTCAAGGAACTCGAACGCCGCGACCTGGCCAAGGCTGCCGCACTTTACAAGGCAATCGACGAAAGCAACGTGTTCGAAGGCACAGTCACCGATCCTGCCGACCGTTCGATCATGAACGTATGCTTCGTTCTCAAAGATCAGTACAAGGACCGCGAAGCCGACTTCGTATCGTTCTGCGCCGAACGCGGCATCGTCGGAATCAAGGGACATCGCTCTGTAGGCGGCTTCCGCGCTTCGCTCTACAACGCACTGCCCATGGAAAGCGTGCAGGTGCTCATTGAAGCGATGAAAGACTTCGAATACAAACTCTAAACAAGACACTATTCATGAACAAGATATTGGTAGCCACCGAAAAGCCTTTCGCGGCTGTCGCTGTCGACGGCATCCGCCGCGTGGCTCAGGAAGCCGGCTATGAACTCGAACTGCTCGAACGCTACACCGACCGCGCCGATCTGTTGTCGGCCGTAGCCACTGCCGACGCGCTGATCGTACGGTCCGACAAGATCGACGCCGAAATCATGGCGGCAGCTCCTGACCTCAAGATCATCATCCGTGCCGGTGCCGGCTACGACAACATCGACCTAAAGGCCGCATCCGAGCGCGGGATAATCGTCGAAAACACTCCGGGACAGAATTCCAACGCCGTGGCAGAGCTTGTCTTCGGACTCACCGTCATGGCCGCCCGCAACATGTACGCCGGCACAAGTGGTTTCGAGCTTAAAGGCAAGAAGCTCGGCATCCAGGCCTTCGGACAGGTAGGTCGCAACGTAGCCCGCATCGCCGCCGGATTCGGCATGGAAGTGTCGGCCTTCGACCCCTTCTGCCCCGATGACGTCATGGCCGCAGCCGGTGTAAAGCCGGTCCATTCTGCCGAGGAACTATACCGCGAGAACCAGTTCGTGTCGGTCCACATCCCGGCCACACCGCAGACCGTCGGATCTATCGGCCGAGATCTGATCGCGCTGATGCCAAAGCAGGCAGTTCTGATCAATACAGCCCGCCGCGAAGTCATCGATGAGCAGGGGCTGGCCGAAGTCCTTCGCGAACGTCCCGACCTCAAATACGTCGCCGATGTGAAGCCAGACAATGCCGCAGAACTGACAACCGAATTTGCCGGACGCGTGTTCTTCACCCCCAAAAAAATGGGAGCACAGACAGCAGAGGCCAACATAAACGCCGGAATCGCTGCCGCCAACCAGGCCGTCGCATACCTGCGCGACGGCATAGACCGCTTCCGCGTCAACTGACACCTGACTACTCCGAACATCATCTACCCCGGGAAGGAACTCCCTTTCCGGGGTAAATATCACTCGACAAATGCCGCCAAAGGAACGACTACATTATTTCGACGTACTGAAAGGAATCGCCATATTTATGGTGGTGATGGGGCATGTATTGTGTCTGTGCATGTCGGATATGGAGAACTGTGTTCCATTCCGTCTGATCGGCTCGATTCACATGCCGCTATTCTTTTTCATCAGCGGCTGGTTCAGCTACAAAATTCTTCCCGACGGAAAGACAGCCAGACCAGACCTTCGGAAACGATTCTTGCAGCTGATTCTTCCGACAATCGCCGTCGGAGGATTATACATTCTCATTTACAACCATCTGGGGTTATACCGGCATGAAAACACGTCGCTTCAATGGTTCTGGATGTCGGCAAGTAAAAAAGGGTACTGGTTCACAGTAGCATTATTCGAGATATCCGTCATATACGCAGCCACTGCGCCTTTATTGCAGAAATTGCGGAATGCATGGATGGGAATTACCGCCAGTCTGATCTTATCGCTGACGGTCGTGGCCATCGGCAAGATTTCGCCTGCTATCGATAATCCTCTCGGACTAAATGCAGCAGGAACCTACCTGTTCCCATTTCTCATAGGTGTTATCGCACGGCGCCATAAAGACGGATTCCACAAGCTTCTCCACAACGACACGGCCATGACCGCCGCATTTATTGTATTGGCTATCTGCCTTACGATCAATGTGGAATTCCGTCACTTAGGCAACATGCCTTTATTCGTTTCACGTCTGATATCTCATATACCGCTGGCAATGATAGCGATCGCGGTAGTCCGGCCCTGGACTGACACAAGCTATGCACGGCCGCAAGGGCCGTCACCAGCGGTGCGTCTCTGGGTATACCTTGGCCGCAACAGCCTGGGCATCTACCTGCTGCACTATTTCATGCTCTTTCCTATGCAAAGCATCGAGACCTGGCTGCGACCCCTGATGCCGGGATTTGTGCCTACGGCATTTGTCGCGGCTGCAGGAGCTGCCGCCATTATCGGATGCACATGCATGATTATCGAAGTGATCCGTCCGTCGAGAACAATCACGCGCCTGCTTACCGGGACCTGACACACCGTAAAATTTAACCTCATATACAATAATTAACCATTCTGTCCGTTATAGAAGCGACTACAATAATAAGACAAGAGACCTGAATAAGATGAAACTTAAGACCTATGCGTTCATTTTGCTCGCAGCAGCCGCGATGGCATCATGCTCCTCGACCAAAACGACGTTACCATATTTTACTGATATTTCAGAAATTAAGGAAGGTACATTACCGACCGGCGATTACACTCCGGTGATCAAGCCCGACGACGAACTGCTTATTACCATAGTTTCGTCATATCCCGAGGCGACCGCCCAATATAATCTGCCCGTAACAAATCCGGCCACCCGCGCCGAACTCAACATGACTTCCACGCCCCGCCAGCAGACATATTTCGTCTCGCCTCAGGGTAATATCGACATGCCGTACATAGGCGAGCTGCATGTCGCAGGACTCACTACCGAACAGCTTAAAGATAAGATAAAGGAAATAGTCCAGAAAGAAGTTTCTGATGCCATCGTCTCTGTTCAACTTGTCAACTTCAATGTCGTTGTGGCCGGCGAAGTAGCCAAACCATCGACCATCAACGTCACCCGCAACCGCTTCACAATTCTCGACGCTCTGTCCGCCGCCGGCGATCTCACGCCTTACGGCCAGCGCGAGAACATCCTGATAATCCGGGAAGAAAACGGCGAACGCAAATATGCCCACATCAATCTCAACAAATCAGACATACTGACGTCGCCCTACTACTACGTGCAGCAGAACGATTACATATATGTCGAGCCCAATGAAATCCGTCAGGCCAACTCGCGTTACAATCAGGACAACGCATACAAACTGACAGTCGTATCGACCATCGTGAGCGCAGCATCAGTAATTGCTTCGCTCGTCATCGCTCTTACCGTAAAATAACTTCTTCCACCCAAGTCTTCACAAATGGCTAAACGCAATCATTCAGATATCATCAATATAAGAGGCGCTCTTAAACTGTATTGGTCAAAATGGTACCTCTTTGTCATTTCCGTCGGCTGCTGCCTCATACTTGGCTTTCTGTTCTGCCGCATGTACAAGCAGAAATACGGTGTGCGCGCCAACGTACTGATCGTACAGGAGGAATCAAACCCTATGATGACAATAGGCGGTCTTGGCGAACTGTTCGGGTCATCGGGATACGTTGATGACGAGATTTTCGTGATCACATCGCACTCGCTCTACCGCGATGTCGTACGCGACCTCGGGCTGAACAAGACACACTACGTACGCCAGGGGTTCCTGAAAAGCGATCTGGTCTATCCCGATTATCCAATCGACGTGTTTGCTGCGGCAGGCATAATCGACACCCTCAAATCCACCCTCTCCTTCAAAGTCAAAGTCGGCGAAGACGGTCTGGCCGACGTAACAATCAAGGGCAAATACGGCAAAATCGAAGATGCCAAAGACATCCGGTTGCCACACACATTCAAGACCAACTTCGGTGAATTCACCGTTGACCGTACCGAATATTATCCGAAAGGCAAATCCGTCACTTCCACAATACTTGTGACCGGCTATCACTCGGCCGCCGAAGACCTCGCTCTCGATATAACCAGCGAGATCGCCAACAAGAAATCGAACGTGATCGAACTCAGCTACAATACGCCTAACGCTGTGATGGGCGAGATGATACTGCAGGATGTCATCGACAAATACAACATCCGCGGGATAAATGAAAAGAATCTGCAGGGACAGAAAACTGCCGAATTCATCGACGAACGTCTGGCCTTACTTGGCTCAGATCTGTCCGACGCCGAAGGAACTATACAGCAGTTCAAGGAAAACCAGGGAATAATCGACGTACGCTCCGAGGCCGCTTATCAGACCAACAAACGCGGGTCACTCGAAGCCTCGCTCCTGTCATCGGAAACGCAGCTCGAAGTCCTGCGCATGACACTTGAATTCATCGACAACCCTGAAAACCGCTACCAGATCATACCGACGATAGTCGACAGCGAATCAGCAGCCGCTGTAATCAACACCTACAACAACCTGATCGCTGAACGCGAAAACATGCTCCGCACCGTCAGTGAGGACAACCAGGCCATAGTCCGGATCAACCACCGCCTCGACAGCTACCGCACCAACATTATATCTACCGTCAACCAAAACATTGACAAGACACGGATCATGATCAACGATCTGCGCAAACAACTCGGACAGACCACCGGCCGCCTGAGCAATGTTCCCGGACAGGAGCGTACCACAATCGATATGAACCGGCAGCTCCAGGTCAAGCAACAGCTCTATCTGTTCCTGCGCCAGCGCCAGGAGGAAAACGCCATGCTGCTTGCCAACGCAGTACCCAAGGGACAGGTTGTCGACGAACCCTATACACTTAAAAAGCCGATTGGCATGGGCAAAATGTCCATAATGATAATAGCCCTTCTTTTCGGTCTGATGCTTCCTCCGGTCTACCTGTACCTGCTCAAGCTACTGCGCGGCAAGATTGAATCGCGCAAGGAAATCGAACAGCGCACTTCCGCACCTATACTCGGCGAGATGTGCATCGACAATTCAGGCAACTCTCTCGTGGTATCTCCCTCCGACACATCTTCCACCTCGGAACTGTTCCGCCTGATGCGTGCCAACATGCTGTTCATCTTCAACGATGTCAATGACAAGGTGGTATTGCTCACATCATCCAAATCGGGCGAGGGAAAGACATTCATCTCGATCAATCTCGCAGCATCTCTGGCTCTGCTCGGCAAAAAAGTGCTGCTTGTAGGCATGGATATCCGACTGCCGCGTCTGGCTGAATACCTCAATATCAGCAGCCGCTACGGACTCACACAATATCTGTCGTCGTCGGATATCAGTCTTGATTCAGTCATTGTCAAAAGTCCGGAGAAGGATCTGCCGACTCTTGATATCATCCTTGCGGGCCCCGTACCGCCGAATCCGGCCGAGCTGCTTGCATCGACCCGCGTCGACGACCTATTTGCCCGGCTGCGTCAGATGTACGACTATATCGTGGTAGACAGCGCGCCCGTAGGTATGGTAAGCGACACATTCACGCTCAACCGCATATCCGACGCCACAATCTACGTCACACGCGTGAACGTAACGTCCACATCCGACGTAGACTTCATAGAAGAGATTCACGAAGAGAAACGTCTCAAGAAACTCTCAGTCGTCGTAAACGGAGTTAAATCTAAAAAGACCTACGGATACCACAGTTCGAAACACTGATCACGTCTAAAACGGCCGACCAGCTCCGATCACCCCGGAGCCGGTCGGCTCTTGCATGGCTACCATCCGATGACAGATACAGCAAACAGACCGCATAAGAAGACACTTGGCGCCCCGCTCCGCCGCAAAGAGCCGCTCGTGATCGAATGGCACGAATATCTGTGGCCGACACTATTCATGCTGTCGCTGTCGCTCATCGGACTGCAGATGCCGCTCGGCCTGCTTTTCGCTGCGATGCTACTGATCCGTAGTTTCAAAGAGAACCGGTATGATTTTGTGATCCAGCTCACAATATTTTTCGGCGGTTATTCTCTCATGACAGATTCGGACGCGCACGTCAATCTTTCGCTTTCAGCATTTGCACTCAGCATTGTAGCTATCCTGATACTGCGTAAACCGCCGATCTTGAAGAAAGCTCTCATCTGGCTTGTATTATATGCCGCCGGCCTGATTTATTTTATGCTGAAAAGCGAGGAGACGCTTTTAGTACAATGGCTTGGCTTCCGCGCATACATGTCAATCATATATCTTTTCGTCCCGTTTCTGGTATTTTCAGGCAAAGAATTTGACATCCGGAAGTTTTTCCGCCAATTGTACATATACGTCTTCATCATATGTACATTCTATGCGATCGACAGTCTGATAATAAACGGCATGTTCCTGCTTCCGCGTGATCCGAGCTGGAATACGATGAAGATATTCTCCACCTTCTACGATCCCTGGTTCAATCCCTTCAGTTTTGAATTTCCACGCCGATGGCCGACAGGGCTCTATATCCTGATTCTCATCATCTATCCGTCGGCGCGAATGTACAAACTATCAAAACTACAGTGGACCCTTATCATAGCTTCACTGCTCATAGCTCGTACGTTTACATTTACGATAGCTATTGCAATCATATACCTGTTCTGCAGTGTATCCGGCAAACGTGTTGTCATATATATATTCGGCATGGTCGCAGCCCTCACAATTCTGTATTACATAGACACCCAGCTGCCCCCTACAACTTATATATCCGGCGATGGTGTCGAGGCCTCCACCAGCGCACTGCGCATACAGTCGCAGATTGACCAGCTTACGGATCTTGATCCGGCAAAAGCCGACGAAGAGGCTCTGGCGGATTTCGCCACAGGACGAGGCGCGCAGATCATTCCCAAACTTGAGCTGCTTTTCCGGATGGACCGCGAATGGATCGGCTTCGGCTTCCTTAGCCGCGCGACGACCACCAAAAAGAAATACATCATTGACAACGACCTCTACGGAAATCCTGATGAAGCAGTCGAAGTCGCCACCGGCGTAGAAAGTATGCCATTCCAAGTTCTGCTTGACATCGGCATTTTAGGACTGATAGCGCACGTTTTATTCTTCTTCGGACTCTGGATTGTCATAAGGAAGCTGCCATATGCGGCTTATTACATATCGGTAGCCGTTGTGTTTGTGATCATAGGCATTTCAGGCATGGACGGTCTGATCAGACCTATCAGCCTGCACCTTGTAGGACTGTGCTACGCGGCCGTCATAATGAATGAGAAACGTCAGCTTGGATTCGATCTGCCGCCGCTCAATGAGAAATCCGGGCCGACAGCAATGCAGGCAGCCACATGACAAGCAACACCGACCGCCGCATAGCACGCAACTCAGCATTCCTCTATGGCCGTATGATCGTGACCATAGGAATCTCGCTATATACATCGCGGGTAGTGCTTGACACTCTCGGTGTGGATGACTTCGGTATCTACAACGTAGTGGCAGCCATCGTCACGATATTCGCATTTCTCAACGGCTCCATGGCTGGAGCCACCCAGCGGTTTCTCAATTTCGAGATGGGGCGCCGGCAGCCCGAGCGTCTGCGCCAGACATTCCGCTCGTCGCTCATGATCCATGCGGCCATCTCGCTGATCGTACTGCTTTTGGGCGAGACCCTCGGTGTATGGTATGTCAACAATCATCTTGTCATTGAAGCGCAACGTCTGACGGCAGCCAACTGGACATTCCAGTTCTCGCTCGCGGCATGCGTCTGCACCATTATCCAGGTGCCGTTCACAGCCGCCGTAATAGCACATGAACGCATGGACGCACTGGCCGTCATAACGCTTCTGAACGCATTTTTGAAATTCGGCGTGGCATTGTCGCTGGCTTTGTTCGCGACACTCGACACGCTGGTCATCTATGCGGCCCTGATGTTTACCGTCACAGGTATCACGCTGGCATGCTTCATCATATATGCACGCCGGCATTTCGCGGAATGCCGCCACCGTGCCCGCACGCCACGCGACGTTGTCCGCTCACTGCTCGGCTTCTCTGTTGCCGACATCTTCGGCAACATGTGCTACAGCCTGCGGCTTCAGAGCGTGGCCGTGATACTGAACCGCTTCGGCGGCGAGGCTCTCAATGCCGCCGTAGGCCTGAATCTACAGGTCAGCGGAGCAATCACACAGTTCGGAACCACGATCATTTCGGCTTTCCGGCCGCAGATCATCCAGCAGTATGCTGCTGAAAATTATCCTTACATGCAGCGGCTGATGATAAATTGCGCCAAATACTCACTGCTGATGATCTCGCTCATAGCCATCCCGGCCATAGTAGGCATGGACTTTCTGCTGGATCTATGGCTCAAGGACGTACCCGCCTACACTGCCGCTTTCTGTCGGCTTACGCTCGTCGCCGGCACAGCTGAGCTGGTAATATTCACTCTCAACTGCGGAGTCCACGCTACAGGAAGAATAAAAATGATGAGCATAACGACCGGCGTGATATATCTTGCGGAGATTCCGGCGATGTGGCTGCTGCTGCGCCTCACCCGGATTCCATGGATAGTCTATGCCTTACACATAGCGGTGATGCTGCTAATAATAGTAGCCGTAGGCCTTATCCTGCGGCACTTGATGCCCAGGTTCGACTTCGGCCGCTTTCTGACCAGAGCAGTTGTGCGTCCGCTGCTGATGATCGTTCCGGCTTTTGCGGCAGCATTTGGCGCATGGCAATCATGCCCGGCGCCATGGTTAGGTTTCATCGCCGCAGGCGCAGCGTCCACTGCCGTACTGGGCTTCCTGTCGTGGCATTTTGCCATTGACGGCAACACTCGCTCGGAGATTCTTGTCAAACTTCATCTTAAGAAAAAAACACAGGTCCGACTATGAAAAAGATTCTCTTCGCTCTTTATTATATGAATGTAGGCGGTGTCGAGAAAGCGCTGCTGGGAATGCTTGACGCCATGCCACGCGAGACCTGTGAGGTGCACGTGGCTCTGATGGCACCGCTGGGGGGCTTCATGCAATATATTCCCGACTGGGTACATGTGCACACCATCGAACCCTTCTACCGCAACATCGGGCTCATACAACATCCGGCACGCGTCATAGCGGCCGATATTGCCCGCGGCCGCGCGAAAGCCTTCGGCGATCTGTGGGCCTTTGCCAAGTCCAAGATAACCGGCAACAAGAAGTATGTTGTACGCCGGCTGATGCGCGGTGACGATGCACTGGGCATGGAGTTCGACCTCGCTATCAGCTACGCCTCGCCTCACGAGTATCTCGACTATTATGTAGGCCGATATATAAAAGCCCGGAAGAAGGCCATGTGGATCCACTTCGACGTCTCTAAAGCATTCAACTCGCGGCGCTCAATCATGGGTGCGATGAGCGATGCCGACCGCATATTCGTAGTATCGGAGACAGGACGTCAGATATTCAACAATAAATATCCGGCGCTTGCATCGAAAACCGAGCTATTCAGAAATATAATCTCCCCTTCCGCCATAAAACGTGATTCACAGCAGCCGTCAGCGTTTAAATACTGTGAAGGAGCGCTCAACATCGTGACCGTCGGACGCCTCAACCACGAAAAGGGCCAGGAACTGGCAATTGCTGCCATCGCATTGTTGCGCCAGCGCGGAATTGATGCCGTGCTGCATCTGGTCGGAAGCGGACGCACTGAGCTGCAATGCCGCCGACAGGCCCTCGAGGCAGGTATCGACGATTATGTGCGGTTCTATGGAACTCAGGTCAATCCCTACCCCTTTATGGCAAATGCCGATCTTTATCTGCAGCCGTCACTCCATGAGGGGTACTGCATCACACTTGCGGAAGCCAAAGTGTTCGATGCGCCGATAGTGGCGACTGACTTTACCGGCGCTCGCGAGCAGCTTGCCTCCCGCAGCAATGCTATTGTCGCAGATGATTTCACGCCGGAAGCCATAGCCGACGCTATCGTCCGGGCCAAGGATCTGCCCTACGTTCCTGGCAACGACCTCAATACGGAAAACGATCTCGACCGTCTGCTGGCTTTACTTTAATATACCGGATATTCAGCAAGCGCTATGGCAAAACAAGAATACATACAGAAAAATGCCGACTGGCTCGCAGAAAAGGCTCATGAAGCCGGAGTGAAACCGCTCGACAAAGGCATTTTATATAAGGTCCTCAAAACTGGCTCACAGAAACAGCCTGCGCCGGGACGCTCCAGTGTGGTTACTGTACACTACACAGGCAAGACAATCAATGGCAAGACTTTCGACAGCTCACGCGGAGGAGCACCCGCCGCTTTCAGGCTGCGCGATCTCATCCCCGGCTGGATAATTGCGCTACAGCAGATGCATCCGGGCGACAGATGGGAGATCTATCTGCCCGCAGCACAGGCCTACGGCAAAATCAGCCAGCCCGGCATACCCGGAGGATCCACACTGATTTTCGACATCGAACTGCTGGCAGTGAACTGAAATCACTGCGCATAAAGAGGCAGACAGCGCGTCATGTAGCGGCGTGCTTCGCCCCATTCGGTGTACAGGGAACCATCGTTAGGCTGAAGCGGCACAGGCTTCTCGTTGACATCGACACGGATGTAGTAGCGACCCGACTTCTCGGATTTGAAAAGAATGATCTGCAGGTTGGCGGCCATCGGCACCACATCGAAATCACACCAGTGCAGCCCCACTGTATCGAAATAATTGGTCATGTAATAACAGCCTTTCAGACGAAGGAGCGACAGCAACGGCATCAGTGTCTCCGCATGGCCGAAACGCAGGTTGGCCACAGCCGGATTCGTACCGGCTATGAAAGCATCTGTGGTAGTGATAAGATCCTGAACAAGCTGCGATGCAATATCCGCGGGAACGGATGACACTGTGGTGGCCGTACGCTGAAGATACTGCCGCAGATTGAAACATGACCACAACGCGTTATATTCCTCACGTGTGAAGAAGCGACTCGCCTCGGGATCAATACCCATGCACTGGCAGCCTGCCACGACATAGTATTCCGTTATGGCCAGATCGCGTGCATGCGCGTCGCTGTCGAATGGGAAGCGTTCGCCGAGAACCTTGCGTATCGCCGTCAACGGACAGGCCTGCTCAAAATATGAGTCATAGGCATCTTTCCACCCGTTCTCGGCACGAAACTGCTTATAGTCCTCATCGATATCAAATGGCCGCATGGTGGCATTGTTGACGCGGCCGGTGGTCGTATTGAAGTTTATGCGGTTATCCATGCGGTCGAGCTGATGCACGAACGAAAACATGCTCATCATCGACCGGGGCGAATACGACGATATCGCCTCGACAGTGCATCCGCTCTTAAAGATCTGCCCGAAGTTGTAGAACATGCGGGTGGCTATGGCCCGCTGCTCGGCCATGCCGAGCGAGTCGAGCGCGCCCCACTGGTTTTCGCTGCGCGCGATCACCAGATCGTTGAGTTTCATCAGCTGCCGGCCAGCCGGGGTGAGTGTACCCAGCGAATCGGCGCGGAGCAGGGCCTGGCGCATTTTCAGGCAATTGGCGCTTGATGCCGGGAATCGCGAGCCGTGACGCCCGACATGATTGATATAGACAGGCTTCAGTGAATCAGGAAACACGGCGGGGTTGACCTCGGCCGGATAAGGTGTGAGCGAGCCCTCGCACTGACGCATCGTATAATTGGTCGCCATGGGATCGGCCGCGGTCGCTGTCGCGAACACACACAGCACGGACGCAAGTATAATAAACTTCTTCATAACCGTCATTAAAAACCCGGAGCGCTTGCCCCTTTGAAATAATATTTCTAATTTTACACAAAGTTAGCAAAAAAAGTTTACAAGATGACACAAATGGACAAAAACGACGAAATTATGAGGATCGAAGCGCATATAACCAGGCTCGACGCGCAGATTTCATCGGCCGAGGCAGCGGGAGGCGACGGTCTTGCGGCCCTCTACTTCGACCGCGGCCGCTCATGGTGGAGACTTGGTGAAAAAGGCAAAGCCATATCCGACTACGAGCGCGCGGCGGCGATCGACAGTGAGTCACCGGCTGTCGAGGCCCTGGAACTCGCCCGACGTGTCATGAATTTCTACCACACCGACCTCTACAATCCATAAACTTAGCAGAACGGCTTTTTCAGTCGTTCGCACACGATTGCTTGGCCGATTGGTATCTTTTTTCTAACTTTGTATCTCGAAATAACAAAACTAACGATCAGATGGCAGATTCAGAAAATCGACCGGCAGAAGGCTCCACCGGCGCCACTCCGGAAAACGGCATAAACCCTGGTTTCAAAAGGACTCCTACCGTAGCACCGGGCGCGGGTCCAGAGTTCCGGCGCACTCCGACCGTAGCGCCCGGAGCGGCTTTCCGCAATCAGACGGCAAACACTCCGCACGGACAAAGCAATAATACGGCCGCGCAGACACACGGTGCGCCACAGGGCCCGCGCGGCCCTCACGGACACGAGAATCCGGAAAGTCCGAGGCGTAATAAATCCGACAAATCAAACAAGACTCTGATCTGGGTCATAGCAGGACTGATTGTTGTACTGATCGGCGTTATCGCCTGGTTCCTGGTCACGACAATAAGCCAGAAACAGGAAATCGAGGAAGCGCGCGCGCTTCAGGCCCAGGCCGAACTCGACGCAAGCCAGCGCGACCTGCAGAACGCCTACAACGAGCTGAACGACGAATTCAGCCAGCTCGAAAACCAGCGGCAACTGATACTCGACGATTCTGTAAAACGCGACCTGCAGGAAAAGTATGACAACGCACGCCTGCAGATCGAAAAACTCCAGCAGGAACTCCGCTCGCAGCGCAATATGAGCAACGCCGAGATCAACCGCCTCAAGAACGAGATCGAAAGCCTGCGCAAGCTGCTCAAGCATTACGTGGAGGAGATCAACCGTCTGCAGCTCGAGAACCAGACCCTCCGCACCGAAAATGCCGAGATCAAGGATCGGAACGAACAGCTCAGCTCACGCGTACAGCAGACTTCGCGCGAGAACGAGGAACTTTCGGAACGCATGACCCTGGCCGAGAAACTTAATGTGACCGGACTGAACCTGACTGCTCTCAACAAGAAAGGCAAAGTTGAGAAAAAAGTAGCCAAGGCCCGCCAGCTTTGCGTCACATTCACCATTCCGCAGAATAATTCCACTCCGGTCGGCGCAAAGACCATTTACCTGCGCATCGTATCACCTTCGGGGCAGTTGCTTCCGGGCGGCGGATCTTTCACATTCGAAGGAGCCACGCTCGACGCCACTGCCAAAAAAGTGATCGAATATGCCGGCGAGGAGATCGGCGGCGTCACGATATACTGGGATGTGAACATGGCCCTTTCGGCAGGACAATATACCGTGGAATTGTTCGCCGACAATTTCCGCCTGATCAGCAAGCACTTCGAACTTAAATAATGAATATTATCGACTACTTCGCGCAAGCTGTATCGTCGACCGAGGTAAACTTTACAGCCGGATGCTTCCAGCTACTGCTTAGCATGCTGCTGGGGAGTGTGGTTGGCTTCGAACGACGCAGACGCGGACAGACGGCAGGCGTGCGTACGTTTTCGCTCATAGCCATGGGCTCCACGCTGGCCATGATCCTGTCGATCTATGTACCGCAACGCTACGAAGGGGTCCTCGAAGGCGACACGACACGTATTGCCGCCCAGGTCATCTCGGGTATCGGTTTTCTGGGCGCAGGCGCAATCATCCAGATGAAAGGGTCCGTACGCGGACTCACCACAGCAGCGGGCATCTGGATGATATCGGCTATCGGCATGGCCGTAGGGTGCGGCCTGTACATGATCTCGATAATAGCCACAGGCCTGATCCTGTTCATACTTGTGTTGCTCGAACGGATCGAGCACCGCATCAGCGCCAGGTCGGAATCGCGCATCATCCGCATACGCGTGGCAGCAGTGCTCGACAACATCGACAAATACCGCAAGGTGATGGCCGACGCCCGCGTGCAGCTAAGCAACTTCTATGTCGAATATGATTTCGAACGGGGCGAGACCCGGCTAAACCTGGTGGTCGTCATGCGCGAAAATGTCGATCTCGTGTCGCTGTTCCATTCGTTCAGAGGCCTGTATCCGACACAATCGATAACACTCGCCAATCAGATCAATATATGAACATTGAAAGCCTGATCAGCGATCTTGCCTTCATACTGCTCCTCGGTGCGGTGGTCACCGTTCTGTTCAAATGGCTCCGGCAGCCCGTGGTGCTGGGCTATATAGTGGCCGGATTTCTTGCGAGTCCTCACTTCACCTATCTGCCTTCGGTGACGACGGTAGAGAATATCGAGTTCTGGGCACAGATCGGTATTGTGGTGCTGCTGTTCTCGCTGGGTGTTGAATTCAGTTTCAAAAAGCTGGTCAATTCCGGAGGATCGGCCGTGGTCACGGCCCTGATAATCGTCACAGGCATGATGGCCGTCGGTTTCATCACCGGCCGCGTACTGCATTTCAACGCCATCAACAGCCTGTTTCTCGGCGGCATGCTTTCGATGTCATCGACCACAATAATCATCAAGGCATTCACCGACATGGGACTGAGGCAGCAGAAGTTCGCATCGCTCGTACTGGCCGTGCTGATCGTCGAAGACCTTTTCGCGGTAGTCATGATGGTGGTTCTGTCGTCAATCGCGATAAACAACTCGGTCGAGGGAGGCGAGATGCTGTGGAGCGTCGGAAAACTGATGTTCTTCCTGATCATTTGGTTCCTGGTCGGCGTGTATCTGCTTCCATCGATTCTCAACCGCATCCGCAAATATCTCAACAGCGAGACATTGCTCGTCGTGTCCATGGGACTATGCCTGGGCATGGCGGTATTTTCGGTATATTGCGGGTTCTCGCTCGCTCTCGGCGCGTTCGTCATGGGATCGATTCTGGCCGGGACAAGCTATGCCGAGCAGATCGAACATGTCGTCACACCGGTTAAGGATCTGTTCGGCGCCGTGTTCTTCATATCCGTAGGCATGATGGTACAGCCTGCCATACTGGTACAATACTGGCTGCCGATCCTGATTCTGTCGCTTGTTGTCATCTCGGGCATGATCATCTTCGGCACTTTCGGCATGCTCATCACGGGCCAGTCGCTGCGCGTGGCCATCCGCTCGGGCTTCTCCCTTACGCAGATAGGCGAATTCGCCTTCATCATCGCTTCTTTGGGTATGAGTCTTCACGTGCTCGAGCCCCAGCTCTACCCCATTGTTGTGGCCGTGTCGGTGATCACCACATTCACCACACCCTATTTCATCAAACTCTCCGGACCGGCCAGTGACTTTGTGGAACGTCATCTCCCCCGGCAGCTGCATTTCCTTATCGAACGCTACAACAACGAGGGTCAGAAAGAACAAGCTTCCGGACGTCCCTGGGCCGTGTTGTTGAAACGGCATCTCTGGCGCACTTTCCTTTATTCGGTGGTGCTGATCGCAATAACGGTCGTATCGGCCTACTACATCCGTCCGTGGCTCACGCAGATAGGCGGCAAATGGGGCCCGATGCTGACTGTGATCGTCGAGATCTCTCTCATGTCACCTTTTATCATCGCCCTGATCTCTCCGGTAAGGGTTAAGGAAGGTGATCCGGACGTTTCGTACAACATCCCGCGCATCGTACTGATGATATTCCGCATCATCATTGCTCTGGGATTCGTAGTACATGCCGTGGCATCTGTATTCTCGGCCACCGCAGGCCTGATTCTCGGCGTAGGAATCGTAGTGCTGATAATCCTCCTGCTATACCGACAGCTTACACGCCACATGAGCCGCATCGAAGAAAAATTCTTCGACAATCTCAATGAGCGCGAGCTTCGCCGCTCAGGCAAAAACAACCACGTGGTCAGTGATCTGCATTTGGCCTACATGACAGTCGGCGCAGGATGTCCGTTCGCAGGGGAGAGACTGATGGACAGCAACCTGCGCAAGACCTATGGAGTGAACGTCGTCAACGTACAGCGCGGATATCAGAATATTCCCATCCCCGACGGGCGCCAGCGCATATATCCCGGCGACGTCATCGGCGTCATCGGCACCGATGACCAGATCACCCGGCTGCTGCCCGTCGCTGAAGCCGCGAAGCCGGCCGGCGACACAGGCGACGCCGGGCAGATGACTCTCGGCTCCATCCTGCTGTCATTCAACTCGCCGCTCATAGGCAAGACTCCCTCTACAGCCTCTCTGCGCGACAGCTACGACGTGCTTGTGGTAGCAGTCAACCGCGGAGGCGAATTCATCGACTCAAATCCAAATCTTGTTTTCGCACCTGGCGACATCGTCTGGCTGGCCGGAAGCAAAAACAATATTTCCAGACTCAAATAACGATTAAAAACAGCATAGATTTATGACAGACACGAGCGACCAGCGATACAAAATGCGCGGTGTATCGGCTTCGAAAGAAGACGTACATGCAGCTATCAGAAATGTCGACAAGGGTATTTTTCCCGGAGCGTTCTGTAAGATTATTCCCGATATTCTGGGTGGGGATCCGGAGTGGTGCGACATAATGCACGCCGACGGAGCGGGCACCAAGTCGTCGCTCGCCTACGTCTACTGGCGGCAGACAGGCGATCTCGATGTATGGAAAGGCATCGCTCAGGATGCCCTGATCATGAACATCGACGATCTGCTGTGCGTCGGCGCCACTGACAACATCCTGGTGTCATCGACCATCGGAAGAAATAAGAACCTTGTGAGCGGCGACGTCATCGCCGCCATCATCAACGGTACTGAAGAACTTCTGAGCGACCTGCGCGGCCACGGTATCGGCGTCTATTCCACCGGCGGCGAGACAGCCGATGTCGGCGACCTCGTCCGCACGATCATCGTCGACTCTACGGTCACCTGCCGCATGCGCCGCGACCATGTCATCGACAACTCACGAATCGAGTCAGGTGACGTCATTGTAGGCCTGTGTTCTTACGGCCGTGCGACATATGAAAAGCAATACAACGGAGGCATGGGCAGCAACGGACTCACTTCAGCGCGACACGACGTGTTCTGCAAGGACATCGCCAGGCTGTATCCCGAAAGTTTTGACGGCGCAATACCTCAGGAACTCGTGTACAGCGGCGGATGTTCGCTGCTCGATCAGGTAGACGGATCGCCGCTCGATGCCGGACGGCTCGTCCTGTCCCCCACCCGTACCTATGCGCCGGTTGTGAAGGAAGTGCTGGCCGCTATGCGCCCGCACATACACGGCATGATACACTGCTCGGGCGGAGCACAGACCAAGATCATGAATTTCGTGCGCAACAAGCATGTCATCAAGGACAATATGTTCGATCCTGGGCCACTGTTCACTCTCATACAGGCTCAGTCGGGCACCGACTGGCGCGAGATGTACAAGGTGTTCAACATGGGGCACCGCTTCGAAATCTATCTGCCCCAGCAGTACGCCCGCGAAGTAATCGACATAGCCCGGTCATTCAATATCGACGCAAAAGTCGTAGGTCACGTCGAGAACTCACCCGAGAACCGTCTGACCATAAAATCGCAGTTCGGAACCTTCAATTATTAACCGCATAAACTTTTACAACCATGCGAAAGACCAAGTTAACAGTCGCCGTAGTATGCGCGCTTATGGGCGCCATGATGCTGCCATCGTGCATCGGCTCGTTCACCCTGACCAACAAACTCCTGACCTGGAACCGCAACATTGACAATAAGTTCGTCAACGAACTGGTATTCTTCGCTTTCTGGATCATCCCCGTATATGAAGTTTCGGCTCTTGCCGACGTCCTGGTAATCAACTCCATCGAGTTCTGGTCGGGCAGCAACCCCGTAGCCAGCATACCATTTTCCATTCTTATGTCGCAACACAGCATTATCTGGTGATTGTGC